>Ga0136642_1000173_pt1 | contig 38520 bp, 48 predicted proteins | sample LowCatLa1302831Y_FD_115313 | JGI IMG/M metagenome (GOLD analysis project Ga0136642, IMG submission 115313) | Freshwater microbial communities from Lower Cathedral Lake, Yosemite National Park, California, USA - 13028-31Y | ecosystem: Environmental > Aquatic > Freshwater > Lake ... | reverse complement strand
ACTGCGCCAGCAAGAACTGGAATGTTATGTGCTTCAAAGAGATCTCGAGCTTGATACTCAAAGAGATCCACTAGATTCCCCGATCATCTAAAGACTAGAAAGTGATTGATACGGCCAAATCTTACTGGCATCCAACAGACACTTTTTTACAACTTTTCTACGGGGGCGTAGCGCAGCAAGAGCCGCTTCTCACCCAGTGAGCCGAAATTGATGGTGGCTTCAGCTCTATCGCCTTCACCGGTTACTGATACCACTGAACCTAATCCAAATATGTCATGTGCCACACGGTCTCCAGGCGCCAAAATAATCGCAGCACTTGGGGTAACTCGCTTTCCAGTTGCCTTCGGTGGTGGTCCAAAATTCTTTCGCATCTTCGGGGTTCTAGATTCACCCGATTGTTCATTCCATGAAATCACTTCACTAGGTATCTCATTTAAAAAGCGTGAAGGTTCATTACTTTTCCAATTTCCAAAAGCCATCCGAGACATCGCTCGGGAGACATACAGTCGCTCACGCGCACGAGTGAGGCCGACATACGCAAGGCGACGTTCCTCTTCTAGCTCTGAAATGTCATCCTGCTCATTTGCTAGTGCGCGAAAATGCGGAAATATTTGCTCTTCCATACCGGTGAGGAAAACCGTTGGAAACTCTAAGCCTTTTGCTGTGTGAAGAGTCATCAGTGTGACAACACCAGCATCCACATCCTGTGTGGCATCTGGTATCTGATCTGAATCTGCGACCAGAGATACTCCTTCAAGGAAACCGGCAAGTGAGATTTCTTCTTCCTCGCCGATTAATTCTCTCTCATCAAAATCAGACTCTTCATATTCCTTTACAACGCTCACGAGTTCATACAGGTTTTCAAGGCGACTTTCATCCTGAGGATCAGTACTTTTCTTTAGCTCTGCCTCCATGCCACTTTGTTCAAGCACAGCCTTTGCGATATCTGATGGCTTTGTTTTAGCCTCCATCAAAGTTCGAAGAGAAAACATCATATGTAGAAATTCGCGTAGAGCTTGAAGTGAGCGAGCTGGCAGTTCATTCTCTATTTGGTTCATCCCCTCCCAGAGGGTAATTCCGTGTTTCTTCGCGAACTCATCAACAATCTCAATGGCACGATCTCCGATTCCGCGCTTTGGTGTATTGATTATTCGACGGAGAGAAATTTCATCAGCTGGATTTACAAGTGATTTTAAATAACCCAACATATCTTTAACTTCAGCACGCTCAAAGAAGCGAAGGCCTCCTACGACTTTGTATGGGATTCCAGATCTTGCCAAGGTCCCTTCAATTGATCGAGATTGGGCATTTGTTCGATAAAAAATTGCGGTGTCACCAGGATTGGAAATTCCTTCATCTTTCAATCTTCTTATTTCAGAACAAATAAAGTCAGCTTCGTCATGATCTGTTTCGCCAACAAAACCAATGATGTGGCTTCCATCTCCTGAGTCAGACCAGAGATTCTTATCCTTGCGCCCCTTGTTATTTGAAATGACTGAATTGGCAGCTGTAAGGATATTTTGCGTTGAGCGGTAATTCTGCTCAAGCATGATCGTCTGCGCATGAGGATAGTCAGCTTCAAACTGTAATATATTACGAATATTTGCGCCACGGAATGCATAAATAGATTGATCAGCATCGCCCACAACGCAGAGTTCGGCCATGGGTATGCCTTCATTTTCAGTTCCTACTAGTTCACGAACGAGCATATATTGTGCGTGATTTGTATCCTGATATTCATCCACGAGGATATGTTTAAAACGAGAACGATAGCGAGCGCGGACTTCTGGATACTTCTGTAGGACTTCTACAGTTTTCATAATGAGGTCATCAAAATCCATCGCATTTGAAGCTTCTAAACGCCTCTGGTAGATGGGATAAATTTCCGCTGACATTTTGTCCACAAAATCAAACTCTGCACGCACAAACTGATTGGGAGTTTGTAGCTCATTTTTAGCATTGGAAATACGAGCCTGGATGGCACCTGGTTTGATTTCGGTTCCATCTAGACCTAGCTCTTTCATGATGCGCTTGATGAGGCTAGCACTATCAGCAGAGTCATAAATTGCAAAGGATGTGGTGAAGCCAATTTTGGTCGCTTCATTTCGCAATATGCGCACACACGCTGAGTGAAAAGTAGACACCCACATAGATTTAGCACGATCCCCGACAAGATCAGCTACACGTTCCTTCATTTCAGCTGCGGCCTTATTTGTAAATGTGATTGCAAGCACCTCGTACGGAGCTACTCCTCGATTTCCAAGCAAGTGCGCGATGCGCCGGGTCAAAACTCGAGTTTTTCCTGATCCCGCCCCTGCTACGACCAGAAGTGCTCCACCCTCATGCAGAACAGCATCCTGCTGTTGAGGATTCAGACTTTCAAGATCTAGAGGAGACACGGGTGGAGTGTAGCCTTCGCGGTATGACTTCTAATGTGACGCCTACCGTAACTCCAATAGCTGACAGCGAAATTGAACGAATTCTCTTTGTTACCGCCCATCCCGATGACCTGGATTTCGGTGCTGCAGGAACGATTGCACAATGGACAGATAAGGGAATTTCTGTTTCCTACTGCGTTGCCACAAACGGAGACCAAGGAGGAGTAGATCCATCTGTATCACGCGCAGAAATGCCAAAGATTCGCCAACAAGAACAACGCGACGCGGGCAAAGTTGTCGGTGTTACAGATATTCATTTTCTTAATTATGTTGATGGCCACCTTGGGGCAACTATTGAACTTCGCAAAGAGATCGTCCGTGTCATTCGTAAGGTCCGACCACAGCGAATGGTTATCCAAAACCCTGAACGTAACTGGGAACGTATATTTTCTAGCCACCCAGATCATATGGCTGCGGGAGAAGCTGCCATGCAAGCGGTTTATCCAGATGCAGGAAATCCATTTGCCTTTGAAGATTTGCTAAAGAGTGAAGGCCTTGAGCCATGGACGGTACAAGAAGTTTGGGTTATGTCACCAAATGTTGTGAATCATTTCGTTGATATTACAAAGACAATGGAACGTAAATTAGCGGCGATAAAGGCCCATGTAAGTCAGACTGCGCATTCATCTGAGATTGATGATCGTATTCGTGAATGGGGTACTCGTAACGCAGAAGCACAAGGATTGCCAGAAGGTTCGTACGCTGAAACTTTTAGAGTTGTTGTGACCGCTTAATTATTTAACAGTTACTTTTTCAATTCCTACTGTTTGCTTTGGAGTCCCATCACTTGCGCCACCTACTACTCCCTGTGCTGCAATTGCCCGGAGAATGTCTAGACCTTTAGTGATTTTTCCCCAACGAGTGTAATTAGCCCCAAGAGTAGTGTCGGCATAAACTAGAAAGAATTGGCTTCCATTTGTGCCATGTCCAGTTTGGCTTAATCCAGAGTTAGCCATAGCAACTGTTCCGGCAGGGTAATCATTTTGAACTGGATCTGGAAGATTTTCATCATCATAAGTAAACATTGGACCACCTGAACCAGTCGCAGTTGGATCTCCGCATTGCAAGACAAAAAGACCAGCTGTGGTTAGGCGATGGCATAAGGTTTGGTTGAAATAACCACCTTTTGCAAGAGCCGACATAACAAGAACAGTGAGGGGAGCGCGCGCTCCATCGGCCTCAATCACAATTTGGCCACAATTTGTATCAAAAGTAAATGTGCGATTGCGAACCGGTAGCTTCACTGCAGGCGGTTGAATCTGTGGCTCTTTGTGCGCACTGGCTGTGGTAGTCGAGCAAAGTGCTTTTGGTGTTGAAGCAGTGCTCTTCTTTAATTCGGTTTTTGAAATCTTATGGTCTTTCGCAAAAGAAGCTGATGAGAAAGTTCCTGGTAAAACGAGGGCAAGACAAACTAACGACAGTACTTGCTTTCTCGACCTCAACATTTTATTCCCATTCGATTGTTCCAGGAGGTTTACTCGTAACATCAAGTACAACTCGATTTACTTCGCGAACCTCATTTGTGATGCGAGTTGAAATCTTCTCCAGTACATCGTACGGGAGACGACTCCAATCTGCGCTCATCGCATCTTCACTTGAGACTGGGCGAAGAACAATCGGGTGACCATATGTTCTACCGTCACCTTGAACTCCTACGCTGCGAACGTCTGCGAGAAGTACAACGGGACACTGCCAAATCTCTCGATCCAACTGAGCTGATTTTAATTCATAACGAGCGATGGAATCGGCTTTTCGAAGAATTGTAAGTCTATTCTCAGTAACTTCACCGACAATACGAATGGCGAGGCCAGGACCTGGGAAGGGCTGGCGCCACACAATCTCCCCTGGTAGTCCAAGTTGAACTCCCACTTCACGAACTTCATCTTTAAAGAGTGTACGTAGGGGCTCTATCAATTTAAATTTTAGGTCATCAGGAAGTCCCCCCACGTTATGGTGAGATTTAATATTTGCAGTTCCGCTGCCACCGCCGGATTCAACAACATCCGGATATAAAGTCCCCTGAACGAGAAAATCAATTGACTCGTGAGCTGAAAGTTTTAGTGCTGCCTCTTCAAAAGAACGAATAAATTCTGCTCCAATGATTTTTCTTTTTTCTTCAGGATCACTCACGCCTGCCAGTGCATGAAGGAACTTTTCTTGTGCATCAACAACCATAAGCTCGACGCCTGTTGCTGCAACAAAGTCCTTTTCAACTTGCTCTGCTTCACCCTCACGAAGTAATCCGTGATCAACAAATACGCAGGTTAATTGAGCGCCAATTGCCTCTTGCACAATCGCTGCTGCCACCGCTGAATCAACACCACCAGAAAGACCGCAAATCACTCTTCCCTTACCCACGGAAGCGCGAATCTTTTCTACTTCCTGTGAAACAATATTTTCACTCGTCCACGTAGGTTTGCAACCAACAATATCAATTAACCATCGACGTAACACTTCTTGGCCATTTTCAGAATGCAAAACTTCGGGGTGAAACTGCACTCCTGCAAGTTTGCCATCGCCATTCTCATAAGCAACAATCGGAGTATCAGCAGTTTTTGCAGTAGCAGAAAAGCCATTTGGAACTTGGGTAACGCTGTCTCCGTGACTCATCCACACATTGAATTCAAAAGGAAGATCTTTAAGAAGTTTCGAATCAGACTTGTGCTGCATCGCGGTGCGTCCAAATTCAGATTTACCTGTTTGCGTTACGACTCCTCCAAGAGCTGCAGCCATCACTTGGAAGCCATAACAAATTCCGAAAACTGGAATATTGTGATTAAAGATTTCAGGATCGAGGGTAGGAGCTCCGACCTCATAAACGCTAGAAGGGCCACCGGAAAGAATGATTGCCTTTGGGTTCTTTGCAAGCATGTCAGCAACGGACATGGATGAAGGAACTATTTCTGAATACACCTTAGCTTGGCGAACGCGACGAGCAATGAGCTGGGCATACTGAGCTCCAAAATCAATAACGAGTACAAGTTCGTTATTAGCCACGACTAATGACAACCTCTACCTTTTGGAACTCCTTCAAATCAGAATAACCAGATGTTGCCATCGCTCGACGTAGTGCTCCGAAAAGATTCATTGAACCATCTGCTGTATGTGATGGTCCTTTAAGAATTTCTTGTAAGGATCCGACAGTACCGACATGAACCCGGTTACCACGTGGCAACTCTTCGTGAGCTGCTTCTTGGCCCCAGTGCCATCCCATTCCAGGTGCTTCTACAGCTTTTGCAAGTGGTGAGCCCATCATGACTGCATCTGCCCCACATGCGATTGCCTTTGCAATATCCCCACTCTTACCCACTGAACCATCAGCAATGACATGCACGTAGCGACCGCCTGATTCATCCATGTAGTCACGGCGTGCAGAAGCGACATCTGCAACAGCTGATGCCATAGGAACTTCAATACCAAGAACATTTCGAGTTGTATGCGCAGATCCTCCGCCGAAGCCAACGAGTACACCTGCAGCGCCAGCACGCATTAGATGCTGTGCACTTTGACCGGTGGCGACGCCGCCAACAATGACTGGAACATCAAGATCGTAAATAAATTTCTTAAGATTCAAAGGTGCATTCTCTGTTGCGACATGCTCAGCACTTACAGTCGTGCCACGGATGATAAATAGATCAACTCCGGCATCAACAACTACTTTATGAAATTCCGCTGTACGAGCTGGTGATAAAGCACCTGCGACTGTGACACCGGCTGCACGAATTTCTGCAATGCGAGACTTGATTAATTCTGGCGAAATAGGGGCGGCATATAAAGCCTGCATGCGGCGAATAGCCTGCTCCTGAGGGAGTGAAGAAATTTCACCAAGTGCAATACGAGGATTTTCGTGTCGAGTCCACAAACCTTCAAGATTAAGAACGCCTACGCCGCCCAATCTTCCGATTTCAATTGCAGTTTCTGGAGAGACAACAGAGTCCATCGGCGCGGCAAGCATCGGAAGCTCAAACTTATAAGCATCAATCTGCCACTGAATAGAAACTTCCTTAGGATCGCGCGTGCGACGACTTGGCACGATTGCGATATCGTCAAAGGAAAATGCTTGGCGCGCTCTCTTGCTAGGGCCGATTTCGAATTCCATAGTATGTCTCTCTTACTTTCGATTGTAATTCGGAGCGGCTTGAACGTCTAAAACATCATGCGGATGGCTTTCTTGCAGGCCTGCTGCTGTTATTTGAATCAGGCGGCCATTCTTCTGTAAATCTGCAATTGTTGGTGCCCCCGCATAACCCATTCCCGAACGTAGTCCTCCAGCGAGTTGGTGAATCACAACTGCGACCGGTCCGCGCGCAGCAACCTTGCCTTCAATACCTTCAGGGACAAGTTTGTCTTCTGCAAGTACGTCATCTTGCATATAACGATCTTTAGAATAGGACTTTTGGTCACCACGAGATTGCATTGCCCCAAGTGAACCCATTCCACGGTAACCCTTATATTTCAAGCCATTAATTTCGATTACCTCACCAGGTGACTCATCTGTTCCAGCCAATAAAGAACCAAGCATGACGGTGTCAGCTCCAGAAACAATCGCTTTAACAATATCGCCAGAGAATTGCAGGCCCCCATCGGCAATCAGGGGAATTCCAGCTTTTACGCAAGCTTTATGAGCTTCCATGATTGCAGTTACTTGCGGAACTCCGACTCCTGCAACCACACGAGTTGTACATATAGATCCTGGACCGACTCCAACCTTCACAGCATCAACTCCTGCATTAATGAGAGCTTGCGCCCCGGCACGTGTCGCGATGTTTCCACCAATGATATTTATTGAGGGAAATGCTTTGCGAATTCTTGCCACAGAATCTAAGACTGCGCGATGGTGTCCGTGTGCGGTATCAACAACAACAACGTCAACACCTGCCTCAATGAGCGCAGCCGCACGAGCAAAACCATCATCGCCAACACCTACGGCTGCTCCGGCTAGCCCTGATTTCCTTGCTTCAATAACATTTTTTACTTGATCTTCGATTGAAAGGTTGCGATGAATTATTCCAATTCCACCGGCCTTAGCCATAGCGATTGCCATTCGCGCTTCAGTAACAGTGTCCATCGCTGATGAAATGACAGGCACATCAATATCTATATTGCGAGTGAGTCGCGTCCGAGTATTTACTTCTGATGGAACGACATCTGATTCATCCGGCAAGAGGAGTACATCATCGTAAGTGAGTCCGAGCAGAACAACCTTTTCGTTGGCGCTTTCTTGGGACCCGAGCATTTGGTAATACTAGTGGGAACTTGTGGGTATGAAAAAACCTCGCTGGCGAACCAGCGAGGTTGAGTTAATTAGTGGGAGTGACCACCAGGTCCATGGCTGTGACCATGCCCTGAATCAGCTTGCTCGTTCTTTACTTCTGGAGTCTCAAATACGAGCGCCTCAGTTGTAATAAACATTGCAGCAATAGAAGCTGCGTTAGCAAGAGCAGAGCGAGTCACCTTTACCGGATCAATTACGCCTTGCTTTACAAGATCTCCATATGTGTCATCGGCTGCGTTGAAACCTTCGTTAGGCTTCATAGCGCGTACCTTTGAAACAACTACGTAGCCTTCTTGGCCAGCATTTTCTGCAATCCAACGAAGTGGTTCATCGCATGCCTTACGAACAAGGCGAACACCGACTGCGCGATCACCTTCGAAGCCGAGATCGTTTTCGAGTTTCGTTGCAGCATGAACAAGAGCTGCTCCTCCTCCGACAACGATTCCTTCTTCAACCGCAGCGCGAGTTGCAGAGATAGCATCTTCAAGACGATGCTTTTTCTCTTTCAACTCAACTTCAGTATGTGCGCCGACTTTGATAACGCAAACTCCACCAGCAAGTTTTGCAACGCGCTCTTGAAGCTTCTCTTTATCCCAGTCAGAATCTGTTGTTGCAATTTCGTTACGAATCTCAGATACACGAGCTGCAACAGCTGCCTTATCCCCTGATCCATCCACGATGGTTGTGTTGTCCTTCGTGATAACCACACGACGAGCCCGGCCCAGGAGAGAAATATCAACCTGATCGAGCTTCAAGCCAACCTCGGGCGTGATGACCTGGCCACCTGTAAGAATTGCGATGTCTTGCAACATCGCCTTACGACGATCGCCAAAACCTGGAGCCTTTACAGCAGCAGAAGCAAATGTTCCGCGCATGCGATTAACAACGAGGGTTGAAAGAGCCTCGCCCTCGACATCCTCAGCAATAATCAAGAGTGGTTTGCTTTGAGCGGCAACCTTCTCAAGAACTGGAAGAACTTCGTTGAGATTAGAAATCTTTGTTCCAGCAATGAGAATGTAAGCATCCTCAAGAATGGTTTCCATACGGTCTGAATCCGTTACGAAATAGGGAGAAATGTAGCCCTTATCGAACTGCATACCTTCGGTAAATTCGAGCTCTAAACCTGTAGTTGATGACTCTTCGACGGTAATAACGCCATCTTTGCCGACCTTATCCATTGCTTCTGCAATGAGATCGCCAATTGCCTTATCTTGAGCAGAGATTGTTGCAACATCTGCAATCTGAGACTTGCCAGATACAGCTGTTGAATTCTTCTTCAACTCTTCAGAGAGCGCAGAGACTGCTTGCTCGATCCCGTATTTAAGTTCCATTGGCTGCGCGCCGGCTGCAAGGTTACGCAGGCCTTCGCGAACCATAGCTTGCGCCAAGACCGTTGCAGTTGTTGTTCCATCACCAGCTACATCATTGGTCTTTTCAGCAACCTGCTTCACGAGCTGTGCGCCCATGTTTTCAGCTGGATCTGAGAGTTCAATTTCCTTTGCGATTGTCACGCCATCGTTTGTGATGAGCGGAGCACCGTAGGACTTTGCGATAACAACGTTACGACCCTTAGGCCCCAGTGTTACTTTAACTGTGTCGGCAAGAATATTGACGCCACGTTCCATACCGCGACGAGCAACCTCGTCGAAATGAAGACTTTTACCCATTGAGTGAATATCCCTTAAATTACTTTTCGATGATCGCGAGGATGTCGCGAGCAGATAGAACTAAATATTCTTCACCTGAAGCTTTAACTTCAGTTCCGCCGTACTTGCTATAAAGAACAACATCGCCAACTTTGATATCCATTGGGACGCGAACACCATCATCAAAGCGACCTGGGCCGACAGCAACAACTGTTCCCTCTTGTGGCTTCTCTTGAGCAGTATCTGGGATTACAAGACCTGAAGCGGTCTTTTGCTCAGCTTCGTTTGTCTTAACGACAACACGGTCTTCTAGTGGCTTGATGGAAATTGCCATTGTGATTCTCCTTCTAGTTCTGTTGTAATTCTGTTGTATTTCCGCTGTAGCTATTAATGAGCCCGTGATTAGCAGACTCACCGCGAGAGTGCTAAAGCAAACTCTACTATGGGAAATTAGGCCCAGAAAACATGGCTTAGCCCCATGGAGGATTGGGCTTCTAAGCCTACGGATGAGCTTGGAACCCCGTGTGAAAGGGCCAGAGACGTCAGGGCGGCCACCATTGCCCCGTTATCAGTACACAGCGGCATGGGCGGAATACGGAGTCTTACCTTGGACTCAGCGCAGCGCTGGGCGGCAACCTGGCGCAATCTGGAATTAGCTGCCACTCCTCCGGCAATGATCAACTCCTCCATTCCAAAGGCGTTTGCCGCAGCGATGGCCTTTTCCAATAGAACATCAACAATCGCTTCTTGAAACGATGCTGCAACATCAGCAACAACCGCGTTTGGAACTTTCTGCAAGTAACGAGCGACGGCAGTCTTGAGACCTGAGAAAGAAAAATCATAAACATGTTCAGAATCGTTTGTGAGGCCCCGAGGAAAATCAATTGCGCTCGCGTTGCCTTCCCTCGCTACTCGATCAATTGCCGGGCCACCAGGAAATTCCAACTGTAAGATTCGAGCTATCTTGTCAAAAGCTTCACCAGCGGCATCATCAATCGTAGATCCAAGAACTGTCACATCTGAGGCAAAGTCAGAAACTTTAATAATTGAACTATGGCCACCGCTTACCAGTAAACCGATAGCTGGAGAAAGTTCGTGCGATGAATCAAGGGCGTCAACAGCCAAATGTGCTGAAAGATGATTGACTCCATAAAGTGGTTTATCCAATGCAAGTGAAAGAGCTGAAGCGCTACTCACTCCGACAAGCAAGGCACCAATTAAACCCGGACCGGCTGTGACACCAAAGGCATCTATATCGTTTATAGAAACATTTGCTTCTGCAAGTGCCCGAGTCAAAACCGAATGAATGGCCTCCAGATGTGCTCGGCTGGCGATCTCCGGCACCACCCCACCAAACCGTGCATGCTCTTCAACGCTGGATAAAATGACATTTGCTAACAAAGTACGCCCGCGAACAATCCCGATGGCGGTCTCATCACACGATGTTTCGATTCCTAAGACAAGTGGCTCGCTCATCACAAATCCTTGCGCATCACTCGAGCATCAAGTCCTGGGCCGTAATAATCCTCACGAATGTTGAGAGGATAAAAGCCATTGGATGTGTACAAAGGTTGCGCCGCATCATTGCCTACCCGGACTTCGAGCATCAAGGCTTCGACTTTCTTGTTACGTGCCCAATCAATTAAGCGCTTGAGAAATTCGCGACCAATGCCGTTTCTGCGGAGGGAGGAATCCACCGTAATAGTCAAAATATCGGCAAGCTCCCCTGCAAGCATTGCACCGCAATATCCGACAACAACGCCTGCTTTTTCGGCAACCAAGTAATAACGATCTTTCAAGGCAAGTTCTTCCTTGAACTGATCGATACTCCATGGATCTTCATCGGCATAGATTGCTTTTTCTAATGAAGCGACCGGAACAATATCCATTGCGTTCATGGCCCGGAAGCTCACTCCTTCAGGGGCTGGATACGCATCCGGACGGCGAATATAAATAGGTTCTCGAATATCGCCAGTAATGCCGGGCATCATGGCCGCAGATGGAAACACATCACCCTCTCGGTAAATTGGAAGAGCAAATCTTTCTACAACTTTTTCAAGGGCAACTTGTGGCTCATTGACTCTTACGCCATTTTCGTACTGAGCCCAAAAAAGTTCCTTCCGGCGGGCATCGATTGCAACAATAAATCTAGGCACATTAATTTCAGATGCCATTGAATCTAGAGAACAGATTCCACGCCAAGGAATATTTCTTGCAAAGGCAAATGATTGACCGAATACGATTCCTACTCGCAGGCCCGTAAATGGTCCTGGCCCCATTCCAATCACTACGTCGTCAATTGAATTTTCTGTCTGTAAAAGTTGAGCAACCAGGCGAGGCAGAATTTCTCCATGTGCAACTGGATCATCATGATGGAGTGAAGCTAATACATTGCCATTTTTTACAACCGCAACCGTTGTGCGTGAGGTGGAGGTATCTATCGCGAGTGAAGTTGTCATAATTCAAATCCCTGCCAACGCGGACCGTGTGGAATCAAACTAACGATGCGTTGATCATCGCCCTCACCAAATTCAAGTTTTACTTCTAAATACTCATCAGAGATGCGTTCCACAAAACCATCGCCCCATTCAATGACAGTAGCCGAGTGTGCGAGGTGGCTTTCCAGATCTAAATCATCAAAGAGTGCCCATGGCTCCCCCACAAGTCGATAAGCATCGACATGGATTAGTGGAATAGCTGCGTTGTAAATCCGAGAGATAACAAAGGTGGGCGAGGTGACTCCGGAAATTCCAAGTGCTTCACCGATTCCTTGAACCATGCTTGTTTTTCCAGCCCCAAGAGTTCCGTTTAATAGCAGAATATCGCCAGCGCCTAATCGTTCACCTAATGAGCGCCCGAAGGCATGCATCTGATCAAGTGAATTAATTATCGTGGCCACAGGCAAAGGTTACCCGGTCAATGAAAAAGGTCCTCAGCTACCCGAAGGAAACTGAGGACCAATCTCTGTGTTGTAGTTCAGATTACATATCTGGACTACATATTATCTTTGTAGAACTTTGGAAGTGTTGGTTCGAACTTAGCATCAACAATTGACCCACCCATTTTGCGAACAGTGGTTGCAATCGTAGGTGCACTTGGAAGTGCTCCGGTCTTTGTCGCTGCTGCAAGTAGATCAGCAACACCGATGTACTGCTTTACGGTGAAGTTGCAATGGTTTGTTCCATTTGCAGCTGGACCAGAAGTTATTGGTGCACCAGTGTCATCAAATGTGGTGTAGTGATTTGGTGTAACACCCCAAATTGTGACAAGAGCATTGGCTGGACGCTTAGTCTTTGCCTTTAGCGCTGCTGCTTTTACTGCCTCATATTGCTTCGCATACTGATTGGCGACCCATTGAGAAGCACCAGCAGGAACAACCTGATCGGCTACTCCAACCATCGTGATTGTTGGAACATTTATTTTTCCGGTGAAGCTCGCTAGTGCACGCATCTTTGCAACTGACGCTGGAGTTGCAGTAGCACGAGGCGCTGCCTTGAGATAGGCAAGCATTCCTGCTGTTGCAGATGCACCTGACAGACCAGAAGAGAAGACTGCCTTTTCACTCTCAACCCGAGCAGAATAATCAGTCTTAGTGTTATCGAAGACCGAACCACCTACTTGTAGTTCAACGTCAGCCGTTGCAAGAACCGCAAGAACGGCCGCATTCGCGCCATTTTCAAGAATTGCAAGTGCTGGAGATCCAGCCAATGCAAAGCTTGTATAAGCCGACGAGTTAGGCGATCCAGGTCCTGTGCTTCCATCGAAGTGAGCACTCTGCGTTGGAACTCCGGCCATAAGACCTACCAACAAAAGTGCTGAACGAGGAGGGATTGTTCCCAGCATTGCCTTGACCGGGGCTGGGGTTGTCGCAGGCCATTCACCCGTGGAAATAGAAGATTTCAGGGCGGTTAATAGAGCTACAACACGACCAAGATCCTGCAGTGACTCTGTAGCATTTTTGTAATTTCCAGCCTGAATTGATGGATCAAAGAAAGTCTTCAGACCCCAGAGGAAATCACCAGCCATTGTTAATTCTGCTTCGACAGTCCCGGTTGTTAAACACAATGGACCAACTGCAGAGACAAGCTCTGGATGCTTTTCAGCGAGCGCTTGTGACATAAATCCGCCGAGTGATTCACCCCATGCAACAACATGTGTTGTCTTTGGGAATTGCGTTTTAAATGTTGTTATTAATTCAACATCTGTTGCCAGCCCAGAATCAGCGTTCCAACCCTGGCGGGCAAAGCCCGAACCAAATACTGCATAGCCTTTGCCAAGCAAATATGTGATCACTGAGGTATCAGTTCCAACGAGTGGACCAGGTTGTGGCGTATTGAGAACCTTTGGATAACCAAACGCTGGAAGTTCGACGTTATAGCGATATCCATGTGAGTAAATAAATGCAGTTCCATTAAAGTTTCCTGGAACTTGCATGACATATGGGGCACCGTCGCTCGTCACGCCTTGGCACTGTGTTACAGGGCCAACTGCGCACGCTGGTGCTGCGTGAGCAACTGTGGGCGCCAGATTAATTGCAAAGGAAGCTAGAGCGACTGCTCCAACAAATGCAATTTTCTTATTCCATTTAGTAGTCCATTTAGATTGAGTACTCATTAGTTAGTTGGCAATCCCTTCGCTGGCATCGCCGGACGCGCAATCGCTGACTTTACGATAGGGCCCGAAGATGAATCTGTTGTGTACAAGACATATTTGCCGGCTCCATCGACTGGAGTAACAGTTGTGTCTGCTGCCATTCGTCCAAACCAGTAACCGTTATAACCGACGTGGCTTGTCTTTGACCAGCCAAGAGGTGCAAAGCCTGCACTTGCAAACTTGGATCCTTGACTTTCGATTGCTGCCATAAGACCGGCGCGGGTCAATTTTGTACCGGCCGCACGAAGAGCCTGAACAGTAAGCATTGCACCATTCATACCGACAAGGACGTTGTTATCAAAAGTTGCGCCTTTGCCATAAGTGACATTAATTGATTGGAACTGCTTTACATATTCATCAGCTGAATCAGAAGCTGAAGGCAAGAATGAAGCGGTAATCGCACCATTCAAAAGAGGTAGTGCTGTTGGAGCAAGTGTCTTGATTGTTGTTGGATCTGCCCCGACTGAACCAAGAATCCACTGAATCTTTCCAGCTAGACCTGCTTTGTACGCTCCACCAAGAGCTGCTGCGGTTGCAGTTGAGACACCAAATAGAACTACTGTGTCCGCACCTGATGCAGCGATGCTTGTGACCCACTTACCGATAACTGTTGGATCTGCTTGTGATCCTGATGCATAAGGAATCTTTGCTACAAAGGTTGTACCAACTTGGGCAAACCCAGCGAGTGCATCAATTCCAAAATCATCATCCTGGTAAAGGAGTGCAACTTTCTTACCTGCAAATTTATCTGCAAGGTATCCACCAATTGCTTTTGCTTCCATGAAATAAGAAGGGAAAAGAGGGTAGGTAGTTGGGTACTTCTTGGTGTTAGCGAATCCGCTAAATCCTGTATTTACGAATAGGCGTGGAACACCCTTATCGTTAATAAATTTTGTGGTTGCTTCGTTGTTGGCTGTTCCGAGTGTGCCTACCAAAGCAAAAACCTTGTCCTTCAGAATCAAATCATTGGTCACTGACTTTGCAAGGATTGGGCTATATGCATCATCTTTTATGACGAGTTGGATCTTGCGACCGTTTACTCCGCCATTATCGTTAACATAATCAAAATACGCCTTCATCGCGTAAGGAACCTTGTTGTAGCCAGGAGCTGCTGACCCAGTAAGCGGGACAGTAATTCCAAGTTTGATTGTTGAGGACGTGACTCCAATTTCAGAATGTGGAGAAAACGCTTGCGCAGGTAGCGCGCTTACTGCGAGAGCTGAGACAGCAGCGATAGCTACTGCAAATACTCCACGCTTCGTGCTTCGACGAACGAGCATGTTTTTCCTTCCAGATATTTATTATGAGGGATTTCCAACTTTTTTACGTTTGTGAAGTTGGGGTCCATTCGGAGCAAAAAGCACCGTTAGAATCAACAACGCACTCGTAATCAAGCCAGGAAGGTTTGCAGATATTTTCTCTGAACCTCCCAGATGTGTAGCTACAGCATCTGTAAGTTCAGGGATAACAACCAAAACCAACGCTCCGACAATGCTACCGGTGAGGTTAGTGACCCCCGCAAGCACCGCACCTGTAACAATTGTGAAGGAAAGTGTCAAAGTAAAGGCCATAGGCGCGACTAGGCCTAGAAGCATTGCTAATAAAGCCCCGGATAAGCCTGCCAGCGCAGAACTAAGGGTGAATGCCAAAACTTTGGATTGGCCAATATTGATACCGCTCAGGGCGGCCGCGCTTGGATTTCCACGAACTGCTTTCCATGTCCGTCCATAACGACTTTGTAACAAATTCTTTATAAACCAGATAGTAGTGATGGCGCAGATGGTGCTGATCCAAAAAAACCATTTGTATTGGGTGAAGTCTCCACCTGTCTTATGTGCAATCCACATAGGGGCTTCTCCGATATCAAAAGATAAACCTTGCTCACCGCCAAGTACATGAAATTGATTTGCAAGTGAAGGAAGACCTACGGCAAGTGCGAGTGTTGTTCCTGCTAAATAAGGACCGGATAAACGTGCGGCTGCTAACCCAAGAATAAATCCAGCAACCGCTGCGGAAAATGAACCAATTATGAATGAAGCCAGAAATGGCACGTGCCAGTGGATATAAGAAAGGGCAGCTGCATAACCACCAATTGCCATAAGCGCTCCATGGCCCAACGAAATTTGGCCAGAAAATCCCGTAAGCAAAATAATAGAAGATATTGCAATGACATAAACAGCTACTTGTGCTCCTTGATACACACGAAGTTCATCTACAAAATTGCTTGCTATAAGTAAAAATATTCCTACCGCTAGGAAAATAAGTGCGCTCATCGATTTGGATTTACGCATCACGCCGGCCAATCTGTGAACCGAGAATTCCCCGAGGTCTCAAGAATAGGACCACGATCAAAATAATAAATGCAGCAGAGAATGTCACGGATGTGCCTACATACTGCAAAATAAATGCGAAACCGATGCCAAGAATTAATCCACCTAATACTGCACCGATCAAACTATCGAGTCCACCGATTACTGCTGCAACAAACCCGGACACAAGAAGTAAATCCAAGCTATTTGGCGAAAGATAAGAAGTTGGTGTTACTAATGCGCCCGCAACTGCTCCTGCTGCGCCAGAAAATGCCCAACCAATGGTGCGAATTCGATCAACTCGAATCCCCGCAAGGCGTGAGATCTCTGGCTGGAATGATGATGCGCGTAGCGCAAGACCGAGATTGGTGTATTTAAAGACGATAGCAAAGCTGGCCATTACCAGGAGTGCTCCGATAACTATCAGAGTATTTTGCGGAGAAAATGGGATTGTGTGATGGCCTATCGAGTAACCCTTACCTGAAAGCGGTGAGGCGTATTGCACATATGCATTTCCCCAAATAATTCCAGTCAAACTGCGAATTAAACCAAGTAATCCCAAGGTCGCGATTACGGGGGCAATTTCAGACACAGAACCTTTATGTGAGCGCTTAGAGAGTGCTCGCATAATTACTGCATCTACGAAGGCGGCAATCGCTGCGCCGGCGATTATTGCAAAAGGAATTGAGACCCAATAATTATGAGTTCTATTCATAGCTTCAAAACCTATGTATGTTGAAAGGATTGCTTGCCCCGCTTGTGCAAAATTCACAACACGCGTTGAGCGCCAAACAAGAACCAGGGCAAGAGCCATCAGGGCATAGATAGCTCCGCTGCTAAGGCCTATGAGTAAGGTGTCGAGGATCAGCATCAATAACCCAAATATGCTGCTCGAAGATTGGCATCAGCCAAAAGCTTGGTGGATGGTCCGGATGTAACAAGGGACCCAACATTAATAATGATTCCGATATCTGCAATTTTTAGCGCGCTCATTGCATTTTGTTCAACGAGAACTACTGTCAATCCAAGTCGATGCCGCAACTGACTAATTGCATCAAAAATTTGTTCAATAATCAGCGGAGCTAATCCCAGAGAAGGTTCATCGAGAAGAAGTAACTGAGGGCGGGCAATCAACGCTCGGCCAATAGCCAGCATCTGACGTTCCCCTCCAGACAGAGTGTCAGCTGATTGATTTAAACGCTCGCGCAGGCGCGGGAAAAGATTGCAGACTTCTTCTGTCGCAGCTGCCACATCTGCTCTATCTTTTCGCCAAATCCCACCAAGAGCCAAATTCTCTTTCACATTGAGTTCTGGAATAACTGATTTACCTTCAGAAACATGCACGATTCCCGCACGCACTAAATCTTCCGGCTTGCGGCCCAAAATTGAGTGTCCATTCCACGTTGCATTTCCGTGGGTGGCTGGGATTAATCCCGATAGAGCGCGCAGCAAAGTTGTCTTCCCGGCTCCATTTGATCCGATGATGGCGGCAAGTTGACCTTTTTCAACAGAGAATGAAAGGTTCTTTACTGCTGCAATGGCTCCGTGGCTGACAGAAAAATCAGTAAGAACTAATCCGCTCATTTCGCTGCCTCCGCTCCAAGATATGCGGCAATGACGTGAGGATTCTCTCGAACTTCTTGAGGAGTTCCTTCGGCAATGAGTTCACCGAAATTAAGCACATAAATTCGATCACAGACGCTCATTACAACGTCCATGTGATGTTCAACTAAAAGAATGGATGTATCTGCTTTCAAATTATGAATGAGTCCATTCATCCAGTCGATATCTTGTGAGCCCAAACCACCGGCTGGTTCATCAAGCAGTAATAACTTCGGATCACTCATCAGCGCCCGCGCGATAGCAACTCTTTTAGTTACAGGATAAGGCAAAGAATCTGCTCGCCTTTCTCCGAGAGATGAGGCATAAACTTTTTCCAGAACCACCTCCGCCTTTTCGCGAAGAAATTTCTCATTCTTGGCATCTAATCCAAGAGCAGCACGAAGAGCACTTCCTTTGGCATATTTCTGACCACCAACCATTACATTTTCTAATACCGAAAGATCTGGGAAAAGTCCTACGCCTTGCAGAGTGCGTGCAATTCCTAAATCAACAAGTTCATGGCTCTTTGGCCAGTCGCATTCCTTATTGTGAAGAGTGAGCTTACCTTCCGACACGGGAGCAAAACCCGTGAGTGCGTTAAACAAAGTTGTTTTGCCGGCGCCGTTTGGTCCAATTAGCCCAACGACTTCACCAGGATGAACTTCTAAGTGCACATTGGAGAGTGCTGTAAGTCCTCCAAATTTAACGCTCAGGTTAGAGATCGAAAGAAGGCGTGACCCCACAATTGACCTCCGAATCGACTTTGAGCGCACGAAATAGTTGTTATTAGTTTACGTAAATTCGTGGAACTCGGGATGCAATTCGAGTAACGATCTCGTAATTAATTGTTGATGCAGCCGCTGCCCACTCATCAATTGAATAGCCGTCTTCCTCTGGGGCGCCACCAAATACAGTGACGTAATCTCCTGAGAGCGCCGCGCAATCGCTGCCTAGATTGACAACAAATTGATCCATTGAAACCCGACCAACAATCGGGGCTTTTCTGCCATTGAAACTCACTCCAGCACTCGAACCCGTATTCCGTGGGATTCCATCTGAATAACCTAGAACCACAACACCCAATTTTGTATCTTCTTTCAAAATTGCAGTTCCACCATAACCCACTGCCGATCCCTTGGGCGCACTTTTTACTAAACTCAATTTTGCTTTAAGGGTCATGGCTGATTTAAGCGAATACTTAGCGGCGTCGCCTAAGGTTTTTACATCAGGAGATAATCCGTACATCGCAATTCCGAGTCGAACCATTGAGCGATGAGCAATCGGAGCTGTCAGCGTTGCGGCAGAATTTGATAAATGAATAATTTGAGGATTAATACCGATTGCCTGCAAATCCGTATGATACTTTTCAAATTCGTGAACTTGATCTAGGGTCGTAGTATTTTCTGGTTCATCGGCTCGAGCAAAATGCGTCCAAAGTCCAACCAAATGAAGTTGATCCCTGTTCTTTGCCAATTCCTCGAGGAATAATTTCCATTCATCTAGAAATCCCCCTCGGCGCATTCCAGTATCAACCTCTATATGAATTCGAGGAGTTCTCCCAATACTCGCTCCGGCAGCCAGAATTTCTCTCAGGAGCATCACGCTAGAAACTGACAAATCAATGTCGTGCTTGATTGCGCTAACGAAGTCATCTCCAGGTGGAGTGAGCCAAGCAATTGTTCGAGCATCAATTCCGGCCTTGCGAATAGCAATAGCCTCCTCGAGAAGAGCTACGCCAAGCCATGACGCACCTGATGCAAGAGCAGTTTGTGCGACGGGAATTAATCCATGTCCATACGCATCGGCTTTCACAACAGCAAGTATTTCGGCAGATGTTGATGACTTGATTGCAGCAACATTGGAGGCGATGGCAGCTAGATCAACTTGAGCATAAGCGCGATAAGTCATCAGACGCGCTCCACAATGACCATAGCAGAGGCTATTCCCGCATCATGCGAAAGAGTGAGGTGAACAGTTGCTCCATCAATTCTTTCTGCGACATCACCTGTAAAAATAAAAGCGGGGCGCCCACTTTCTTCATTCACAACCTCGCAGTCGTGCCAAGCAAATACATAACGGGCGTTAAGTGCTTTTGCCAAAGCTTCTTTTGCGGCAAAGCGAGCAGCAAGAGATGAAACGGGGAGAACTGCTTCGCGAGAGGTAAAAAGTTTTTCCCGAAGAGCGGGGGTGCGTTCCAGAGATTCTTGAAACCGCGAAATATCCACGACGTCGATTCCAATGCCTTCAATCATTTGCTTAGCCTATTCAAGAAGGCTGTTTTACAGAAGGTATGGCTCGGTCAATTGCAATGACAAATACCAGGAGTGAGCCGCCCAGCAGGGCTCCTCCCAACAGATCTGAGAACCAGTGCGTGTCTCGCATCAAGGAGACGATGCACACTGAAAGAGTAATAATGCCAACAACCCAATGAAGACGCATTCCGACGAATGGTTCTTTATGGGTGTAGCGGAAAATTAAGTATGCCAATAGTCCCCACGATAGGAGCGCGTTTGCTGCATGCCCGCTTGGATATGAAAGTCCTGTTGTGTGCAACAAATCATTAGCCAATCGCGGTTTAACCTGGTGAAATGCTAACTTAGACAAACCCACAACACCATTTAGGAGTAGTAATGATAAGACAGAAAGATTAAATGGACGCCAGGATCGAAAGCGCCAACCGATAAGTAGAGCAGCAAGTATGAGAACAGTTGCAGTAAAACCTCGCAGGCCTAGATCATCAATGGCAAGAAGTAAATGACTAGCATTTCCCTTGAACGTATGGTGTTTCAGGTTTTTCACCCAGCGATCAAAACGATAGAGATAACCTTTTGCTAATACTTGCTGAGTGACAATTAAAAATCCAAGAAATAGCCAAATCGATCCGCGAAAGGCTTTCCACATTTCGGCTTTTCGTTCAAGAGGAAGCTGACTTAAAAAAGACATTATTCCACCGTGACAGATTTTGCGAGATTACGAGGTTGATCAACATCATTTCCACGCGCCACAGCCATTTCGTAAGCGATAACTTGTAATGGAACAACAGCTAATACCGGCTGTAGGAATTCGTGTGTGTGCGGAATTCGAATATTGTGTGTGGCGGATGGTAGATCCTCATCACCAATCGCAATAACGATGGCACCGCGTGCTTTTACTTCCTGAACATTGCTCGCCATCTTTTCATTCAATAACGAATGCGCCGTAGGCATTACGGCAATCACAGGGGTTCCGATATCAATAAGTGCAATCGGACCGTGCTTGAGTTCGCCGCCAGCAAATCCTTCTGCATGCATATAAGCAAGCTCTTTTAATTTAAGTGCTCCCTCAAGGGCGGTCGGAAATCCGACATGTCTTCCCAAAAATAACATGGAAGCACAATCTTTGAATTCACGCGTGAGGGCGCGCAATGGTTCAACTGTTTCAAGAACTTGTTCGATTTTTCCCGGCAAATCAGAGAGCTCTTGGGCAATCTCCTTATCGAGCTCACTTGAAAGTGTCCCTCTCATACGTCCCATGTGAAGAGCAATCAGGTACATCGCAACTAATTGGGTAAGAAAGGCTTTTGTTGAAGCAACCGCAATTTCCGGTCCAGCATGGGTATAGAGGACCGCATCTGATTCACGCGGGATGGTGGATCCGTTTGTATTACAGACTGAAAAAATTTGCGCACCATGGGACTTTGCATAACGAAGTGCCATCAAGGTATCCATTGTCTCCCCTGATTGAGAGATTGGGATTACCAGGGTGTTCTTATCGATGCTTGGCTCGCGATATCGATACTCTGAGGCAAGCTCCACATCAACGGAAATATCTGCCCATCGCTCTATCGCATATTTACCAACCATGCCCGCGTGATACGCAGTTCCACAAGCGATGATGACTACTTTGGTAATGGCCTTTACGTCAATCGCTGCTGTGATTTCTACAGATAGCCCTTGTGTACGACCAATTAAGGTATCGGCAACTGCCTTCGGTTGTTCATAAATCTCTTTGAGCATGAAGTGTTGGAAACCCCCGCGTTCAGCGGCTGATGCGTCCCAAGAAATTTCATATTCCCGCGGAGGAAGCTGTTGTCCATCGAGATTAGTGATGATGATTGTTGTACGAGTTATATCAACAACTTCATCCTGTCCAAGTTCAAGAGCTCGCTTTGTATTGGAGATAAAGGCAGCAACATCTGAAGCGAGAAAATTCTCACCATCGCCAACCCCAACGACAAGTGGTGAATTTCGCCGGGCGCCGACGATTCGATCTGGATCATCTGAATGGATGGCAAGTAATGTAAATGAACCGCGCAATTCTTTACAGACTTCACGCATGGCCGCTGCAAGATCTCCTTTGTGAGCTTTGCGAGCATCGCTCAGTAAATGGACCACAGACTCGGTATCGGTTTCGGAAGTGAAAGTATGTCCACGCTTTTCAAGCATCGAACGTAGTTCTACATAGTTTTCAATAATTCCATTATGAATAAGCGCAAGTTTCCCATCATTGTCTACATGCGGATGTGCGTTTGTATCAGTAGGTCCGCCATGAGTCGCCCAGCGCGTGTGGCCAATCCCGCTATGTGATTTAGGAACACTTCCATCGAGAATGCCCTCAAGATTTCCAAGTTTGCCGGCGCGTTTTTCAATCCAAAGCGGAGCACCTGCAGTTGTCGGCATGGCTATTCCGGCCGAGTCATACCCGCGATATTCAAGACGGCGAAGCCCTTCCAGAACCGGAGATAGCGCTTCGGACTTACCGGTGTAACCGACAATCCCGCACATGTAATACTCCAATTACTTAATAGAAAGTGGGCCTGCTATTGAAGTTCTGATCGTACTAGAGATGCAATCTCACTTGCGATTTTTTCAGCTTGGTCATTGCTTTCAGCTTCAACCATCACTCTTACCAGCGCTTCGGTTCCAGATGGGCGCACCAAGATTCGTCCACTAGCGCCTAGTGATTGTTCATGTTTTGAAATTCCTTCAGCAATCTTCTTTGAATCAGTTAACTTATCTTTCTTTACATTTTCCACATTTATCAAAGATTGAGGAAAACGCTTCATAATGCTCGAAAGGTCTTTAAGACTCTTGCCTGAAGTAACAACCACAGCCATCAGTTGAAGGGCAGTGAGAATTCCGTCTCCAGTATTAGCAAAATTCCGCATAATGACGTGGCCCGATTGTTCACCACCTAAAACATAATCTTCTGCAATCATCTTCTCTAGAACATAACGATCACCAACGGCTGTTGTAGGAACATTTATTCCAAGGGATTGCATTGCTTTTATAAATCCAAGATTGCTCATCACCGTTCCAACAACAGTGTCTTGAGCAAGACGACCCTCTGCTTTCCAAGCAGCTGCAAGTATCGCCATAATGAAATCGCCGTCAACAAGATTGCCCTCGTGATCAACAGCCAGGCAACGATCAGCATCACCATCGTGCGCGATTCCTAAATCAGCACCAACTTCTTTGACCTTTGCGATGAGGCTTTCCATATGAGTTGATCCACAGTTCTCATTAATATTAAGTCCCGAAGGTGTGGAATGAATGGCAGTGACATCTGCGCCTGCTCGTACATAAGTTTTTGGTGCGACTCGCGATGCTGCTCCATTTGCGCAATCAACAACTATTTTTAGTCCAGTAAGGGGCGTAGAAAGAGAAGAAAGTAGATGAAAGATATATCGCTCTTGTGCGCTTTCATCCAGGACAACGCGGCCTACATCAGCACCGATAGGACGCTCCCAAGGTTCTTTGAGGCGTGCTTCGATAGCTGCTTCGAGAGCGTCATCAAGCTTTCCTCCGCCTTTAGCGAAGAATTTAATTCCATTATCAGGCATTGCATTATGGGAAGCGCTGAGCATGACACCGAGGTCAGCCCCACTTTCGGCTACCAGATGTGCGATTGCTGGAGTTGGAAGAACTCCTACTCGATAGACATCAACGCCGGCACTTGCTAATCCAGCTACAACTGCAGCTTCAAGAAATTCACCAGATGCACGAGAATCTTGGCCAACAATTGCTTTCGGTCTCTCATTGATGTGACCAGCAAATGCGCCTTTTTCACTTAATACGTGGGCGGCGGCAACCGCTAGATCCAGTGCTACTTCAGCAGTGAGATCGCGATTAGCTAGCCCTCTTACACCGTCGGTGCCGAAGAGGGCCATTTAAATACGCCTATAGATAACTTCGAAAGAAGCGAATTAACGCTTGCTGTATTGAGAACGCTTACGAGCCTTCTTCAGACCGTACTTCTTACGTTCAATAACACGTGGATCACGTGTGAGGAATCCCGCCTTCTTGAGTGAAGGACGATTCGCATCGCGATCAATCTCATTAAGTGCGCGAGCAACACCGAGACGAAGTGCACCAGCTTGGCCAGAAGTTCCGCCACCATTGATGCGAGCAACAACGTCATAACCATTTTCAGCACCAACTGTGCGGAATGGCTCTGAGACTAGTTGTTGGTGAACTTTATTTGGGAAGTAATTCTCAAGAGTCTTTCCGTTTACAGTCCACTTACCTGAACCTGGGATAAGGCGAACACGAGCAACAGCTTCCTTACGACGACCTGTGCCGCCACCTGGAGCCTTGATTGCTGCGCGGTTTGTAGCCGCAGCTGGTGTGCTTGTTGAATAAGAAGTAGGAACTTCTTCGTCGATCTCAACTGTTGTATCGAAGTCTGACATTTTCTATTTAGCTCCTATTACTTCTTTGTTAACTGGGAAATTTGAGTGAGTTCATACACTGAAGGATTCTGCGCAGCATGTGGATGTGTTGGGCCTGCGTAGACCTTTAGCTTTGTAGCAATTGAGCTACCGAGTTTGTTCTTAGGAATCATTCCAAGAATTGCCTTTTCAACAACACGTGTTGGATCTTGGTTGATTAAATCTGCATACACAACAGAAGTCATACCACCTGGGAAACCTGAGTGATGGTGAGCAAACTTTTGGCTCGCCTTTTGTCCTGTAAGTGCGACCTTCTCTGCATTGATGATGATGACGAAGTCACCCATATCCATGTGAGGTGCGAATGTTGTCTTGTGCTTTCCGCGAAGTAGAACAGCAGCGTGTGAAGCAAGACGTCCGAGGACAATTCCTTCAGCATCGATGACATGCCACTTGCGGGCTGTGGCTTGGTCACCTGCGGTAGGTGTGTATGTGCGCACGAGGTCTCTCTTTCCTTTTTAAATCTGCTTGTGTTTAGCCCCTTTGGAGGCAGAGGAGAAGGTTACTAAGACACGCCGGGTGGGGTCAAAACGAGATTAAGAGGCCTATAAATCCCAAAAATTACTTCTTTTTGAGCGTATATCCCGTCGGGCACTTGGGGTTTGCGGTCGGGGTTATTGCCTTAACCGTCTTGGTTAATTTGCCCTTTACGCACGTGATCGATTTTCTGATGACGCCCGCTCCCATGGTGAGGCCGAGTGGGGTTGCAGTTGCAGTGGGGGTAGGAGTGAGGTGATGGTAATGATTTCCCTCACCGTTTTCACCGCCCTCACTTTCATTTCCTTCGTTTTGACCGCCGGATAGCGGGGCACGTGTAACAACTGGTGCCGGTGTAACAACTGGTGCCGGCGCAGTGCTTAATGCCGGAGCGGGAGTTACTACTTGTGTACCAATTGCGTTTCCTGCCTTCGCAATTGCTGAAGTAAGTGATTGCTTCCACGCGCGAGATATCGCAGATGCTCCAGATACTCCTTGAATATCTGCGCTCTGTGCCGCAAGTGCTTCTTGGGCAAGAGTCGGAACTGCATAATTTGCATACTGGGCATTGCGTCCACCTGGTGTCACGGGCGTTGTAATAGCAGTAATTTTTCCGTTGTCGACAGTTATCCCAACTTGGAGCTGTCCACCATAATCATTATTTGCAGCGTTACCTAAAAATGTTTGTACCGCTGCAAATGTTGGGTCCGAAAGAGAAAGCGCACCGATTGTGGAAATACCAAGAATCACTTTTACGCTTCGGCTAGAAACGAGCATTTTTTACTCCAGTTCTTCATCAGAACTTTGGCGTAGTGCCCAAGCATCTGCCGCAATTGCGGGCAGTTGAGCATCCTGCGGATAATCAACTTTCACTAATGTTAGACCACGACTAGGGAATACGTATGAGTCAGATACCCGTGACTTCTCTGTGAGTACTCTGCGAATCCACTCAAGGTCATACCTGCCTTCGCCTACGCAAACTGCGGCGCCGACTAAATTGCGCACCATGTTGTATCCAAAGCCATCTGCGCTGACATGAGCAATGAGCAACCCCGTTACATCTCTCTTCCAGGAGAAATCTATGAGGGTGCGAATAGTTGTTGCATTCTCACGCCATTTACAAAATGCAGCAAAATCATGAGTTCCCATAAGTATTGATGAAGCCTGGTTTAATAAATCTAAATTAATTGGACGATACCAATCTGCAACAAAATATCTTTCTAGTGGTGAGATTGGACGGTCAGCATCAGCCAGGCGATATTCATAATGGCGGGCAGTCGCCGAATATCGTGCATGAAATCCTGCTGGGGCTTCCCGTACAGACTGGATGCGAATATCTTCTTCGAGAATGCGATTGAGTTTGAAGGCAAAATTTTCAATATCAATTTCTTGATCTGGAATATCTACATGCATGACAGCACCGGTGGCATGAACACCCGCATCTGTTCTTCCCGCTGTAACACAATCAACTTTTGCGCGCACAATCTTGCCAATGAGTTCTTCTAGAACTCCTTGTATGGTCCTGTAATCAGGTTGTTTTGCCCAGCCTTGAAAGTTTGTTCCATCGTATGAAAAATTAATCTGTAAACGACGAAACCCGCCCTCAGGATTGAGAACGGGAATCGTCATTTTAAATCTGAAGCGCTGGGTTTATTCAGCAGCCTTTTCAGCAGACTTCTTAGCTACCTTCTCAGCAGCCTTAACAGTCGCCTTCTTTTCAGGTGTGCCTTCTGTAAGAACTTCAATAACAGCCATTGGCGCGTTATCTCCATTACGAGGGCCTACCTTTGTAATTCGTGTATATCCACCGTTGCGCTCAGCAAAACGTGGAGCAATCACTGTGAAGAGTGTGTGTACAACGCTCTTATTTGCGATTGTTGCAAGAACGCGACGACGTGCAGCAAGATCTCCAGCCTTAGCGTGAGTAATCAAGCGCTCTGCAACAGGACGTAGGCGCTTAGCCTTTGCCTCTGTTGTTGTGATCTTTCCGTGTTCGAATAGTTGCTCTGCAAGAGTGCCTAGCAACAACTTCTCGTGAGCAGGACCTGCTCCAAGACGTGGTCCTTTACTTGGCTTTGGCATTTAGCGTTCTCCTTATATTTCCAGAGCTATTCGGCATCGACGAGATCATCGTCAACGTCAGTTCCGTAGTTGGCATGTTTTGTTGGATCGAATCCGATTGGTGAATCCTTGAGCTGTAGGCCCATGGAGTGAAGTTTTGCCTTCACTTCATCAATCGACTTTGAACCAAAGTTGCGGATATCGAGAAGGTCAGCTTCTGATCGGGCAACAAGCTCGCCGACAGTGTGGATTCCTTCGCGCTTTAAGCAATTGTAAGAACGCACTGTGAGATCAAGATCTTCGATTGGAAGAGCGAGGTCAGCAGCAAGAGCAGCATCTTGAATGGAAGGTCCCATTTCAATGCCCTCAGCGTTAACGTTCAATTCGCGAGCAAGACCGAAGAGCTCAACAAGAGTCTTACCAGCAGATGCCATTGCATCTGAAGGCTTGATTGATCCCTTTGTCTCAACATCTACGATCAAGCGATCAAAGTCGGTGCGCTGTTCAACACGTGTTGCTTCTACTTTGTAGGAAACACGAAGAACTGGAGAATAGATTGAGTCAACAGGAATGCGACCAATTTCTCCGCCAGCAACTTTGTTTTGAACTGCTGTGACATATCCACGGCCGCGCTCAACTGTAAGCTCAACTTCGAAGTTGGCCTTTGAGTTAAGTGTTGCAATGTGAAGTTCTGGGTTATGAACCTGGACACCTGCTGGAGCTGCGATATCTGCGCCAATTACGACTCCTTCACCACTCTTGCGAATGTAAAGAAGTGATGGCTCATCATTATCTGATGAGAGAACGAGGTTCTTGATGTTGAGAACAATCTCGGTGATGTCTTCTTTAACACCTTCCAAGGTTGCAAACTCATGAAGCGCACCATTGACGCGAATTCCGGTAACAGCTGCACCAGGAATCGATGACAAGAGGGTACGGCGTAATGAGTTTCCAAGGGTGTATCCGAAACCAGGTTCTAGCGGCTCAATAATGAACCGTGAACGAAATTCGTTTTCAGTATCTGCAGCCTCAGTGAGGATAGGGCGTTGTGCAATGAGCACTTATTTCCTCCGTACGTCGGGGAGATCCGCTATTTGATCTCCTGTTTTTACTTCTTTTTAAATTGTGTAACTAATTAAAGTTATGTACTACTGGTTACCAATGAGATTACTTAGAATAAAGTTCAACAATCATCTGCTCTTGAACAAGGGTGTCAATCACAGGACGTGTTGGCATTGCGTGAATCAAGATTCTCATCTTCGATCCAACAACTTCCATCCACGCTGGGACTGCCTTGTCGCCAAGTTCAGCACTGGCAACGATGAATGGTGTTGTATCGAGTGAACCAGGGACAACTTCAACGATGTCCATTGGAGATACGCGATATGAAGGAATGTTTACCTTCTTGCCATTCACTGTGAAGTGACTGTGCTTAACAAGCTGACGTGCCATGTCGCGACTCTTTGCAAAGCCGGCACGGAATACGACGTTATCCAAACGAGTCTCTAGAAGTACAAGGAGGTTTTCACCAGTCTTGCCTTGAAGACGGTTTGCTTCTTCGTAGTAACCACGGAATTGCTTTTCAAGAACGCCGTAAATACGTGCGCACTTTTGCTTTTCGCGTAGCTGCAACAGGTATTCAGATTCCTTAGCGCGACCACGGCCATGCTGCCCTGGTGGGTAAGGACGAGATTCGATTGGACACTTCGGTCCATCGCACTTTGAGCCCTTAAGAAAGAGCTTTACTTTTTCGCGACGGCAACGCTTGCAGTCTGCTCCGGTATAACGAGCCATTTATTCTCTTCCTTCCTTAAACTCGACGAGGCTTGGGTGGGCGGCAACCATTGTGTGGAGCAGGTGTCACATCAGAGATGGAACCTACTTCCAAACCAGCTGCTTGCAATGAACGGATTGCTGTTTCGCGACCAGAGCCTGGGCCCTTTACAAATACATCAACCTTCTTAAGGCCATGTTCTTGTGCGCGACGTGCAGCAGCTTCAGCAGCCATTTGCGCTGCGTAAGGCGTTGATTTACGTGATCCCTTGAAGCCAACCTGACCAGCAGATGACCAAGAGATAACAGCTCCGGAAGGATCTGTTATAGAAACGATTGTGTTGTTGAAGGTTGACTTGATGTGAGCTTGTCCGAAGGCAACGTTCTTCTTCTCCTTCTTACGGAGCTTTACTTTGCCTTTAGCAGCAGCTTTAGGAGCGGCCATTACTTAGTCTCCTTCTTCTTACCAGCAATTGCCTTACGAGGGCCCTTGCGTGTACGTGCGTTCGTGTGTGTGCGCTGACCACGTACAGGAAGTCCCTTACGGTGACGAATACCTTGGTAGCTCTGGATTTCAACCTTACGACGAATATCGCCTTGGATCTCACGGCGAAGGTCACCTTCGATTTTATAATTTGCTTCGATATATTCACGAAGCTTTGCCAATTCTGGCTCTTGAAGATCTTTAACACGGGTATCTGGATTTACACCGGTCGCTGCAAGAGTTGCATGCGCACGAGTAAGACCCATCCCGAAAATGTAAGTGAGCGCAATCTCCACACGCTTTTCACGTGGTAGATCGACGCCAACAAGACGTGCCATATCTATTACCTTTTCTATATCCGGAAGGTCCTCCGCAGTGCTCCCAATGTTTTACTATCACTAGTAAAAATCGGTCTCGGCCTACCGGTCCGAGAGTCTGAAGTTTTACAACTTCAGTTGCACCACGCGTTCTTATAAAACAGAGTTAAGAATTAACCCTGGCGTTGCTTGTGACGAAGGTTGTCGCAAATGACCATGACGCGACCATTACGACGAATGACTTTGCACTTGTCGCAAATCTTCTTCACGCTTGGTTTTACCTTCACGATATTCCTTCTTTCTTACTTGTAGCTTATTTATATCTATAAATAATGCGGCCTCTTGTGAGGTCATATGGACTGAGTTCTACAATTACACGATCTTCAGGCAAGATACGAATGTAGTTCTGTCGCATCTTTCCGGAGATGTGTGCAAGCACAACGTGTCCATTTGTTAACGTCACTCGGAACATAGCGTTCGGAAGTGCTTCAGCTACAGAGCCTTCAATTTCGATGGCGCCGTCTTTTTTAGCCAAGCAGTTACCTTCTTTTCTGAACTATTTTGATCCACGTGAGTTAATCCGGCCCTTTTATAGGCAAGACGAGAATTCTAAGGGCAAACTCGCCATAGGAGAAATCGGCCTTTTTGCCCTTATTGGGGGTATAAGCCCCGCGTAAATCCAACCGGATTAACTCAGGTCAGTAGAGATTTCAACCCCAAGAGCCCCGAGGCGTTCGCCTCCCCCATCTGGGGCAGTGAGAACAAATGGCTTGCCATCTGGGCAAAGAGCGAAAGAGTGTTCAAAATGTGCGCCGTTGGATTTATCTGCTGAGATCACAGTCCAATCATCAGAGAGAACTTGAGTCCGCGCAGTTCCCCGGGTGATCATGGGTTCAATTGCTAGAGCCAAGCCAGCTTTTAATTCTGGACCCATGCCTGATTTCCCATAGTTCAAAACATGTGGCTCTTGATGCATCTCGGTGCCAATTCCGTGGCCACCATATTCGCGCAAGATTCCATATTTTCCTTGTGAATTAATGTATTCCTCGATTGCAGCAGAAATATCTGTGAGGTGTCCACCGATTTTTGCTTTCGCTATTCCACGCCACATAGATTCCTCGCATACATCCATCAGCTTCTGATCTTCGGGGTCAATTTTTCCAACCCCAACTGAGAATGCCGAGTCACCGTGCCAACCATCAACGATGGCACCAAAATCGATGGAGACAACATCTCCTTCGATAAATTTACGAGTATTTGGAATACCGTGAACTACTTCATGATTAACAGAAGCGCAGATTACATTTGGGTATCCGTGATAATTTAAAAATGAAGGAGTCGCACTATGTTCTTTGAGCACTTTAACTGCGATGGCATCTAAATCTAAAGTAGTCACTCCTGGAACAATCGCCGCTCGCATTTCATTAAGGGCTTCTGCCACAACAAGACCTGCCACGCGCATTTTCTTAAGCTGCTCGAGGGTCTTTATCTGAATAGCCATAGAGATACTCTGGATTCGTTAGGAAACTTTAGCGCTGAGCGCAGAAATTGCGCGGCTAGTAATTTCTGAAACATCGCCATCTGCAGGAATTGTTGTGAGCAAGCCTTCGGCGCTATAGAGGGAGATAATTGGCGCTGTTTGCTCGGCATAGACGCTCAGGCGATTTTGAATTACCGCTTCACTATCATCTGGACGCTGGTACAACCGCCCACCGCACTTGTCGCACTTGCCATCAACGGCCGGCTTTTCAAAGAGAAGGTGGTAACTCGCTTGGCAATCTTTGCATGTGCGACGACCAGAAAGTCTGGCAATAATCAGGGAATCTTCAATTGAGAGCTCTAAAACTGCTTCGAGTGGAGTTTGTTTTTCAGTGAGAATCTTGCCGAGAAATTCTGCTTGAAAATTATTGCGAGGATATCCATCTAGAAGAAAACCATTTGCTACATCAGCTTGGTTCAGGCGGTCTTTCACCATGTCATTAGTGACCGAGTCTGGAACAAGTTCACCCTTGTCTGTATATGACATTGCCAGCTTCCCTAGCTCCGTCCCGCCTTTAATATTTGCACGGAAAATATCTCCAGTAGAAATATGTGGGATGCCGTAGTGAGCAGCAAGATGAACAGCTTGAGTTCCTTTACCAGCTCCTGGTGGTCCTACCAGGATTAGACGCATTAGCGGAGGAATCCCTCGTATGAACGTTGTTGTAGCTGACTTTCAATTTGCTTGGAAGTATCCAAGCCAACTCCAACAACAATCAAAATTGCAGTTCCACCGAATGGGAAGTTCTGGGAAGCATTCACCATAATCAAAGCAATGATCGGAATAATCGCTACGAAAGCAAGATATGCAGAACCAGGTGCTGTGATGCGTGAGAGAACATATTGAAGGTATTCACTTGTTGGTCGTCCCGAACGGATACCAGGAATGAATCCACCATAAGTCTTCATATTTTCAGCTACTTCATCTGGGTTAAAAGTAATTGCAACATAGAAATATGTGAAGAAAATAATGAGCGCAGCATAAGCAATGATGTAAATAGGGTGATCACCCTTTACTAGGTTGCGTTGTACCCATACAGCCCAACCAGCTTTACTTCCAGAGAAGTTAACAATCAACGATGGAATATAAAGAAGTGAGGATGCGAAAATAATTGGAATTACGCCAGCCTGATTAACCTTGATAGGAATGTACGTGCTGGTTCCGCCGTAAGACTGACGTCCAACTTGGCGCTTTGCATATTGAACCGGAATGCGGCGTTGTGCTTGCTCAACGAATACAACCGCTGCAACAACTGCTACACCCATCAACATAACGATAGCGAAAGCAAAGATTCCCTTTTGAAGCTTGATTGACCAAAGCTGAGTTGGGAAACGAGCGGCAATAGAGGTGAAAATCAAGATTGACATACCGTTACCGATACCACGATCTGTGATCAATTCACCAAGCCACATGATTACTGATGTTCCAGCAGTCATTACACAAACCATTGTTGCGATACGAGTCCAAGAAGTGTCAGGAATAATTGCAAGAGAACATCCGCTAAATAAACGACCAGGTGTGCGAGCAACAGCGATCAAACCAGTTGACTGCAAGATACCAAGGCCAATTGTGAGATAACGGGTGTACTGGGTGAGCTTTGCTTGACCAGATTGTCCTTCATTCTTCAACGCTTCAAAGCGTGGAATGACAACGGTCAAAAGCTGAATAATGATTGAGCTGGTGATGTAAGGCATGATTCCAAGTGCGAATACAGAGAGCTGCAGGAGCGCTCCACCTGAGAACAAGTTAACGAGACCAAAGAGGCCGCCATTATTTGCCTGCTTCAAACATGACTGAATATTTGTGTATGAAACACCAGGTGTTGGAATAATTGAACCAAAACGGAAGAGACCCATGATCGCAAGAGTGAAGAAAATCTTCTTACGAAGATCGGGTGTCTTAAAGGCCTTACCAAATGCTGAGAGCATTGTTATGTTCCCTTTCTACCGATGTAGCCGTTTTGTTTCGAATTAATTAAATTACTTTTTTACTGCAGTGATTGTTCCACCAGCAGCAGCAACTTTTTCAGATGCTGATGCAGAAAATGCGTGAACAGAGAGATTTACCTTTACGGAAATATCACCGTTTCCAAGCACCTTCACTGGGTAACCATCGCGTACTGCACCCTTTGCAATGAGATCTTCAACAGTAATGTCTCCACCTTTTGGATAGAGAGCATTGATGGTTGCAAGATTCACTGGCTGGTATTCAACGCGCTCTGGGTTTTTGAAACCACGAAGCTTTGGAAGACGCATAACCAATGGAAGCTGTCCGCCTTCGAAACCGGCACGAACAACGTTACGAGCACGCGTTCCCTTGCCGCCACGACCAGCAGTCTTTCCCTTTGATGCTTCTCCGCGACCCTTACGAGTCCTTGTCTTCTTCGCTCCAGGAGCTGGACGAAGGTGATGTACCTTGAGAACCATTTTTATTCGACCTCCTCAACCTTAACGAGATGGCGAACTGCGACGACCATTCCACGAATTTCTGGACGATCTTCCTTCACCACAACGTCACCGATGCGCTTTAGACCTAATGAACGCAAAGTTTCGCGGTGTTCTGGACGACCGCCAACCTTTGACTTAAGTTGTGTAACTTTTAAACGAGGCATTATGCACCTACCGATGCGATGGCACGCACAAGTGCTGCAGGTGCGACATCTTCTAAGGATTTTCCGCGACGTGCAGCAATTGATGCAGGATTTTCTAGATCCTTCAAAGCTTGTGCAGTTGCATGAACCATGTTGATTGGGTTTGCTGAACCAAGAGACTTGGTCAAGACGTCTGTAATACCTGCGCACTCAAGAACGGCACGAACTGGGCCGCCTGCAATGACTCCGGTACCTGGGCTAGCTGGGCGAAGTAAAACAATGCCTGCTGCCTTTTCACCTGTTACTGGGTGAGGAATAGTTCCGTTGACTACTGGGACCTTGAAGAATTGCTTCTTCGCATCTTCAACAGCTTTAGCAATAGCTTGAGGAACTTCCTTAGCCTTGCCGTAACCGATGCCGATTGTTCCCTTTTGGTCACCAACGACTACAAGTGCTGTGAAAGAGAAGCGACGCCCACCCTTTACAACTTTTGCTACGCGGTTGATGAAGACAACGCGCTCTGTGTATGGACTCTTCTCTTTTTCAGGTCCGCCATCACGACGGTCGCGACGTTCACGACGATCGTTGCTCTTGCCACCCTGGTTGCCCGGGCCGGCGTTGTCGCCTGTGCGTGGAGTTGTTGCTGGAGCTGCCATTAGAAGTCCAATCCATTCTCGCGAGCACTGTCAGCTAAAGCTGCAATGCGACCGTGATATTTGCTTCCACCGCGGTCAAAAACCACTGCAGAAATTCCTTTTTCCTTCGCACGCTTTGCTACAAGTGCGCCAATTTCTTTTGCTTTGGCGGTCTTATCGCCTGTTGCTGAACGAAGATCGGCTTCCATCGTTGAGGCTGATGCAAGTGTTTGACCAATTGAATCATCAACAATCTGTGCCACAAGGTGACGTGAAGAACGTGAAACAACAAGACGAGGACGTAGAGCTGAGCCCACTACCTTCTTGCGAACACGGAAATGGCGACGGCGACGTGCGTTTTGCGCATTGCCTTTAACAACCTTAATACCGATAGCCATTATTTCTTACCTGTCTTTCCTTGCTTGCGACGGATACGTGCACCGTCGAGGTGGAGACCCTTGCCCTTATAAGGATCAGCCTTACGAAGCTTTTGAATCTTCGCTGTTGTTTCACCAACAAGTTGCTTGTCGATACCGACTACCTGCAAACGTGTTGCTGACTCAACTTTAAAGGTGATTCCTTCTGGAGCTGGGAAAGCAATTGAGTGTGAATAACCGAGAGCGAACTCAAGGTCTTTACCCTTTTCAGTTACCTTGTAACCAACACCAACGATGTTGATTGTCTTTGCATAACCAGTTGTTACGCCCTCAAGCATGTTTGAAACCATGGTACGAGACATACCGTGGAGTGAACGTGCTGTACGAGAATCATCAGGACGGGCAACAACAAGTGTTGTGTCTTCCTTCGAAATCGTGATTGGCTGCGCAACTGTGAATGAAAGTGTTCCCTTAGGACCTTTCACTGAAACATCTTGACCAGCGATTGATACTTCGACTCCCGCAGGAATCGAAATTGGCTTACGACCGATACGTGACATGAGCAATCACCATACGTAGGCGAGAACTTCTCCGCCTACACCTTGCTTGTTGGCTTGCTTATCAGTAAGCAATCCAGATGAAGTAGAAATGATTGCAACGCCAAGTCCACCGAGCACCTTTGGTAGGGCTGTTGACTTTGCATAAACGCGAAGTCCTGGCTTACTTACACGGCGAAGACCTGCAATTGAGCGTTGACGATCGACGCTAAATTTAAGATCAATGGTGAGTGTCTTTCCAAAACCAGCAGCGTTAGCATCGACTTTAAAACCACCGATGTAACCCTCCTGCTTTAAGATTTCGGCAATACGAACCTTGACCGATGAAGACGGCATTGAAACCGTGTCATGGAAGGCAGAGTTCGCATTGCGCAGACGTGCGAGCATGTCTGCGATTGGATCTGTCATTGTCATTCTTGGCCTTTGGCCTTTCTCGAAGTGGTTTCTATTTCTAGACCTACGACGTAGTTAGTTTTGGATGAAAAGTGATTTACCAAGATGCCTTGGTGATGCCTGGAAGCTCGCCCTTGTGTGCCATCTCGCGGAAACAGATACGGCAGATGCCGAACTTCTGATAGACCGCATGTGGACGACCACAACGCTGGCAACGTGTGTAACCACGTACCTTGAACTTAGGCTTGCGAGAAGCTTTGACCTTGAGTGATGTCTTTGCCATTTTTTATGCCTCCTTGAAAGGGAAACCGAGCGCCTTTAGAAGCTCGAGTCCCTCTTCGTTGGTCTTAGCTGTTGTGACAAAAGTGATATCCATACCGCGAGTACGGTCAAGCTTGTCTTGTTCGATTTCTGGAAACACAACCTGCTCGGTTAAACCGAAGGTGTAGTTACCGTTTCCATCAAACTGCTTTGGAGAAAGTCCACGGAAGTCACGAATACGAGGCAATGCAATTGAGATCAAACGATCTGTGAACTCCCACATGCGGTCATTGCGAAGTGTTACGTGTGCACCAATTGGTTGGCCCTCACGAAGCTTGAACTGAGCAATTGACTTACGTGACTTTGTTACCTGTGGCTTTTGGCCAGTGATAACGATCAAGTCCTTGATTGCACCTTCGATGAGCTTTGAATCACGAGCTGCTTCACCGACACCCATGTTAACAATTACTTTAACGAGTGTTGGGATCTGCATAACATTCTTATAACCAAACTTGCTCTTAAGAGCAGGCTTAATTTCGGATGCATAACGCGCTTTGAGGCGCGGTGCTGTTGCAGTTGTCATGATTAGACGTCCTTCCCTGTGCGACGAGAGATACGAACATTCTTACCCTCATCATTTTGACGAGCACCAATACGAGTGCGCTTGCCATCATCGCCCACCAACATCACATTTGAAATATGAATTGGAGATTCGATGGTAATAATTCCGCCAACTTTGACGCCACGCTCGGTGGTGTCTTCCTTGGTGTGACGCTTTACTCGGTTAGCGCCTTCAACAACGACCCGAGAATCGCGCTTGCTGATGTCGAGCACCTTGCCGGTTACGCCCTTATCTTTTCCAGCGATCACTTCAACAGTGTCGCCCTTACGAATGCTTGACATGATTAGAGCACCTCCGGAGCCAACGAAATAATCTTCATGAACTTCTTGTCGCGAAGTTCGCGAGCAACTGGTCCGAAGATACGAGTTCCACGAGGTTCGCCGTCAGCTTTCAAGATAACTGCTGCGTTCTCATCAAACTTGATATATGAGCCGTCTGGACGACGGTTCTCTTTTACTGTGCGAACGATTACGGCCTTAACGACCTCACCCTTCTTCACTGTTCCACCAGGAATTGCATCCTTAACAGAACAAACAATGATGTCCCCGATTCCGGCGTATCGACGGGAGGAGCCACCGAGTACACGGATGCAGAGAAGTTCCTTTGCACCGGTGTTATCAGCGACGCGAAGTCGCGATTCTTGTTGAATCATTTCCTATTTCTCCCTTACTTAGCCTTCTCAAGAATCTCGACTACACGCCAGCGCTTAGTTGCTGAGAGTGGACGAGTTTCCATAATGAGAACGCGATCGCCGATACCGGCTGCGTTATTTTCATCGTGAACCTTCAACTTACTTGAACGGCTCAAAACTTTGCTATACAGACCATGCTTAACGCGATCTTGAATCACTACAACGATGGTCTTATCCATCTTGTCGCTGGTTACGATTCCTTCACGAGTCTTGCGAAAACCACGCTCGTTACTTGAATTACTGGCAGACGTATTGTTGCTCATGCTGCGCCTCCAATTCCGAGTTCACGTTCACGCAAAATTGTGTAGATGCGTGCAATTTCCTTGCGAACCGCGGTCAAACGACCATGGCTCTCAAGCTGTCCTGTTGCTGCTTGGAAACGAAGGTTGAAAAGTTCTTCCTTTGCTTCCTTAAGTTTGATTGCGAGCTCATCTGTTGAGAGAGCGCGAAGTGTTTCTGCAGTAACGATGTTTGTCATTAGAACTCCTCACGACGAACTACGCGGCACTTCATTGGCAATTTGTGAATTGCACGAGTCATTGCCTCTGTAGCGATATCTTCTGTTACACCGGAGATTTCAAACATCACACGGCCTGGCTTTACGTTTGCAATCCACCATTCAGGTGAACCCTTACCGGAACCCATACGAGTTTCAGCAGGCTTCTTTGTGAGCGGGCGATCTGGATAAATATTGATCCAAACTTTTCCACCACGCTTGATGTGACGGGTCATTGCAATACGAGCAGCTTCAATTTGACGGTTGGTTACGTATGCAGGCTCGAGAGCTTGGATACCGAAATCGCCGAATGAAACAACAGTTCCACCCTTTGATTTACCAGCACGCTTTGGGTGATGCTGCTTACGGTGCTTAACGCGACGTGGAATTAACATTTAGTTAGCTCCTCCCTCTACAACTGGGGCATCAACAACAGCAACTGGTGCTTGTGTTGTCGTAACTTCTTTACGTGGGCTACGTGGACCACGGCTTGGGTTAGCTGAACGAGGCTTTGGTGCACGAGCTGCTGCAAGAGCTGATGCTGCACGCTCTGCACGGGACTCGATTACTTCACCCTTGTAAATCCAAACCTTTACACCAAGACGACCGAATGT
>Ga0136642_1000172_pt1 | contig 38527 bp, 34 predicted proteins | sample LowCatLa1302831Y_FD_115313 | JGI IMG/M metagenome (GOLD analysis project Ga0136642, IMG submission 115313) | Freshwater microbial communities from Lower Cathedral Lake, Yosemite National Park, California, USA - 13028-31Y | ecosystem: Environmental > Aquatic > Freshwater > Lake ... | reverse complement strand
CTAACCCTTCTAGAGTCTTCTTTAACGCTGTCAGTTCTTCATCAAGGCCAGGAACACCGTTCTTTGCCAACCCGGCAATTTGAACACGACCATCGACCTTGATCCAAATTCTACGCTGGCGTGTGAAGAGTGATGTCAGTAACCCCAGGATCGCAAAGATAGCGCCGAAGAGCGCATACATCTTTCCTGGATCATCAACGATCTGCAGATTTACCCAAGATTTATAACCTTCAAAGGCAATTGTGCCCTCTCCAAAGTCATATGTCTCGTTCAATTTCAGCGCCTTTAGCCCAATCCGCTTCATCTTGCTCGTATCAACGCGATAGACCGATTGTGGCGTACCACTATCGAGGCCGAGGTTTCCCATCCAGACAGAGACAAGTAAACGCGGATCGAGTACTTCTGGGAAAGATGAGAACGCACCACGAGTCGGTGAACGATCAGCTGTTGGAAGGAATGATGCAACCATTCCGATTTGTGGCGTCATATCAGGAAGTTTGATTGCCCCGATTGATGTGAGATTCCCATCTTGCGGCAGGAAAGTCACCGCCCCTTCAAAGATTAACTTGCCACTCTTATCTCGAATCGCGACGACCGGTGAATATCCATTAGCTTGGAGATAAACCTTTGTACTTCCATAGGTCAAGGGAGAATTTACCTTGATCGTCTTCAGAACTTCCTTGCTACCAATTGGGTTAGCTGCCGCGACCTGTAATGTGTAATCAGTTGGAGCATTTGTCTTAACATCGTAAGCAGCTTTGAAATCTAAAATGCGAAGTGAGAATGGAGCCATATCCCCCTCGCGTTGGAACTTTGCGAAGCTGATGTTGTCATAAGACGTCGGCGTATTAATAAAGCGTTCGCCAACATTTAAAATGGTCTCTCCCTTGCTGCCGTAAAGGCCTCCGGCAGCTACCGCAAGGAGAATAAGAATGAGTGAGAGATGAAAGAGAAGATTTCCCGATTCTCGTGAATATCCTTTTTCAGCAGATATCGAGAGCTCTTCGCGTCGTACTCTAAAACGATTCTTCTTCAACCACTTCTCAGCAAGGTCAAGGGTTCCATCAACTGGTCGATCTAGTTCAGCAAAGCCCTCCATGCGATCTAAGAACTTCGGGGTTAATGGTGGCTTCTTACCAATCGCCTTAATATGTTCAAAGGTACGTGGGAGAACGCAGCCGATCAATGAAATAAAGAGCAAGATATAGATAGCGCTAAACCATGGGGATGAGTACAGGTCAAAGATCTTTGCTTTATCGAGCCACTGAGCGAGGGTTGGGTTATTTTTGAAGAACTCCTGCACCTTCATGGGGTTCTGGTTGCGCTGCGGAAAGAGTGATCCAGGAATAGATGCAAGACCAAGCATCATCAAGAGAATGAGAGCAGTTCTCATGCTCGTAAGTTGGCGCCATGCCCATCGCAAAATCTCCAATTAGACCACCGGAATAAATCCCGAGATTAAATCTCGTAGAGAGTTCATCACTGTGAGCCAGAGCCCTGTGACTTGCAAGATTCCAATAAGGATTAAGAATCCCCCGCCAATCTTCGTCATGAGATCCCCATGTTTAGATATCGATCTACGTAACTTTGCAGATTGATCGAAGAAGATTCCGACAATTACGAGGGGCAGTCCAAGTCCAAAGCAATAGGAGAGGCTTAGCAGTGCACCACGTGTAGCGCTCGAAGATTCAAGTGAGAGCGCTTGTACTGCGCCAAGTGTTGGTCCGATACAAGGAGTCCAGCCAAGCCCAAAGAGAAAACCAAGGAGCGGCGCGCCAACGAGTCCAGCGCTTGATTTCCAGGTTGGCTTAAATGAACGATAGAACTTTTGATTGAAGAGAAAGATCACTCCCATGAGAATTGTTAAAACCCCGAGCAAGATGGTGAGCCAATGTGAGCTGTCGTTGATCTTTGAGCCAAGCGTCCCAAATAGCGCGCCATAGGAGATGAAGAGCGCAGAGAATCCGCAGACAAAGAGGATCGAACCAAGCGCTACGCGGCCCTTACTCTTCACATCGGTCATTCCCGCTGCATAAGAGAGATAACCCGGAACTAATGGGAGCACGCACGGTGAGAAGAATGAAATTAAACCGGCTATGAAGGCAACGATAAATGCCAGTAAGAGATTTCCATTCAAGACTTGATGAGTGAAGAAGTTATGCATGGGATGGCTCCGCTACTACTTTTTTGATCATTGAGTCGAGCAGAGCGAAGGTGACCTCGCCGCTAATACGAACAGCTACGCGATTATTTGCATCAATAATGAGCGTGGTTGGTATCGCATTAGGGAGCAATGAGCCTCTAAATCCAGCTAAAAGCGAGTCATCTGTGAAATTTGGATACGGAATATTGAAGCGATTCACAAAGGCAGAAGCCGACGAGAGATTATCGCGAGTCAATATTCCAACAAATTGAACGTTGCCTGCAAGACGTCTTGCAAAATCTGAAAGTAAGGGAGCTTCAGCTCGGCATGGTGAACACCATGATGCCCAAACATTGACGACGATTACTTGACTCTTCGCAATCTTGATCGATGTTCCTGAAAGTGTTGGGCCCATGAGATCAGGTGCAATCTTTCTTTCAGCTGGCTTGATATAGACAGCTACACCACTTCCTGAAACAAATGCATTTTCATTTGCTTTGGAGATTCCACCACTTGAGCAACTGGTAAGAGCGCCGATAGAGATCATCGCTACAGCGAGCGCAGTGAGTCTCTTCATTTCTTAGGTAGCAGGTCTTTCGCAGGTTCGGCATAGGAAGTTCCTTCAATCATTCCGTCTGCATCAAAGTGAAAACTCGTTACTGAAGCTAGTGTGCATTCACGTTTACGTGGATCATGCATCATCCGGCGACCTTCAACTGCAGATCGCAGAATCCAAATAGGAAGCTGATGTGAGACGCAGAGCGCATCTTTACCGGCAGCAGCATCTCGCGCAGCAAATACTGCAGCAAGCATTCGCTCTACTTGCTCTTCATATGGTTCGCCCCATGATGGAATCCATGGACGAGTGAGATGCCTCCACGATTTCGGATGTTTAAGTACTCCGCTACCCATCTCGAATTTCTCACCTTCAAAGATATTTGCTGCTTCAATCAGACGATCATCCGTTGTGATGGAGAGTCCATGCACTGCAGCAATTGGAGCGGCAGTCTCTTGTGCACGTTGTAGTGGCGATACATGAAGTGCTCCAAGATTAAGATCTTTCGACCATTGTGCAACAGTCTCTGCCATCTTTTGGCCACGCTCAGAGAGATACCAACCAGGTTGACGGCCGTAGAGGATCTTCTCGGGATTAAACACCTCGCCATGGCGCATGACGTGAACGGTGATCCCCATCTGTGGCATTGACATGGGGTTAAGCATAAAGGAGTAAAGCGGGGCGTTGCAGATGGGCTTTCGCTAGGGTAGTGACATGGCACTCACACAGAAGAGAGTTGCCTTCTTCGATGTCGATAACACGCTGATGCAGGGATCTTCCCTCTTCTTTCTCAGCCGTGGGATGTATCAAAGGGGCTTCTTTAATAGGCGCGATATCGCCTCATTCCTCTTCGCCAATCTTCGTTATCAATTGACTGGTAAAGAGAATAAGGAAGAGATTCTTCGAGTTCAAAATGCTGCATGTGAATTTATCAAGGGCCACAAAGTAAAGGAGTTACAGACGCTAGGCGAAGAAGTTTATGATCGCTATGTCTCTCCGGCTCTCTGGCAAGGAACTATTGAGATCGCTCATGACCACCTCAACGCTGGTGAAGAGGTCTGGCTAATAACTGCGTCACCAAGTGCGATGGCAGATCTCATCGCCTCAAGATTAGGATTCACTGGTGCGCTCGGAACTATCGCGCAAGTTCAGGATGGAATGTATACCGGCAAGTTAGATGGGAACCTGCTGCACGGAGAAGAGAAGGCGATCGCTGTCCATCGCTTAGCAAAAGAGCAGAATATTGATCTTCGAAACTCATATGCCTACTCGGATAGCCATCACGATATTCCATTGCTTGAAGCGGTTGGAAAACCCCGAGTTATCAATCCAGATACTCTCTTGCAGATTCGAGCTCTCAGGGATCACTGGCCAATTTATGACTTCCGCCGGGCGAGGTTGCTCAAAAAGGCAATTACTCCAATTATTTCTCGCCTCGCGACACTGACGACTGCGCTCAACCCCAGAATGAGGCGTCGCAAGCCATAGCAAATAGTCGGTAATGTAGGCCAGTTATGTCCAGCTCATTCACTGATGCCTTGCGCTCCCGCAGCGATGAGGAGATGACGCGTCTTTTTACAGCCCGGCCAGATCTTCTCTCTCCGGTTCCAAGTGATCTCTCTGCACTTGCAGCGCGAGCTTCTTCGATGCCAAGCATCATGCGTGCACGGGATTCTCTCAATAAATTTCAATTCGATATTCTCACGGCTGCATGTTCGCTTCAAGATCCATTTATCATGCTTGATTTGCTGCGGATCACAGATAAATCTGCAAAAGCAATAGTTGAACTCCTTGAAGAGCGTGCTTTGATTTACGCAGATGGAGCGCACTATCGAATTCCTACAAATGTGCGGACTCTTATTGGAGAAAATCCTGCGGGCCTTGGCCCCATCTCAACCAAGAAGATTAACTTTGATCTCTTTGAAGAGGCGCCAAAGGGTTCTCTTGAGCTCCTCAACAAGATGGTTTGGGGTCCACCACGTGGACAAGTTGCTGATGTAAAGAAGGCAAACCCAACTATCCAATGGTTGCTCAGCAATAATTTCCTCATAGCTTTTGATTCCCAGACACTTCTGCTCCCACGTGAAGTTGGAATGCATTTGCGCGGCGGAAAAGTATTTAAGGATCTCATCTCTGAAGCGCCAGCAATCGCAGGCGCATCTCGTAAACAGAAGGCTGTCGATCTTGCAGCAATAGCTAATATCTCAACGTTTATTCGCTGGGCAGAAGAGTTAGCTCACAACTGGTCTGATGAACCGCCATCAGCACTTCGTTCAGGTGGACTTGGTGTCCGAGATTTAAAGCGGACCGCAGAACATCTTGGCGTTGATGAGAACTGTGCCGCCTTTATCGCAGAAGTACTCTTCTTGGGTGGGCTGATCGTTATCGATACCGATGATCAAATACTTCCCACAAATACATTCGATCTCTGGCTGACTAAGAGCGTCGAGGATCGCTGGCAAGCACTGGTCTCTATCTGGCTTGAGACATCGCGAGTTGCAGGCCTCGTGGGCAAAGGTGACTCGAAGAGCGTTGCAGCACTTGGACCAGAGCTCGATCGTTCAGGTATAACAGCGCTCAAGAAAACAGTCTTTGCACTCCTTCGTGAATACCCCGAGCTCGACCCTGAAGTAGCTTCACTTCACGATCGCATGAAATTCGATATGCCAACGCGTGCAAATAGCGAATATTTAGCATGGGTTCTACGCGAAGCAGAGTGGCTTGGTATCACAGGCCAAGGCGCACTCTCTACATTTGGTAAGGCGCTAATTAACGAAACTGATCTTGGAATTGAATCTGCACTTCCAAAGCCAGTGGACCACATCTTGATCCAAGCCGATAACAGTGCAATTGCCCCTGGACCGCTAGCAATCGAAATTGCCAACGAGATGGGGACTCTTGCAGATATCGAGAGTCGTGGTGGTGCAACTGTCTTCCGCTTCACTGAAGGATCAATCAGGCGAGCACTCGATCATGGCAAGACTGGTGAGAGCATTAAAGATTTCTTGAAGAAGACATCAAAGACTCCTGTTCCCCAACCCTTGGAATATTTGATTAATGATGTTGCAAAGCGTCATGGTCGACTACGCGTCGGTCATGCAAACTCTTATATCCGTTGCGAAGATGAGGGTTTGATTCAACAAATTACCCACGATATTCAATTAGAAGATTTGCGACTTCGTAAATTAGCACCACAAGTTCTGATCGCCGATGTCGAGATCAATGAATTAATGGCAGGCCTTCGCGCGGCCGGATATCTACCGGCAATGGAGAATGGAACTGGAATTTTAATTTCAGCTCCTGCAATTCGCCGAGCAAAGAGTCGTCCACGTCCACCTCGAGTCGTGACTGAAAATTCTGCACCTTCGCAAACTCTCATTGCATCTGCAGTTCGTGCTCTGCGCGCCGGTGAAAAGGCGAGTGCACATAAGCCACGCGAAGTTCCACGCACAACGGCAAATGAAACTCTCGATCTCCTCCATCAATATATTGAAGAGCAAGCGAGCCTGACGATCGGTTACGCCGATTCAAACGGTGGCGTCTCAAATCGATTGATCGATCCAATCTCGATCTCACTCGGCACCCTGATCGCTCGTGACCATGCGACCGGTGAGATGACTCAGTTCAGGATCCCTCGGATTACAGGCGTAGCTCTCGCGCAGCCTGCCGGCAACTAGGCGAGTAAGGCAGAATAGGCTAGTGAACTTCCTTGATGATCTAAAGAGCCTGGTCGAGTTGCAATCTCCCAGCGAAGATCTTGAGGCATGCCGAAGAGTCATTGACCTCGCGGCGCAGATCGCAAAGAAAGAATTAGGTACATCCCCAAAGATCTTTGATGAGAATGGTCGCCCAGTTTTCTGGTGGGGCGCAGATAAACCATCAATCGTCATTCTTACTCACCTTGATACTGTCTGGCCAATCGATTCTTACCTGCCTCTCTGGAAAATCGATGGCGAGAAAATTTCTGGACCTGGAATATTTGATATGAAAGCTGGCTTCTTACAGGCGCTCTATGCGCTGAAGGAGATTCCAGGCGCCGCCTCTCAGGTTGCTCTGATCGCAACAACTGATGAAGAGACCGGAAGTCGCACATCACGAGATCTCATAACACGAGTGAGTGTGGATGCAGATGCTGTTCTTGTCACTGAAGCATCACTGGATGGAAAAGTGAAGGTGGGCCGCAAAGGAACATCGATGTACTCAATCAAAGTAATTGGTCGAGCATCTCACGCAGGACTTGAGCCCGAGAAGGGTATTAACGCAACATTTGAAATTGCTCGCATCGTAAATATGTTGAAATCCCTTGAGAGTAAAGAGTTGGGAACGACCGTTGTTCCAACAACTATGCACTCAGGTACAACTACAAACACTGTGCCAGCGATAGCCACACTCGATATCGATAGCCGTTCATTCACAATGGCTGAGATGCAGCGAGTTGAAAAAGCTCTACGAGACTTCACGCCTGAACACCCAGAAGCTCGCATTGAAGTCACTGGGGGAATAAATCGCCCACCTTTGGAGTTAACTGCTACAAGTGATCTCTACGCAACCCTAGAGAAGGTCGCAACGAAGATCGGTCTTGGAGAAATCGGAAGCGCAAGCGTTGGTGGAGCCAGTGATGGAAATATCGCTGCAGCCGCTGGTGCAAAGGTACTCGATGGCCTTGGCGCTGTTGGAGATGGGGCCCATGCACCGCATGAGCACATTCTCAGCTCAACTATCCCAGCAAGAATCGCTCTCTTAACCGCTTTTATTAAGGAATTAATGTGACCGATGGTCCGCTGATTGTTCAGTCCGATAAGACCATCTTGCTCGATGTTGATCACATCTTGGCTGACGAGTGCCGCAGGCTGATCGCCGCATTTGCAGAACTCGAAAAATCCCCTGAACATATTCATACTTATCGCCTCACTCCACTTGGATTGTGGAATGCGCGAGCAGCGGGACACGATGCCGAACATGTCATTGATATTTTGCTGAAGTACTCTCGTTTTGCTGTCCCTCACTCTCTGCTCGTTGATATTGCAGAGACAATGTCTAGGTACGGCCGACTACGTTTAGAGGCCCACCCAGTTCATGGTCTTACTCTTGTCTCTCACGATCCTGCTGTATTAAAAGAAGTTACTCGCGGCAAGAAGATTGCGCCGATGCTTGGCCTTCAAATCGATGATGAGACGATCATTGTTCACCCAGGTCAACGTGGATTCTTGAAGCAAGCGCTCTTAAAACTCGGTTGGCCCGCTGAAGACTTTGCTGGTTATGTCGATGGCGAAGCACATGAAATTTCTTTAAACCAAGATGGTTGGACAATTCGCAAATATCAAGAGCTCGCTGCTGAAGGATTTTGGCATGGTGGCTCTGGGGTAGTTGTACTCCCCTGCGGTGCTGGAAAGACAATTGTTGGGGCTGCGGCAATGGCACATGCAAAGGCCACAACACTGATCCTTGTTACAAATACTGTTGCCGCTCGCCAATGGCGTGACGAGCTCTTAAAGCGCACATCCCTTCATGAAGATGAGATCGGTGAATACTCTGGAGCGAAGAAAGAGATTCGACCAGTAACGATCGCTACCTACCAAGTTCTCACAACACGGAAGAAGGGTGTTTACGCACACCTTGACCTCTTCGATGCAATCGACTGGGGTTTGATCATCTACGACGAAGTTCACTTGCTTCCAGCACCAGTCTTTAGATTTACCGCTGATATCCAATCGCGCCGCCGTTTAGGGCTTACAGCGACACTTGTTCGCGAAGATGGCATGGAGGGTGAAGTCTTCTCTCTCATTGGCCCAAAGCGTTATGACGTGCCTTGGAAAGAGATTGAACAACAAGGTTATATCGCCCCTGCTGATTGTGTAGAAGTTCGTATCACTCTCACAGATGCAGAGCGCATGCATTATGCGACTGCTGAACAAGAAGATCGATATCGCTTCTGCTCAACGACAGAGACCAAGCGTAAGGTTGCGACTGAACTTGCGCATAAACATAAAGACGAACAAGTCCTCATAATTGGCCAATATATTGATCAGCTCGATGCGCTCGGTGAAGAGCTCGGCGTTCCAGTCATTAAGGGTGAGACTCCTATTAAGGAACGCGAACGACTCTTCAATCTTTATCGCGCAGGTGAGATTAAGTGTCTTGTAGTTTCAAAGGTTGCTAACTTCTCGATCGATCTTCCAGATGCGACGATTGCAATTCAAGTCTCCGGAACCTTTGGTTCGCGTCAGGAAGAGGCTCAGCGACTTGGCCGAATCTTGCGTCCAAAATCTGATGGACGTAGCGCGCGTTTCTATTCACTTGTTGCTCGCGATACCGTTGATCAAGACTTTGCACAAAATCGCCAACGCTTCTTAGCTGAGCAAGGGTATGCATATCGCATCATCGATGCTGATGATGTTCTTACCTCTGATTAATCGCCTGTAAAAATCTCTCTGGATCGACTCGAAAATAATCATGAGGTTTTCCCTCAATATGTATTACCGGAACTTGTTCTCCGTAAAGCTCGATCAGATCAGGCTGACCATCAATCAGAATCTCGGTGATCTCAAACTCGGATTGACTCTGCAATTCTTGAAGGGTCTGATGAGCTACTTCGCATAGGTGGCAGCCACTCCTGGAGTAGATAGTTACCTGCCTCACCTGAGTCCCCTTTCTGACTTACTTAAAAGTTGCTGCAAATATGGTCAAAAGCCCCTCTCGGGCTACTCACCTATCCTCGCAGATAGATAGGCTTTCGTATTATGCGCTCCCCGATTAAGTTAACCGCTGCCGTAGCTCTTATTGCAGGGCTCTTGCTCCCAATCTCAGGTGCAAGCGCACTAACGGTGAATTGGGCCCCAGCCGGCTGGACCGATTATTACGCAGCAAAGTCAACTGCCCAATCAGTTACAACGATTGCACCGCAATCACCTTCTCGCGCAAAGTTTGAGACCGCACTCAGTACTTTTAATCTTACCTACGTCAATGTTCCAGAGAATGAAAAGGCTGCAATCCAAGCCGCAGCTGATTCTTGGGCTGCAAATTGGAGATCTGCGGTTCCGATCAACATCACAGCATCATTTACACGCCAGGCATCTACTTCAGTTCTTGCATCAGCGACTCCAGTTAAATTCTTCAATGCCTTTAAGGGCGCCCCGGATTCAGAACTCTGGTATCCCTCGGCGATGGCAAATGCACTCGCTGGACGAGATCTAGATCCAGCAAATCCTGAGATCGAGATTCATATCAACTCAACAATGGCTCGATCCTTCTATTTAGGAACCGATGGACTCTGCCCTCCCAACCAATATGACCTCGAGTCAATCTTGTTGCACGAACTCGGACATGGACTCGGCTTTCTCTCGAACGATTCATATAACTCTTACTTTGGCCTTGGTTCGATAGATCAACCAACTCCTTATGATGCCTACGCTCAAACTCCAAATGGATCGCGTCTATCAGATCTAGCTTCTCCTTCAGCTGAACTTGGGCAGGCTCTAATCAATCCACTTGTCTGGTCTGGTGCGAACGGAATCGCCGCAAATGCCGGAGTTAAACCTCTGCTCTACACGCCAAATCCCTATCAAAATGGCTCCTCAGTCAGTCATATCGACCAAACAACTTTTGGAAAAAGTGGCGCGAACTCAGTTATGTGTCCAAGTCTCAGTGCGGCGCAAATTTTCCATACTCCTGGATCTCTTCTTCTTGCAATGCTGCAAGATATGTTGACTAAACCACCTGCAGGTGTGGCGACCAGTGCGCCAGCGGTGCCCCGCAATGTAAAGGCTCTCGTAGCTGATAAATCAGCGATTATTACCTTCGATCCACCGGCAAATGCAAGAACTGCCCACGTGGATACATACTCGGTCAAGGTTAATCAAACTGGGCAAATTGTTGCAGGAGCTACCAGTCCGATTACCATTACTGGCTTAAAAAATGGTGGAAATTACTCGTTCAGCGTGACGGCAGCTAATGAGCAATTCGGAGCATCTCCTGCAGCAACAACAAATAACGTCGTTCCACAAGCTGTGTGGAAGAGCTCTGTTGTTGATCCGAATTCAGATGCTAAATACTTAGCATCGAGCACTTACGCAAGTAAGCCAATAGTTGTATATACCGATAGTAAAAATGGCGATATCAAGATGGCCACCTACGATGGCAAGAAGTGGGTCTTCCAAGTCATCGACGGGAACTCCGATAAATTAGGTAAGACCAACAATGATGTAAGTGGTGCTCTCTCCTTATGTAGTTCTAAAGTCGGGAAGATTGAGACTCTCAATATCTTCTACTCAGATCTCACTGATAAAGATCTGCGCCATGCATCCTTCGATGGGAAGAAATGGTCCTATGAAGTTGTTGATGGAAATGGTCCAATAGTTAATGATTACAAGGATCCAGTTCGAGTAAAGACAGCAAGCACTGTCTCAGTCTCTAATGCATGCGTTTCGACAACTGCAGGGTTACAAGTCTTCTACCGTGACGATAGCCAGGGAATTCTCTTGGGAGCGACACAACTCGCCGGAAAATGGAGCTATGAACTCATCGATGGTGATCGCGATACAAATGGTCGATCAACTGGTGACGTTGGATTCCATGTTAAGGCGCTCAACGTTGGAACTTCTGTCTACCTTCTCTACGACTCAGTTCTACAAGTCAATCAAGATAAGACACCTATTCGCGGTGAGATGCGTCTTGCTACGCGCCAGACCGCCTACCCAGAAGATTGGGCGTATTCGACTCCAGATCCAGCAGCAAATGGCACGTCCATCGCAGGCTTCGATGTGGCACTAGCGCAAAATAAGGGCGTAATTACAGGGGCATGGCTCGCATCGACTGGAATCGCACTACCTGGTGCAGATCAGGTCCGTTGGGCAGTTCTCAACGCGAACCCTATGGTCGCATCTACTCCATCAGATTTCTTTGGCTCACCAACTCCTGCCGTCGGAACCGATGGCTCACAAGTACTTTTCAACTGTCAGACCAGACTTTGTGCAGCTACCACCGCCGACAAGGGAATCAAATTTGTCTCTAACTTAGATTTCACCAACTCAGCACGCTATGAGTGGCTGACAATTGCGAATCAGAAATATGCGATTGCCGGCGTTAATGGGGCTCTGCGTCTATTTAAGCAGTGAGATCGCATATCCCTTTGCGGTTTGAGTGGTTAATACCAACCCAAGCCCACTGAGAAAATCAACTTTCAAGAGTTCGCCAGAAATTTTGTAGGCCGAATAAATCGCACCCGTACGACTTCCTACTTTCAGTACGACAGGTAGCGCAGACTTTGGACTCCAACCAGTGACGTGCGCAATCGCGCTCTTGGAAAGGTAACTCTTCCAGATATAGAGCCCATCTTTAAAGGTCTGCGTTGTGCTTACCTTGACTGGTACAAAGCTTGCTTCAATATATTTGCTGAATTTGCCGCTTTGGTCGATCGATATTTGAAAATTCGATCCGTTAATCTGGAAAAGTGTTTTGACCTGCTTGATGGAGAGAGGCTGCAAAACTTTTCCAGTTTCATATTGATATGAAGCGATCAGAGCCCCATCTGGGCTCACCTGCCAGAGAGATATCTGTGTTAAATCACTACGTATCGGTGGAGTTGGATCAATAACAACACCGCTTGGGTTAATAACATTAGTTGGAGTGGGCTTGGGGGTTGGTGCCACTACGGGAGTTGAAGAACTTCCAGCTATCCAAATATTTCCAGCTGTATCAATCATTGCGGCTGTAGCGATTGCATCTGCAGCGCCAGATAAAGCAGGCAAGGCTAGATCCCAGAGTTGAGCCTTCGTTAATGGGTCTATGGCAATGACTTCACCTTGAGTAGGACCCGTTGCAGGCTCTGAAGTGCCCACAAGATAGATCGCACGCTTAGAAAGAAGAGTTGTGAACCACTCTCCGCCATTTCCTGCAAAGAATGTACCTTCCATCGCAATTGGATTGCTCAGAATTTTTACGCTCTTGGGCGGTGTCGCAGCATAAACTGTGGAGATTCCGGCAAGAGTGAGAACAAGAACCGCAGAACTAAATTTAAATTTCATTAAGCAAGTTCGGCAGAGCGTTTTGCTGCTGCTTGCATAGCTTGATGAACCATCGACTCTAGATCAGCAGCTTGAAAGGAGGTGAGTGCAGCCGCTGTGGTTCCATTCGGGCTCGTCACATTTTCACGAAGTGTTTTGGCATCTTTGCCACTCTCAGCCAACATACCTGCTGCGCCAATCAGGGTTTGAACCGTCAACTCTGTTGCGACTTCATGTGAGAGGCCAAGTTTTGTTGCGCCTTCAATCATCGCTTCAACAAATGCGAAGAAGTATGCGGGACCTGAACCGCTTGTTGCAGTAACGGCATCTTGTAAGCGCTCTTCAACTTCAACAACTTTCCCACTTGATCCTAAGAAGTGGCGCGCGAATCCAAGATCATCTTGAGTTGTGTGAGTTCCTGGGGAGATTGCTGACATTCCTTTTCCGATAAGCGTTGGAGTATTTGGCATTACCCGGATCACGCCATGAGAACCACCAACTATCGCCTCAATGCCTGCGATCGTCTTTCCTGCAACAAAGGAGAGAATTGAAGCTCGTGGACCAAGAGTTGGCTTGAGTGATTCAAGGGTCGATGTGAGATCTTGAGGTTTAACGACGACAAGGATAATTTCGCACTCAGCAGCGATTCCTGAAGCGCTCTGATTTGTAACGCCATACTGTGAAGCGAGCGCTGCAGCATGATCTTCACGCTTATCGGTGATGCAGATCTGCGATGCAGGATGGCCAGATTGGATTAAGCCAGCGAGCAGCGCCTCTCCCATATTGCCGACACCAATGATGCCTACGCACTTGCTCATAAGGACACTCTACCGAAAGCCTCCCTCTCCACAGATGCCTATTTCAATTATTACTTTTGCGTCTATGTAACTAGGCTTACGCCACTATGGAGGTATCGCCGAACTTTGCTCGTGATTGGGTTGAATTTGCAGACCCTGCGAATCCCCTTGAGATCTTCAAATGTGATCTCACCTGGTTAACCTCGTACTTCACATGTATTTATGGCGCTGGCTGCTGCGGAATTGATGCAGATAAGCCTGATGCAGGATGTTGCTCGGATGGTGCTTACTACTCTGACGAAGAAGATGAATCCCGAACTCTTAAAGTTGCCGAACGTCTCACCCCAGATATGTGGCAGTACTACGACGAAGCACACACAAAGATGAAGGGCGGAAAGCTCAACATCTCTGAAGTCGGTTACGACAAAGATCGTAAGACACGTAAAGTTAACGATTCATGTATCTTCCTTAACCGTGCAGGTTTCGAAGCGCCAGGATTTACCGGAACTTTTGGTTGCGTGCTCCATCACTTAGCTCTCAAAGAAGATATTCACTTTGTTGAAACAAAACCAGATGTCTGTTGGCAACTTCCGATCCGTCGTTCATTTGAACAACGCGAAGTTGGAGATCAAACTGTCTCTATTATTGTTATTGGCGAGTACGAACGTAAAGCTTGGGGCGATGGCGGCGAAGATTTCGACTGGTACTGCACCGGAAATACCGAAGCGCATGTCGGTGTCGAACCTGTCTACCTCTCCAACAAAGTAGAGCTACAAACTTTGATGGGTGCTGCCGGTTATGCCGAGCTCGTAAAATATTGCGATGCTCGCGTTGAAGCTATCCGCCTCACACAAGCTGAGACCGCTAAGCGTTCATTACCTCTCTTTATTATTCATCCAGCCACTGTCGCTGCGCGTAAGTAACGCTTGCAGGGCAGACACACCCCTCAGATAGGCTACGGATATGGCCAAGAGTTCAGCACCTGCAAAGGATCCATTCCGCTGCACGGAATGTGGCTGGACCAGCACTAAATGGGTTGGCCGATGTGGCGAATGCCAAGCATGGGGCAGTGTTGAAGAGATCGCAGCGCCGAAGAAACTTTCATTAGTTGCAGGCACTGTTACTACAGCTGCAACACCTATTGGTGAAGTAAGCCTTGAGAGAGCAAAAGCGCGTTCTTCAGGTGTCTCCGAACTCGATCGAGTTCTTGGTGGCGGGCTAGTTCCAGGGGCTGCAATCTTGCTCGCTGGCGAACCCGGCGTTGGTAAATCAACTCTCCTTCTCTCTGTTGCAGCCGAGAGCGCACGTCAAAAAATGTCTGCTCTATATATCAGCGGTGAAGAATCTGCATCACAAGTTCGCCTGCGTGCCGAACGACTCAATGCGATCGATCCTAATCTCTGGCTTGCTGCCGAGACCGAACTCGGCGCCGTCATTGCACATATCGATCAAGTGAAACCTGAACTACTCATTATCGATTCGATTCAAACCATTGCATCAGCTGCGGTTGATGGCGCACCCGGTGGCGTGACTCAAGTTCGCGAGATTGCCGGTGCGCTGATCCGCATCGCAAAGGATCGAAATATCACCGTCGTGCTTGTTGGTCACGTGACAAAAGATGGTTCGATTGCAGGTCCTCGTCTGCTCGAACATTTAGTCGATGTAGTTCTTAACTTCGAAGGTGAACGTCACTCACGGTTACGTTTAATTCGCGCCATGAAGAACCGCTTTGGTGCATCAGATGAAGTTGGCTGCTTTGATATGACAGAGAACGGAATTGAATCTCTGACAGATCCAACTGGACTCTTCACTACTCGCCATACAGAGCCAGTCCCGGGTACTTGTGTGACTGTTGCCCTTGAAGGTCGGCGTCCACTACTTGCAGAGATTCAATCCTTAGTTGGACTACCTGTCGCTGAAGGTCGCGACTGGGGTAACTCGCGCCGAGTGACATCTGGCCTCGATAACCCACGAACCGCAATGACTTTAGCTGTCCTTGAACTTCGCGCAAATATTCGTCTCTCTGGACGCGATGTCTATGTTGCAACTGTTGGTGGAATGAAGATGAACGAACCCTCTGCTGATTTAGCCGTCGCACTCTCTGTCGCATCAGCTGCAAAGGGTCTTGCGCTTCCTGCAGACCTTGTTGCTATTGGTGAAGTTGGCCTCGCTGGTGAGATTCGCAAAGTTACTGGTGCCCAGCAACGTATCGCAGAGGCTGCTCGTCTTGGCTTTAAGCGCGCGATGGTTCCTGTGGGCTCTGAGATTAAGGTCTCTGGAATCGAGATCATGGAAGTCGCTCGTCTTGAACAAGCGATCGCTCGCGTCAAGATCGGTTAATGAAGCCTGATCCGATTCTCGATTGGTTCGAGAAGAACAAACGAGATCTCCCTTGGCGCAATACATCCCCTTGGGGCGTGATGATCTCTGAATTTATGTTGCAACAGACTCCAGTAAAGCGCGTTCTTCCTAAGTGGCATGAATGGATTGATCGCTGGCCAACTCCGGCAGACCTTGCTACTTCTAAGAAATCTGAAGCTATCCATGCATGGGGTCGGCTTGGTTACCCACGCCGCGCGATTAGATTGCACGAATCAGCCGCAGTCATCGCAGATAAATTTGAGAACCAAGTCCCCCGTTCACTCGAAGATCTCCGCACTCTGCCTGGTGTTGGCGAATACACAGCCGCGGCAATCGCATCCTTTGCTTATGGAGAGAGCGCTCTCGTTATGGATATCAATATCCGAAGATTCTTTGCTCGCTCGATTGATGGAATCGAATCTCCAACGCCATCACCTTCACAGATTGAAAGACGTCTTCGCAGCGAGTTAATCCCTCGAGAAGGTGCACTATGGGCCGCTGCAACGATGGAGCTCGGCGCACTTGTATGTACGGCACGTTCTCCGCTCTGCGATCAGTGCCCAGTAAAGAAAATCTGTGCCTGGCGAGCTGCCGGCTACCCCAAGAGTGAGATTGTTAAGAAGAGCCAAGCATGGGCTGGAACAGATCGACAATGCCGTGGCTTGATCGTTCAACATTTACGTGAAAACAAAAGTGCAACTCAATCAGTGCTTTACAAACTTTGGCACGATAAAGATCAGAGTGAGAGAGCCCTCAAAAGTCTTATTGCCGACCACCTCATTGAGGCGACCGGCAATAAATTTAAGCTTGCTGATTAATTACTTGTTGGCGCGCTATCGCTAGTGAGATCTCCAGGAGTATCTGGCATCTCTGCCTTCGCAACTCCGCGGAATGTGAATTTCGCAGTAGTGCCTTCACCTTCGACATCAACCAAAGTGATCTCCCCTGGCTTTACATCACCAAAGAGGATCTTCTCTGAGAGAACATCTTCGATTTCACGCTGGATTGTGCGACGCAATGGACGCGCACCCAAGAGTGGGTCATATCCGCGGGAGGCGAGCAAGACCTTTGCAGCGGATGTGAGTTCGATAGTCATATCTTTTGCACGTAAGCGCTCATCGAGGTTTGCAATCATGAGGTCAACGATCTGAATGATTTCAGCCTCTGAGAGCTGGTGGAAGACGATGACATCATCGATACGGTTCAAGAACTCTGGACGGAAGTGATTCTTTAATTCATCAGCGACCTTCGCCTTCATGCGCTCGTAATTACCGAGTGCATCTGATGAGTTGTGGAATCCAAGACCGAGTGTCTTTGAGATATCGCGAGTTCCTAGATTTGTGGTCATGATGATCACGGTGTTCTTGAAATCAACAGTACGTCCTTGTGAATCGGTAAGGCGTCCATCTTCGAGCACCTGAAGAAGTGTGTTGAAGATATCTGGGTGTGCCTTCTCAATCTCATCAAAGAGAACAACTGAGAATGGCTTGCGACGTACCTTTTCAGTGAGCTGTCCGCCCTCGTCGTAACCGACATAGCCTGGAGGAGCACCGAAGAGACGAGATGCTGTGTGCTTCTCTGAGTACTCAGACATATCAAGTTGGATCAACGCATCAGAATCTCCGAAGAGGAACTCTGCGAGTGTACGTGAAAGTTCTGTCTTACCGACACCAGATGGACCGGCAAAGATAAATGAACCACCTGGACGCTTTGGATCTTTAAGACCTGCACGAGTACGACGGATCGCTTGTGAGAGCGCCTTGATCGCTTGATCTTGTCCGATAACACGGCGATGAAGTTCATCTTCCATACGAAGAAGTCGTGCTGTCTCTTCTTCAGTAAGTTTGAAGACAGGGATGCCAGTTGAGTGAGAGAGAATCTCAGCAATGAGTTCTTCATCAACTTCAGAGACCTTATCGAGGTCGCCAGCTTTCCAAGCCTTTTCGCGTTCGCCCTTTTCGGCGATCAAATTCTTTTCAGAGTCACGGAACGACGCTGCCTTCTCAAAATCCTGACCATCGATCGCAGATTCCTTCGCCTTGCGAGCATCGGCAATCTTTACATCGAACTCCTTGAGATCTGCAGGCGCAGTCATGCGACGAATACGTAGGCGAGCTCCAGCTTCATCGATCAGGTCGATCGCCTTATCTGGAAGGAAGCGATCTGAGATGTAACGATCAGCGAGAGTTGCTGCTGCAACAAGTGCGCCATCGGTAATCGAGACCTTGTGGTGTGACTCGTATCGGTCGCGAAGACCTTTAAGAATCTCAATAGTGTGTGTAACAGATGGCTCAGCAACCTGAATTGGTTGGAAGCGGCGCTCAAGAGCGGCATCCTTCTCAAAGTGCTTGCGGTACTCATCAAGAGTTGTTGCACCGATTGTCTGGAGTTCACCGCGTGCAAGCATTGGCTTCAAGATGCTTGCTGCATCGATTGCGCCTTCAGCTGCACCAGCACCAACAAGGGTATGAATCTCATCGATAAAGAGGACGATATCTCCACGTGTACGGATCTCTTTCAAAACTTTCTTCAAACGCTCTTCAAAGTCACCACGGTAACGAGATCCAGCAACAAGTGCGCCGAGATCAAGTGAGTAGACCTGCTTATCGCGAAGAGTCTCAGGGATATCACCCTTAACAATTGATTGCGCAAGGCCTTCGACGATCGCTGTCTTACCAACACCTGGCTCACCAATAAGAACTGGATTATTCTTTGTGCGACGAGAAAGAATCTGCATAACACGTTCGATCTCTTTTTCGCGGCCAATAACAGGATCAAGTTTTCCTTCGCGTGCTGCTTGTGTGAGGTTGCGACCAAATTGATCAAGCACGAGTGATGTTGAAGGAGTTCCTTCGGCTGGGCCTCCAGATGCTGCAGTCTCTTTACCTTGGTAGCCAGAGAGAAGTTGAATAACTTGTTGGCGAACGCGGTTCAGATCTGCACCAAGCTTTACAAGTACCTGTGCTGCGACGCCTTCACCTTCACGAATAAGTCCAAGAAGAATATGTTCGGTTCCGATGTAGTTGTGACCGAGTTGTAGCGCTTCGCGAAGTGAAAGTTCTAAGACCTTCTTTGCGCGCGGAGTAAAAGGAATATGTCCTGAAGGAGCTTGCTGGCCTTGACCGATGATCTCTTCGACTTGAGCGCGAACTCCTTCAAGTGAGATGCCAAGTGCTTCGAGAGCCTTAGCTGCAACGCCTTCACCTTCATGAATCAGACCAAGGAGGATGTGCTCAGTGCCGATGTAGTTGTGATTGAGCATGCGAGCTTCTTCTTGCGCGAGAACAACAACGCGACGAGCTCGATCGGTAAAGCGCTCAAACATCTCGGTACCTCCTGTGGGGCTGTATGGATCCAGTAGATCTAGTGGAACAGGTAGAGCCTAGCGGGGATCCCGTAGAGCTCGCCTGCCCAGAAATAGTGGCTAGTGAGAGGTAGAACCCACAATATGGGGGTTTTATGCCCGAATTCGCGGAGAAAAGCCTTAAAGAATTCGAAGCATTCGGGTATTGCCCAGGGTATTTGGCTTCGCCGTCTCAAGGTCTAAGAACTCTGCAACACCGGCATCATAGGAACGCAACAACTCTTGGTAGACATCTGGCTCAACCGGGGTGCCTTCAATGACGTTAAATCCGTGCTTGCCAAAGAATTGCGTTTGAAATGTCAGGCAGAAAATTCGCTCAACGCCGATCGATTGAGCCCGATCAATGATCGCTTCCATAATTTCGTGGCCAATGCCTTTTTTGTGAAACTCTTCTTTGACTGCGACGGTACGAACTTCAGCAAGATCTTCCCACAAGACGTGCAGGGCACCGCAACCGATTACTTGGCTTCCATCTACTGCAACAACAAACTCCTGAACGCTTTCAAAGAGCGTGACAGTCTCTTTCTCAAGCATCTTCCCAGGAGCAGCAAAGGTATCGATGATCGAACGAATTTGTTTGACGTCACTAGTACGTGCAGGACGAATAATTACAGACATTCTTCTAATTAATTTTCTTCAGGCTTAACAAGCGGGAAGAGAATTGTTTCGCGAATACCGAGCCCTGTGAGAGCCATCAACAAACGATCAACACCCATTCCAAAGCCACCCATTGGAGGCATCGCATATTCCATCGCACGAAGGAAATCTTCATCGAGTGGCATTGCTTCAACATCACCCTTTGCACCAAGTGATGCTTGCTCGACCAGACGTTCACGTTGAATCACTGGGTCGATCAATTCGGAGTAACCAGTTGCAAGTTCGAAGCCTTCAACATAGAGATCCCACTTCTCAACAACTCCAGGAATTGTGCGGTGTGCTCGTACCAATGGAGATGTATCAACTGGATATCCGCGAACAAAGATTGGTTCCATAAGTTGACCTTCGGTCACATGCTCAAAGATCTCTTCAGCAAGTTTTCCTGTAATCCACTTCGGGTCGACCTTCATGCCGAGTTTTGTAGCTATCACTTTAAGTTCATCATAAGAAGTCTGTGCGCTTACTTCGACACCAACGCCCTTCGAGATCAATTCGTACAGTGATGCTTCACGCCATATGCCACCTAGATCAAGCTGGCGTCCATCGTGATGCGTAACGACGTGGCTTCCAAATACTGCCATCGCAGAATCTTGAATGAGCTCACGCGTAAGTTTTGCGACGGTATCCCAATCTCCATATGCCTGATAGGCCTCGATCATCGCAAACTCTGGAGAGTGGCTTGAATCAGCGCCTTCATTACGGAAATTTCGATTGATTTCAAAGACTCGCTCAAGGCCACCAACAACGCAGCGCTTTAGGAAGAGCTCAGGAGCTATACGCATGAAGAGATCCATATCGTATGCATTGCTGTATGTCTTAAATGGACGAGCAGTTGCGCCACCGTGCATGACTTGAAGCATTGGGGTCTCGACCTCAATGAAATCTTGCTTGTTAAATGTTTCACGCAGTTGGCGCATTACTTGTGGACGAAGACGTGCATTGCTACGTGCTTCAGGGCGAACAATGAGATCGACGTAACGCATACGAACGCGAGTCTCTTCACTCAAAGGTTTGTGTTCAACAGGTAATGGACGCAATGACTTAGAGGCGAGTTTCCACTCTGATGCAAGGATCGAAAGTTCTCCACGCTTTGAGGTAATAACTTCTCCCGTTACAGAGACGATATCACCCAGATCAATTTCAGATTTCCAGAGACCAAGTGATTCTTCCCCAACTTTGTCGAGTGAGAACATTGTTTGTAATTCGGTTCCATCACCTTCGCGCAGCGTTGCAAAGCAGAGTTTGCCAGTATCGCGCTTAAAGATTACGCGGCCAGAGACGCTCTCAATCTTTCCGGTTGCAACATCAATCTCGAGGCCATCATTCTCGCTTCGGATTTCTTTCAAACTCTTCGTTCTAGGTACAGAGACTGGATACGCCTCAGAGCCACGTTCGATGATCGATGCACGCTTCTCCCGGCGGATTCTTAGCTGCTCGGGTAAGTCATCTTCTGGCGTATTTACGGCTTGATCGCTCACTGTCGGATCTTACTAAAAATTATCCTTGTGATCGTTCATGGACCAACCGCAAGCCGACGAGCGTGAGATCTTCCTCGTGAAAATCAATAGTTTCACTAATTCCAAGGACGAGAGGGGCGAGCCCGCCAGTCGCTATAACGCTCACTTCACCAGTATCGGGATAGAGAATCTCAAGCTCATCAATGATGCGATGAACTAACCCATCTACTTGGCCTGCAAATCCAAAGATTGTGCCAGATTGAAGCGCTTCCACTGTGTTCTTTCCGATAACGCTCTTCGGGCGAACAAGTTCTACCTTACGCAATTGTGCTGCGCGAGAAGCAAGGGCTTCGACGGATATTTCAATTCCGGGTGCAAGTGCACCACCGAGGAACTCACCCTTTGGTGAGACAACATCGAGATTTGTTGAAGTACCGAAATCAACGACGATACATGGGCCAGATGATCCATAGAGCGTATGAGCAGCCAAGGTATTAACAATGCGATCTGCGCCGATTTCACGAGGGTTATCTACTAGTAGTGGAACGCCTGTCTTAGTACCCGGCTCGATAATTGTGCATTTAATTTCAGCAAAGTAGCGAGCGATCATTGTGCGTAACTCGCGCAACACTGATGGAACTGTAGAACATACAGCGAGACCAGTGACGTTATACCCTTCGATGAGAGATCTATATAAGAGCCATAGCTCATCAGCTGTGTCGCGTGGATCGGTCTTCACTCGCCATGAGCGAACTAGTTCTTCTTCATCAAAGATTCCAAGTACCGTATTTGTATTTCCTACATCGATTGCTAGCAACATTTAAGGCTCCATCCTTAGGTCTAATCCAATATCCAATGACTTTGCAGAATGTGTAAGTGCACCCACTGCGATGTAATCGACTCCAGTTTCTGCATACGCAGCTGCATTCTCAAGCGATAAACCGCCTGATGCTTCCAGCTTTGTGCGACCTGCAACGATCCCAACCGCTTCACGGCACTGCGCGACGCTCATGTTGTCCAACATAATTAAATCTGGGTTACCCGCGAGCACTTCTTGAAGCTGATCTAAGGTATCGACTTCAATCTCGATCTCTGCACCTGGGTACTGTGAACGAACCATCTCAAAGGCTTTGAGTACGCCACCTGCGGCCACAATATGGTTATCTTTGATGAGAGCAGCGTCAGAGAGTGACATTCTGTGATTTGTTCCGCCGCCCATTCGCACTGCATATTTTTCAAGTACGCGCCATCCGGGAGTTGTTTTACGAGTATCACGAACTTGGCATTTCGTACCAGCAACGGCATCTACCCAGCGTCTGGTCAGTGTTGAAATTCCACTCAAGTGTGTAAGAAAATTAAGCGTTGTCCGCTCCGCGAGTAGAAGGGCACGAACATTTCCTCGGGCGATGAGCACAACACTTCCAGCCTCTGTTTCATGTGCACAAGAGACAGGGGTTTCAATATCTGTAATACCTAACTTATTAAGCACTGCAACAGCGATCGGTATGCCTGAAACAACTCCAGCTTCTCTGAGGCGATATTCGGCAACACCCACTTGATCAGCGCCGATAGTCACAACAGATGTAATGTCGACCCCACCAGCAAGATCTTCGGCGATTGCCATTGAAATAAGTTCTTCGATATGTGAGTCAATCTCAATCATTTTTTACCTCACTAAATGTTGTGCTCCATCGACCTTTTTGATCGTACTTCTGGACTACGCGCTTCTCCCATGCAGGATCTGTCAATGGGAAATCAGTACGCCAATGTGAACCGCGTGACTCAGTTCGCGCAAGTGCACCCCTGACGATTGCTTCTGCCAGTAGATAGAGATTCGATGCCTCCCATGCTTCTATACGTGGCTCAGAACTTAGTTGGGTGCCGAGTTGATCCAGAGTTGTAAGCGTCGATTGTAAGGATTCTTCTGAGCGCATGACACCTGCCCCTTCACTCATCGTGAGTTGCAAGGTGAGTTTGATTGCGGGGTTAAGTAAGAAGCCCTCATTCTGATCTTCTACAGGAAGAACTTGTTCTGGAAGATTTGCTGCGATATCACTGGCGATACGTGCACCGAATACAAGTCCTTCGAGAAGTGAGTTAGAGGCTAAGCGATTTGCACCATGCGCTCCAGTACATGCACTTTCACCACATACATAGAGCCCCTTGATCGAAGTTCGACCATTAAGGTCAACAAGTACACCCCCAGATGCGTAATGAGATGCTGGTGCTACTGGAATCAACTGCTTCGTTGGGTCAATGCCATTCGCCTTGCATGATGCATAAATGGTTGGGAATCGTCCTTCAAAATCTGCGATCCCAGTTGCATCTAGCCAGACATGAGGAATATTCCACGTACGCATCTGAGTGAAGATCTCTTTTGCAACAATGTCGCGTGGAGCAAGATCTGCAAGCTCATGCTTCTTCAACATAAAACGCTCACCCTTGTGGTTAAGCAAGAATGCTCCTTCACCACGAACTGCTTCACTAATTAATGGTTGCTGTCCGCCTTCTGCTGTATCTCTCCATAAAACTGTAGGGTGGAATTGAATGAATTCAACATCTGCAACTTGTGCTCCTGCACGCAGTGCAAGTGCAACTCCATCACCCGTTGAAACAGATGGATTAGTGGTCTGCGAATAAACTTGTCCAAGTCCACCCGTTGCAACGACAACTGCCTTTGCAAGAGCCTGTCCAACTCCATCGCGACTGCCCTGTCCGATTACATGCAGAGTTACTCCGCAGACTTGACCTTTCGAATCTTGGAGCGCATCAATAGCGAGTGCTTGCTCAATAACTTCGATGCCATCATCACCCTTAATAGCTTCAAGAAGGGCTCTTGATACTTCGGCTCCTGTTGCATCTCCACCTGCGTGCAAGATGCGATTTCTATGATGGCCACCTTCGCGAGTTAATGAGATCTCGCCAGAATCAGATCGATCAAAGACAGCACCTCGTGCAATAAGTTTACGTACCGCTTCTGGGCCCTCAGTTACGAGGATCTTTACGGCTGCAAGATCACAAAGTCCCACTCCTGCAATAAGTGTGTCGCTCTCGTGTTGGTCAGGAGAATCTCCCGGCCCGAGTGCTGCCGCGATTCCACCTTGTGCCCATTTAGTTGAGCCCTCATCGAGAAGTGCTTTTGTAACAAGCAATACGGATAAACCAGCTGCGCGAATGTTGAGGGCAGTTGTTAATCCGGCAACGCCAGATCCAATAACAACGACATCTGCCTTCGTGGTCCAGCCAGGCTTGCCTGCTAGTAGCTTCATGCGACCACGCTCATCTGCATATTGTCTAACAATCGGACTCCATTTACCCAACCGGCGATGAGCGCTCGAGAGTTCAGAGTTGAAGCGCTTGCCTCTTCAAAACTCTCTTCATCGATCACAATGGCATAGTCGAGCGTGAAACTAGGTTCAGATGCGAGAACCTCGAGCATCGCTGACTGGGGATCACGACTCTCACGCGCAGCCAGAAGAGCCTGCGAGATAACGATGGCGCTCTTCCGACCTTGATCACCTAATCGGATATTGCGAGATGAGAGTGCTAACCCATCTTTATCTCGAATCAGTGGGGCAGAAATTATTTCAACGGGGATCTTATTCTCTTGAACCCACTGCTTAATCAGGAATAGTTGTTGAAAATCTTTCTCACCAAAGATCGCATGTGTCGGTTGAACGTGTTTGAAGAGACGATCAACCACTGTCAGCACTCCATCAAAGTGACCGGCTCGATTAACACCTTCGTATTTACTTCCTAATTTCCCCGCACTAATAATCGAAGGCTCATCTGGATATATCTCATCGACAGTGGGAGCCCAGATCTGTGTTGCCCCAACACTCATCGCTAATTTTTTATCAGCATCTAGATCTCGTGGGTATTTTGCTAAATCTTCTTTATTCTCAAATTGCAGTGGATTTACGAAGATACTGACAATAACCTCATCGGAATAACTCTTTGCAAGCTCTATCAAGGATAAATGCCCAGCATGAAGCGCACCCATGGTGGGTACAAATGCACGATCTTTCATGTACTGCTCCAGTCCACTTTGGGTACCAGGCCTATGGGAGTAATCGTACCTCGCCTTTACCAGGCAAAAATGCGCCAGGATCTATCTCAAGCCAAGGATCGAGTACGAAGCGACGCTCATGAGCCCGTGGATGTGGCAGCGTCAGAAGCTCTGTATCCATCTGACTATCACCTGCGACGATCAGATCAAGATCAAGTGTGCGCGCGCCCCAGCGTTCGATTCTCTCTCGGCCAGCTAGTAGCTCAATCTCTTGCATCGCGAAGAGAAGTTGAATTGGCTCTAACTCACTCTCCCCTATGAGTATCGCATTTAAGTAACCGGGTTGTTCTGGTCCACCTACCGGCGCCGTTTCGATATACGTAGACACTTTCTTAACATCAATAATTTTTCGTAACGATACAACGGCTGAATCTAAGGTTGCTGTGCGGTTCCCAAGATTGGAACCGAGAGCGATAACGACCTTCATCGGTCCCTGCGGATATGTACAGCTATTGCAGCTTCTACAGGAGCTTCGGGCTTGAAGATCGTTACTTCAACGCTCTCTACCTTGGAATAATTTCTCAGCACGACATTTACCACTCGGTCAGCAAGTGTCTCAATCAAATTTACCGGTTCACCTTCAAGGATGCTCTTTACATCGGGTACCACTTTTGAATAATCGGTTGAATCATTGACATCATCACTGAGCGCTGCAGGTGATAGATCCGTGTAGAGAATGAGATCTGCCAAAAATCTTTGACCCTCCCGGCGCTCTTCTGGATAGACGCCGTGGAAACCAAAGCCACTCACTCCGCTAATTCGAATCTGATCCATTAGTAGTAGAGCTCCTCAATAACTTCGATTGCATCGCGGTGCGGTTTAACACTATGAGTGCGCACTCCCCAGATCTCGCGCCTGGCCAAATCAGAGGTGATTGCTAAGGTCGCTGCTTCACGATCCGAAGGTGTATCTGCGCCAATAAGTTCACCGAGGAATCTCTTACGTGAGACTCCAACAAGTAGTGGATAGCCCAAGAGTTGTAAGCGTTCTAGGTTACGAAGCAAGATCCAATTCTGTTCTGCATCCTTAGAGAAACCAATGCCTGGGTCGAGAATAATCTGTTCTGGAGCTACGCCTGCTTGTAAGAGTTCGGTGACGCGCTCATCGAGTTCATTCTTCACATCGCGGACAACATCATCGTAGTGAGCAAGATTCTGCATCTCTTTGGAATGTCCACGCCAATGCATCGCGATATATTGAATTTGGGGTGAGCCTGCAATGACTTTGGCCATCAGAGGGTCAGCTAGCCCTCCGCTCACATCATTGACAATCGTCGCCCCTGCTCCGATCGCGGCTTTTGCTACCTCAGAGCGCATCGTGTCAACACTTACTACGACACCAAGTTCGCGAAGCTCTGTAATAACAGGGATTACTCGATCTAACTCATCTTCGATACTTACTCGTTCAGCCCCTGGCCGCGTTGACTCTCCGCCAACATCAACGATATCTGCGCCATCATCGATCAGCTGACGCCCATGCTTCATCGCATCTTCAAAGGCAAAGTGTTGACCACCATCGGCGAATGAATCTGGAGTGACATTTAATATGCCCATCACCAGGGTTCTTTCGTGAGTGGGCTTGTCGTAACTCATCTGATCGAACTTAACTCTTATGTGACGTTATCAGCGCCATTGCTTCAGCGCGCGTTGCTGAATTCCGAAGCTGGCCACGCACTGCACTTGTGACAGTTCGAGCTTGAGCCTTACGAACCCCACGCATTGACATGCAAAGATGTTCACAATCAATAATCACAATCACACCACCTGGTTCGAGCGCTTCAACCATTGCATCTGCGATCTGGGTAGTTAGTCGCTCTTGAACTTGTGGCCGGCGTGAATACATATCGACTAGCCGTGCGATCTTGGATAGGCCAGTAATGCGACCAGAAGGTCCTGGGATATATCCAACGTGAGCTACCCCGTGAAAAGGAGTGAGGTGATGTTCGCAATGTGAAAATACTTCGATATCGCGCACGATCACTAGCTCAGAATGGCCAATATCAAATGTTGTTGAGAGTACTTCAGATGGCTTCTGCCACAGACCTTGGAAGTTCTCTTGGAAAGATTTTGCTACCCGCTTTGGCGTATCGCGCAATCCATCTCGAGTTGGATCTTCACCTATTGCGAGCAATAACTCTGTGACTGCTTTTTCAGCGCGTGCTTGATCAAATGGTGCCCGGGCATTTCCATCATCAGGTCCCATTGATACTTTGCTGATCTCGCTATCACTCACTTGCGGGCGCTGCCTTCCTGCGTGCGCGCTTTGCAGGCTTCACTTCTACATCAGGAGTAGAAGATTTTGCCGGTGAAAGAGCGACCGGTGGTTGGCTTGATGGCGTGCGATCTGGTGATCCGGTCCATGCTGGACGAGGCTTTACACGCTTGATCCCAGTAAATATCTTGGCGATATCATCTTTGAGAAGAGTTTCACGCTCAAGGAGTTCAACAACTAATTGATCAAGGACCTTGCGGTTCTCAACGAGAATATCAAAGGCCTCTTGGTGAGCGTTCTGAATGAGATTTCTAATCTCTTCATCAACGATGCCGGCAACCTCTTCAGAGTAATCGCGTTGGTGTCCGTAGTCGCGACCCAAGAATGGTTCACCTTCAGAGTTACCAAGTTTGATCGCACCAATACGCTCTGTCATTCCATATTGAGTAACCATCGCGCGGGCGAGGTTTGTCGCCTTCTCAATATCATTTGAAGCGCCAGTTGTTGGATCATGGAAAATCAATTCTTCAGCAGCTCGGCCACCAAGTGAGTATGCCAATTGATCGAGCATCTGATTTCGTGTTGTTGCATAACGATCTTCATCAGGTAGGACCATTGTGTAACCCAGTGCACGGCCGCGAGGCATGATCGTGATTTTATGTACTGGATCTGTATGAGGAAGCGCCGCCGCAACAAGTGCGTGGCCACCCTCGTGATATGCAGTAATTCGACGCTCTTCTTCAGTCATTAAACGTGTCTTGCGTTGTGGGCCTGCCATCACGCGATCGATAGCTTCATCGAGCGCATCATTGGTAATAACCTTTGCACCTTCGCGAGCAGTAAGAAGTGCCGCCTCGTTCAATACATTTGCAAGATCAGCACCCGTGAATCCTGGTGTGCGCTTTGCAAAGTCTGAGAGATCAACTGATTTAGCAAGTGGCTTACCCTTTGCATGGACTTCAAGAATCGCAGCACGACCTTTGAGATCGGGACGATCAACGGGAATCTGTCGATCAAAACGACCCGGACGAAGTAGTGCAGGATCCAATACATCAGGCCGGTTTGAAGCTGCAATCAAAATAACTTGGCCATTGGCTTCAAAGCCATCCATCTCAACAAGAAGTTGGTTCAGCGTCTGTTCGCGCTCATCGTGACCGCCACCAAGGCCTGCACCGCGTTGACGACCAACTGCATCGATCTCATCGATAAAGATAATTGCTGGAGCATTTGCCTTAGCTTGAGCGAAGAGATCGCGAACGCGTGCAGCTCCAACGCCGACAAACATCTCAACGAAATCTGAGCCAGAGATTGAATAGAAAGGAACATTTGCTTCACCTGCGACTGCGCGAGCGAGAAGAGTCTTTCCTGTTCCCGGAGGTCCATACAGGAGCACTCCCTTGGGAATCTTTGCTCCAATATCTTGGTACTTCTGAGGTTCAGCTAAGAAATCTTTGATCTCTCGGAGCTCTTGAACCGCCTCATCAGCACCAGCAACATCAGCAAAGGTATTTGTCGGAGTCTCTTTATTATTGAGCTTCGCCTTTGCACGGCCGAATTGGAATACTCGATTCCCACCTTGAGCATTACCCATAAAGAGCATGAGCAAGAAACCAATAAGAAGGAATGGCCCGAAGCTATAGAGAAGTGAGGCTAAGAAAGATGTTGTAGGGATCTTTACATTCCACTCCTTAGGGGGTGGATTGCTTGTTAGAAGCCCAACAATAAGCTGTTCCTGATTGGATACATACGAAGTCTCAAGTTTTTGAGATCCGTTGAAGTAAACGCCACTCTTGAGAATAACTTGTAGCTTCTGATCTTTATCGATCAAGAGAGCTGAATCAACCTTGTTGCTGGATATCTCAGCAAGAACTGTCGATGTATTTACCTTTATAAATTGGTTGCCAGAATTTGAGATGCGTCCGAAGATAGAGATGACAATAATTGCAATAATGATCCAGAAGAGAGGCATACGCAGCCAACGACGCATTTTTTGTTTCGGAAGTTGAACTTTCTTATCTGCCACGACTTTTTATCCCCAAAGCTCTCTTATGAGTAGATGTGCTCAGCGAGCACACCAATGAAATCTAGATTGCGATACTTCTCGTTGTAATCGAGGCCATAGCCAACGACGAAATCTTTTGGAATATCGAAGCCAACATATTTAACATCAACATCGACCTTTGCGGCTTCTGGCTTACGAAGCATCGTAAGAATTTCAACACTCGCTGTTCCGCGAGATTCAAGATTTGATTTAAGCCAAGCGAGTGTGAGACCGGTATCGACGATATCTTCGACGATCAGTACGTGACGCCCGGTGATATCGCGATCAAGATCTTTCAAAATACGGACAACGCCACTGGACTTTGTTCCTGAGCCATAACTTGAGACGGCCATCCAATCCATTTCTACATGGCGATTAAGTGCACGTGAAAAATCAGCCATCGTCATTACGGCGCCTTTAAGAATTCCAATAATAAGTAGGTCACGTCCCTCAAAATCTGCTTCAACTCGGCGCGCTAATTCATGCAATCGCGCATTTATCTCTTCGCCAGTAACGATTACGCGAGAGACATCTGTTCCAGCTGTTGTGAGATCCACTGTGCTCCTTATAAAGGCGGGTTGGTTAAATAGGGCGCGAGAGCGAAAGTCTGCCCGAAATTCGTGAAACCTTCACACCGCCGGGGAGGGAGGCCTCGCCTTGCCCCTTCCAGGATGTGATCAAAGCCTCTACAGGCGCAATATGGTCGGCGGTAAGCGTGCCGGCAGGAGCTCCAAGAGCGTAAATCGCGCTTCGGAGCACTCGAACTCGCACCGCCTTGGTCAAGGCAGCAAGCTCTTCAATAACCAAACCCCGGTGACTGGCAAGAAATTGTGCGGCGAGCTGATCGAGGGCATCGGCATCTTCGCGCAGGATCCGAGAGCTGCGGGCGAGCGACTCTGTAATCCCAGGACCGAGCTCGGACTCCATCAGAGGCAAAATATTTTTGCGCACCTTTACTCGAGTGAAATTTTCATTCTCATTGTGAGGATCAGACCAATAAAGAATTCCAAGTTCGTTACATGATGCCACAGTCGTTGTTCGATCCACTTCTAAAAGGGGGCGAAGATATTTACGATCTGGTGAGGCTGCCGCCATGCCACTTAACGAACGTGTACCTGAACCGCGTGCTAACCCGAGGAGAACAGTTTCAGCTTGGTCATTTAACGTATGCCCTAAGAAAATCGAAGGTGCTGCAAATTCTGTGAGAGCACGATCAAAGGCCTTGTACCTTGCGCGACGAGCGGAGGCTTCAAGACCATCTGAGATTTCAACATCTACCTTCATAATTTTAATCTGGTGAAATCCAAGCTTAGTAAGAGTTTGCGCAGTTTGTTCAGCGATCGCAGTAGAACCTTCTTGCAATCCGTGATCGATAATGATTGGGATCAGATTGATTGCTAGATCAGTAGCTTCAAGATGAAGGGATGCAGCAAGTGCTAGTGAATCAGCCCCACCTGAAACTGCAATCAAGATATTTTCTCCGGCAGAAAATTGCGCAAGCCAAGGACGAACCGCTGATCGAAGTACAAGGGTTGCCTTCACAGAGCTATCTTAAAGTGAAAAGCAGACTCTGGTTAGACCCGTCCACCTGATGGCATTAAGCCTTGGATACTATAAATATTGGAGAATAGGAGCCCTCTGCTCTTGGAGTTCGCTTCCCACATCATGCCGTTTCCAGCGTAGATGGCGATGTGGTGAATATTTTGAACGCTGCCATCAAATGAGTAGAAGAGCAGATCTCCAGGTATGAGCTGGCTCAGAGGCACACGCTTAGTATCTACAAAGTAGAGGGCAGCATTTAAACGTCCCCAGTTTGGATAGCCAAGCCCGGCTGAATTATATGCCGCATAGACAAGGCCAGAGCAATCGAATGACTTTGGACCTTGAGCACCCCAGACATATGGAAAACGTGCCAATACTTGTACCTTTGCAAAAGCAACTGCCGCTGCACGCATTGCATCCGTCGAACGAGTTGTTGAGCGTCCTTTAAATCCACGATCTGGCCAGATTTTCGCTTGGTACTTTGTCGTTGTGGCGATCGAAGCATTAGCTTCTTCAAGTTGAGCAAGTTGGAGTTGCTGCTCAAGCGTTAGGCGAATACTCCGAGCCTTGGCAAGCTCTGCCATTAATTGATTCTGAACTGCAAGAAGTTTATTTACTTCTTTCTGTTGAACAGCTTTTGCATCATCTGCGATTTTCTTGGTAGCTGCAACTTTCTCTGTTGCCACAACCTGAGCAGCTTTTGTGCGATCTGCTTCAACTTGAGCAGCCTTTGCAACAACCATTGCTGCTTGATAACGCTTGAGCGCAGTTGAGTTACTTGCTCCAAGTTGATCAAGAGTATTGAGGCGATCGATCAAATCTTGTGGGCCATTCGAATGCAAAAGTGATTCGATATCTGTGAAACCAGATCCCATAATGTATGCGTTCTGAGCCATCCGCCCGATTTGGCGGTTCTGTTGCGCAACCGCGGCCGCAGTGAGGGCTGCATGCGCAGCTGCTGCGCGTGCTTGTGCAATCGCTACTTTGAGATCTGCTTGAGCTTTTGCATATTTAACTTGCGCTGCATTAGCGACTGCGGTCAACTGCCTAAGCGTTCCTTGCGCAGTGTTTAACTTCGATGCTGCTTGATTTGCAGCAGATTGCTTCGCAGCCTCTGCAGCTTTTGCTGCATCAATCTGTGCCTTTGTTGGTTTTGGAGTTTTAGCAAGTGCTAATTCTCCGGTACTTCCCGTGAAAATAAGTGCGCCAATTAAGGCAGCGACTGTTAAACGATTTTTCACGAAGAAGGCTCCTTGGGGTTAAGCCTTAATTTTACTTGGTCAACCCCTGAAAGAGCTGTAACTGCCTTAGTTCGCTACATCTCGTCTCTTGAAGAGAAGTGCAACCACTGCACCTGAACCGACTAGATAAAGCGCACTCACGATCAGGGAATGCTGATAAGAGAATGTGAAGTTCTGGCCCGTGGTCAGGTTGGTGAGATTTTGCCCCGGTAGCCATCTTGCAGTGCTTGTGACAAGACCTGCCAAGATATTTTCAAGAATTAAGAACCAGATAACGCCACTAGCGATAGCGCTAATGGGCGAGCGGAAGAGCAGGCCAAGAATCATTCCAACAGTGCCGAATCCAGCAACGCTCATAAGGACATTTCCAAGGGCGGTCGCCAGAGCGGTCATTCCTGCGCTGGTGGTCCACGATGTCGTGTTCACGTGAGCATGGCCTGCAAGCGCATAGGCCATAGCGATACTAGAAATGAGTGAGAGCAGAACCATCAAAATCGCGAAGAGAACCATTGAGATGTACTTGCCACCCAGAATTTTCATGCGTGCAGGTTGGCGAACTAAGAGATTACGAAGAGTCCCATATGTGTACTCCTGTGCCGTCTGGGAAGCAAAGATACAGAGCGCAACAATCCCTAAGAGGAATGCAACGATATTAAAACCATAGACAAGTCCATGTGGAGTACTGAGGAATTGCGCCGTCACTATTTCACCACGCCTGCCATTTCCATCTGGATTTCCAACCCGCCAGAAAGTAAGGAAGGTAAAGAGAACTGTCAGCAAAGTAACAATCGCCATTGTTGAGAGCAGAAGAGTTGGGCGGCGCAATTTACGCATCTCGGCCCGGATAACGTTGATCATTGGCTATCTCCTGTCATCTCAAAGAATGTCTCTTCTAAAGTTGGGAGTACACATGTAAGTGAAGCGAGAGTTATTCCGGCTTCGAAGGCTAAGCGATTAAGCGTTGCAGACCAATCTGCAGGGCTAGTAACGTGTGCAGAACCATCTTCAACAGTTACTTCATGCCCACTCTTTTTAACAATATCTACTAATTTATTGAGATCGACTTCATATTCAGGTTTTGCAACCAGGATTGGTTGTTGGGCAGAGAGTAAGTCACCGGTCTTTCCGCTGAAAATTACCTTTCCTTCTCGCAGCATCACAAGATATTCGCAGATCATTTCAATCTCAGAGAGCAGATGAGATGAGACAAAGACGCTCGTTCCATCGGCAGCTAAATCTTTAATGAGCGAGCGCACCTCATGAATTCCATTGGGATCTAGCCCGTTGGTTGGCTCATCAAGAACTAGCAATTTTGGATTTGGAAGAAGAGCTGCAGCGATACCTAACCGTTGTTTCATCCCGAGTGAGTAGGTCTTAAATTTTGAACCACCGCGATCACCAAGGCCAACACGTTCAAGGAGTTGGTCAACAATCCCCTGATCAAATCCACCAAGAGATGCGAGTACCCGAAGGTTCTCTCGACCAGAAAGTGCTGGATAAAAAGCTGGCCCTTCAATCATTGCGCCAACACGTGGCAGATATTTTTCTGGTTCTGAGATTGCGTGGCTGAGAACAGTTCCGGTACCACCGGTTGGAGAGATGAGCCCAAGAAGCATGCGAATTGTGGTGGTCTTGCCTGATCCATTAGGACCAACAAAGCCACAGACGGTGCCAAGCGGGACGCTAAATGTTGCGTGCGAGAGAGCTGCTCGTTCTCCATAGACCTTGGTGAGATCCGTAACCGATATCGCCAGTTGTGAGCTTTGAGTGCCTAAATTCATGTACTCACAGTAGCGCTTACAATGATCTGGTGACGAAGTCAGTGCGCCCTTGGGGATATCGAGAGAATACTCACGGCAAAAACCCAGATTGGCAGCTTCATCCTGATACCGCGAGCGTCCGCGCGGGTCTTGCACGCTCTGGATTTGGTGAGACTGGTGAAGCGTTATACCTAACCTCTGGATTCACTTACGAATCTGCAGAAGAAGCGGTTGCGTCATTCGCTGATGAGACAGATCACTACCTTTATAGCCGATTCCACAATCCAACTGTCTCTATGTTTGAGCAACGCCTTGCAGCGCTGGAAGGCGCCGAACTCTGCGTAGCAACTGGCTCTGGCATGTCTGCCATGTTTGCATCGATCGCATGTCTTGTTTCGCAAGGTGATCATGTAGTCGCATCTGCCTCGATGTTTAGCTCTTGTTATGTCGTGCTTGCTGAAATCCTTCCTAAGTGGGGCGTCACTGTTGAGTTTGTTAAAGGAAGCCTTAAGGCTGATTGGGAGAAGGCGCTCAGTCGCCCCACCAAAGCAGTCTTCATTGAAACACCAAGTAACCCAATGTTAGAAATTGTGGATATTGCCATGGCGAGCGAACTTGCACACAAAGTTGGAGCGACGGTCATTGTTGATAATGTGATGGCATCGCCAATATTGCAGAAGCCTTTACAACATGGCGCAGATGTCATTATGTACTCAGCGACAAAACATATTGATGGTCAAGGTCGCGTACTCGGTGGCGCCATTCTTGGTTCTGCTGATTACATCAATAATCATTTACAACCATTCACTCGCCACACAGGCCCAAACCTCAGCGCATTTAATGCATGGGTCTTACTCAAGTCGCTTGAAACAATCGGCATGAGAGTTGAGCGAATGAACTCAAATGCCCAGGCGGTCGCAGAATTTCTTTCAGCACACCCTAAAGTTGAAGCTGTTAACTACCCGGGGTTAAAGAGCCACCCCGGTTACGCTATCAATTCACGCCAGATGAGTGGTGGTGGAACGACGATGAGTCTCACTCTCAAAGGTGGTCAAAAGGCCCTCTTTGCAGCGATGAATAAGCTTGTTGTGATCGATATTTCTAACAATCTTGGTGATAGCAAATCACTCATTACTCATCCAGCATCAACAACACATCGACGTCTAGCCCCTGAAATCAGAGAAGATCTCGGCATCACAGATTCATTAGCGAGACTTTCAGTGGGCCTTGAGCACTCAACTGATCTCATCAAGGATCTTGAGCAAGCTCTTAAATAAGACTAGCTAAGCAATACTCCGGCAACGAGTAAGACCGAATACGCACTTAAATAAGTAATAGACCAGTGGAAGAGCTTTGCTGCTGACTTTTCAGAGTCAGGGCTATTGATCTTTGTGAGAGTCGTTCCGAATCCAAGAGCCAAGATAAATGTGATTGCAGCAGTCCACCACGGAAGGTGTGCGCTTTGAACAACTGCAAGAGATGTCAGAAACATTCCTGTTGTATGTAAGAGCATCTGCATCTGGACATTTTTTAGCGTTGCAACGACTGGCAACATTGGAATTCCAGCGGCCGCATAATCATCTTTATATTTAATTGCGAGAGCCCAGAAATGTGGTGGGGTCCAGAAGAAGATCAGAGCAAAAAATAACCATGCAGTGAGTGAGAGTGAATTTGTCACTGCCGCCCAGCCGATGAGTACTGGCATGCAACCAGCAATTCCACCCCAGACAATATTCTGAGATGTACGACGCTTAAGACCCATCGTATAAAAGAATACATAGAAAGCGATTGCGAGTGCAGTAAGAACCGTTGCCCAAAAAGTGGTGAAGATGTAGAAGATCGCAAGTGAGATCACGGTGATTGCTGAAGCAAAGATCATCGCAGCTGTTTTAGTGAGATCACCATTAACTAGTGGTCGCTTTGAAGTGCGCGCCATTAAACGATCTGATTCAACTTCGATCACCATGTTGTAAGCATTCGAAGCGCCTGCAGCAAGAGTGCCGCCAATAAGAGTTGCGATAGTTATTTTGAGGCCTGGGACCCCGTGTGAAGCTAAGAAGAGTGCGGGAAGTGTTGTTACTAAGAGGAGCTCAACGACTCGTAACTTCATCAAGGCGATGTAGGGACGAACTGATGTTGAGGACATAGTACGAACTGTAGACATATTTATGGGTTAGTAGGAGCCGGAGAGGGAGTACCGGTTGGGCCGGGCTTGGCGATTGTCGCCAACATCTTGTCTATCGTCTCTCTGGCAGCAGTTCTGGCGCTCTCACGATTGATGATTCGATCAGCGATGACCGTAAATACGTATTGATTCTCGCCCACAGTCACAAAACCAGCGAGGCTCACTGTTGTATCGATCCACCCTGTCTTCGCTTTAACGAGACCAACAGCAGATGGTGCATCCTTTACGAAGCGACTCTTCAGTGTGCCGGTCTCACCTGCGGTTGGAAGCCCGTCGTAAATAACTTTTAACTCCGGATTCTTCTTTATTTCAACCAGTAGTGATGTGATCGTTCGAGCAGATACCCGAGTCTGGTGCGATAACCCATTTCCATCTTGTACAAGTAGCCCTTCAGCAGGAACATTTAATTCCTTGAGCGTCTTCTCAAAGACACTTTGCAGTCCACTGACATCAGTCGGCAATCCATCTTGATGAGCAGATGAGTGAGCGAGCCGATCAGCGATGGTGTTATCGCTCCAGAGCAATGTGAATTTAATAATATCTTTAAGCGGTGGGGACTTAATTGTCGCAAGTGGTTTTCTAATGAGCACATCTGCTGCACCACTTGAAATGGGGTGAGCGACAATCTTGATTCGACCTTTAAAAAATCTCTGGAGCTTCGTAACATCTTGGGTATAGACATCTTTGTAATAGAGCGTCATAAACCGAAGATGAGGGTGTGCAATTAGAACTTTATTAATCAAATATGGCCCATAGGAGCGGTGATACTTCTTCTCTTCAAAGCGGCTCGCGGTAATCCATGGATCGCGTTCACCTGATAAGACGTAGACACTTGATTTCCCTGTTGTATTGATAGTTGTTGTAAATACTTTATCTGCCCCATAGCTCTTGAGTGCAGTTGTCATTGAGATTAATTTTAAGACCGATGCTGGCGCGCGAGTCTTATCTGGCTCATTGGAATAGATCGTCTCCCCAGTTGCAGGATCTACAACAAGGATTCCAGGATCGTGCAGAGTGGGAGACTTCGATAAGTTGATAAAAGATTGAGGTAGATCAAGTGCCAGCGCTGGTCCCATAGAAGTGAGGGCAATTGCGAGAGCAGTGAGCGCGAATATGGCTCTCTTAACCCCTGAAGCGCTCCTTTGCATGGGGCGATTATGCCCTGTTCGCTCTCTTATTTAGAGTTAAGCCATGACAGAAGCAGAGATCGGTCCCGGGGAGTTCTTCCCTGTTGTTGGTGTTGGGCCACATCCAGAGCCATTACCTGTCGGTGATCAATACGACCCTGAGTTATTGCTGAATGGTGATCGGAGAAATGTCTTAGATCACTATCGATATTGGAGCGTTGCAGCTATCGTCGCTGATCTCGACACAAAGCGACATGATTTACAAATTGCGATTGAAAATTGGCAGCACGATCTCAATATTGGTTCTGTTGTCCGAACTGCTAATGCATTTAACGTCTCAAAAGTTCATATCGTTGGTAAGCGCGATTGGAATAAACGGGGAGCGATGGTGACCGACCGCTATCTCCATGTTCTTCATCATCCGACAGTCGTAGATTTTAAAAAGTGGTGTGATGAGAATGGTGTTCCAATTATTGGAATTGATAATCTGCCGATCTCAGAAGAGCTTGAAAATGCATCGCTTCCGGAAAAGTGTGTGATGTTCTTCGGGCAAGAGGGTGCTGGGATGTCAGATGAGGGCGTAGAAATCTGCGAAGTCGTACTTGCGATTCGCCAGTATGGCTCTACTCGTTCAATGAACGCGAGCGCAGCAGCAGCCATCGCTATGTACGCATGGGCGATGCAGCACCTTAATTAATCTTCAATAACCTCAGTTACGGAAGAAATCCGACGTTCGATCTCATCAGCTTCTGGGAAACGTCCCAGCGTGCGAAGAACTACGGCAATCCGACGCTCGATCTCGATAATAAATTCGAAGTCGCGGTTTTCTGAACTCTCAGTAGATCTCTCAAGGACTTGTTCAAGAGTCACTAAACCTTCTTCGCTCTTGCCAAGATCGATCTGAGCCTTGCCAAGTTCAAGGAGAGAATAGGTTTCGCGATGGTGATCATGGGCGGTAGAGAAGACATCGAGTGACTTTTGAGCAGCCATTAATGCGCCTTCGGCATCTCCAAGT
>Ga0136642_1000171_pt1 | contig 38828 bp, 56 predicted proteins | sample LowCatLa1302831Y_FD_115313 | JGI IMG/M metagenome (GOLD analysis project Ga0136642, IMG submission 115313) | Freshwater microbial communities from Lower Cathedral Lake, Yosemite National Park, California, USA - 13028-31Y | ecosystem: Environmental > Aquatic > Freshwater > Lake ... | reverse complement strand
TTTAAGCCTGTATCGAGCACCAAGACCAATGCACAGGGCGAGACCGAGACCAATGGTTACGCTATCATGAAAGGTTTCAACGTGTTTAATGCTGACCAAACGGACTATGAAATTCCCGCACTGGACAGCATGCCGACAGTAGAGCCGAGCGCATTATGCGAGACGCGCATGGCAATGACAGGTGCAATTATCCGCCATGGCGGGGACAGCGCACAATTCACACCATCTACCGACAGCATCACATTGCCACATCGTGACAGTTTCAATACGGCAGACGCATACTATGCTACGGCATTCCATGAGCTGACGCATTGGACAGGAGTTAAAGCTAGACTAGACCGCGATATGACTGGGCGCTTTGGTAACGAGGCTTACGCATTCGAGGAGCTAGTAGCAGAGCTCGGTAGTGCATTCCTATGTGCCGACCACCATATCAGCGGAAACTTACAACATGCCAATTACATCGCATCATGGCTGAGGATGCTAAAGGCTGATAACAAGGCAGTATTCAAGGCATCAGCCTTGGCACAGAAAGCTAGTGACTACATCAACTCACTGGATGCAACACTGCAACAAGTAGCATGAGATTAACTGACGAGGCTTCAAGAGCCGAAACTGTCGAGAGGCAGTCTTAATCAAACCAAGAGGATACAACAGCATGACATCAATTAAACTAAACGACACAGCCGAGAAACTGTATAGCTACAGCGTATCAGGCTCGGGCATCGACAATGATGTATACTCTAGCGACACTTGCATAGAGATATACCCAACAACAGACGACGAGGAGGTGTAATATCATGACTAAAAAAGCAATTGGTGCATGGGCAAGCTTTCAATGGGATGACACAAAAGAAATTAAGGACATGGCATATTTTTCTTTTGGTGAAGGTCTCGAGGATACACTAGACGATAATGGAGACATCATTGCCGACCATTGGGGGATATCAGACGAGTATATTTTTTATTTTACTACGGGTGAAGACGAGCTAAAATCATTTATGACTCGGGGAGTAAACGGAGAATTTACTGTGATTGATTATAAATTATCTTATATTGACGAGGATTAAAATAATTTACACAGGTCATAAATTGACCTGTATAATTAAGACTCAACAAACGAAAAGGATACAAAATGTCAAACATCTCAAGTTTCATAGATCTAAACAGCAACAAATTTATGACTATCACATTTATGAAGAAAGACGGCACAGAGCGCACCATTAACGGACTACTAAATGTTAAGAAGCACTTAGCCGGTGGCAAGCGTACACTAGATGATAGTTTCATCATTATCTACAGCATGGCTGACAAGGGATACCGCGCAGTCAACAAGGACACCATCAAAAGTGTTAAGGTAGATGGTGTTACAATCACAGTATAACTGACGAGGCTTCACGAGCCGAAACTGCCGAGAGGCAGTCTTATACAAACCTAACAAGGATACAATATGAAAAACCTACTATCATCCAATGCCGATGCCAAGACTGTCAAAGGTCTTAAACTCGGCTTCTTAACAGGCATCCTGTATATGTCACCATCTGACATTAGCGGATACCAAGTGTGCCCGTCTGCCAAGCTTGCAGGATGTGAGACAGCCTGTCTCTATACTGCCGGACGTGGAGCAATGTCTGCTGTACAAAAGGCACGTATTGCCAAGACTAAGCGCTTCTTTGAGGAGCGCGAGGCATTCATGGATGACCTAGTGTGGTCAATCAAGGCATTACAGCGCAAGGCACAGCGCATGGGATTGACACCATTGGTACGCTTAAACGGCACGTCAGACATTGCCTATGAGAATGTGTACTATGGTGGACTAAACATTTTTGAGCATTTTCCAACACTAGCATTCTATGATTATACCAAGTTGCCGACACGCAAAAACATACCGGCAAACTATGACCTTACATTCTCATACAGCGGGGTTAAAAGCTTTGCGCCATTGGTAGCTAAAGCGAATGCCAATAGCGCACTATCACGCATTGCTGTGGTGTTTGACAAGGCAGAGAACATACCGAAGACATTCATGTTTACTGACGTGATTGGTGGTGACAACAGCGACATCCGTCACACAGAGCCAAGAGGTGTGGTGGTGGCTTTGTATGCCAAGGGCAAAGCTCGACAAGATCAAACAGGCTTTGTGGTACGTAAATAAGTTTATAGTGTGGTAATTATCCAAAGTTATTACCACACTTTTTTATACTAAGGAGAATACAGAATGAATATTGATAACGAATTGCCTAGGATAATTGCCAAGGCGCAAGAGATGCTAGAGAACTATGACGGCAAAGGCATAGACGAATGGGATGCCGTCATGGTAAACGACAATGATGGATACGACATCAACGTTTACCAAGAGAACGAGGACGAAGATTTAAATGTCACAGTATATGAGGTCAAAGACCAAACAGCAGACTACGCAAAGTACAAGGTAATCACCAAGGAGGTGCTGACAGGCAAACCTAAGTGCCCAAAGTGTGGTAGTATTCTACAGCAAGGTAAAATTGTAACAGAGGGCTACCAACATTACTGCCTAAAATGTGATGATGATTTTAATGATACGGAGGTAATACACCATGGCTAAATATGAAGTAAGGCACGACAAGATCAAACAGGCTTTGTGGTACGCAAATAATTTACACAGAGTCTTAATTGTGTTTTATAATTAAGACTCACTAATCAACAATGGATACATAACATGAAATACTCAACACAAAATGTCAACATCAATGGCACATCATTACGAGGGTACATTACTACTGACTATGATACGTTAGTGAAATACCTTGGCGAGCCAAGCACCGGTGACGAGTACAAATCCGATGCCGAGTGGGACATCGAGTTTGACGACGGAAGAATTGCCACAGTCTATAATTACAAGGATGGACGCAATTATTGTGGTGCTAAGGGATTGCCAGTAGGTGCAATAACAAACTGGCACATTGGGGGCAATACTGACAGCGCGCCAGTGTTAGTACACTCTATTATTAACGAATTTGAGGTTTAACATCATGGCTAAATATGAAGTAAGACAGATGGTAATGTGTGAGGTAAGTGTGTGGTATACAGTAGAGGCAGACTCACACACCAAGGCATTGTTGGAGGTATCTAAAAACAATTGTCCAACATGCGCTGAGGGCAGAGACTATGAGATTAATAGCGACTGCAATATTCTATCAACATCAGTTAAGAGGATTATAAAATGAAGCTTAAAGACATAGAGGGTAAGTACGGAGTGGACAAGCTAGACCAATTGTATGACCTACTACTAGACTGTCCACAGTCTGAACTAGTAGAGGAGCTAATGGAATTGTATTCAGAGGATACGATTGCCAACCTAATGAGTAATTTTGATGGTGATAACGAGGAGGCAGATTATGACAATCTATGAATTGATAGAAGAGCTACAAGCTCTTGATAATAAGGACGTCTCGGTGTTTGTTTGGGCAGATGGTGAAATATATCCATTTACATTGGACGAAACATTTAGCGATAGATTAGAATTAAATATTAAATTGAGGTTTTTAGATAACAGAGAAAGCTTTGACTAAACCAAAGGAGATTACAAAATGAGCAAAGGATTTGAATTTTGGAATGATGCTAGCTTTAAAGAGCTAGTATACGAAATTGCTTTCGGTGACGATGCAATTAACAGAGATTTTTCAGAGGAAGAAGTACTAGCAATGCTTAGAGAATTTTCTGATAAAGCCTTGGCTTTTGATGAAGCACTTGACTCTGACTATTGCCCAAATTAGGAGAATACATAATGGAATATGAATATATGTTTACCGGACGCAAACCATCTAAACAGCAAGTAAAGAATAAAGTGGTGGAAGCTTTGAAGACAGGAGCTTGTGACATTGAGATTATGTGGGGAGAAAACGGAGTACACATTGAAAAATGGGACACTGGATTATCGGGACATGGGTGGATTAAAAACATCAGCGGACAAGACTTAGCCAAGGAGATACAATAATGCAGATTACTATCTACAGTGACAGCGGACACGCTTGGGGTAAATGTAAAAAGGCATTGCTAGAGCGTCTAGGCATTGCCAAGGACATCAGCAAGTACAGTTATCAGCGCGATGTGTACGCATACTTAGAGGAGGACAGCGACCTACCACTACTGTGCCAAGCATTACGTAAACAGGGTAAAGCTGTTTCATTCAATGAGCGCGTCGCGGAGTACAAACAGTCCAAGATCCGCCAATATGAGGAGTACTCGGCATGACATTCGTTTTTATTTTAGTAGGTGTTTACGCGGTGGCTTGTATTATTAATGACATAAGGAGCAGATAGCATGGACGACATTTTTAGTGTGGACGACTTTGTGCCAGAACCATGGCAGATAGATGAGGCAGTACATTACGAAGAGGACAACCTAGACGAGATTTTACTAGAGCATAATTTGTGGGATTATAAATGAGCCACCACGGGCAACCAAAGGGGCACCATGGTGCGTCCTTTATACAAATCATAGCAATCATTGTATTAATTTTTGTAGTCACATATAGATAAGGGGAACTAAGATGAAATTAGAGATAGATATCACGGGTGAACAATTAGAAGCGATGGTGGTGGGGTCATTAAAATCTTACCACACGTATTTAAGGACTAGCACATGGGCGATTGATGACCACGAACGTATCATGCTAATACAAGCCTTCGGTGTGGTACTCGGTGAGTACTTGACAGAGGAGCAATGGGAGGAGTATAATCAAGATTTTAATTAACCTAAGGCCTAAATGAGCGATATCTTAAATGACTACCTACAGTCCCTGTACAAGTACAATGTACTGCCAATTGAAGAGGAGCACAGACTGGCCGAACTAATACAGGGAGGTGACACACAGGCCTTAGATAAATTGGTACACCATAATCTAAGGTTTGTTGTGTACATCGTAAGCAAGATGACGGCATGGAAGCATGGTAACATGTCATCGGAGGACTTGATATCCATGGGCAATGAACAGTTGATTATATCGGCCAAGCGGTGGATACCCTCCAACAATGCTCGGTTTGCTACCTACGCCAAGTCTTTCATAGAGCGCGGTGTAAGTAGGGAGCTAGATAACACGGCCAATATGATTAGACTACCGGTGAACGTCATGCAATCTGTTAAGAAGATGCGGTACACAGAGCGGACACTTACCAACACACTTGGGCGCAAGCCTAAGGCGATAGAGATCGCAACAGCGATGGGGATCTCGGAAGACATGGTGATGGAGTTTAAGACACTCATCACACACGAACCGGAGTCACTAGATCAGATGGAGGACGCACTATTTATGGAGGACAATGATGAATAATTTAAAAGACATGTACGACGCTGATGGGTACTTATCAAGTATTGACGTCTATGAGGACGATGGTACGTTTATTATCTCGGCAGTATGGGATGAAAATGATGAGCACACGGAGGAAACGGTTAAAAACTTTAGGGCTTGGGTAAACAGCATTTTAGCGACTAAATTGGCACATGATATAAAACAAGGACTTACAGACGAAACTTAAAGCCAATTCTATCTGCGGGTACCCCTTGTACCACTTGTACCCCTCATTTAAGTCTATCTGTATATATTTTATTATTTTTTTAAATTTTTTTAAAAATAGTAAAGTAAGGGGTACAAGTGGTACAAGGGGTACAAATTTTAGGAGAACATCATGGTAGATTTTACAAAATGTATGGGTGGCGACTGTACCGAGAAAGAAAAATGTTTAAGATACACAGCAGAGAGTAGTGTACAATGGCAAGCTTGGTTCGTGGCGTACCCAATACGAGACAACAGGGTGTGCACGATGTTGAAGGAAGCAGAAAAGCCATAAATATGTACTTAAAGGGCTTTAAAGCTAGTTTATAGATACATTTATATACTTTAGCGACTATTTGATATATCTTTAAACACACACACTAGCATTAGGTTTGAGGCATATGGGGTGAGCATTGTCTGCAAAAAGTAAAGCATACTTTACATTATGGCAATTAGATTTACAGATAGTAAAGAATGAATGATAACGAAAGCGTTACATGTAACAGAAAGTCGTAACTTATATAACAAAAGCGTTAAAAAGGTTAGCTAGTCCACACATTTGGTTCAATTTTAGCCTGAAATGTTAGACATAACTAACTTAACAGGGAAAACAAAATGATGGAAGATTTAGAGTCTGATATTGTTAAAGATGCTGAACGGTATAGATAGTTACGTGACAATCATAATCAAGATTTACCTTTTATTTGTCGCAGGTCTAATACTGTTGTTACTCAATTAGCTCATGAATATGCAGATAAATACATTGATGATGCACTAGGAAAGGATAAGTAATGGCTAAGTGTGCAATATTTACTTGCAATTAATTATACAAAAAAGGAAACAAAATGAAAATTGAAATTAAACATAGATATACCAACAACATACTTTTCACTTGCGAAGCTAACAATATGCGAGAAGCAGTATTGTTAGCTATTAAAGAAAAAATCAACCTAAGCGGTGCCAACCTACGCGGTGCCGACCTAAGCGGTGTCGACCTACGCGGTGCCAACCTAATCGGTGCCAACCTAATCGGTGCCAACCTAATCGGTGCCGACCTAATCGGTGCCGACCTAAGCGGTGTCGACCTACGCGGTGCCAACCTACGCGGTGCCGACCTAAGCGGTGCCAACCTAATCGGTGCCAACCTAATCGGTGCCAACCTAATCGGTGCCAACCTAATCGGTGCCAACCTACGCGGTGCCAACCTAATCGGTGCCAACCTAATCGGTGAAAAATTAGCAATTGCACCTATTTTCATCAGCGGTCTTTATTGGCAAGTAACCATAACGGAATCATTCTTAACCATTGGATGTAAACGATTTGAGCATAAAGAATGGGCTAAATTTGATGATGAAATTATCAAAGAAATGGATACTAATGCCACTAAATTTTGGTCTGAAAATAAAATATGGTTACTTTCAGCTTGCGAATCACACAGAGCGGAATCATTGGCATATCGCGCGAGTAATCCAGTTGAAGGAGAAACAAAATGATGCTCCACCAAATGCGGATGCTTAACGGCAAGCCAATATGGGATGGTCGCATGAAAACATTTAGGCGTTCAGATACAAGTAAACGACTGTATGCAGATATGGTAAATATGCGGAAGTATAGATAAAAAGTATATACATTGTATATACCCGTGCGGTAATAATCACCGCATAAACTTGCAGAATGTAATATATATGACCGAAAGGGAAGACAAATGGCGACACATGAACAGACACTAATAGAACTGGACGCTGCCTATGAGAGGATTGAGCAATTACATAGGGAGGTGATGTACTTGGTGCAACAGATCAAGGACTTGGAGTGGAAGAACGTATGTGCAGGAAAAAACTAGGAGATTTTAATAAATGATGATATACTTAATGACTGCATTTTTCTTAGATGCTAATAACGCAAGCGCCTACTGGTGGTTTGCATTCGTTTGTGTGACCCTAGCGGATCACTTTATATGGGTATCGGATAAATATGATTAGATACATTGTATTAATTTTAGTAGGATTTTGGATAACAGCAATATTGTGGGAAATGATGCCAAAGAAAGACCCTCAATGCACTTTAAAGATTGGCACCACACTGGTTCAAGGGGAGGCAATATATGAATAGTTTACTAGCACTATCAGGCAAGGTTAATAATAAACCCTCAGGGTACTGGGTACTGCCAGACAGTACAGAGCTCGCGGTTTATCCTAAACCAACACAGGAGCAGATTGATAACATATTAAGCGCCATGGGATGGGCTTGGAGAGACGCATGAAAGATTTAAAACCTAGCACACAGGCACTAGCCTACAAGATTTGGGACGTACTTGGGTACGGAGACAAGACGACCACAGAACTGGCCAAGATCTTAGGTGTCACCGGACAAAACATCCGGTACGCATTCGAGTATTTAATTGACAAGAAGTTTGTCATTAAGAACGATGAGACATATAATGTGACATACCACCGGACGACTAAGGTATTAGAAAAACCGGAGGGTGTTGAGGACTATGCACCACCGGCACCATCACACATTCGCGTCTTTATTAACAGTAACAAACGGGTACAGGAACACAAGAGTCAAAGGTATACAGGAAGCTCGGGATTTCGTGGCGCCAGTAGCCTAGTTGGATTTGATAGTTGGTAGAGGAGATACAGTTGAAAGTACAATTTGAAAACATACCATTAGAGTTAAAGAAGATTAATCGGTGGGTTATGTGGAAGTACGTAGAGGTTGGCGAGGGGGACACCAAGCGCCTGTCCAAACTACCGATGCAGTCGTCAGGTGCGCCTGCGTCATCCACTAACCCAAAACATTGGACAGATTTTTTTAGTGTGGAGGCATCATATGCGTCAGGTAATTTCAGTGGTATTGGGTTTGTATTTTCTAATGATGATGACTTGGTGGGAATTGACATCGATGACTGCCGAGACGTAGACACAGGCGAGCTGACAGAGTTTGCACAGAATATTATAGACAACATCGAGGGCTACGTTGAGGTATCCCCGTCAGAGACGGGATTGAAAATATTCACACGATCCGACTTCCAACACGCGCACGTTGATCACAGCCTGGGGTTTGAGGCATACAACACGTCTAGGTACTTTACTGTCACTGGGGCAAAACTACAGGGCGAGATCCCTACAGACATACAGGTACTGACGCACATCATCCCAGAGCGTATTATCACCCGCACAGGTGATGCATTCTCGGACTACGTGACGCCAGTTGAGGGCTATGACATACACCGAGTTGAGGTGGAGATACTGTCAGAGTTGGATCCTGACGCGACATACTCAGACTGGCTAGTAGTTGGTATGGCCATGAACCACCAAGGCCAAGGTGATTATGAGTGGCTAGAGGCTTGGGACAGGTGGTCGATGGACAGCGTCAAGTACACGCCCAACATGTGTGATAAGAAGTGGGCGACATTCTCAGGCAGTGGTGCAACACTACGCTCCCTGATATTCAAGGTCAATCAGTTAAAGATTAAGAAGGCACTAAACAGTGGTGAGATTATCCTAGACAGTAACGTGATGAGCCACGCACGTATTTTCTTGGACAACTACTACCGGACAGAGGAGGGCTTTCAGTTGGTGCACTACGCGGATGAATTCTTTATCCACACTGGCACACACTACGAGATCTTGGAGGAGAACACAGTCAGGTCAGAGGTGTATAAATTCTTGGACAAGTGTAAGAAGCTAGGGCGCAAGCAAGAGATTTTACCATTCAACCCAAACCCTGCCGCGGTCTCTGCAGTCATTGACGCGCTCAAGTCTATCGTGCACTTGCCGAACCACGCGAACACTAAGCCACCAATTTGGTTGCCTGAGTACACACATAGCAAGCCGGACGCGTCAAAGCTAGTGAGCTTAAAGAACGGACTGTTCCATGTAGAAGACCAACTCTTGTTGCCACACTCACAGGGTTTCTTTACACAGAACTCTCTGAACTTTGACTACGACCCAACGGCCAAGTGTCCTCTTTGGGAGAACTTCTTGGTGCAGTTATGGGAGACAGACACAGAGGCCATTGACACACTGCAGGAGATGTTCGGATACATATTGAGTGGCGACACCAAGCAACAGAAATTCTTTAACATGATCGGCCCTCGTCGGTCAGGTAAGGGCACAATCAACCGCATACTTGTTTCATTACTGGGTCAGCACAATACTGTTGCGCCCGAACTAGGAGAACTCTGTGATACTTTTGGCTTACAGCCTTGGCTTGGTAAACTGCTTGCTTCTTTTACTGATGCCCGAGCACCTGAACGGAATAGAAACGCTGTTGTTAGTCAACTCCTTCGTATTGTGGGTGGGGACACTATCACAGTTAATAGAAAGAACAAAGAGTCGTGGAACGGATACCTGCCGACACGAATAGTAATTTACTCCAACGAAGTACTACAGTTGACTGAGAACTCAAACGCATTGACAGGCCGGATGATTGTACTCAAGATGACCAAGTCATTCTTTGACAACGAGGACACCAACCTAGACGTCAAGTTAAGGGCGGAGTTGTCTGGTATTTTTAATTGGGCGATGGTGGGGCTGACACGCAGGCTTGCGAGGGGAGGTAATTTTATACAACCCGCGTCAGGTGTATCTTACCTAGAACTAATGGCCGAACTTGGTAACCCAATCGGATCATTTGTTGAGGACACCCTAGAGTTTGATCCAACGGCACAGGTATCTAAGGATGACGTGTTTACGTGTTACTCTCACTGGGCACTCAAGAAGAAGTTAGTGGTAGGCACAGAGTTATCGTTTAAGCGCAGGTTCTTAGCGGCGACTCAAGAGTACAGGATAGAGCCAGGAATTGATAGATCCAATGGACAGCGTACACACACGTACAATGGGATCCGTCTAAACGTCAAGGCACAGGCGTATATTAATAGTGTAGTATCATTTGACGAGGGGACATACTGATGTGGAATTACCGAGTAGTAGAAGTAAAAGACTTAGACGACGAGATCTTACTAGACGTGCGTGAGGTGTACTATGACCAAGACGGAGAGCCCTATGGGCACTGTCCGGCCGAGGTGTTTGGTAAAGACATCGAAGAACTTCAGCGCGTCATGGCCAATATGCGAGAGGCTTTTGGCCTGCCATTCTTGAGGGATGTGGATCTCACGGGCAACCCCAAAAAATGATAATAATCAGGCGACGATTTTATAAGGGACAGATGTCGTCTAGCAGACGAAATCACATGAAAAAATATGACTTGTTTTTTAGACACAATGCGTTTATACTACGCATGGAATCAGGAAGACGACCTAACCCACCACAATGGAGATATAAAAATGCATGATCAAGTAATGAGCCTATACGGCCTATCATCACCATCGCAAGATATCATTGACGAACGCACACGTAAGGTAGAGGCTGTCAAAGCTACCATGGGTGACAAATATTTATTAGCCAAACCAGTAGGGAGAAAGAAATGAAAGTGTACCCAATAGTAACTAAAGACGGTATTAGAGACTCTGGCATTGACCTACGTGACTATATTGCCATCTCGGCAATGAATGGCATGCTATCCGCAGACAAAACACTGGAATGGCTTTCTGATGACCGAAGCCCAATAAGTGAAATTGCTTATGATATTGCAGATGAAATGTTAAGTCAACGGGCGCTTGACAATGGCGAAGGCTAAGTATTACGCGCTAGACGCGGGGTTTTTTCCACAAATCATCTACTTGGCATTTAGTAACGAGGCCTACAAACAGTGTCTTAGAGACCACGGTGTTCACGTCGAAGTCAATGCCTTTGAACGAGGAATGGCTGAGACGCACACCATTGAGTCTGGCAAAGGCCACTTAGTCATTATGGTCTTTGATCTAGACGACTACATTGATGACGAGCCGTCACTGGTCGGTACAATTGCCCACGAGTGTAGCCACACAGTCGAGCGCTTCGGAAAATTTATCGGTGAGGAAAATCTAGCCGGCGAGACGCGGGCTTATTTTACACAAAGCTTGGTGGAACAAACATACAGCGCAAGCGTAATCGAGAGGGAGCAAAATGCTAGAAAAGCAAATCGAAAATCTATTGATAAAAAAGGTAAAGGAAAAGAAGGGATTGTGCTTGAAGTGGACGTCCTCGATAACGGGGGTGTGCGATCGCCTGATCTTTTGGCAATCGAAAGTATTCCTAATAGAGTTAAAGACACTCAAGGGGGTAGTAAGCGAAAGGCAAAAGATAGTGTTCAAACAACTCGAAGACCAGGGGCATCCAGTCTACGTTCTAAGGTCTTATGAAGATGTTGAGGCGTTTATTTTGAAAGATATGCATTAATAAAAGGAAATCAAAAAAAATGCTAAATAGAACACAATTACACCCATACCAACAAAGCATTATTGAAAAAGCAAAAACCTTACCACACATGGGGTTGCTAATGGATATGGGACTTGGGAAAAGTGTGACAGCTTTGACCATTATTGTTGATAGCCCCAAGGGAAAGACTTTGTTAGTGGCACCATTATCTGTTGCTAAAAATGTGTGGGCAGCAGAGGTATCAAAGTGGGACCACCTCAAACACCTACGAGTTATCAAAGTACTCGGCTCAGAAAAAGAACGCCTACTTGCATTAGAACAGGATGCAGATATTTACATTATTAACAATGAAAATATTGCATGGCTATTTGGATTGAAAAACATTCCCACATTTGATTATTTATTGCTCGATGAAAGTAGTAGATACAAGGATCCATCTACTAAAAGGTTTAAAGCTTTAAAAAAGAAGCTAAGTACATTTAAGCGTAGAATTATTGCTACAGGAACACCCTGTCCAAATACTGTCTCTGAACTTTTTGCTCAGGTTGGTATTTTAGACTTGGGCGAACGCCTTGGTACAACACTTACAAAATTTCGAGATACTTATCTTGAGCCGGACCAACGGAATAGACATACTAAACTTGTATACTCTTGGAAACTGAAAGACGGCGCCGAGCAAGAGATACGGGGACGTATAAAAGACATTTGTTTTTCCATGTCCGCCAAAGATTACTTGGAAATGCCAAAACTAACTGTTATTGACCATAATTTAGCAATGGACTCTAAATTAAAAAAAGCTTATAATGCTTTTAAGAAAGATATGGTCATTGATGTGAATGATAAAACCATCACTGCAGTAACTGCGGCGGTATTAATAAATAAACTATTGCAATTCACCAGTGGGGTTTTGTATAAAGAGGATGGCACTTGGGAAAAAGTCCACAGTATAAAACTGGACTATATTCAAGACCTTTTAGACGATGGAACTCCATCTTTAATTTTTTATCATTATAAGAGCTCACTACAAGCCCTACAGGAGCGTTTTCCAGACGCTGAGGGGCAGAGTGAGGAATCAATAAAAAAATGGCGGGAAGGCACCTTAAAACAAATGCTAGTGCATCATATGAGTGGGTCAGTAGGATTGAATTTGCAAAATAACCATGCAAACACTGCTAATGTATGTTTTTACGATTTACCTTGGTCTTCTGAATCTTATCAGCAGGCACAAGCCCGAGTGTATAGACAAGGACAAGAGAAACCTGTTATTGTACATAGATTTTTAATTGATGATAGCGTAGATAATCACGTAGTTCAAACCCTTGCAGGGAAAATTAACGTGCAGGATGCTGTACTTGCATCATTGAATTTTAAAATTTAAAATTTATTTCATAACATGACAGCAAAATACTTCAATTTGTGCATTAGTATATGTATGACAAAAATTAAACTTGAAGTACACGCCGCAATTCCAAGACTGTCTGATGAAGACCCAGACATCATGGAACGAGAAGACTGTAAGGATGGCACAGCCTCGGACTTAACATCTGACGGTTGGCTACCTTGGGACCCTGAGGACATGGGAGACATACTGAAAATTATCAGTAGGTTGGAACCGAAGCAGAAGTTCATAATGGAAGCCTTCTTAGAGGGCATGAAGTACAAAGAAGTTAGTGTAACAGAAAAGTATTGGCGCTACCATTTTAATGCGGCGCTTTTATTAATCAAGAAGGAGCTGGGGGTATGAGTATTGACAACGCAACATTCGAAGACTGGGGCAAATCTTCAGCAAAAGCTTGGTGCCATAGTGGAAATGAAACATTTATTCGGTTAGCCAAAGAACAATCAGATGGATCTTCTGCGAACTACTACAAACTTCCAGAAAATGCGTCTGAATTGCAAGACCTAGTTAGTGCGAAGCTCATGAACGCACAAATTGGGGAGATTTTTAGAGAGTGTTACAGGTACGGTAAGGCATCACATTGTAATGAAGAACGAGGCATTAGAAAGATTTTATTTTACGCAAACGCAGAACTTAAACGATTAACAAATTTAAAAGGGAATTAATATGGACACAATTAACATCACATTCACAGTAGATCAAATCAATGGCTTACTTAACGTCTTAGGTGACGCATCGTACGTGAAGTCAGCGCAACTTATCACACTGATTCAACAACAAGGCTCCCCGCAGTTCCAAGCAATTCAAGCCGCTAATGACGAAGTAGAGGCCGCAGTTGCCAACGCCACACCAGTAGAGGCTTCAGTATCAGCGGAAGGCAACTTCTAATTATGAGTGATCTAGTCAAGAAATTACTGGAAGCCAATGGCATGTCTAACCAAGCGGCTAAGGAGTCAATCCTCCGTCGCAAGGCAGATGAGCAAGAAGCGTATCGTATGGAGATGGCAGGGGCAGTAACACGCCTTGTTGTCAACGAGGCATTACGAGAGGCTCGCGCCCGTAACAAGGTGGCCGAAGAAGTAAGAGACAGGGCTGATCAAGTGTAATTTGTGCATTAGTATAGTTAGGACTCTTCCTAACTATACTAAGATCAATATGGCCATTAAAAAAATTAAATTCACACCCGAGCAAGCCGTCACCATCTTAGATATGGGTAAGGTTGGCGCGTCTCAAAAGGCTATGTACGCAGCCATTGGGATTAGTAGGGCTACTGCGGTAAGACTAAAGAAAGACGACCCTGTTTTTGCTGAGACAATGGACTTGGCAACAGTTCATGGTCAGGCCTATTGGGAGAACCTTATGTTGCAAAACATTGAAAATAAAGCATTTAACAGCCGGATAGCTGAGATTGCATTAAAGGGTCAGTACCCTGACGACTACCGTGAGACACGCGACACCAAGGTTGACATCAAGGCAGAAGTTAAGATTGACTTCAACAAAGAGATAGCCGATCTCATTAAAGCGTTAAACGCATAACGCATGAAGTTCTGTCGGGACTGTGAAGGCACAAAGCCAATATCTGAATTCAACGCTGACGCAAGAAACCCCGACAAGAAACAAACGTACTGCAGGGATTGCCAAAAACTTAGGGCAAAGAACTGGTACAAGAACCCCAAGAATAAAGTAGCAAAACGCAACAAAGATTTAATAACGAAGTTCAATATAACGCTAGACGAGTTCAATGCTCTTATAGCTAGTCAAAATAACGCATGCGCGATATGTAAGCATGCGTTTTCCCACGCAAAAAATGCCAACATGGACCACTGCCACGCAAGTGGCGGTCTCAGAGAGGTTCTCTGTAGACAGTGCAACATTGGCCTAGGTCTATTCAAAGACTCTGTACAAACACTCGAAACTGCTATACAATACCTAATTAAACACAAATAGGAGCTTTAAATGGCGAGCCATGCTATGTTAAGCGCCTCCGGATCTAAGCGATGGATGTCCTGCACACCAAGCGCTAGGCTAGAGGCGACACTGCCGGAGCAGAAACGATCCAAGGGCGGATTTGATTTTAGTCAAGAGGGCACCACAGCCCACTCCTTGGCCGAGGCCAAGCTACGCAAGTATTACGATCAAATCACGCAAGCAGAGTACGACAAAGAGGTTGCCGAGGTTATGGCGACCCAGTACTACAATGAAGACTTCGAGGAGCACGTCGATAATTATGTGCTATATGTTCGATCTCAAATTGGTGAAGAAGATATTCCAATGTTTGAGCAAAAGACAGACTTTAGTGATTGGGTTCCTGAGGGCTATGGCACTGCCGATGTGGTCATCTTATCTAAACATAAGGTACGAGTAATAGATTTAAAATTTGGTGCTGGTATTCCGGTGTCCGCCAAACATAATCCTCAATTGAGATTATATGCATTGGGAGCGTATTCCAAATTCAAAGAAGAGTATCCAAACATAACAGAAATAGAGTATACTATCCATCAACCAAGGCTTGGCAGTATCACAACAGAAGTCACCACAGTTGCTAAACTTCTGGAGTGGGCAAACTATGTGGTGAAACCAAAAGCTAAAAAGGCATGGTTAGGCGATGGAGATTTTGTTGCTGGGGAACATTGTCAGTTTTGTCGCGCTAAAGCACAGTGTCGAGCTCGTGCGGATTTCAATTTATCAACCGCTAAATTAGAATTTAGAGCGCCGGCACTGTTGACAGATACAGAAGTGTCTGATACACTGGATGTAGCTCAGAATTTAAAGAGCTGGGTAACTGACTTAGAAGACTATGTTTTAGATCGAGCTGTAGGAAGAGGCATCATCCCTAAGGGATACATGCTAAAGACTACCACAACACACCGTAAGATTATTGACCACGCACTTGCAGTAGAAGAGCTTAAGTCAAAGGGTCTGTTTGAGTGTGACATGTGGGAGCCTAAAAAACTTAAATCAATTGCGAACTTGGAGAAATTAGCGGCCAAGGGTCAAGTGGTTGAGTGGTTAGGGCATTTGGTCCAACGTCCAGAGGGACAGCCCAAATTGGTTAAAGATACAACCGGTGCAAAAGAAGATTTTAAATAGTCTTGCATATTTAAATTTAGTGTGGTATTGTAGTGAAGGGTTGACGGGTAGGCCCCTATTGAAGTCCTACCCTGACGTTAAAAAGGAAATATTATGGCAGTTGCCTCAACAAAAGTTAAATTAGTAACCGGTAAGGTTCGTCTTTCATTCGCTCACTTGTTCACACCAGTGGCCGCAATGGGTAGTGATAAAGAGAAGTACTCTGTGTCTGTTATCATCCCAAAAAGTGATACCGAGACAATCAAGAAATTTAACGATGCATTTAAAGAAGTGGCTACAGCTAACGCGGCAATTTTTGGTGGTGCGGTACCTAAGTTATTAAAAGGTGCTTTACGTGACGGCGATGAAGAGAAAGATGACGAGGCTTACGCTAACTCATACTTCTTTAACGCAAGCTCAGGTCAACGTCCAGGAGTTGTAGACGCTGACATGAACGAGATCATTGACCCGAATGAAGTTTACTCAGGCTGTTATGGTCGTGTCTCAGTGACACTTTACCCATACAACACAAGCGGTTCAAAAGGTATCGCGTATGGTTTACAGAACGTACAGAAACTAACAGATGGTGATCGCTTGGGTGGTAGTTCTTCTGCCGCTTCGGACTTCGCTATTTAATTAACCTTTAAGTAGGCATGGGGCGACTAATCATCGCCCCTTTTTTTCCCCCAAAAATAAGGATATTAAGATATGGCAGATACTCCATGGTCCACCATAGGCTATTTAGTGTATAAACGAACATACGCTCGTAGATTGGAAGAATCAAATCCAAACAGCAACACAGAAGAGTTTGATCAAACGGTAGATCGGATTATTAAAGCTTGTGACACTCAATTAAATTGTGGATTCACAGAAGACGAATCTAATCGACTTCGCAACTACATGCTTGAACTAAAAGGCACCGTGGCAGGTAGATTTTTATGGCAATTGGGCACAGACACTGTAGGTAAATTAGGATTGGCATCTCTACAAAACTGCGCAGCAACCGTTGTAGACCATCCTGTTCGACCATTTACATGGGCTTTTGATATGTTAATGCTAGGGTCAGGTGTTGGATATAATATTGAGAAAAAAAACGTAGATAAACTCCCCCCAGTTAATTCAAACTTTATAGTACCAACTCGAGTAAATCACGCAGATGCAGATTTTATTGTACCTGACACTCGTGAAGGATGGGTCAAACTATTAGGTAAAACATTAAAAGCCGCATTCTTATCAGAAGAAGCAAATACTTTCACGTACAGTACCCAATTAATTCGGTCTAAAGGCGCGTTAATTAAAGGATTTGGAGGTGTTGCAAGTGGGCCAGAAGATTTAGTACGAGGGATTGATCAAATTAGTGCTATTTTATCTAAACGCTTAGGTAAAAAAATCAGACCCATCGATGCCTTGGACATTATGAACATCATTGGATCTGTTGTGGTCGCAGGAAATGTGCGCAGATCTGCTCAAATCGCAATTGGAGACCCAGATGATGTGGAGTATCTATTAGCCAAACGATGGGACATGGGAAACATTCCAAGTTGGAGAGCAATGTCAAATAACAGTGTTATTTGTAATGACATTTCAGATTTACATGAATACTTTTGGGATGGATATGAAGGAAAAGGCGAACCATACGGATTAATTAATATGCGCTTATCCCGAAAGGTTGGGCGCCTTGGCGAAACAGAGTATCCTGATCCATTGGTTCAAGCTTATAATCCTTGTGCTGAACAATCATTAGCCCCATATGAAACTTGCTGTTTGGCTGAAATCTATCTTCCAAATATTCAAAGTAAAGAGGAATTTGATGATGTAACTAACTTATTGTATCGAGTAAATAAGCATTCTTTAAATTTACCTTGCCATAATAAAGAAACTGAAGCAATTGTCCACAAACAACAGCGAATGGGATTAGGGGTGACAGGAGTATTGCAGGCCAGTGAAGATCAGAGAAGTTGGCTATCGGACGCATATGTTAAATTACGAGCTTTTGATAAAGCTTATAGTGAGCTCCAAGGGTATAATCCTTCTGTAAAATTAACAACTTGTAAGCCTAGCGGAACACTGTCTTTATTACCAGGGGTAACCTCAGGAATACATCCGGCGTATGCTCAATACATGATCAGAAGGGTCCGTATCGCAACGGGACACCCATTAATCGAAACCTGCAAGCAACATGGATATAAAGTAGAACCTCAGCGAAATTTCGACGGAACAGAAGACCATTCAACTATGGTGGTAGAGTTTCCTTTTAGTTATCCAGAGGGGACGAAATTAGCCGCAGAAATGACAGCTATTGATCAGCTAAAAGAGGTTAAACGCCTACAAGAAGAGTGGTCAGATAATTCTGTATCTTGTACAGTGTACTATCGAAAAGAAGAACTTCCAGAAATTCGAGAGTATTTGAAAAAGAATTATAGAAATGGACACAAATCTTTAAGTTTCTTACTCCATTCAGACCATGGGTTTCATCAAGCTCCTATTGAAGAAATTACAAAAGAAGTGTATGATCAGATTATTGCAAATACAACCCTGATTACAAAAATTGAACAGGCATTGGATTTGAGCACTGACGATGAATGCGCTGGAGGGGCCTGCCCAATTAGATAATATGAAAAATCTTACTAAAAATAGAGAGGGATATTTGGTTTCAGAAACACATCGAGAGTGCACAAATTGTCAAGAAGTTTTTGAAAAAACGAGTACCATGTCGCTTTGTAAACCCTGCAATAGTTCTCGAGTTAAGTCTATGACTCCTGAATATAAGATGATACAAAGAGCCAAACAGCGATGTGTTAAATCTAAAAGAGAATTTAACATTAGTATTGAGGACATTAATATTCCAGAAGTTTGTCCAATTTTAAATATTAAATTGAATATGAACGTTGGAAAGTCCGGAGCATATCGAAACTCACCTTCTCTTGATAGGATTGACAGTTCTAAAGGGTACACTAAAGATAATATTCAGGTGGTATCTCAGTTAGCGAATGCTATGAAATCTAGCGCAAGTAGGCTCGAGCTAATAGATTTCGCTAATTGGGTTTTAAAAACATATGGAGAGTGAAATGTTAAATAGTAAAATTAATTTAATTCAAGATGAAATAAAACTTGCAATTGAAAGTTTAGAAGTTCACATAAACTTGTATACTCCACAACAAGTTACGATATATAATTTAGCTAAAGACGTCATTTATAAACTGGAGGGTCTAAAAGAGGAAGAACCAATGCCTCAAACTAAACCAAAACGCAAATTAGAAGTTGAAATATCATGACGGCAAAGAATGAAATTACCGGAGACTTACTCAAGTCTAAAACACAATCGGCCGAATACGACCGAGGATTTTCAGAAATCGACTGGTCAGTTAAGTTGGGAGCTCCTGAAGTTCCCGCCAGTCAACCTGTGGAACTATGGTCTGAGGATGATGAGAAACGACAAGACATCGTAGGACAAAATGGACCAACAGGCCTACATTACTTTGGAGACGGATATGAACAAGTGGAGCGCGATTATGAACTTTGAGATGGAAGAGTATTTAGATGATGATGCCATGGTGATGGAGCCAAGGGAGCAGTTTGACAAGTGTATCATTGGTGTCACGTATTATGGTGACAAAGTAGTCTACAGTACCGAGATGATACTCCAGGCATTGATGGAGGACAACGAGATGTCTGATGAAGAGGCCCTTGAATATTTTGAGTATAACGTGATAGGAGCGTACGTGGGAGAGGGTACGCCCATTTACATACGATAGTTTTACGGAGGGGCATAACATCGCCCCACCTTTTTTAACGGATAAGTCCGGAGCCTAGGAGCATTATAATGATTTATAGTATTGACTTTGAAACACGTAGTAATATCGATTTATCAACTCGGGGATTGGATGTCTATGCCAATGACCCATCAACAGAAGTTATCTGCATCGCTTATGGGACGGATAGTAATACAGTCTTAGTACAAGCTCCCGAATTAATGAAGTATTCTAAATTAATGCAGCACGTACAATTCGGTGGCAAGATCCAAGCTTGGAACGCGCTATTTGAGTATGCAATTTGGAACTGTGTCTGTGTTCCTAAATACGGATGGCCTCCACTTAAACTTGAACAATGTATCGATACCATGGCGATCGCCGCGGCAAATAATATTCCACAGAGTTTGGAAGACGCCGGTGCCGTTATGGACGCCGAGTACCAAAAAGACCCAATCGGTAAGAAACTAATCCAAAAACTGTGCAAACCTCACGCCGGAGTCTTTAACAAGGACCCAGAACTTTTAAAACAGCTTTTTGAGTACTGTAAACAGGACGTTTTAACCGAGATGTCCATAGGACGCTCGCTGAGGCCCCTAGACGCTCTTGAGCAACAGATCTGGACCCTTACTAACAGGATCAATACGATCGGCGTTCCTGTGGCGATTGTGGAGGTCGAAAATGCGGTGAAAGCTGTAAAATTTGCACAAAACACCCTTGACCAAGAATTATTGGCTTTGACTGGGTGTAAACCGTCCGAGAGACAGAAATTACTAAACTGGTTAAATTCCAAGGGTGCCAATTTACAAAACTTAACTGCAGAGACAGTAACCAGTATTCTAAAAAAGACCGGATTACACCCGAATGTAAAAAGAGCACTTGAACTGCGTCAAGAAGGAAGCCAAACTAGCGTGGCTAAGTACGCTAAAATATTGGAGATACAAAGAAATGGAAGAATTAGAAATACACTGGTCTATCACGGCGCGAGCACGGGTCGTTTTGCTTCTCGTGGTGGACTTAATTTACAGAACATTGCTCGTCCTACTCTTAAAGACGCAGAGATTGCGGACGCAATCCCAAGAGTCTTTGGTAACGGAGTTGGTACCATGCAGGAACTTAGTTCTTTGGTACGTAGTGCAATTAAGGCTCCAGATGGAAAGACCTTCATTGACGTCGATTTTAGCTCGATCGAAAATAGAGTGGGTGTCTATGTCGCAAACCAAAAAGACAAGGTAGAGATGTTTAGACAAGGTTTAGACGAGTACATGATGTTTGCGTCAACTTCCTTGTACCACATCCCGTATGAGGACGTCACCAAGGAGCAGAGACAGATTGCTAAGTCGGCTGTTCTTGGGTGTATGTTTGGTCAGGGAGCCAAGGGGTTAGTTGAGTACGCGAAGGGTATGGGCGTCGAGTTTAGCCTAGCGCAGTCCCAACATGCCGTGGACAACTACCGGGCGGCCTATCCCAAGGTTAAAGAACTTTGGTACGCCTGTGAGAATGCCGCGATCAGTGCGGTCCAGGATATGGGCACAGCATTTAGTGCCAATAACAAGGTTACTCTAAAGGCTGATAATAAGGCGCTGTGGATGAAGTTGCTTAGTGGTAGGTTGATTTGTTGGCAACGACCTATGTTGGAGGAGGTCATGACGCCATGGGGTCAAAAGAAGCTTGCCGTGACGGTACTCAGTCAGAATACGTACACCCGTAAGTGGGGGCGTAATCCATTGATTGGTAGCTCAATATTCCAAAGTTTTGTACAAGGATCGGCTCGTGACTTCTTAACGGAGTCAATGTTGTTAATAGACAAAGCGGGGTACGAGCTATGTAACTGCATCCATGATGAGGTTTTGGTATTAGTTGATGAAAAAACAGCAGATGAATCTTTTGAGGATATTCTTAAAAGCATGACAACTTCACCAAAATGGGCACTCGAATTTCCCTTGGCGGCAGAAGGTTGGATAAATAAAAGATATAAAAAATAGGAGGTAATTACTTCTTACGAATTAGTGCTCCAGCGGGGCCTAAGTTAAGTTTATTAATATCAAACTTGTTACCCAGAATATATTTCAAATAGTCTTCCAACTCTTGAGGGTTGAATCCTTTTTGATACGTATCTCTGGTTGTGATGATTGAAGTTGGCTCAGGGCCTGGACGGCCTTGAGCCTTCATTACATCATTGCCGCGAGTGGTCAAGATACCTAATCCACCCCTATCCATCACTCGACCGATGTCGCTGACAGTCTGGTCGCGCATCTCTCTAGGCATTACATTAAGCACATTGAGGTTAGTCAACTTACCATATGCATCACTTGGAATATCCGCGGCGTTAGTATAGGTCGGTGTCCAGTTTTTAGCATAGGGCTCGAAGGTATCAGCATTCATTATCTTAGCACCCTCACCTAGTCCGGCACCAAAATCTAAAGGCTTACCTGTCGCACCTAACTTTTGGAACATGTCACTAGCCTTTTGATAGGTAGGGAGTGTGCCAATGATTTGAGTACGGGCTGCGTTTTCTGCAGGAGGTAGGATTAGGTCCTTAGCACCTTGGTATATCTTTGGTGCGGCTTCTAATAAAGACGTAATAGCTCCGACCTTACCACCACCCGCCATACCTGTAGGCTGATCATAGAAGTTACTGTAGCTTTCTTGTACAGGTCTTGGTGCCTTACCTTGTAAATGGTTTAGTAATTGTTGCTCATTAACATAATTGCCGGGAAGGTCTTGAGTTAAATTCTTTAACAGACTGTATGATGTCATCCTATTACCATATTGCCCAGAAGACTCAAAGCCTCCGAATTGTCCGGGTTGTCTTGGGTGAATTCTATTTAATTCAGCATCAATACTTTGGCCTGCCCCCGGTGGAAGACCTGCTAGACCATGGGATTTAAGCTTACCAACGTTTATTAACCCTGTATTTTCAAGATCGTTCACATTGAAAAATTCTTGTCCTGTATGTGGATTTTGTACGAAGTCTTGGATGTAGGACTGGTAGTTTACATTAGGGGCTTCATTTTGTTTGCCCTTAATTTGCCTAATTTCTGGACCTTCATCCCCCGGACGAACTTCAATGTTAGCATGGGGGTTGCCTGCGGGGTCACGTAGTGAGTAAAGCTTAGTGCCATCCTCTATTACCTCCGATCCATATCCACCAATACAGTTCTGCATTGTGTCACCCTCTTTCTTGAGGATGGCGTCTAATGTGGCGGGGTCTTGATGAGTTAGTTCTTTCCAGTGAAATCCATTAGGATACTCTTTAACAGTAGGAACCCCTTGAATTAATTGATTTTTATTTTGTTCTAATTGACCACGCTGTTGATGCGCACGATTAACTGCATCACTAATAGATACTTTATTTAATTGTTCAGGACGAAGTTTACCTGAAGATATATCAGAACGAAGAGCATTAGCTAAATGGTCCATACCTAACATATTAGGAGTGTTACTAAATGTAAAGTCATGTACCGGAGTATTGGGATCAAGCTTATCAAGCCAAGGCATTTCATATTTAAAAGGAGCTAATTGACTTGCTTTATATGGTTGAATAGCCATATCCGCATTGGCTTCCCACATAGATCCTGGATTTGTTTCAGCATGCCCCACCCCAGGAAATCCGGCATCTATTCTAGCTTTAACTATATCTTTTAATGAAGGTTTAATCGATTGTTCAAATCGTCTTAAAGATTCTTCTGGAGGAACATGTGTAATCCCTTGATCTGCTAACAATCTAATTTCATCGGAAGGAGTCCCAGCTCGATTTAAAATGTATTTTTTACCCGTGGTTTGTAACCAATTAGATATGTTATCATTTCCATATCGGTCGGTTAAATAACGTTCAAGTCGTGAAACCGCACTTGGCATCCACTGACCACCTACACCCTTAATGGTGCCCAAGCCCATAGGTGCAAGGGCCATAGCGGCTTGCACCTCAGGATCATCTAATGAGGGTACTCGATTTAGGCCAGAGGGTTTAGGGAAGTTTGATAGCTCTTTGCCGGCTTGAGTCAGGGAGTCGGATAGATTAGTCTTACCAGAGAAGAAGTCACCGAGTGCATCTTTTGGAGCACCTGTATTTTCATCATGAGTAGCCAAGTAAGCCTTCATCTCAGATTGAGATGGTCTGGGCGCAGTTACGCTAATTGGTGGTAGGGTAGATTCTACCTCTCCACCACCATCAAACTTTTTTACTGAGGCCAAGCCTCCTGCAGCTAAATTGTTTTTAGTCGCCATTATTTTTTCATACGATGGCATAACTCTATCTAACCATTGGTCATTAAAGTCTTGAATAGCAGGCTTAGTTACAGAGAAAGACCTATAGTCATCCGGAGATGGAGCATGCCCAGGAAGTATTTTTCTGGCGTCTGCAGATGTTTGGAATATGTCTTTATAATCCAAGCCCATACCTGGAGCAAACTCTCCGGCGTATTCCGCATTACCTTGGGCTTTATATGTATTATGTGGAACCACTGGGTCTTTAACCATGATCCCCTCTGGGTTAAATTTACTTATTGAAAGACCCGATGTTCCTATAGGTAGGTTCAATAATTCTGGATCTGTTACAGCTTTTCTTGTGGAAGGGACATCTGGAAACCCTCCTTCTTGGTATGGTTTTTTCTCCATTGTTCTAACAACATGAGTTCTCATTTTACCCATTTTGGGGGCCATCAATTGATCCATCACATCAGGGTTATCGATACCCAGATATTTAGGGTATTTTTTTTGAACTTCTGCGTTGAATTGATTAATAAGGTCAGGGTGAATTCCAGCGAAATCCATTTGGCCCATAAGGCCATGGCTCATCATATTATTGAAATCTACGTTTTGAGGACTACCAATTACGTTAATACCATACACATCTTTACCGGACTTTCCAGATTTTTGTACTTGCTTTAATAGCCCAGAAAGTTGTTCTTCTTGAGAAGCCCACCCAGCGCTCTTTTCTGGATTGTCTAAATAGGTATTATATTTATTAAAATATCTACCTCCCTGCAATTGCACGGGCATAGGCTCTTTAGTAAAAGGGTTTATTAATTCTCTATTATTAACATGTGTTAATAGGTTTCCCGTATCCGCCATATCCCCAACATTAGGGACCCCCATGCCTTTGTATAGGTCTTCAGGTGTCCAAATTTTTGTAGGTTGTGCCGTGTATGCTGTATCAGGTATAACTTTCCTAGACATTTCATTATATGGTATTCTTAAATTATTTTTAGCAATTGGATGTTTCATGCCAGATAATTCAATTAATTTATTTGCAAAAGGCTCTACAAGATCTTTAAGTACTGTACCGCCGGGGCCAAAGTGTTGTACCTGACCTCCCATGGAGTGTTTTACTGGCTCGGTGTATGTTATGCCTCCAGAATGTGGCGCCATAGGTTCGCCCGGATGGTGGCCTGTATTCTTGTCTATTAGGTAGTTGACAACAGGAGCCAATACAGCAAGGCCCGCGGCCTTACCACGTAAGTTTGGGTGCATAGCGGCTAATGAAGACCCTGCACCAATTCCAGAGATAGCCCCTTGCATATTATCTCCTTCAGCAAACCTATTAAAGGCGTCTGTACCTAAGTACCCAGCCGCGGCGCCTGCCGCAGGGGTAAGTGCTGTAGTAAGCAATTTACCACCAAAACCAGAGGGGTGCATCGTAGAACCAATACGTTGCCCCAACGTAGGCGGTGAGGGAGGAGGGGGTGGTGGGGGAGCATTTAGTACCCTAGAGGCCCCTTCTTTAGCTCGGTATGCGCGAATAGCTTCTTGCTTGGCTGCCTCAGTCGCGTGTGCATCTAAAGTCTTCTTAGCTTGTGCCTGACGCATCCTATCCATCTCGATTTGACGTAGGGCTTTTAATTCTGCAGGGGTCGGCATAATATCTGCACCATGTGGAGTATATACTCGGTTATTGGCTTCACGAGAAAATCCTTCAGCCAAGGGATCCTCATTACCCATGGTGCCCATGCCTCTAGCATTGGCATGAACTGTCGAAATATCTTGATTAATGTTTGCGCTCTTTACAGCAGGTTCTCCATACCCATGAGGATTGGAGTACCTTGCATCTTGAACAGTCAATTCAGGACTGGCAAACTCTGTAGACGGTAGATTATTAGGAACATCAAATAAATGTGAGGGAGAAGTTGGTTCTTGTACCTTTGCGCCTTTGTTTTGACCAAGTGTGTCAAGCTTATCAATAACATACTTAGCCGCGTTTAGTTCACCTACATACGGGGCGGCTTTATACCCACCCAAGGCCCCTAATCCAGTACCAAATAATGGGTTCATATAGTCTGGTCTGGCCGCCGCTTCCGCCTCTGAAGTCGGTTGGTACCCAGAAACAGGGGCCTCAATTGGTTTATCACCATATTGAGCGATAAAATCTTTATCTGATAGTGCTTCTTTTAGATAAGACTCTCTGTCTATACCATGTTGGTCAGCTAAATACTGGGCTTTAAATGCTTCTGGATTGAAATGTTCTTCAGCCATTATTATACCTTTTTATATTTTGCAAATTTGTCTTCTGCTGAGGGTTCTGCTTTTGTGTAGGCTCCCGGGAATTTTCTCATCATGACCTCATTTGAAGACCTGATCATATCTGTTGCCTCTTTAGATCTGACGTAATCATCATAGAGTGTATTTTCATGACCTGGAGTGTCTCTATATTTGGCGTAACCCTTGACAAGTTTATCAGATATCTCAAACACATTCCTGATACTTGCAAGTGATCTGGCATTAGATTCTCGCTGAGACTCTAATGAAACACCTTTAGCTTTATCACCTAAAGTTAGTTCTGAAGCCAAGATACGGCCTGGGAAAGTTTGGTGAACATATGCAGATACGATTTGATTTTTTAAAGAATCAAATTCACTCATTCCGGCGCGTTGACTATTTGAAATTCGAGAGTCATTTAATATTACGGTATTTCTTGCCGCCGTTGGGTCTACTCCCAAGTGAATTGCGAGATTATATGCCTTAGAAGTCAAATCACCCTGCCTATCACCAATAGCAAATAGAGGATCATTCGCCTTATTGTTTGCAAAACTTTCTAACTTATCTAGAGCGGACTTATATGTTGTATTATATAGGCTCGCATTTTCAATCGCAGATTTTTCATTTATTGCAGAGTTTGTTGCTCTGGCTACTTCAGTAGTTTTATTAGCCGCCTGAGCTGATTGAATAGGGGCCGCACCTAAGTTACCTTTTAATTGATCAATAGTATTATGGTATTTTTCCCACTGCGCCGCATTAGCGTTTGGACTTGGTTTAGGAATACTAGTAATCAGTTGTTGAATCTGAGCATTTAGTTCTATATTACGCGTTGGGGAGCCTTGTGCTGTAGGAGCTTGTGCTGTAGGAGCTTGTGCTGTAGGAGCTTGTGCTGTAGGAGCTTGTGCTGTAAGGGCCGAATTATTTAAATCAACACCATTCATCACTTGTGATAAATATTTAGTAGGGTCTGCTTTCTTGAAGCCACCATATTGCATCATAGCTTTAGTATAATCGCCACCATTTTGTTTAACTAATTTTTGAATATAGTAATCTGCCGCAGCACGAGATTCATCAGCATCAAATGGATTAAACTTAATACCTTGTTTATGAAGCATGGCAGCAGTTTCTGGAGTAAATTGATATCTGCCTAATGCTTTAGAGTCCGGATTAATAGCAAATGGGTCATGTGAACTTTCAGTAGCTGATAAATTATCTAATAATTTAGCAGGAGTTCCATAAGATTTACGAGCATCAAAACCCGGGGCAGTGGCCTCTGCAGTAGTATCAGGAGCAGTAGTAGGAGCAGATACTACATCTTCTGAACCCACACCATTAGGATACAACTTAGCAATTAGTGCTGGTACATCTTTCTTAAGCGATGGGTACTCTGTACCATTGGGGCCCTTGACGGTCACATAGTCTCTGCCCTGAACATTGATTTCACCGGCGATTTTCTGCGCACCCTTGGCATGCTCTGCGGCCCATTCAGTGATCACTTTTTGGAATGCTTCCGGATCTATTTGAGATCTTGCCGCAGCTTGAATTTCTGGAGGGAGTGAACTAAAAGCAAACCTTTGACCCGAAGCTGTTGTAACAGTTTGAGGATCCCCGCCAGCTTGAGAAGCACCACCAGTTTGAGGATCCCCGCCAGCTTGAGAAGCACCACCAGTTTGAGGAGCACCACCAGTAGTTTGCGGTTGGGTACCGTACGTTCCCTTGAGCATCTCATTGTATGCTTTGTTTCGTTCTTGCGCCGCTCTGAATTGTGCAATTTGCATCTGCATGTCTTGAACGTCTTTGGCCTGAGTGGTTGCAATCTCTTGACGGCCTTTTAAGGCTTGAGCTTTTTGTCCAGCGTCGCCGATTGTCCAAGCCTGTGCGTCAGCAAGTCTGTTATCCCAATTGGACTGGTTGCTAGTCCTTTGATCAACAAAGTCTTGCATTTTTTGTAATATGGCTTCAGAACTCTTGGGGTCCATGTACGTCTTGCTACCCTTAGGTCCTGTCATAGGGATAAAGTCTGACAAACCACTTGGGGCCTTGGTATCAGTCATAGACAAAGCGCCCTCAGGCATGTCGACAGAGCTCTTGCCGTCAAAGCCAGTGGACTTTACCATCTTAGGTGGTTTGTTGTCATCAGAGCCTAAGCCAATGGCTGACCCGATGTTTGATAGAATGTCTAACGCGCCCATAGTGTTCCTAAATTATTAAATTTTTCAGTTACTGATACTAAGGATACTGCGTCGGATCGTACCCACCGCCGGTATAGTCTGCACTAGTTCCGGGAGAAGAGTTCCACGAAGGATATTGTGTGGTATCAATAGGAGAATAAACAGATGTGTCAGTATTTCCTGAAGTATTGCCTCCCAAAATATCCGGAAACGTACCTGGAGTTGCTCCTGAAGTATCCGTCGGTGCCCCAGTCATTGTACCGGGAACAGCAGACCCGTCACCCCCTCCTGGAGTAGAGCTTGAAGATTTAGAACTTCCAAAAATCTTATCCAATATCCCGCCAACGTTGCTAGCGATGTCCTGGGGGTTTGTGTTGAATGCCTTAGTTAGGGCACCCATCTGACTTAGTCCGGATAGTTGCGTTGCGTTAGTTGTTGTAAGTGGTGCGTTGACTGTTGATAAAATCTTAGCCATGTTACCTGAAGTAGTCCAAGGGTCGGCTTGTTGAGCCTTGCCTAAAGTTGCCTCAGTGGCCACACCCTTGGCACCCACGTCACCTAATCCTGTACCTGCCGCGACGCCTGTTTGTTGATTCTGTAAAGCAGCCGCCATCTGTTTAGAAAACAGGTCAGCCTGAGCACCAGTCACTGCAGTGTTGGCCGCTGTCTGGCCACGTAGTGAGCCAAAGTTACCCCCTGCGATAGAACCTGCAGTTGCTGGAGCCTCGTACTGTGGAAGTAGTGTGTGCAATTGATCGTTTTGGGCTTGAAATAGCCCACCCATTGCAGTGTTAGTATTTGGTGTCACGGCGCCAGTGGCGGGATTAGTGAGCCAAGGGTTTGCAGCGCCTTGAGCAATAGTATTAAGTGCTCCAGATGACAGAGTAAACGGGTTAGTCGCTGGATTACTTAATGTATTAATTGCTGTGCCGGCTACTGTGTTTGCCAGTTTTGGTGTATTAGTTGCCGCAGTTGTTGCGTCGGATACAAGTTTTTGTTGTGCGTTGTCATACCACGTTGGCATCGTAGTACTGGTCGTGGAGGTATCCGATAATAAACTATTTAATCCTGACATTTTATTTAGCCTTTGTGACTGCAGAAATATTTAGGTACTCTAAAGGACCCTTACTGTCAGGGGGTAATTCTTTTGGGTCGTGTTCTTGTTTGTGTGTGCGAATGGTTTCTAAGAATTGATCTAATACACTTGCGCCACTGTTGTTGCTTCCGTTACCTAAAGCAGACACAATGTCCGCAGGAATAACAAATTCACCATTGGCTAACATGGCAGGAACACTGTCGCTCGTGCCATCGCCTTCACCTTGAACGTAACGGTGCTTGATGCCACCCTCACTGAAGAACTCTGGAGTGTGACCACCCTCAGCAAAGTGAAAAGAATCCTCTGGGTTGAATTCAAAATTTTCCCAAGGGACATACATATGACCCCGTGAAGTGTTGTGAGGGATATATTCATGAACTTGATGACCTTCGGCGTACCCCTGAACTGGGTTACTAAAGTTACCACCAAAGTCAAAGTTCGCCGGACCGCCTTTAATAACTTGAGGCGCTAGGTTAGGGATTGGAGAGCCTCCAAGACCTCCCGAGGAGCTATTATTATTATTAGAACCAGAAGATTGTGGTTTTTGTTGAGGGTTTCCAGATCCATCATCAAACCAGTTTCCTACAGTGTCAACTGCGTTAACCACGGAATCTGCTGCACCGATGGCTCCAACTACGGGGGCTATAAAGCTAAATGGCATATTATTTCTTTCCTATTAAAACTTCATCAATTAAGTCTAAGTTAGTTTCTTCTGTAGCATGCACACAAAACCATACAGAGTCTTCTAATGCCTCAATATTATGCAGCGTGTTCTTTGTAATTTCTATACAGGCCGGAGCCATGTACTCTGTAGAATTTGTGTCTGTACTGACAATAACGTGGCCCTTGGCCAAGATACTTATGTGACTGTACTCGTGGGAGTGGGACCCGGCAACGTAGCCCTTAGGTATCAACATCTGTTTAGCGTACAGCCCGTCTGAAAAATGATGGATAGTGCCAGGGTCCACAGCAAACGTGCCGCTTAATTCTTTATGTATGTCCGTCACTGATTTCAATATCTGCCTGCACCTTTTACTTTATCTGACTTAATGCAGATGATTAAAGATATTCTGTCTTCGTCACTATTGTTTTCGACCCAGTGAGTCACTGAGTTATCGAACCAGTAGACCTCACCTAACTTGGGGGCAATCACACCGTCCTCAAAGTTAAATGTAGAGCCTTCAGCGTTTTGGATCGGGATATAATATTTATCGTAATATCCCGCATGCCAGCTACTATCGACATGTTTTTCAATTCTGCCACCTGGGGGTAATTTAGTGATCAGGACTGCACCTAACCTCTCTCCCTCAACCAAGGCCATTAATTTAAAAACAATGTCTCGTATTTGTGGGAGTGAATAATAAGAAGGATACCACACGCTATCATGCTCGTCATTAAATCCCGTAAAATCTTGGGCTTCTAAATACTTAGTAGCGTCGTTGTATCTGACCCATATATCGGTCATTTTTGAATGCGGTGAGGAGTATCCCTCGGCCCGCAAATTAAACTTACCAAAGAGCTTCGGCTGACGTTTTAGAGCCACCTGTAGTGGCACAACGTCGAAGTCTGTGGCAATTCTGTTAAAAGATTCTATTATCATCTAATTATACTAATACAATAATTAGATGATATGCGCCCTAGTGGGTAGGCTTTCCGTTAATAATTAACCCGAACTCTCTGGCCCAATCCTGCCAGCTTGAGAACAATTCCGGGTCAGACACAAGATACCCAGAAAATCTAGCTGACTGCGTGACGTTCTTGGCGGTTGTCTTCCACTCTGTTTCAATCGTGTAAGGTATTCCCTCCGCGGCATAATACAACACCAAGTTGCCGTTAAAGTTCTCCCAAGTACTATGGTCAGGCAGGAATGGAAAAAACTGTTGAAACTTTCCTGCCATGCTAAGGTCTTTGATCCCCGAATTCAGCGGTGATCAGTGTACGACCTAGCTCATAGTTTCCGTCGACGTCATTAGATTCAAATTGCAGGCGTAGCTCGCGGTATTCTAATCTGAGGTCTACTTTCTCAGTCTCTGGCGTAATGGTGTATACTTGTGAGTTCTCAGTATTTCCTCGAGCAAATTTACGACCTAAAACAGTCATATAAATGTCTCCAGTTTGAACAAAGTCAGGCTCTAACCTAGTCAAATGCATACGACGGTTAATCCCCGGACTGGAGTCTTCAGATGGCGTACCCCCAACCCAACTGATGTCACATGTAGTGAAGCTAGAGTATACCGCGTTCTCATCGTTCACTGTGACCTTATTAAGCCCAGCCTCGTGTTGCCAGATTGAGGTACCTCCAGTGACAGCAAATACTGGGGAGCCCACGGTAGCTATTGGGACATATATTGGGTCCACAAACGTAACCATTGGGGCGGTAGTTGTAACTAGGGTTACATTCTTGATACTGCGAATATAAGCCGTCGTGACCGCTGTAGGAATAGTTGTAGTAAAAGTAACTAGTGTGTTGGGGCTAGTGTAGCTAGATGTCAATACTTTATAAATAAGGGATACTGGGGAGTCAGCAAAGACTACAGCCTTGCCAACGATAAAAGTACCAGTTTGATTGCCTGCAAGGGTAATAGTACTGACCCCTTGGCTTAGTACAGGGAACGCGGAAGATTGTGCGTAAATAGCAGGCGCCGAAGCAACTTGATAAATAGTAGCCGTATCATCTTTACTTAATTTTAAGTAGCTTCCTGGGGCAAACCTAATAGACTCATTACCCGCCAAATAGAACTGTGAAGACGTTGGCGCCGTCATCCCCGCAGGTGTTGCCACTATAGTAAATGGTAAACTGTAAGTGATGTTGAAGTCCCAACCTGCCCAGACAGGTGTCCGGAAAATCTGTGTGGTGAATCCACAGGACCGTCTAGCGCCCTCAGCCTGACCTGCGTCATACCAGATCTTATCTTTTACATTGTAGATGATGGCGTCAGTACACTCCGTCTCGGTACCCCTAGGGTAGAAGAACCAGATCTCATTGTACTTAGGGACTTTAGTTGCCCACACCTTTTGGCGCTCGTCAAAGTTGATGTTGTCAAGCATCCAGTTTAAATTCTTATCATTCGGGAGCACTTGCACGACACCGTTGTACAGGTAGAACCTGTCAACACCCAACCAATAAAATACACCATCCATCTCAACAACGGACCTAGAGGACATAATAGATGTATTACTAGCAACAATATCATACTGCCAATATATAGGTGCGCTATTTACAAAGGACACCCGGATCAAACTGTCGGTAGCCCAAAATAGACCTGACGGAGAGCTTGTACCGCCACGGATAGGGAGTGCAAAAACAATTTTACCCGCGGCCACGTTGGTCTGATTTGCTAGGGGTCCATTCCAGTCGGATAGGTTTCGGTCCGCGTAGATTGAGCTCACGTTGTTGTTTGCAATAAAACCATTGGCTCCGTACACAAAAATAAAGGGATGTAATACAACAACACCACCACTAGCCGCAACGGCTTGGTGTGTTGGTGCTGTACCACTCGTATCAGCAAGCCCCGTGAATTCCCACTGGTTATTGGTATTGGGTACAAGTTGAGCAGTGTAAACTTGACTCTGAACACCATTATCTATATCATATAGGTTAATTCCTGGGTGCGCCAGTACGTTCATGGCAGCGCCTACAGAAGAGTACTGGTAGTCGAACTGCCAGAGTAATCTTGGGCTCGGAGAGAACTGATACTTGGCTAAATAAACTGTAGTAATTGACACGGGCAAAGTGACCGAAAACGTAACCACATTTGTGCTGGGTGCCGTGAATGTTGAGCTTAACACTGTGTAAACTGTTGCCGTAGGGGTTTGACTAAACACTACGGGCATGCCAGTACTAAAAATACTGGTGAGGTTTGTAGTGCTCGAGATGGTAAAATTGTATGTCGTAGAGCTTGCTACAGTGTACGGAGAGTATCCCTTATTGATGTTAGCCAAGTAAGGGCCCGCACCGAAACCGAGATACTGGTTAGTTTCAAATACATCCATGCCAATTGCGTTTCCGGCGAATACATAGTTCACCCCATTTGCAGACCCTGTAGACATCCCTCTAGGGATGCCATTAAAGGTATTGAAAGCCGTAGAGTACCCTCCCATTTTTTTAGGGACGCCACGTTGGAACCTACACCACACACCATCTGAATACTCTCGAGCCTCAAACATGGTGCCATCCCGTTTAATTCCAGGTTGGACGTTTAGAGAAAAGATCTGACTGTATTGTTGGTCTTCACCAGCCATTTAGAACGTACCACCAGAGATTAACCCCGCAGTGAATGTGCCCGTGGTGCTTAATTTTAAAGTAAGTGGGTTGGACCCTGAATACGAAGTACCATCCACTGTCAAAGTTAAATGCCCATTTGAAGAGAATCCCAAGACATTAGTATTTGGAGAATACATTCCGGTATTACTGGAACTACTGAAATAATATGATGGGGTTGCTTCAGTGCCATTTCCCGCGTTAAAAGTGGTTGACGCTGTTGTCTGGGTGACAACAAAGATTACTCCGTTATCTGTGATGACGGTGGCCACGTTTCCTGCGGCTAAAGTATAACTACCAAAAGAACTACCAGAGATTTGAAAAACTAAGTTATACCCGGACTGATTGGTATTATTAATCAGACCATACAATTGAGTAATATTTGGTAATGTAATAGTTAAATTTGTTGATCTTGCTCCGGACAATGCTAAATACGTTTGTAAGATCGGGGCCCCAGATACCAGACTAAAACTAGAACCAACAATACTATCAACATCGTAAGATGCTGAAGAGAATGTTACATTGGTTGGTGCGTACCAACCTACTGTAAAAAAGTTATTGGATGCAGAATCAAACAGGATAATACCTGAATCTCCTGGGTTAGTAACAATACTACCCGAACCATTAATAGTTGCTGGAGATACCGGGGATATTGTCAACGTACCAGATCCACTGTTTCTAAAACTGATATACCACCCGTTAGTAATAGATGAGTACACCGGTAGGCTAAGATTACCTGCACCGCCTGTCCACACAAAGGTTGTTGCGCGACTTGCGTCTGTAATAGTTGGAGGGGTTGATATCGAAACAATAAGTCCCGTAGTTGCCAATTTACCCGCAGAGGTAGTTGTCAACCCAGCACCTGCTAGTGTGGCCGCGTCTGCGTAAGATGTACCAGTACCAAATGTTAGGTTATTCCAAGTGCCCGCTGTCGTGGTGTTATCTGTCAAATAGAAGTACTTAGACACACCTGCGGCTACTGTTACTGACTGAGAGCCTCCTAGGGCTTGTACAGTGAATGGGTTTAAGCCTTGGTTACGGATAAGAGTGTCTGACCCATTGGCGCCCTGATCACCCTCTGGGAGTGTGATAATAAGTCCTGTGGTTGATGCCACACAGTCCATGATACGGGACAGAGGCACTTGAGTTGGGTTCACTACTGAAGGCCAGAACAGCGACGTAGCAGATGAAAAACTCAGGGCGTAATATGATACGTCTGTAGGGACTATTACGTTTCCGGTAAATGGGGATACGAATGTTGACATTTATTATGGTTCCTGAATTGTAGTATTTCTGTCGATTCGACGAGAGTTGTCTTCTTTTTTCAACGCGGCCAAGGCATCGGTGTAATATCCTTTCCACACTGGGAGCTTTTCGATTGCTTTTAAATACCCCTGCGCTTGGAGCAGTGTTCCAAACAACATGGCCTGAGGGCACTCTCTAGTGAATAGATTTTGTTGATTGGATGTGTCCAATGGTTGAATTTGACTATAGTAAATAATCTCAACTGGAAAGGATGCACTCGCCTTCGGAGCTATGGCCCAATTGTTGTAGTCATACTCTGCATAATACAGAGGAGTTCCTGCAGTAGACTCAGATTGGTACATTGATACATAATCTTGAGACCGTAAAAGAACTGGTTGCCCATTGATCTTCATAGATACTGTTTTGCGCCATCTGGCAGGCTTCTGAAGGACCGTTTGATTGGCGCTAAGGCTTGTCTCTACCACGGTCATTTGTAAGTACGTCTTGAGCTCTGCAGCGATTGCAGACTCTGCCAAACCAATTAGGCTTGGTATTTGATTGATAAAGTCTACGTCAGTACGCTCCATGTAAGCAATTACATCGGCGATTAAATTATCGTATGTTTGTTGGTAAGCTCCGCTCATTCCTCAATCCTAATAAATATATAACCCTTATGGGATGTTTGTTTTTTTAAAATGCAATCAGATACAGAACTTTGTTTAAATCCAGCGGCCACATTCTTCGGTATCCAATCTAATATGCTGATATACGTAGTATATATTCATTTTTATATTATAACACACTATCTAGTATAATATGATATGTTCGGAGAAAAGTATATTCCGCTCTTATCTCTGTCTTCTGTTTCCGCTTGTTCTCGTAGGTCCATGGCAACCTTTTCTAAATACATCACACGGTTTATATCGGTGCCAGGTAATTGAAGTGATAGTTTGTGGGACAACGCGGCTTGAATGTAGGGCACCCAGCGATCTGGCAAATACAGAGAGTTGGTCAGTGACCCAACGTCCTGCGGTTGTAGCTCTAAAATAAACTGAAATATTAGGAAGTTTGAATTTGGAATTGGCCAGAAGTTAATCTCTGGAGTAATTTGGCGGTTAAACCAATACTGCAGAGACCTAGCGCCTGGGAATTGTTTGTTTGGTAAGTTAAAGTAATCTGTACGATTTAATCGTGCCAAGGGGATTACTTGTGTACTCTGCGCAAATTGAATTGCCCTAATGCTGAACACATTTGCTGTGTCTCTGTTTTTAAGTCGGTAAAAGTTAAAAAACTGTGTTGAGTTTACACTAGCATACGACCATTCTTGGTCTGCTAATGTTACTGTATCTAATGATTGCGCGTATGTCCATGTGATACCATCGGAGCTAGTCTCTAGGTCCAGTGAGTATGATGTTGATCCCACTGGAGAGTAAGCATTAAATCCCACATAAAATATTCGAGTTGCCTGAGTGTAACTAGCACCAAAATAGTTCTTTGCCAGAGTAGATGTGGCGTATAAAGATAAACTCGCGTTTGTTGTCTGATTGAACAACACAGGTGAGTTTACATTGTCTTGAGGTAGGGCCTCAGATATCTGAGGGACAACCACGTTGACCCAATTAGCCTCTAACACATCGACTGTGTTCTTAGGCATTATCATAGATTGTTGAAATGCCTTAGGGCCAAGTACTTGGATTTTCTGTAACCAGAGGTTAATACCCCTGTTCACAGAATTTTGTAATATATAAAATAATGCTTGCTTGCCAGCATTAACGTACTCAGGTGTCAATTCTTCCGCTTGCTTGCCTGCGTCTCGATACGCATATGATATCAGTTGGTCGACTGTTATCTGTGTCTGATCGTAGGTTCCTGAGTATGCCATTATTATTATCGGTCCGTAAAGTTACGACTAGCACCTTGGAATTGGCGAGATTGTAATAGTTTTGCAATGTCCGCAGGGTTCATGCCACCAGGAGAGTTAGGGTTTTGCGCTTGGAAGTTACGGAACGCATTAAACTCTGGAGGTGTTGGTACAGGAGCTTGTTGAGGTTGTTGTGGTTGTTGAGCTTGTTGAACACCCGCAGATTGGAACGGGTTACCCATAGTTGATTGTACCGGATTTTGCATCGAAGGTTGGTTCTTTAGTTTTTGAGCCAACATAATCTGAGCCAATAACTCCGGAGGAATTGAACCAGTACCACCACCTTCAGCAAATTTCTTTACCTCTTTCGGCTTAACCGCTGCTTTTGAAGGCGCTGCAGCTTTTTTGTTACCTGTAGGTTTGACCTTAACAATTGGGTCTTTTTCGCCAGCGGGTTTACTTTTTTCTTTTTCTACATCGCTTCCGCCTATAGAGAATTTTTTTACTGTACCAACGGCTTTAGTTGCTCGGCCACCTTTTTTAAGCTTAAGCTCCGGCTTCTCTTCTTTGTCTTCTTTAAGAATCATCTTCTTAATTAAGATTTTATCTTGGGCTTCGTCGTCATGGACTTTGCCACCTGTCTTGTATTTTTTAGATGCGCCGCCTGAGCACAATTTTTCTTTCGCTTCTGAGACTGAACCACCAGTCTTCATTTTTACCATTTTTGTAAAGCCGTCCATGATTATTTCCTCGAGGTTATATGATTGTCGGGTGATCAATCCCTATCTATACTAATGCAAAAGTTATTGGATTAACGCCCCACCCGATGCTAGGTATACCTTTTTAAGATCCGTCATGTTGTTGACGTGTTGTCCGTACTTTGCACCCGGAAGTGAAGCCCAGATGCGACTACACTTATTTACAGCGCTCTCAAAGTTGCCAAGGTTGATATCTTCAAAAGCTTTACACTCAGCAATTTGACGTAACGCAATTTGATCTTGAGACTGGGGTGAGAAATCTGGCAAATGCATTGCAGATTTGTAAGCTTCGTAGTACCGGGCCAGTAGTTGGTACCTACCCGCCGCGGTTGATGACAGTGTGGCAGAGAGTTTTACAAGTTTGTTTGGGTGATTTGCATAACTATCAAATAGGATAGGCTTCGATGGCGTTGATCCAACGATTACATTGTACCCGTTATCAGAGACAGCCAATAGCGGCGCCCCGATTTCAGAGTGGGCAATCATGTCTAGGAAGGCTTTCGCGTTAGGTGTCATCATTTTGATGGGCTCGATTTAAACAGTAGGTCATCCTTGTGTTGGCTACCTGCAGAACTACCAAAGTAAAAACCAATGATGCCGGTCCAGGCTGTGCCTAAGGATCCAAGCATAATCATTAATTCATCTGATTTTGTGGCGTACCCCACCATTAAGGCAAATAGTATTCCAAAAAACCCAATGGTGATTCCAATGGCCAATGTACCTGGAACCCAAGATTTTGTTGTAGATTGCATATCTCTGGCAGACTTGCGATCCTCTACTGCAAGTGTTTCAAAATTAAGACCTATTGCTTGCGCTTGTTTTTGAAGTTCCAGTTCTGCTAGTTTAAGTTGAGTGATTTGTTCCGCAGATAGCTTATTAGATTCGATGGTTTTTGTAACGTCTGCCTCATCAATTCCAAGGGCTTTAGAAACCGCAGTCACTG
>Ga0136642_1000170_pt1 | contig 38834 bp, 35 predicted proteins | sample LowCatLa1302831Y_FD_115313 | JGI IMG/M metagenome (GOLD analysis project Ga0136642, IMG submission 115313) | Freshwater microbial communities from Lower Cathedral Lake, Yosemite National Park, California, USA - 13028-31Y | ecosystem: Environmental > Aquatic > Freshwater > Lake ... | reverse complement strand
CTATATCCGAGGTCTAGCATTTCGAATACCCCGTTGATGCTAGCAAATCAAGTGGGAATTATAGACAGCGGATATCGAGGAAATATCTTCGGAGCATTTAGAATGTTAACTCCCGGAAACTGGACACATGGACACTGGACACACGGACATTGGACAGCTAACCGTCATGATCGTCTCTTGCAGATTTGCGCTCCGAATTTGGAACCTTTTTTAGTGCAAATCGTCGACCAAAATAACTTCGAAGAAACAACTCGTGGCGCCGGCGGATTTGGGTCCACTGGATAATCCTAGTAATATTTTTTCCGTTTTTCATTATATCTTGGAAATATATGTTCAAGATATAATTATGAATCCAAATATTGAAGAGATAGCCAAAACGATCGGGGTAGTCTTACATGCCAATTCGTTTGGAAAACAAAAAACTATTAAACATAATAAACATTTTATATTTGATTTGGACGAAACCCTGGGGTCATTTGGTGATTTATACATTTTGTGGAGTTGGCTTCTTTCTTTGAAAGATCAAGACGTCGTATATTTTAAGGAGCATCAGACTCAATTCAACGCGTTGATGGATATTTACCCAGAATTTTTACGTTATGGAATTACGACAATCTTGGAGTTCCTATTCTATAAAAAACTATCAGGAAAATGTGGAGGCGTTTATATTTACACAAATAATCAATGTTATCCACCCTGGGTTAATCTAATAATTAAATATTTGGAGTCTACTCGAGGATTGGAGGGGTTATTCGAGCCTCCAATTTGCGCTCTTAAAATAAACAATTGCATAATTGATCCGAGGCGAACCACTTTCGATAAAACTCACGCGGATTTTATCAAATGCAGTCTTTTACCAAGACATTCAGAAATTTTTTTTTTGGATAATACTTTTTTTCCAAGAATGAATGTAGAGCAGGTGTATTACGTTCAACCTATTGCTTATTGCCATTCGTTGTCCATAGACGAAATGATCGAAAGATTTCGGACTCTTGGAATAATCGACAACAAAAAGATTGACATAGAAGAATGGTTCCATCGGAATTTATCAAATAAAAAAAAAACCAAATTTGTACACGACGTTGACATTGCTATTTCAAAAAGATTAATGCATTTGGTGAAGGAATTCTTTTCCATGACAATTAGAAGAACAACAAGAAGAGTTGGATCTAAAAAACATAAGACAAATGCTACTCGTAAAATAAAATAATATTAGGTTGACGAATTGGCTATATCGTAACAGCTTAATAATAACTGCTCGTCTTCGGTAAGCTTTTGAAAAGTGATACAATCGTCGAATTTATATTGAATAAACCGGTTTTTATTTTTACAGAGAATCTGAGTCCCGGAATTCGTGAACTTTATGTCTACCACTATACCTCCATTTGTTAGAATGGGGCTCGGTAATTCATGTCGATGAAAAGTTACCGTCTTTATTTTTTCCTGATTATATCCCACATGGGAATCCAAAAGTCGAGACGGAATGCGTATCCATCGAACATGCTTTCCTTTATGCAGTTGAAACAATTTATCAATTGCGCGGTATTCTTTCAATTTATCACAATATTCTGGAATTGAATCTTTTGATAAACGAATGCCCTCCAAACTTTGAACGATTTCAAGTGAAATGTCGGATAAAGAACGGTTTCCTAAATAATCGGTATCTATATTTTCAACCGTTTTCAAGAGTCGTTCTATATCAAGACTTGATTTCAGCAAAGGATCCGCCTTCACTTCCAAGATTATTTTTTTTATACTTTCTTTATCCATATTATTATCACTGATTTATTTAATGTTATATTTTCATATTATTTTCGAACAACATTAGATATGGGGTTCACTACATATTCCATAAAAAAGGATGTAACCCCGACGTTTGTTAATAGCAAAAATGCGCTCGCGAATATCAATCGATCGTCATATTGTCGAAATTCGTGTTTTATAAAAGGATTGAATCGAATCATTAAGAAAATGGAAATGTATAACTGCATAATTACGCTTATTATTTGAATATAACTAGGATTTACATACCAAATTCCGAAAAATGCGATAAAATATAATACATAAGGTATTGCGAATAACCAAATGTATATATTTACCTTATGATGATCGAGAACTTCATCTATGTGTCGTAATAATTTCATATATAAGTAACCAAGAAATTATAGATCAGAGTTGGACAAAAACCGGAGGGGTCTCCATTCAACGTAGGAAACTGGTTTATCTTTACTAGGAAGTCCTGGTATAATATTTTCCATATAGTAATACACTAAATCACGCAATTTATTTTTGTGGTTTCTATCCATCGGCGTTTTTCCGCTCGTATATAGATCAAACATGCTTATTGCGTATTTAGAAGGAAGAGGTCTCTCCGCATTTTCAGTTGTATCGAACCACTCATCGATTATTTTTGTTCTAACATAAGTGTTTAATTGTTGGGAATCGGGAAATTTATTCGGAACGTCGGTTATAATGACCTCATATACTATATTATTTCCATTCGACCCGCCGTTCAGAATTTTTCCCGAAGCGGATGTCCCTGGTAATCCATTAGAACCCGTTGATCCATTTTTTCCTCTACTATTATAATCGAATCCCTTTTCTTTGTTATTCATCCAATTGGAAGGGGTAGCTGAAGACGCCGCCCTAGCCAAAGCGGAAGATTTACTTGAACCGGAAGTTGACGACCCACTTCCGCTAATTTCACAGGCAGTTGGGCAAGCCATATTACAGGTAGGCGATCCGTTTCCGGATTTATTTGCATTATTATTATTGGGAGAGGTCTCGCCCGAAATAGGAGTTAACGCAGATGAACTCGAAGAATCAGATCCCTCTTTTCCCGATTCATTGATTCCGGATCCAGAACTGCCCATTCTCCCTGAATTTCCCGAAGTTCCTCCATATTTCCCCCGGAGATTTGTCAACAAATTAAAATTGGAAAGGGCATCCAAATTAAATGAATGATTATAAGCGTTCCAATTGTCAGCCAACCATTCTAATCGAGTCCATTGAACTTTTGGTTCGGGATTATCGAGAGAGGGGATATTTGGTATCACCACTTCGACTATATAATAACATATGTCCCTGAGTTTTTTCTTTAATACGTCATCTAAGTTTCCAACGTTAACAAAATATTTATAATAAATCGCAATAGTATTCGTATAAGGTATCTGATTTTTATCAAAATATTGACCAATTAATTTATCCACCGCCTCATTCAATCCATCGGCGTCTGTATTATTTGTAATCACTGATCCCGGAGGGGGTGTATATTCTTGTTGTACATGCACCTCCGGTTGAGGAATAACACGCATAGATTCAATGTATTTCGACCACCCGCTTTTAAATATAATTATACACACTACGAGTGCTAATAAAATAAAGGTCCCCCAAAATAAGATGTGATTTTTCATATTTAGTTATATTTCACAGACATATTTTTACAAAAGAAAAGAAATTAAATAGTTAAATGGACATCATCATAATATGATATCAAATAAATATGTTATAAAATCGCTGATAGGTAAAGGTAAATTCGGGAAGGTTTATTCGGGTCAATATAAAAAAACGGAAGAAACTGTTGCCGTCAAAATAGAATTGTCCAATTCTCCCGTTAAATTGTTGAAAAACGAGACTTCTATACTAAACTATCTGTATCATTCCGGATGTAGAAAAATTCCTTTTGTGTTTTGGTATGGAATTTATGAGTCGCATCCGTGTCTCATAATGACGCATTACGATATGACATTATATGATTATGCCAAGTCGGAACCCCCAATTGACCCCATGTGCACAAAAACTATTATAATCAAAATGGTGCATATTTTGAAAAGCATCCATGATTCCCACATTATTCATCGCGACATAAAACCTCAAAACTTTATGATCAAACACGGAGATTTATTCTTGGTGGATTTCGGACTAGCCGCCGTTTTCATTGATGGTTCCAAGATTCATTTTCCGGAAACCGCGGGAAATACGGGCATTCTTGGAACTCCTAAATATATGAGTATTTATTTACATAAAGGAATAAATGCGTCTAGACGGGATGACGTAATATCGTGCGCTTATATTTATTTATTTTTAATTTTAGGTGGTTGTTTACCTTGGGAAAATTTACCAGACGATAAAGATATCCGGTATTCGCAAGTTCCTTCTGTCGACGGTGATGACACTAATGAAGAATATGAAGAGAATCATATTTTTCATTATAAAAACAAGGAGAGAGCTAGACAAAAATCTTGGGATAATCTTAATTCGAATTATAAAAATCGCGACGAATCGTTTCTCTCATTTCTAGAAAAGGTTTATGGTATTGGTTTTTACGAAAGACCTCCGTATGAGAACTTAATATCTTAACGAAAATGCCTCGGGTTTATTGGGTCCAATGAAATCAAAGATTCTATCAAAAATGGACGGCTGCTGTGACTTGGATGAAGGCGCCGCGAGGTTGCCCGATTTCGAACCGCTGGACGCGACAATAACCGGAATTGGTTTGGCGATATTTCCATATTGTAATCCAGATGAAGCGCTTGTTAACATCTCGGAATTAGATGAATTAATCAAGGGCTTTGCTATAATAGGATCGCCGAGTTTGCCGATGGTCGAATTTGTCGAAACTGGTCCACCTGCTTTGCTTATCGAACTGTTTACCAGAGAAGCATTTTTCAGACCAACGCCGTCTGATCCATATTCCGAAAATCCCTCCGGAAAATTTGTTATGGAACCCTTTTTGTCATTTATAAAAAAGGTCAACCCGCTTAGAGCCAATGATACAATTATAGTTAATAATAAAAACATTACAGAAGCGAATTTGCGATTGGACATTCCTAAATCCATTTTGTCTATACAGATGCAATATATAAATTTTGCGAAACAATATAAAAAATATTTACATGATAATACATAGTTGAATCTGAAATGAGTCAAACTGAGGCTGTTACATCCGAGCGTCTTACTGGAATGGTGAAGTGGTTTAATAACAAGTCCGGTTTCGGATTTATTACTGTTTTGGACGAGGGTGAGTTTCGCGGGAAGGACGTATTCGTTCACTATAGCGCGCTCCGGGTAGTTAATTCTCAATACAAGTACCTTGTGCAGGGCGAGTACGTCGATTTCAATCTGGTAAAATCGGAAAGCGATAAGCACGAGTTTAACGCGGGTGATATTACTGGAGTCAAGGGCGGAGCCATTATGTGCGAGACACGCAAGCTTTCTCTTTCGACCCAGCCCGCTTCGTCATCTCGTCCTTACAAGACGCGCGATCAAGAGTATTCGGCTACCCTTCCGAAGGAAGGAGACGAGGGATTCACACGCGTTGAGTATTCCAAGCCTATCAGAAAGCGCACTTCAGTGCCTAAGCGTGCACGAGCGTCTAAATCATCGACCGAAGGTGAAGCAACTGTGTAGTAGTTCAAAACGGTAGGTTGCTCGATTTTAATTCTTGGCGTTTTCAAGAATTAAACTAAAAATTATCTCTTCCGAAAAGCTAACAGAATTTTATAAATATAAAAGGGAGGAGTCGCAATCCGAGAAGCGCGGCTTCTCTTAGAACCGTAGGTTCCCTGCTACTGCGTAGACAGTTTAATTTTCACCAATAAAAAAATTATTATAAAAATATCGAATTCTATATTTTTATCGAAAAACTTGATTCCGGTCAACAAAAAATTGAAATGCTTTTTTTCAATCAGATTGAAAGAAATCTACACCCCAACAATAACAAGATGTCTTCTTCGATTGCTCTTTCTGCCACGCACATGGTCGAGGCTATCCGTTTCGTGTCGCTCCCCAGGGAGTTCCAGACACCAAACGACGTCGCGTCTTTCGCGGCTCTCGTTCTCGATCTCGATTCTTCCTCGGTGAAAATCGTGTCCATGAAGACCCAGTCCGGAGCGAGCTATCGCTCCGCATTTGTCGACATCGTTAAAAATAAGGCGTCACACGATCTGCTTCAGCGCATTTCGAACGAGGGCATCGTCATCCAAGACCGCACCATTCCTGGCGGAATCCATTTTGACAATGGCAAGCCCATGTCTCACATCAAGGTTATCGCCGCCAATAAGCAGGCACCTTCCACAAATCCACTCGAGTTGGACAACGGCGACTGGTCTAGCATCTACATTCCCGTCCTTCCATCCGATCTTGGTGTGGACAATGGCGACGTTCGCTACACTAACCAGGACGAGCTGGCGGAACTCTTCGAGGACCACCTCAAGATCGGGCGCGTCTCGCGAGTTGACTTTGTCAACAAGTCACCTCCGGGAGCAGACCGCCAGATTCGATCTGCCTACGTCCACTTCGACTACTGGTACGATAACCAGACTGCGAATCTCATTCGCAAGACGATTTCGGACAAGGGCGAGTTCTGGTGCAATGGATTCTACGACGGATTCGAGTTTTGCCGCTTTGAGCGCGGTCGCTTCGTCACCTTCAAGATCAACCATAAGCCAATCCCGGCGGCTACCGCGGACATGAACGTCCACCAGCTCGCAGCGAGTGTGAAGTATCTCGAGGAGAAGAACGCTGAGCTGGACCTTCTCTACGAGAACTCTTCGGCGAATGTCGCAAGCATGACCATGTCCATGATGGTCCGTGAGAAGAAGCTTGCAGAGGTCATCGCGCAAAACCAGGCGCTTCAACTCAACGTCGAGGCTTTCAACGCGGAGATGAAGAAACGAGGAACTATTCAGACCGCATTTGAGCAGCTGCGTGTGACAATGGAAGCGATCAAATTGGAGGCGGAATCGCCGGATTTCAAGGGCGTCGATTTCGACTATGTAGAGGCTCTCAAGGAACTTTACGAGGAGTACGTCCCGATCATCTGGCGTTAAGCGAAGCGACCGACAAGCGAAGCGACCGACAAGCGGAGCTTAGCGACCGGCTGAAAATTTATAAAAAACAAAAGTAGAGTAGTTTGTTCTGTAGTTTAGTTAATTAAAGAAAATTGGGCTAAGCCCCCTTTTTTCACGCAATTGTCTTTATACATTCTTTATCATATAATTTGTTCCAAGATAATATCCACATTTTTTCTCGTAATATTCGCGCGCCCCGACCCCGGCAATCACTGCAACCTTATTCAAACCATGACTTTTAACTATTTCTTCTGCTATGTTTACAAGTCTGCGACCAACGCCTTTATGTTGCGATGAAACCTTGTTATTGGCGCCCACGTTGGTTGACATTCCATAAACATGGACTTCCCGAATAAGACCACATCCTTCTAGTTCCTCAATAATTCCAAGACCTGGAGTTTCGTCGATTCGAAGACGTAGGAATCCAAAAACTCCCGAATACATCTTCATATCGCCACCGTAATGCGTTGTTTTTCCAAACAATACTTTATTCCACCACCACATAACACAAAACCATATCCAGGACCACGTCCAGAAATGACGTTCGACTTCAAACGAAATGTGATATTCTGTCCCCTTGGACGCCGCGTATTTTCGAACCACGAGTTTTCCCTGGTCCATCAGATGCGAATTGTTTTTGATTTCCATACACCGAATACATTTACATAATCCCGGATACCTCTCGTTGATAATCTGCCGCATATTCACGAGTTTCGTATACCCCGCCTCAATGGATTGCGTCGGAATATCGCGAACCAAACGTTCGATTCGAATCCAAGGCTTCATTTTTCGTTTGAATTCGACACAAACATCAATCAAGTCTTCCGCGCTATGCTCTGAATATGGTTTATATGACCCATTTTCATACCATTCTGCAATATCACTTTTAATAATCAGACTAGGATCCTCGGATTTCACTACCGCGCAAGGATAAACCTTCCAATCGTCGGATTGTAAATCCGGATTTTCCAGTAATTCATTAAACATTTCAATATCTCGCTCCTTGGAAGACCCCGGCAAATCCGGCATCCAATGAGTTACTACTTTCATACCTACGCCCTTTAATAACCGGATCGCTTGGATCATGTTTTTATTTGTACATCCACGTTTTATTTTCGCCAAAATATCATCATGTATGCTCTGACCACCGAGTTGAACTCGGGTGACGCCGTACTCCAAATATTCCCGCAAAGACTTTTTCGTAACATAATCGGGGCGGGTTTCGATTGTCAGACCGATGACTCCAAAAACCGCGGTTTGATTCATGTGTTTTTCTTCCCGGATCGATAACATAACACGATCCTCAGAGTGTGTCTTTTGTTCAGGGTCAAGATTATTAAACGCATAATATATTTCATTGATAACCTGGTCTCGATATTCTTTCGGCATGACATCCCATGTCCCGCCAGATAAAATCACTTCGATCTTTTTCTTTTGTAAATCCTGCTTCAAATTCCCCGTATGAATATAAGAGCGAATGCGATCGCGAATTTGTTCTCCAATATCAAAATCGTGCCTGGAAGCCCGGCGCATCGCAGGTTCTGTCGAAATATACGACTTGGGTTGCGTCGGATTTCCAAGAACGTCAGTTTCCGTAGGACAATACGCGCACTTTTCTGGACAAGAGAATTTAATATTATCACCGGGCTTGGTTACCAAAGTAACAACTAATACACCCGATTCCGAACGCATCACGCGCTTTACCAAATATCGCTTGGTATTGTCATTAATTGGTAGAACGTTTTTGAAATGCTTTTCATAAACGTTTCGCATCTGAGACTTGGACGCATGAACCCGATACTTTCGAGAAAGGATTTTCAAGGTGTCATCGAACTCTTTTGTCGAGGGGTTTTGATTAGGGTTTCCGATCGTCTTGGAGAATTCCTCGACTAGTTCCAAGATTTCTTGGTCTGAATGCTGGTGTTTTTTAAGGGGATGTACTATGTCTTCAATGTCCATAGTTTATTGATGTCATTGTTATCCAATAGTCCGCGGAATTTCAATTTTCAACCTATGGTCTGTGTCGCTGAATAGCATGATAACTCGATAAATATTGCGTAAGCGATTGTATGTTGTCCGAAAACCTAGGATCCCCGCGCTCGGCTTGTAAAAATAAATCGCTACGTAATTCCGAAAACGAATAAGGTGTTGACACCACATTATAACCCGGCGGCGAATTGACGCCCACATTCAGTGGCGATCTCACGAAATAATATTTCTTGTGGGACGATTCGTTCGCTACATTCGCGTTCAACTTGAGCCACTCGACATTATGAACCAAGTATTTCAACGTCGTGGACGAGAACAAAACCACCGGCAAATTCGCAACACGTGCCATAACCCACCAGTCCAAATCAGTAATATAATATGCATCGCTAAATACAACGTGTTCAAATGTGGATTTGTTTGTCGTTATCAAGTCCATAAGCTCGCGCTTGCCTTGGCGTCGCAGTAACGAAATCATTTTATCGCGATATTCCACCATTAACTGATTATAACCATTCCAAAGCGTGGTTTTTACGTTTTGCACAGTAATCGCTTTCGTATTTAAAACACGTTGTAATATATAAATCATGGGGATATAACTACAAACAATCGATTCCCCGAATATAATTTCTTTCGCAGAAACGGGAAACACGATTTTCCAAGACCCCATCTTATCATTTCCGATTATTGTTCGCGTTTCTTTAATACAATCCAAGATATATTCGTCAAGACGGTTTGAATCGGGCGCGGCTATGTCAATTAATTCGTGCTGAGCTTTTGTTGAAATCTCGTTGGAATATTTTACAGATAATTCGGGTTTCGCATTATCATAATGAATATTGGCTACTCGGTTGTTCATGCTATAAGGAACCAATCCTACAAAATAATTCATTAAAAGACCCTCCAGCATGAATAACTCATTTGGTAATATTTTATATTCCGCGCTCGATATATTCAAATAAGTCTTTGGATTCAACATGAAAATCCTTATACGGCGATATCTAATTAGTTCGTCCGCGACTCGAACATAGTACGTTTTTTCATTATCAGCACCGCTCATTAGATTCGTCTTTGGAAAGAGAGGTTTACATCCGCCCGATTCAGTTGTTAAACAATATGGTTTACATTTCCCCCCTTCCTCGGTTTGATTACAGGTGAGTATTTCTTCAAAATTATTCAACGCTTCGGTATCAAATATCTGAAATGCGGTCGTTTGCGACATTAAATCCCTTAAAATCGACGTTATCTTGGAAAGTTTGTCCCTATAAAAGGCAGATCCCGCATCAAGCAAATCCGATATCTGTTTTCGCTTTGATGAATTTGCATAATCATTAAATGCGAGTCTAACCGAATTTCTGAAAACCGTATAAAATTGGCTTTCTAGCGAAATTTTTCGCATTGCGTCCATGCGCTCAGTGTCCTGTATTTTTGAAGTCGCCATAGTCTTGTCTATTCCTTTTTTTGAAATAATAGGGTAATTTAGATGATGTGTTGTGGTGAGTTCATCTTGGAAATCGTTCGCAACAGGAGGGTCGATTTGAATAAACTGATTGGTCTCTGTTAAGATTCCCACTATCAACTTATCTTCCATCATTTTAATCTTAGGATAACACGTAATCTTTCCCGCGGTTTCGTTATGAATACCAATTAATCGATCGCGTGTCGAAACGTAGTCCAACCATATCGTGGGATCGTCCATATAAAAAAGGGGAATTCCATCAATGATTCCCGAGGGGAAACATGGCAAAAATACACCCGCTTGTTCTACTTGAGTGTTAACGCGCAATCCTATTATTTTATTATTATAGTTCATAACTTGACCGATTACTATATAATTATGCGCTTTCAAAATTCGAATAACATCAATCGCAGGAGAAGCCTGTTTAAACTTATAAATACGAGGCATGCTTGGAATTGGAGCGCAGTGTTTTTTGCTAGAATTCTGAATGAGCTTCAACATCGTTTTTATATTCGCAATCGATTTATTCTCCATAAACGCCTTTTTCACAATAATCTCGCCGCCCTGTTTTTCTTCGTATAAATGCATCGGTTCGTAACAAGACGACTGTTTAATCAGAATAATAGTTTCCTTATTGGAAATAAAATTAGACGAAGAATATGAATTCGTAGGGCAAATCATATGCACGTTATTTGTGATATCATTATCGGGAATTTCCATGATTACCAAATTAAACCCATCGCGCATAATATTGGGATTAGGATCAATAACGATATCCCAAAGATAAGTATGATCCAATATAGAAGCGTCGTCTCGTAAAAACATTAAAAAATTCTCATAAGACGCAATGGTTTCCTCCAAAAAATCCAACTGGGATTCATCTTTAATATTAAGACTCTTGGCAAATACTGAAGAGTCCAGGTATTTATCGACGTCGATTCCGTCTTGATTGAAAGATTTGGGTCTGAATATTGCAGGAAGAGAACCGTTGTGGTATTTCAAAAACAAATCGAGAGTTATTGCCTTTGCCAAAATCTCGCGCATTTCTTGGATGGACGGGGTTTTCGATAACCCATGTTTGTATGCGTAAAAATAAGCCATGCATCCTATGAACGACTGACGTTCGGATTGTTCTACACCATATCGCAGTAAAATCTTTTCGTCGGGTCGAATCAGCGCGGCATTATGGGAAACCACGAGCTTATCCGCTTCCATTCCCAAGAATAACTGCATGGCGATGGGTAAGAAACCCCATCTATTTTGCGGCAATGGATAACTTACGGCTTTGATAATATAATTCGACCCCTTTTTTCCTTCGGCGGCGGGAGTCTCAGCTTCCGCTTTTTCAGCCGCGTCATTTTGCGCACACTGATTGCGCATTTTCTTCAACTGAGCCGAATTCCAGTCTTTTCCAAAACAACAGGGTATACATAATCCGTCAGGGTGGCGATCTTGTTTTAAGAACCCGGGGTGATGTTGAATATATTTCCCGTTTTTGTCAAAATGCTCGGTTTTATTCGCGAATTCATAGACATATGCGCCCTTAGGGACAACCTTGGCGTTCTGCGGAATAATATCTCCACATACACCCGATTTCGCTTGTTCATCGGTGAGAGGAGTATTCGTTTTTAAGCACCAATATCTGGGACAAATGTAATAAAACGGTTTCTTAGGATCAGATCCATACTTGATGGCGTGGTCATAAGATCCCGGATTAGTCTCGTCAATGCGGTTTTTTTCCTCTTCCGTTAAAATCACCGGTTGTCGGCGATCACTTGATGGACATGCGCGAGAATATAAATGATATTTACCTTGGGATTCTGTCAAAAATAATTTCGGGTCACGTTGGTCCTTGGCTTTTTGGAACGGGTTGGGCTTTTTCAAAGACATTCCGTCGATATTGATGGCATAATTGTCATCCACTCCGTTTGCTTCTTCGTCTTCTTCTTCATCTTTGCTACCTTTACCTCCTTCTTGATCCTCAGCTTCGCTTATATCTTCTTCGTCGTCAATCTGGCTTGCTTCTTCATCATAGTCACCAAAATAAATACCGCCTTCATCGTCATCATCATCGAGTTGTTCTTCTTCTTTTCCGAATTTCAACGGTTGAATCTTATAAACTTCCGCCGTGGGAATTTCAGTGCTCGCTGAAATCACATTATCCTCTGCCAAAGGTGCAGGCTTTGATTCCCTTGCGCAAAATGAATCTATTTCATCAACCGAAAAAGAAGTACTTGATTTGTCTTGGGAAATTCTTAATATCGTGTCTATGTAAATATGCAAAGAATCAATATGTGACAAATGATTGATCTCATCAATTTCCGCTACTAGATTATTCGTCATCGATTCCATTCGAAAAATCGCAGGAAACCCTGGGTTTTCGATTACCTTTCCCGCGAGTTCTTGATGTTCACTTCGATAATTCACCAAACGATCGATTGCGTCTTCTTCTGACATGCGATAATTCGTCATTAACGTGGTTAATATATCACGATCGTCGTTTGCGGACTGATACATTTTTGTAATAAGTGCTGATTGGGCGTCCATCTCTTTGAAATTTTCCACGCGTTTAAATCGCATATTGGCACCAGAGACAACATCAGAATCGAATACATCAAATACGTTCCCAATAGATCCTCGCTGTTTTCCAAGGTCCACCTTTTTTTGAATAGGAAGAACCGCAACGTATTTATAACTTGAATCTTGAATCAAGTCACTATTCATTGACGTCAATAGCCCAAGACTATATCCCGAGGATTGTAAAACATTGTTCATGAGCTGTATTACCGGATTCACGGCTGCTGTAATAAATTTCGTAAAATCCTCCGGAAGCATTGGTTCCAATAAGTCTCCGTTTACGCGCATTTTCGCATTGGTATCAAACGATATGAAAACCTCGTTTTTCGATTCGTGCTGCAAATAAAGCGATATTTGATGCGATTTTCCCATATCTCGAATAAGTCGTTTTACTACGGATTCCGATAACACGGGTATTTTTTTCCCGTTCTGTGAAATATATTCGGAATAAAGGCGATACATATTTTCGCGACGTTTTCCGGGATTATATTTTATAAACGGTGTGGATTTCGTAGCATGTATTGTTTTAAATATCACATCTAGCGGAAACAGATAATTAGACGACGGATTCAAAACGAAGGAATATTTCGTTATCCCACGTCTTATATAGGGCTGTTCTATTTTACGCCGCCAATAAATTTCATGAAATATGTCGATGGATTCATAATATTGAAGGGTATTCTGTCCCACTGTCTTCTTGGAACTCCGAACCAGCGAATCAAGTTCTACTATTCCATTTTTGTACAATAAAGGGAAATAGAGTCTACTCATTTGTTCGGATTCTAATCCCGTTTGATCGGCGTGTTCAAATGCACTTTCAGCAAAAGAAACATATATATTATTCGAATCGAGTGATCCGTAATTCAACAACAAGGTATTTTCAAAAAGCAACATCTGGTTATCCGGGGATTCTTGGAAAACGGAGTATTTTGCGTGAAACGGGTTTGCCGAAAACATATAATTATAACGATCTTGGAATTTTATCCCGAGAGGCTTTGCCAAGACACAAGTGTTTCCCTGCTGTAACTTCAAAAAGTCCTCATACGTGTATGAATCCTTTGTCATATCCAGGTTGTCAAGATTACCTGGCGTTATATTCAAATTTAACATGAGTTGCTTGAACTGTAGTTGTGTTAATTCAGATGCGTTTAATGCCGACGTTGCATCTTGGAATATCAGAGGAATATCCAATATAGTTGAGAAAAACCCAAACATGTACATCTCTTCCAAGGCAACAGTCGACCCTAGTTCAAACATAATTTTTTGCTTTATAGAATGGATGGTATCGTCCAAATAAATAAATTGGTTCGAAAACGTGATCTGGGTTTTATTACTTTCAAATAGAGCGAGTTCTAGATCGCTAAATAATTCCTGCATATCAGACGATTTTTTATATTTATTGCAAAATACATATACGTGCTCGATTTTACCAGAAGCGTTCAAAATATGTGTTTTATATATGTCTTTTAGTTGCGCACCCTTTTCCATAATTTGATAGTATATATAATGCTGTCAAATAATGCGCCGCGTTTTTACTGCAATCCATTTGTAGTATTCTAAACATCATAATAAGGACTGTCGTTGATTTTCATACCGCAATACTCGGTCGGAGTTTCTTTGTAATCCTGGGGATCATGAATGCCGGCTTCTTTGGCATTTTCCAAGAGGAACTTGAAGTTATCCCAGAACTCCGTTTTGTGACCAATCGATTTCGTCGCCACGTGCGATAGTTCGTGTATGGCAACAAACATCAACGTATGTTCATCAATCATCTGGTCTTCGCCCTTGCGCTTCTTGTTCAGACAGAACGCGATTTTCTCTCCCTTGTTCTCGCTATATGCCGTATATTCACTCGTCGGTAGCGTCTCCATTACTTTTTGGGGATGGAATCCTTTCGTCAAGCGCTGGACGTTATCTTGATTCGGATATTTTTCGCCCATATATTCCACCAGTTTTTTCGATTTGTCGGTGATTTTCGCTAAAAGGTCCGCCGCATCTTGGAGTTTCGCGCGGTCTCGTACACAATATTTGTTACCATCCACCGTCGACACAATACATTTTAATTGAAATGCATCGGAATCAAAATACATATAGGCGGATATTACCAAAATGAACCCGATCATTACATATGCTAAAATATCCAATTTGTCCATTGTTTATATACGCAGAGAAAATTGATGCCGCTTGCGGATAACAATAGTAATAAATAAACATAATTACTGTATAATGATAAACGAAAATGGTTCGGTGTCTAGTGAGGATGCCATAATTTTAAAGCATTTAGAGAAGAGGTTACTAACACCAAAGTCAAGGTTGCATACTCTTTTGCCCATTGGTTCTACTAGACGAGACGCATTCGACACCATTAAAAACAACTATTTGAACAACATTACTATATCTGATGATGACGTCAAACGCGGACTAGTGAGAATTTTGCCTAATATTTCGAAAGAAAAGGCAAATGAAACCGACGACGCGCATATTATTCACTGGATCGATGATGCTCTTTCATATTCGCAATGTCTATTTAGAGATTTCAGATGGGAATGCTTACGGCAGATGGAAGCCATGCGTGTAATTCGCCGATCAAATATTCTAAGAGAACGATTCGATTTGAGAAGAATAAACGCGCTTCCAAATGAACTAGAATATCTTGTACGCGAATATATGCTCCCGAAAACCCGGTTCTTGGTATTGGAAGCCGGGTTCCCCGATATTGAGGCACGTTTAAGACAAATGACGATGCCTTGGTTGAATGGCATTTTGAAAAACTGCGTTTATGCGGCAGTCGATCGAATCAATAAAAAAATATACAACACATATTCGAATACTTCTAGGTCCAAGACGTATGGTGACTGTATCGACTATATTTGGAATAAAACCAAACCGAAGATGTCGTACCGCGCCTACCGTAAAACTGACGCGGTAGAACGCATATTGTTGGCGATTCGGACTTGCCGTGATCTAGTGGATTGCCCTACGAATTATTTGGCACAGGAGCTACACAAGGAGGCATTTCATATCTTTCATTCGGCGTTATACGTGCATCGGAAATTCTTGGAAAAAAAGGCGCGAAAGAGAGCCGTTTCTACGCAAACATGAGATGGGGATAATTATAAGGTTGTAAACGTTGAGCTTAGTATTGGACCTCACATTGAGGTTTTAGTTTGGCTCGCCAATTGCCGTAAGCCCCAATGAAAGCCATAATAATCGCGGCGGGGGGGGCTTTTGCTTCGAGCATATAGACCCAACACGACAATGCACATGCAACAAGACAAGCTAATCTAAAATTTTCTGAATCTAAAGTTAAATACGAAGGTTCCTCGCCGCCTTTCGATTTTCTATTTGAAGTGACGTTTAACCTTCTTCTTTTTTTCTCATTTCTTACGTTTCTTGTTCTTCTTATATTTGTTTTTATTCTTCCTCCCACCATTAAAGCTGGAACTATAGGTCCTAAAACTGATCCACCTTTATCACTTATTGTTTCTTTGATTTTTTCGGTGAAAACCACTCCAGGTGTTTTCTCCAATACACCACGATATAGTTCAAAAAAAATCAAAACTTGCCCGTTCTGAGTAGTTTCAATCACATTAAATACAAATTCTTCATTGGCTATAATAAAACTTGAAATAACGTCCTCTATACTTTTCGGAAATTTTATTTGATTATTTTTAATAAAATTATTTTCAAATAAAATACAGAATTTCCCAAATAAACCTTCTCGGATAACTAATAAATTTCCTTCAATTGAAGTTTCCGCATTTGGTTTAGTACCTGTTAAAACCGTCGACATGTTATATATTATAACATTACATTTTTTTCACAATAATCTTCTAAATAATCATAGTAAATCCCAACATCAATGACGCCAAAAAATGAAAAAATAAATGATAAATTACGTGATTCGTTGAACACCAAGATTTCGAGGAACTAATATGACTCAATGCCGCAAAAACGATAACTCCGAACATACCAAACGCAAATTCAACCACCTCTAATTTTTTCCAAGATAAGACATATATTATCGCCAAGATTCCTATTGTTTTCGCTAATCGACCGTCCATTTTATGAACGAGTGATCCATCGATCGGATTCGACCAGAATAACATTGATAGCACGGCTTGTACAAAAAATAAAACCATGAATACCATTTCTTTCAAATCCAAACTTAATTCCCTATCTCTATAAACCAAATATGGTATTGCAAAAAATAATAGACTTGATATTACTAATATGTGATTCACCAATAATTTCATCTTTACAAGATGAAATTAACTGATATATTTTTAGTTTACTAACAACACCTGAATTCAGAACAGCAGTTTTTTACAGAACCCTCGTCGGGTAATTCGTTTCCGATAATAAAGACATTCATCGTAGAAGGTTTCAAATATTTCCGAATCGCAGTGTTAATTTGAGACGCTGAAATAGAATTTACATGTTTCTCGCAAACTTTATCCAAGGGCGTAATCTTAGAAATATCTCGTTTCATCAAATATTCGATTCCGTTATGTAAAGACTGTGAATCCGAGTGCTCCAATACGAGTAACATTTTTCCAGTTATATTGAGTTTTGCAGTTTTTAGCTCTTTTTCGGAAACTCCGTGTTTTACTAAATCATTCAATAATCCGATAATGAGAGGCAATACTCCGGGCTTTTTGCCATTTTTCATAATCTTGGAAGGTGTCAGTTGAGCGTATACAGAAAAATCCCCGGCGTGTTCATAGTAGGTCGTGGCAACGGTCGAAACATATGTCAATCCATTTTTATCGCGCAATAACATAGATAATCTAGATCCAAATGAACCACTCAAAATATGTTTCAACAAATCCAATACATATTTGTCATCGGAGTAATAATTGCAAGTCCGAAAAGATATATCCATGTGAATGGTGGAAATATTTGAGTGTTTTGCCATATGATATGTAGGTTGTGTTTGGACAATATCGCTATATTTTATCGTGTTATTCAAGAGGACGGCATCAAGTCTAGGATTTGATTTATGAAGTTTGGCGTAAAACGAGGAATCCACCATTTTTACCACCTCGGAAAAAGGAACATTTGTTATTACAGATAATATCATTTTATCCGGGCGATAAAAAGCGTGGTATAGATCCATAATTTTTCCACGATCAAAGGGGTTTTTATGATAGGATGAAATATCGATTGCATGTTCGTAAGAACTATTTTTGTAAATCACCGATTCCTTCAAATCCTCCAAAATGGTCGGCGCGTCATCCTTTAATCGCATCGATTCTTCGACAACCACTTTTTCCTCTTTCTGAAATTCTGTCTTGTTGAACGTGGAATTCATCAACATATCAGACATAAGATGAATGCAGTTGTGCACGTATTTATCATGAACCCTAAGTCGAAATGAAGTATGGCGCTTATTTGTAAACGCGTTTATGTAAGCCCCGATGTCATCATATTTAACGTATACATCTTCCGTTTTTGGGACCTTTTTCGTTCCTTTGAAACACATATGTTCTATGAAATGCGCACCCCCTCGAATATCATTCGATTCGTGAACCGACCCAATATCGCATATTGTATAAACACTACTAACGTTCGCGTTATTTTTTGGGGTTTCATAAATAAGACGAAACCCGTTTTTCCATTCATGTATTTTGATGCTTGACGCCATGTTTAATAATTACAATTGAAATGTACTTATTATACTCCAAGATTTGTTTTTACAGTCGATTTGCTGCGCAAATCTTTAAACGGTCGATTTGCTGCGCAAATCTTTAAACGGTCGATTTGCTGCGCAAATCTCTAACAAGCGCATCCAAGCTCCAAAGGAACGCGTCCAAGATCGGCTTCGTATGTGCTATTATTCCAAGGTCCCACATTTTGTTTGACAATAACGGGGTCCGATCTCAACTGCAAATTCGCGTTCTTGAGCGTCTGTCCAATCGTATCTAAACCGATCAAACTTCCGGCTTGTAACAAATCAGGAATCATAGGATTGGAATTGCTAATGGGATTAAGCTTAGACCACTCACTATTCTGATCCTTAGGCAAAAGATCTCCGGGGTTAGCAACGGGCTGGGCAGCATAGCTTCCAGGATTAGATGCGACAGACGAAGGAACAGAGCCGTTTGTAGTCATGCCCGCGTTCGACGCTCCCATCTCTTGATTACTTTGAGCAAAAGGTTTTACCGGTCCAGCGGGTTGGGGACCCATCATCTTAGCAACAGAATCAGCATATCCATCGCGAAGTGTTCCCTTCTTTCCCGAATAATTCATTAAAGCCAATACAATTAAAATTGCCACAACAACTATTAAAATTATTGATCCATTGGATTTTACAAAGTTTGAAAGCTCTTTGAACATCTCTTTCGTTTTATATAAACGGCGGATAAAATTATTTGTGCGGGTTTTAAACAAAAGCCATAATTTTGCTAAATGAAAAGACGGCGACGTTGAATTAGTTCAAAACGGTAGGTTGCACGATTTTAATTCTTGGTGTTTTCAAAAATTAAACTAAAAATTGTCTCTTCCAAAAAGCCAACAGAATTTTATAAATATTTTTCTAGAGAAAAGGGAGAGGTCGCAATTCGAGAAGCGCGGCTTCTCTTAGAACCGTAGGTTCCCTGCTACGTTGAATTCCACACATAGCCTCCAGAAGATTTGTCGCTAAGCTTGCAGATTGTCATCCTCGTTATCGCTTTCTTCGCTATCTTGAATGTCGTCGAGCATATATGTATTTTTAATTTGTTTCGCGTCCAAATATGCAGAAAGAGCGAGTTTTCTCGCTAATTTTGCTTTGCGCCTTGCTTCGCGGTATAATTCATAATACACGTCATTCCTAGGTTTAATTTTTATAGATTCCGATTCTTCGACTTTATCTAAATCGATTTCATGTTCTCTTATATCTTCGTCATCCGTTATTCGGACTGGAACGATGGAAGCACATTCGACGACGGAAGCATTGTTATCTTCTGAAACAATCGGATTGTTTGTTTCTAAAGTAGAATCAAATACTTCCTGGACGGATTCAATTACGTCTTTATTTGTGCCCTGATCTTGAGAAGATGATTCCACCGCCGATTTGATTTCGGGTGTTCCACCCAATATTTTTTCTAAAGAACTCGCCGAATCCTTTCTTTTTTTTTCAGTAGACGTCCCTATCAAGCATTTTTCGAAAAGGTCGTCATTCGATCTCACTACCATCATCTGTTTCATTTCTAATTCCAGTTGGAAACTCCTAGCAGAGCATTTTATTCCCTGCACTTCTATGATCGTTATCACGTTTGTGTTTTCTTCGATTGTTTCTGGGTCAACTGGATCTTCGCTTTCGTCGTATATTTTTAGCGACATTTTCCCTAAACGTGAACCAATATTGGTTCTAGCTAGATAAAATTTACCCGACTTGTAGCTTTTAAGTGGAGATGTAAAATAATTTTCGATGTCAGGTAACTCCATATCGGTCTCGAACCACTTTTCCCTGTTTTTGTAAATGTAATTGCATGTGTAGTTTTCTAAATCCTCCATCCACCGAACAAAGTTTTCGTTTTCATTTGTAAAAACTAGGTCACAATACATGCGTTTACCGCCTTTAGATATTCCGTCCTTGGTTTTACATTTAGGAGGTTGAATATATAATGGTGCTCCGTTTACCAAGTATTTAATAAAATAGTTTCCGCCAGACATTATAACAGGAGTAGTTAACGTTAATTTGTTGAAATCAAAATCGGAATTTGTTTCGTAGATGCCTTCCATTATGTTCTTATTTAGATTTTTGTTAAACGATTTTTACGAACATGTAATGCGTTTCTAAACACGACCGATAATGTATTTATATTTCAGAATGATCTATGAAAAATATACGCGATACGTGCATAGAATTTTTCAAAAATGAGGACACCGTGCGGAGCGTAAAGGAAATTATCAAACCCATTGTAGGAATTATTTATAACGAAGCTTATCCGTATCTATGGCTTTTGTGTGTTTATAACATTTTCTTGATCTTTGTAGTTTTAGCCAATTTAGTATTATTGTTGCATTTGCTGAAAAAAACCAGAATATCAATCCCGAATTAAAATGTTATATAAATATATAATGTCACGCAGTATGAGAAGAGGAGGTTCTGGTGGCGCTTCAGGATTCGGGAGTTGCGTTTACGGAACAAATCAAGTCGCTGGATCAAATGGCGCTATTGTCATGAATAGCAAATGCGGTCAGATGCTCGGCGGTAGACGCAAGAGTCGTCGTTCTAAAAAATCGAGACTTGGAGGATCTGTCATTGGCGATATTGCGATTCCCGCTGCGTTTTTATACGCGAATACCTTTTATAAACCCAAGCACGGAAAATCTAAAGGGCACCGTTACTCCATGCGCCGATCGCGCCGAAGTCGCCGTTAAATATTCTTGATTGTAATATAATGGACAATCAAGAATTGCAAATAGTAAAAAATAAACTCGTTGAAAACGTAAAACGGTGGGTGACATTAGATAGTCAACTCAAAATAATCGGAGATAAAACTAAAGTTATGCGCGACGAGAGGCAGAGTCTTGGAAAAATGATAAGCGATTATATGATTTCCAATAAGATGGAAAACAAAAAGATAGGCATACACGACGGCGATCTAAAGGTCTGTGAAAAAAAAGAATATAGTCCTCTTACATTTGGTTATATTCAAGAATGTTTAGGGGGAATTATCGAAGACAGGGCGCAAGTTGAATACATCATTCAACATCTGAAAGATTCGCGGTCTATAAAAACGTTCAACGATTTGCGTCGAACTTATAAATCATAATGTATATATATATATAAGAATAATAATGGAAAAATATGTGCAAAATGGGGGCGGAGGTGGATATTCTTATCCCGTTCGAAATTTGTTAAAAAACAACGCTGATCCGGCATTAATGACCGGCGGCGGGAGCGAAAGAAATTATGCGTCTTATGAAAATCTAGCCATTCCCATAGGTCTTATAAATGAGACATTTAGTCGCGACTTGAAATCTTGGAAAAGATGCGATTTACCTGGTATAATTGACGACGCAATATTCGACAGCATGTTTTCCATGGTTTCCGAAAAAGGATCGACTGCTAAGAATATTTCCAAGAAGAACCGGACTTTAAAGACGCGAACCACGCGCAAAGAAAACTAACACATTTTATTCTTTATGTCCAAAAGAATAAAATTACAAGGCGACTAATATTCCGACCAGGTTTTCAAATTGTAAGAATTCAAATTGATTTTACCCTCTTCTATTTGTTTCTTAAAAGTATTTGATTTCGAGCTTATATTTGAATCGTTGTCGTTGCTCGGGATTATATTATCTTTCTTGTAATCAAAAAGTCGCTTTTCTAAATCGCTAGGTGGGCGTTTCTTTCCGAAACAGTTGACACCAAACATTAATTTTGAATTTTCCATATATCCACCGTTAATTCCTGGTCTTCCGCAGTCATTTTTTGAATTTTTTGTCTTCTGTAATTTATTCCATGTGTCTTTTTGAGTTGGGAATAATGCCATTTGTCCTTCCGACCATCCGTAATTGCACCATTCACCGCCTTTCTTATAGGCTTCTTCAACTTCGTCGTAATTAGCCAATCTAGCTCCGTAAGCGCCACATACATTTTTTGCATCTTCGTATGAATATATATTTTCAGAAATATTGAATACTTCGTTCACGTCTGACGATCCGGGGCTAGCCGAGGGCGATCCGGGGCTAGCCGAGGGTAAGTCGCCTTTCTTTTCCTCGTAGTTTTTACCGGGAGGCGTCGAAGGGGTCCCGATAGATCCAGCGGGAGTAGAAGGACCGACCGTGGTAGTAGTAGAAGGACCGACCGTGGTAGTAGTAGAAGGACCGACCGTGGTAGTAGTAGAAGGACCGACCGTGGTAGTAGTAGAAGGACCGACCGTGGTAGTAGAAGGGCGTGAGGTTGTCGCAGGCGATGGCGTCGTTCTGTTAAATAATTTAGAAAAGAAACCACCCGGAGAAGAAGATCCGGGACTCTTGTTAGTAGGTAAGTTTTCTAGACCCTGAACAAACTTATTATCAAAAAGTATGCCAATGATGGGGATTCCCAATACATATTTGAAAAACATCACGACAAATAACGACGCAAAAACTACCCAAATTTTAGTTTCAATTATAAATACTGTAACAGGTTTGGCTTCGGGAGTCATAGGCACGCGAAATAAATAAACCATAGCAAAGAACACTAATGCGAAAATTCCCGATTCTATTAGAGTGTTCGGATTATCGAAGAAATCGCGACACCATTTTATAAACCATCCTAATAAATTCGATTTATCTTCCGGCTTCAAAGAGTTATATCCCGCGATAAGTCCCAAGATCAATAGCCCAAATACCACCATATCAATGGATTGACCATAAACCACTTGATCGCTACTTTCATTTATCACTTCTCTCTTTACAAAAATCCTCGAACCAAACCAAATTATAACATAAATCGCTAAAGCCCACATTAATAGCGTGAATGTCTCTTTCGAAAAAATATAATTAGTTGCATTTGATAAATTGTTCCCTTGAACCTGATTTCCCACGGGAGGAATATTGGCTGTTTGACTTTTTGAAGACATTAATTATATTATACCAAGCTATTTTTTTTGCGATAAAACAAACAGTATGCCTTTGGTGTTATTATTTTCCCAGGACTAATATTTCGCTCCAAATTCATATCATTATAATGAATCCATTCGTTATCTATGTTTTTTACATGAGATGTATAATGCCCTCCGTGTGGACCACCCGAATGATTACAAACGGCGTACAAATCGTAAATATACTGGGTTGGATTATAACCACTTATGTATCTCGATAAGTTTAGGTCGTTGATTGGGAATTCAATGAGATCCTGCATTTTACGCTTTCCGTCCGGCGAAAACCGCTTCAATGTTATTACAAGAATCTTCGGAAAATTCCAAAAAGTAATACGTTTTTGAACATCTTCGTTTTTCCCAGTCGTTTCGTTTTTCCAAGAATTATCTCCGTCCATTGTCTCGGGCGATGTAAACGCATCAAAGCATTCGTACAAGGATGCGTCCTTTTTAGGGATGGGAAGATCCAAAATGAAGAAGCTCTCTGCTTTTGCGCTATGAAGGGTTCCTCCATCTATAGATAATAATTCGGAAACATAAATTCCATAAAATAAGTCCATGATTTCCGAATATTCGCGCGAATATGTTTGTTGGAGCATCTTATAACATTCCGTAGCTAATTTATCCACCGAATTTTCGATTGAACCCATTATTTTCATTTTGATGCTCCTAGAAACGCTGTTGTGCATACATTCTATCATAAAAAGAAGGAACTCGGGCATATCATTTTGCGCCCACCCTGTAAATAATTCCCGATTTTTCGCAACTGCCAATTGTTGAACATAATACACAAATCGATTTGGAGAAACCGCACCGCTACTATTCCACATAACTTTTCGCAAATCGTTCCATTCTCTGACAATTGTAGAATCCACTTCAGCAGTCTTGGTATTTTTCGCACATTTATCAGAAGACAAATATTCGCTCAATTCGTATGTGTGATTTAACGCTTGGATGCATGAATTCAAAAAACAAGTATTCCCAAGATTTACCAAACCTGTATACCCTTTATTTGAATGCTGTTCCATTAATGATATATTGATATAACAACATAAAACTTTATATAGTTATATAACAACATGGAAAATAATATTCAAAATGTCATGCGCAATATTTTTTATAACGAATCTAATGCGGATCGCACGGCAACAGAGATCGAAGTAATATCCGATCTTATATATGAATACACCCACAATATTAGAGAATATAATACAAACGTGAGATCTATCATAAATTTAATAGAAAATCACCAGACTAGGATAAATCAACCTCCTGTTGCCGTTCCTAGAACTAGGAGGAGTAGAAATGAAACCACTTCTCGCGTGGATCCCCTCAGAAATAATTTATTTATGTCATTTTTTTCAGCCATCCCGATTAATCAGGATACCGGATCAATAACCGAATCTAATCCTTTGACCCGAGAAGAAATTGCTAGGTCTACTCTTACGTATGGATTCATACCATCCGAACAAAACCCAGATGCAAGCGGAAACGTCTGTCCCATTTCTCTAGAATATTTCCAAGAAGGCGACGTTATTTGCGAAATACGCGGATGCAGGCATAAATTCAAGAGACCACTTCTTATGAACTGGTTCCGTCGAAATTCGAGATGTCCGGTCTGTCGTTACGAATTGAGGGATTATGTGGATAATGGTCCAACTGAAATCGGTGATGATACCATTCCTTTGGACGAAACCGCGTCAGCAAACGCGACTTTGCAAACTCCGGAACAACAGCTATCCGACGCAATTTCAAATATAATGAATTCTTTTTTACAAAATCCAAATGTTGACGTATCGGGGAATTTATTGTATGAATTCCAATTCCCTTTGAATCGATAAACAGATCAGTTCAAAACGGTAGGTTGCTCGATTTTAATTCTTGGCGTTTTCAAGAATTAAACTAAAAATTGTCTCTCCCAAAAAGCTAACAGAATTTTGTAAATATTTTTCCGGAGAAAAGGAAGGGGTCGCAATTCGAGAAGTGCGGCTTCTCTTAGAAACGTAGGTTCCCTGCTAAAACAGATATAAATACATATTATGATAATGTTATAATATGATGTTTCGGGTTATCAGGAATGTGAATTTTCCGATATGTAAGAATTGCGTATATTATCGCAACAAAGCTGGAAAATGCGTAAAATTTGGAGTAATGGATCTTGTGTCCGGAGTAGTGAATTACCAAAGTGCCCAGTCGATTCGATCGGACAACGGTCCATGCGCAGAACGCGGGTTATATTACAAAAGTTTGTCTAACTTGCTAGTAACCAAAGATTCTTCGGATAAATAACCCGGGATTATATAAATAGTAAAACATTCCGTTAGGATCTGACACTTCGTGGTAATAGTCCGGATTTGTATAATAAACTGGATATTCGTATTGCGTATAAACGGGATAATACCCCCAATCGCTAACTCTTCCGAACGTGGGCGGTCCTCTAGTCCCTCCGTAATGACCTCCCATCCCATGACCTCCCATCCCATGACCTCCCATCCCATGACCTCCCATCCCATGACCCCCCATCCCATGACCTTTTGATCCCTCGTTGCTCATGCCTTCTACAAAACCTTCCGCTAAATATTTGCGCCCATTCATCACGTGTCCCATTAATATAATGAAAACTACAAGTCCGATTCCAAGAATAGTATAATTTCGCATTTCTGTTGTTGTATTGTGAGAAAAAATTGAATCTGAAATTTGCGATTAAAGAGTTATCAAAACCACCGTTCAATCATGTCGAATTTCGTTCCCCCCCCTACTATCCCTCTTCAAGAAACGTCTCTGGATTTCCATTCAGGTTCCATTATGGAAGGATATTCCGTTTCCCAGACAGAAAAGTTTGGTGTACTCACCGTCAAAGCAAGCGATTCACCCGTCACACAACTTCCGGTTTTCATTTTGTTTACCGTCGACAAAACAGACTCTATGAGCGAGCGTGATGCCAGTGGATTCACCAAAATTCATTACGTCAAAGAGACGTTTAATAAAATGATCAATTTCATTGCGAATAAAAATGCCCCGATTTACGTCCGCGTTCACACGTTCAATACTTCCGTCGAAGTCATTGTCGAAACTGTTCTCGTCACTCCCGAAAACGCCGAGGAAATTAGCCAAAAGATTGCGAATATTGTCACGAGCGACTGTACTGCCATCGATTGCGCCCTACAATCCGCGAATGAAGCCATGCTCGACTATATCAATGCCAATCCGACGCATTCTGTCCACCACGTTTTCATGACCGACGGGGAGGCGACTTCAGGTCTCATGATCCATTCTTTGCTATCCGAGATGGTAGTAGAATCCTTTCCGAATACATTCATCGGGTTCGGCGAAAATCATAACGCGGACCTACTTCGCAAGATGAGCGATCGGAATCTGGCTAACTATAGCCTTGTTGATAATAATGAGAACACTGGTCTCGTTTACGGCGACATCATCCACGGATTGCTTTACCCTGCTGCTAAAAACGTGACTATGCACATCGAGAATGGATTCCTCTACGATTGGAAGACAAATCAATGGACTACCGATCTTTCGGAGCCTATTCTGGTAAGCGAATCCACGCGAATGTATCACGTCAAGACTATGGAACCAGAGTCCGTCGCGATTGAGATTCGCGGCATTTGCGCAAACGACCCTTCGTCTACACTTCAACTCCTCGACACCGTAATCAAGCTTCCTGATCTTGAATCTGTAGAGACCGGAGAAGTCTATTCGTCGTCGGAGGATTTATCCAAGTTCCTATTTCGACAGGCAACACAAGAGCTTATGTTTGAAGCCAGAAATTCGGATAAATCCGACGAGACCAGTTTGTCTCAGCTAAAAGATAAACTGAGTGAACTATTCCGAAAGCTACGCGCTTATATTCGAGAAGCCAACGTTGAGGGCGACCCCCTACTAAAACAATTGGGTGATGATCTACATATCACACATCGTATGCTCGGAACCAGAAACGGAAGGATGTTTACTCTCGCGCGTCAGTCTAGTCAAGGGCGTCAACAAAGCCATGTTCCGTCTCCGCGAGTTCTCGACGAAAATGTCGTCACTCCTATTCGTCATTCAGGTGACCTTGATGATTTTCAAAATATTCCATTTGTCCCGGGAGCGCGGCGTCAGAACGCCGTCCGTGGAATTTCCCGAACGCTTACCGGCGTTAACGTCAACCCATTTCCTGAAATGGTCTCCGATTTTGAATCGCATGGAATGATCCAAGACGAGGATTTCATCGAACGCCACCGTGTGTCCGACACGGTTATTTCGTGTTATGCTACTCCCAAAGCGGTTGATACTATGCGATCTATGAGCCAACCGATGACACAGCAACTATAAATAGTTCAAAACGGCAAGTTACTGGATTTCAATAAATATTCAATTCGTCACATGTAAAGTATTTTTTTAGGTCGTCATATAAGAGCATTCCTGGCGTAATTGGCGGAATAAGATAACTCGCGATATCATTACGTGATATCTTCGCATCTTTCAATATTTCATTCCGTCCTTGCGAAAGCGATGATGAATTTATGAATAGCCAAACCAGGTAAATGCCAAACAATATTATTGACCGAATAATATCTTTCTTCCAATTTATTTTGTCACTCCAAACCGCGTATAATGGTATGGCTTTTATAAACGCATTTATTATTAGAAACTTTATGATTGTTTCAAAACTCGATTTTAATAATAAAATCATTATACCTAATAAAATCGCATTTTCCGCGATTGATAGACACATGGCTAATTTTGGACTATATGGAATAATCCGAAACCAATAGAGTAAAAACCATGCGAAAATCCAATAAGAAAAAACTAAATCAAATCTATATTTTGTAAAATCAATCATATATATATATTACGATAAATTTTTTTGTTTATCGTAATACTGTCACCATCTTACTTCGTTACCTTACTTCGTTACCTTACTTCGTTACCTTACTTCGTTACCTTACTTCGTTACCTTACTTCGTTACCTTACTTCGTTACCTTACTTCGTTACAAAGAACGCTGAGATCGGCTGTAGACCACGCTTATCGTTATTGATTTTTGTCAAGTACTTCTTGAATAATAACTCTTCTATTTTTTTTGAGCAGTGTTTTTCCTTCTTCTTCATAAACGTCTCTAGATCAGGGAATTCTTCTTTCAGTTTCGCAATATCTTTACGATAGGTCTTAATCGCGGACGTCTTCTTTTGCAATTCCCAGATCTCTTCGATTGCTAGACCAAATAACTGTTTGAATGGTTCCATAAGCTGACTCTCGATATAAAACAGATAATCAATCGGCAAATTATTGCTTACGATAAACTCGGGTGTCTCAATACGTTCGCCCTTTTTCGCCTTGGAATCATCATTGCAAACCACCAAATACTTCATTCGATCGCCTGGTTTGGGTTTGTTTCCTGGATCACGCTTCCCGATGCGATTCGCCAGAACATTATGTGCGATCTGATCAGGGTTCTTATAATATCCGCGAAGTTGACTCGTTAACATAAGCTTATCCATGCTGACGTTTCCCGCAATGAGGTTTTCCAACGATTGATTGAGATACGCGATGGCTTTTTGGATTTTGGTTTCGCCGCCTTGGTTGGAGACAGCGTCTTTCATGAGAATATTCAAGACTGCTCCATACGTATCCTTCAAATAATCACACGAGTCTCGGCGTTTGATGGCAAGACCCATGTATTTCATTTTGCCCTTATTTGGATCGGTTTCGTATAAAGTTCCCACGTAACGCTTTTTCGAAAGCAAGATAAACGGCATCAGGGTTTTCTCATACGAAAGTTCCATCGGCGGTTTCAGATATTTTGAGCATAGTTGCGCTGCGTCTTGTGCGATCTCAATCGTCATTTCTAGCGCGGGCTTTCCGAGGATTTTCGCGCCGGTTTTCGGATCCTCCAGATTAAATGTGAAGAATACCGAGTCCGTGTTATGCACGATCATGTTTCCGATTCCAGCTGCGAAATGATGATTATCAGTGGTCAAATCATAGACATATCCGCTATAGGAAATCTCGTGCATTTTTTTGATCGCATTATCCAAAACACCGTAATTATGATTCTGATGAACTATTATAGCCGAACCATCTTCGCTGATTTCGCACGACCAGCCATTCGCAGAAGCCTTCCAAAATATCTTTGCCGCTTCTAAATGACACGTTATTTTTATTTCAAACGACTCTTGTGTAACGTCGAAATTATAATTAGACATAAAACCCTTGCTGGTCTCGTGAATAGGCAAAGGATGATGCAAAAGCTGCGATCCTATTTTCACGTCCTTCGGTGAAACTTCATTTCCATTAGGCGTTAATAATGAGTGGTCATCGGTTACATCCACCAATCCGGTATGTGTTAGAACACGAACCATCTTCTTATGGCTCGCGAGTTCGTGGCGAATTACGCGGTATAGTTTAGTCCACCCCTTATCCGTCCATGTCTCCACGTCTGATAATTCGCAAAACTCCTTGTCTTGTTTACCGGGTTCCGAACATTTTATCCAGTTATTTCCGCCATATCGAACCGCCAAATCTTCAATCGTGCATATACTAAATACATCCTTGCTTCTAATATAAACGGGCGTATAATTCGCAACACTATCGCCATATATATACTCAGCTTTGCATTTCACAGGTCCGTGGACTTCTGTGTCGTATTCCAAATCTCCGTAAACTTCTTCCACAATGCGTTTTGCGTAAATAATCATCATACGACCTGTTGCAGTCGTACACGCAGCAACGTCTTTTTCGTAAAGGGGCGAAACCGGTGCGCCACATTGACCATACAACGAGTTCGCTGTTTCCTTATAACCGAGTTGTCGCTTCTCCAGAATATTCTGCATAAAAGGGTCCTTCTCCGACTTCATCATTTTCCGTGTCGAGGCGCGCGCTCCCAGTAATTGCTCCAGAATTGCAGGCAAAATCGACTTCTCGCCCTCGGGTAACTGAGCCCAGCGCACCACAAACTTACCGACCTTGGTCTTTACTTCCTTCGATTTCGGATTCGCGGGATTCCTCAAATATTTGAAATTATCAAACTCGATATCGATGTATTTATAACCGGGCAAATTATCGTATATGAAGTTTTTTTGAGCGTCTTTTTCGCCAGTCTCTCCAATCAGTTTTCCAGTCAAATCATATTCTTTGACCCAAACCTTACTATCATGTGAGAAGTTCTGACTAATCATCGAGGACGGATACAAAGACGAATAATCCACGCAAGCTACGGGATTATCCATATACATTGCGCATTTCGGAGGCAAAACAATCGCGCCCTCGTATTTCTCACCGTCCGTGCATTTATCCTGATCAGGCATCAGCGTGTTTTTCTCGCGACACTTTTTGGCGACGAAACTGGTCAATTTAATGCTCTGTCCGCGCGTGATCAAGAAACTAATCGGAACACTACAAATCGTGGACATCTCGCTGAAGCCGGTAATTAAGTCGATTTTATTCATCAAATGTTGCACTAGGTTACAATCCTGAATACAGTATTTCGCGACAACCGCGCGATCCGCGGAGGACCCATTCGCCAGCCGGAAAATATCTTGTGGCGTGACATCATCCTTCGCCATACCCCATTTGATGTGTTTCGTCATATCGAGCGGCTCGTGTCCTGCGATTATAATAACATTATAAGAATTAGTTTGCTCCTTACCTTTTACGGTTTCCGTGACTTGTCGACCAGTCTCGATTTCGAGGACCTTGAATTTCTGACCGTTTTTATAATAGTCCGATGTGAATCCGGAGATTTCAATATGGATATAATCTCCAACATGAAGACCCTTCATGTTCCCACTATAAAGCTCTGACACAGGTCCGTGTGTCTCGTGGATTATGTGGTTGACCTTTTTAACATCATCGCTGATATTCTGACCCGCCACGTCGTCCAGTTTATAAGACGGCAAATTGAATGTACGTCGGAAATAGATAAACAAGTCGATTTGTAGCCTCCCCGTCATCTTGACAAAACGCATATTATATTCGCCTGTTGCGAGCTTGATTGGGGGCGGGTTTTCAATATCTAACTCGCACTCCTCATTCGGGTCCCCGCCGTAAAATCCTTGACCTTCCTTTCGCAAAGGTTTTGCGCAGACCTCGCCCTCTTTTCGCGATAATTTCAAGAACTCGCGTTCACATTGGTTTTCCTCAGCGCGACGAAACATGAACTCGTAATCAAATCCAAAAATATTATATCCGATCATGATATCGGGGTTTTCTCGTTGTATCAGATTCTTCCATTCGATTAACAAGTCCGCCTCTGTCGAAACAGACTGAATTTCCGCACCATCTACGGGGTCGCACGTTCCTAATACTAAACAATGATTCAAGTAAGGTTCGGATTCACCGTATCGGAGGAATGTCGATCCAATAAAGGTTACTTTATCACCTTCTAATCGCGGGAATAACATGGTCAACACGTCGTTTGCTGCTTCAATCTTATGGTCGCGGTCTTCCTTTTCGCTCAATAACAAATCGGCAATAGTTGCAGTTTGATTAACACGCTTCTTCGGTGCTCGAGATTTCGACCAAAATCCTTCTTCGCCACCGCCCGACATTTCCGCCGCGCCTTCGACACCGTCTTCTCCTACCTGATCGGCGGATTCTCGAATAGACTCGAAGAGCCGGTCGATCTCCAATAGGTGCGCGTTATCTTCTTCGTCGTTGAGCGTCTTGGCGTTTTTCAGAGGAGTCGTCTGTAAGATCTCGATGAGTTTCAATACGCGTTCTTTGGTTGGCGGTCGCTTTGGATATACCAAATCTATATCATCGCATCGATCCATGCCGAATGCGGTCAAGATGACCTTTTTCAGAAGTACATTCGCTCTCGCCGGGTCCATTGCGGGATTAGGCGGCTGGGATAATCGCGCGAAAACATCGACTAGTTGCATTGCCAGGCGCTTATATGTCTTCTTCGGAAGCGGGAAATCGCCGTGACTACTGCTCGCCTCAATATCAAAACTACAGATCTTATAAGGAACTCGTGTTACCTTTTCGGGTTGGGTAACTAACCCCGCGGCTTTGCTAACATATTCGTAGTTGCATGTAGTGGACTTCGTATCTGGTTCCACGGCTTCATCGGTTTTGATAAATACCCATCCCGAAGGACTCACGTTTTGGATATGGAAATACCGCAAAAGCGGCGGGATGAAACTCTCATAGAGTTCCAGCGGAGTGCCTTTGAAAACCAACGGGCAAAGTTTCCGGTTCTTATAATCCCCGTTTTCCGACGCGAACCATAAGTTCTTGGCTTTATTGAAAGCGGCTGTATTCATGAATGTGATTTTGACGAACTTGTCTTTTCTTCCCGCGGTGAATCCATAGAGTTTCCGCGCATCGATGAGTTCGACTGAAGTGACCGCTTTACTGTGGAATTTACCGACATTTTCTCTGATATCTAACAACAGGTCATGTGCGTCTTGTTTCGTCCAGTTGGCGCCGACTTTGGCGAAGAAGAATGGTGCGAAATCGTTTACGTAAACACAAAACGTCTCGCCGCGTTCGTTGATTCCAAACATCTGGATGATAAATCGGGCTTGTTCCAATGGTTTTCGTTTCTTGGTCGCGACGCTATCATCGTCCGCACTACCACTCGGCGATTGGTTTACATTCAGGCGACCATCGTAGACGTTGAAATCAAGCAGACGAAACGATCGTCCATTTATAGTGCGAGTTTTCTTTATTTTCACAATGCGTTTTTCATCCATTGTAGTTATCAGCGACGGTGCGTTTATTAAGTTTATCTTTAGTTAGTTATTGCTCGATACATTTCAATTTTTAGCCCCCCCAAAAATAAAATATGCGCATATAGAAATGAGCTGTCCATTTGTTTCTACGAGCATTAATCAAACCGCAAATACAATCGATCAATCCGAGTATATTCATAACAAAAAAACGATTTTGACCATGTTTTCTTCTTTCCAGCCTAACTCACAATACGTGATGTTGTCAAAATGCGCAAACAAGTTCTCTAGTTTGCCAATAAATAATACCGTGGCTCTGCGTAATAAAACAAACACCACTTTAAGCCAAGATGATTATATCAACAATAAAAAATACATAGTTACAATGTTAGGCAAAACCGTATCCGCGGTTAAACCCCGTCTCGGAAATTTATACATTCAAACCGCGTCATGTAAACGTTAGTCGAGATCGGGATTTACTCAGACGTGATTTGCGCCGCCTTCTTGTTCGTCTTACTAATCATCCCGTCTGTCTTATGAGTCATGCAGTAAACCACTCCGGGGACGTCTTGGAAATTGTAGGACGCGGTCTTTTTACAATCCTCATTCTGGCAACACCGAGAAGGGACCGGAACCATTCCCTCTTCTTTATGTTTAGCACATCTCACTGGACGCGCGGACCCGACGAAACAATAACTCGAAAACTTCTTGACGCCTGCGTCGAAACAGGTGTGACAACACTGCGTGGGGTAACTTCTATCCTCGATCATCGTATTGGTATTGACCTCGTTGGTCTCTATAATTTTGATTTTTTTCGGTTTGTTTATCGGAATCGAGTTTTTGTTATTGTTATAATTGACGATGATCGACATAATGTCATTTATCTTGTCAACAGGACATGAGATGGTAAGCTTGGCGCTATTCGCATCTTGGAATATCGTCTCTAAGACAAAGACGTGCTTTACGGACATTTTATTTAAGGGAGTGGGTTGGTTTTGATTATTCGGCATTTATTTCAAAAAAAGATTTCAATTTTTTCCGAGCAATTTCCCTTTTCACCAAAACTTGTCGATTTCTAGTAAAATATCTTCGGGAATACTAACGCGACCAAGCGGTTCCAAAATATCTATCAAAGTGTCGAATCTCGCAATCATATCTGATAAAATATAATGAATATTTGGCGATGTGCCCGTATTTTCGCCTTCATATTTATGTACAATCAACGTTAAATGTTGATTATGTGTAACAGACGCCAGGTAGTTCGCCCGGAACGTATTGTTTCCCGCGTGCGGGTTCGCATAATGGAAGAAATATCTCTGTCCGCGTTTTAGTGTTGAAAAATCCATTGCTTTAATTGTTTATATTTACAATCACCACATCAATTTTAATTTATCATCATATAATAAATTAAAATGCCATGCGTCAAACAGACCGCCAAAAAATACTTATCCAGGAAATCGCCGCCTTATTCGGCGATGGATTGCAAAGGCAAAACGATGGATGGAAAAGACGGGAAATATATTTCCAAGCCCGATAAGCGCAAAATATACAAATGGGTTAAAATAGAGTCATCTAATGGCACTACTCGAAAAAAAATAGATATAGCAAAGCCGAAACACAGATATATCATTCAAGACAATGGGTCACATCCTTACCAAGTCTATGATTATGGGTCGAGAGCCGATATTTACGCATTCTCGTACGATTTAGAATCAGATGAAGAACTCCTTAACAAAAAACTGCTATCTGTTCCTTATAAAAAAATATTTCCCGGAGATAACGCCTTGAAATTGAAAGATTATTCTTCGGGAAAAGGGAATACGGTGCTTTTATATCAGAAAAACGGTAAATATATTTATATTGGCGATGGTATTCGCGAATTTGCCACGAAAGATGGAGATGTCATCGAAAAATATTATTCGCCTATAGGAAATAGTAGTGTGCCTTATCCCTATGCAGTCGGCAAAAAGTATACTTATTTCCTTGTCGATCGAACGGAATATGTTGACAATACATTACTAGATTTGAAACAAGACGGTTATACCCAGCTTTATGGTTTCGCCCAAAAAAAGGGCGATAATGAGCGCGCTCCCATTGAGTCAAAGAAATTACAGGAAAAAACGCTATTCAAACGATTTGCGTTTTACAAATAATTCCACAAACAATTTAAACATTTCCATTGTAATTATAGTACTTACCATGTTCTGGTCCATTGTTAAACAAGTGATTTCCGTATTTGGTTCGGCTATTGTGTCTGCTTATGTGATTTGCGAGACAAATAAGGTCCCGTTTTGTAATCCGACGGTATCAACCGGTGATCTCATGAATTCCCTGCGAGATTCGGCGGTAAATCTTGGAATTATTGGTATAGAAGTGATCGGATCGGCTTGGTTGTATTACCCTTATCTGGATTCCGCTTCTCATTCTTTTCTGAGAACCGTTTCCAATATCGTCGAATATTCTATGTGGATCGAGTTATTTTATTACGGATATCACAGAGCGTTACATGATCCGCGGTGGTATTCTCTTATCCATGCTCAACATCATAAAAACCGAATTGTTTACCCAATCGATACGTTAAATATACATTGGATGGATTCTACGGGAATGATCGCAACGCTGATCGCGCCCCTTTGGTTTGTCCAAGTAAATAACTTTGAGCATAATTTCATCATGTATATTTATTTGACCGGCGCTTTTTTGATGCATTCTAAGATCCTAGTGGACCGTCATACCATCCATCATGAAAAATTCAAGTGTAATTACGGGTTTTTGTTCCCCGTCTTCGATTACGCATTCGGGACCTTAGTTTCATCGACGCCGGTCGACGAAACGAAATCCGATTAAATGAAATCTCGACTAGTTCAAAACGGTAGGTTGCTCGATTTTTAATTCTCGGCATTTTCAAGAATTAAACTGAAAATTGTCTCTTCCAAAAAGCGAACAGAATTTTATAAATATTTTTCTAAAGAAAAAGGAGGCGTCCCTGCTACTCTTGAGACAGTCGACTTGAAAAATTGAAATAATAATCTCATGATCTTATTATTCCAAAACCAACCCAATAATGCCCGGGAAACGCGTGTTTCTATTAAAGAGTCGAGAGAAATGGAACCAGGGTGCATATTTCCCGTGTCCTCCCGCAATCTCGACAAATACCTGGAATTTCATATATCATCAAAAGACATCTGGACAGACCCTTCAAATCTCCGACATAGAGTCCGTAGTTGGTTCACACCGCCTATTCAGGGCTAGCGACACATGGTCTCGACCAGACGTCTTTTGTGACTCAGAAGATGACGATTTGTATCAATGATCCGCAAAAACTTGGAAACCTCCGGTTTATTCGATTTTCCCCAGAATTTGGGGGTAGTCCGGAGATTTTGGACATTTATGAAATTCCATAAATGTCCAACATTGAAAAAACGGTCGGAACTTTTCTCGAAAAACGTGAAAAATAGCTGTTGGGGTCATATGCTTTGAATACATATAATCATTTTTTTGGCGTCTTACCATAAATTTTCGGACCGATTTCGTCCGGCGTTTAGGCGTTTTCTCTGTTTCCAATGTATGGAAACGGAAACGCCGCCTGAAGATACTAAATATTTATGCAGTGATTGCAATTTCTCTTGTAATAAAAATTCTGATTGGTTACGTCACGTTTCTACAAAGAAGCACTTATCACACATGCAGCGGAAACATGAGGAAACAACGATTAGCGCCAAAGCATTTCAATGCGACCATTGTTCACGTATTTATCAAACAAGGACCGGTTTATGGAAACACGCTAAGAAATGCGACAATTCAACGAATTTAACCGCTCGGGAAATAGAGTCGCGCGCGATTGATCCTCCTTTGAATTCCACTGCGATGATGTCGGCGGACATGATTTCCAAGATTATCGTCGAAATACATAAACAAATGGGTATATCTGATCTTTTGAAAAATAGCGAAGAAATGGTGAAAACGAGTCAGGAAATTATGAAAATGGCAAAAGAAACCGCGCCTACGGTTACGAATAACACAACTAATAATAATACCACGAATACCGCGCATTTCAACGTGAATTTCTTTTTGAACGAGAAGTGCAAAGACGCGATTAATTTCACGGATTTCATCAATTCAATCGCGCTTAATCAAATCGATTTACAAACGGTCGTGAAACGCGGACATATAGAGGGTAATGCAAAAATCATCGCCGAACTCTTGGACAAACTCGGAGTTTACCGGCGCCCGATTCATTGCACGGATGCAAAGCGCGAGACCGTTTATATTCGTGAGAACAACGAATGGGAACGAGAAGATAGCGAATTGCCGCGCATCAAACGTCTTGCGAATGTGGTGTCGCATAAAGTGATACAAGAGTCGAATAAATGGCACGAAGAAAACCCGGATTACATGAAAGATAACGTGAAAAAGGAGGAAAGTTTACATATTATGACGCGCGTTTTCGGAGGAGATGTGGCAGGAGACGAGGAAAAGAAACTAGTAAAGCAAATCATTCAACAGGTAGAGGTTGACAAAACCCCTGAAAAAATTGCTGCTCGTAAAAAAATATAAACATTATAATATATATATTATGGGTTCGGGATCTTGGGGATTGATTGCCACAAAATTATTAGGAATATCTTACGTCACTATTATATATTTTTTATTGGGATTCGCCGTCGCAAAAGCGCTGGATTATATATTATCCGACTACGATAAAGTGAAGGAGAACAAAAAACCAGTATGGCGAGTGATATTGGAAATTTTAGTTAGATTGTGTATTTTGGGTATATTGATATATTTAGCTAGAAACATAGTTGAACGCGTTCCCTTCCCACTAGATGGGGCGTTTGGATTTGAATATAAGAGGTTGAAGGAATTGGATAACGAATTTATATTTACTATCCCCATTTTCATTTATCATACAAATTTCAGTGAAAAGATAATGGATCTGTATAAACGTTTAGCTATGTAAAAATCCGATTATAGTATATAAAATATTTTCAATGATAGAAAAAATGAAGGGTTGGTGGAAATTCTTATTGGTAATAACAGTAGTTGTGATTTTGTTTTTGAATAAAAATGTATTCATTGAACCCATGGAAGAAATGAATTCTCTTCGAAATATCGAAAAACAAGAAAAAACTCCGGATTATTTCCAAGACGGCGCCGTCATAAAACAAGAAGATTATGATCGTTATCTAATTAATTTAGATAAAAACACCGAGCGTTTGAATACTTTTACACAGTACTATAACAATTCCGATTTGAAGATAATTCCATTTATAAAAATAAAGGCGATTTATGGAAAAGACATAGACTACGCGTCTTTCATATCTCCTAATGTAGAATTGAATATGACGCCGGGAATGGTGGGTTGTTTTTTAAGTCACCTCAGTGTTTACAAAACAATAACAAATGGCGGCAAAGAAAAGGCTTTAATATTTGAAGACGACGCTAGAATGATAAGAAATATTCATGTTAGTACAATCGAAAAGCTACTCCAGAGCATTCCCAACGATTGGGATATTATTTTACTGGGATATGACATTTCTAATCCCGTTCATCATAAAATTACTCAATTCAATGGATATATAAAATTATACGGGTTTTACGGAACTCATTCTTATTTGATCTCCAAGGAAGGCGCCAGAAAAATGATAAATTTAGTGAAAATGCCGTTTACGAATCAAATCGATCACGTGATGGGAGAATTATGTGAGCTT
>Ga0136642_1000169_pt1 | contig 38900 bp, 36 predicted proteins | sample LowCatLa1302831Y_FD_115313 | JGI IMG/M metagenome (GOLD analysis project Ga0136642, IMG submission 115313) | Freshwater microbial communities from Lower Cathedral Lake, Yosemite National Park, California, USA - 13028-31Y | ecosystem: Environmental > Aquatic > Freshwater > Lake ... | reverse complement strand
CACGGGCCTGAACGACGAGGGCGGTCTGGTCTCCGAGCACCCCATTTTTGGTGGTACCCAGATCGTCAAGGCCGCCTTCACCGCGGAAGGTCCCGGTATCTACGTGATTCGTGCGAAGTCCTTCGTGGCCGAGTCGGCGGGTGGCGCTGCCGCCAGCGTGAACACGATTGCCGTGGGCGACACAGGTGCCACCGCCACCGCCACAATCACTTCGAGTCATGCCGAAGAGCGCACCGGTCCCAAGCTCGAAGAGGCTGCCGTGGTGGTCTCGGGTGGACGTGGACTCGGTGAGGCCGCGAACTACCAATTGATCTCCGACATTGCCAAGTTGCTCAACGCCGCCGCCGGCGCTTCGCGCGCCATCGTCGATGCCGGCTGGGTTCCGTACTCGCATCAGGTCGGTCAGACCGGTAAGACGGTCAAACCGACCGTCTACATCGCGTGCGGTATTTCGGGTGCGACCCAGCACATGGTTGGTATGAAGGGCTCGAAGAATATCGTGGCCATCAACAAGGATCCCGACGCACCGATTTTCCAAATTGCCGACTTCGGCATTGTGGGTGACGTGCACAAGGTCCTGCCGGCGCTCATCGCGGCTCTCCAAGCCCGCGGTTAAATCTCGGCGTTTCGACGTCGAGAGAATAGAGAGATATGCCCGTTCATCGCTTGAACCACGTCGTCCTCTACGTCCGTGACGTTGCCGTTTCGCGTGCCTTCTATGAAGAGGTTCTCGGCTTTCGCCAAGTAATGGGTGATGGTGTGGGTGCGTCATTTCTGCAAGCACCCGGATCTAATAATGACCACGATTTGGGAATTTTCGCCGTCGGTTCGACCGCGGGTGACTCGGCAGCCGGTCGCAGCACGGTAGGCATGTACCACGTGGCCTGGGAAGTCAATACTCTGGCCGAGCTCAGCGTCATTCGCGACCTCCTCGTCGCACGAGGCTCGTTAGTGGGAGCATCCAATCATGGAACGACCAAGGCGCTGTACGCCATGGACCCCGATGGCTTGGAATTTGAAGTCTCGTGGATAGTCCCCGCGCATCTCGTGGGCGAACGTGCACTGCGTGAACGTTCGACAGTGTCGCGTCTGGACCTCGAAGGCGAAATGGCGTATTTCGGTGCCGACACCCGCGGCGGACTCGGTATCTCCATCCCCTTGGGCGTCGAACTGTAAGTCGATTACACCAAAGGCCACGGGTACGGCGGCCACTCGTTCTCTTCGGAATAGGAGGGGAAGCTTCCTCTCGTCACCAGCTCGCTCGCACGTACTTGCGTCATGGCTACGGCGCTGGGCGTTAACCAATCCAGGAGGGATTCGGCGCTGCTCTGTGCAAAAATCTCTAGGGACACTCGCAGTTCGGAGGGCAGAACCTCGTCGGCAAATTCCCAGATCACCGTGCGGAGTTTGTCCTCTTCGTGAAAGGTGAGGCCGTTATCGATAGCCCAACAGTGTTCGCCGTCGAAGAGCACGTGCCCACTCTTGCGGTCGGTGTTATTCGCCACCACGTCAAAAGCGCAGAGTCGCTGAAACCAGTTTTGTAATTCGCGACGGTCCATCAAGGTGAAATAGTGGTCCTCGTCGGCTTCCTTGATCCAACGCTGCACCGACGCCGGTCCGTACGGGCCGTCGTTGCGACCCACGGTGGTGGGTACGAGGTCAAAGCCCAGTGCTTGGTCAAGTTGGTAGGCCGCCACCTCACGTCGCCACAGGCCGCCAGGAAAATCCCAGAGAGGTCGCTCGCCGAGTTCGGTCTTGTAGCAGGCATCAATATCGACGCCGTTGTAGGAAACGGTAACGAGAAGGGCCTGGTTCGAGGAACCTTGCACCCGTCCATGAACCTCGATCTCGCCGTGCGTCAAAATTTCGCAGTAGTCAGCTTCGTTCATCGGGTGGGTGGGCGGTGTCCGTTCGTGCGGGGACAGTCGTGACCCTTAGGGTCGAGGGGGAGTCCACACAGGGGGCACGGGGGGCGTCCGGCTTCGACCAATCGGGTGATGGCGATGGCGAGAGCACCCGCCCATTCCTTGGTCAGCGATAGAGATAAACGATCGGCTTCGTCGGCACTTTCGATGACGACCACAATTTCTTGTGCCTCGGTATCGATAGCCACGGTGATGTCCCCCGCAGCGAAGTCCGGCTGGTACTCGGGTTCGAGCGTGAGGTCATCGGGTAGGTGACCCGGTCGGCCGAGTTCGCCGACGACGTCGCTGATCCAGGTGGCCAAGGCGGCGAGCTGCTGCTTTTCGCATTTGATAATCAGCAGGCGGCGTTCTTGGCGAACCTGTAGCAAGAAGAGGCGATTACCGACCTCGCCCCGCACCCCCACCATGATTTTGTCGGGGGTATCAAATTCGTAATTCATGAGGGGAATAGCTCCTTGAGTGATCCGGTGGAGTTGACGCACAGGGCGATGGGTGTGCCGGTGCCCACTAAGAGTGCGCTGACCGAACAGGTGGAAATCACCGTGCGCTGGAAGAGATCGAGCGGAACGCCTTGGGCGTAGGTGACGGCGGCCTTGATGGGGTCGGCGTGAGAGACGACCACGATGGTTTCGCCCCGGTGCTGCGCGGCGAGATCGTGGAGGGTCCCCCAGATACGTAGTTGCATTTCGGTAAAGGATTCACCCTGGGGGAAGCGAAAGCTGCTGGGGGCGTTTTGCACGGAACGCCATTCAGGTTTCTTGGACAGTGAGGCCAAGGTCTTTCCCGTCCAATTCCCGAAATCACATTCCAGGAGTCCTTTGTTGGTACGCACTCTCAATCCCAGCGCGCGGGCAATGGGGGCCGCCGTTTCGCGGGTGCGTTCGAGGGGCGACGCGTACAGCGCGCGAGGTGCCGGCGCCATATCGACGAGACGCTGGGCGACCTTTTCTGCTTGCGCCACGCCGGCGGGGCTGAGGTGCAGGCCGGGTGCGCGGCCGGGCAAGATCTTCCCCGTGCTGCCGGTAAGCCCGTGGCGCACCAAGAGAATGGTGGTGGGCTGAGCGGCTGCCATTAGCGAATACTGACGGGAATGCGTCGGGGTCCGTCGGGAGCCGTCTCGGGCCAACGCTTGCGCGACAAAGTGGCCAGCTTGTGCAAGAGCGCCACGGCGCCAGGGTCGTCGTCACCGGGACGAGTTTCGATCTCCCCGCTGGCGATGAGTTTGGCCATGAGGTCGCGACCAAGGTCGGTGCGCACGATGACCAAGGTCCAGTCTCCAAAGGCCCCGATACCACCCGTAGAAATGTCGGCGTGCTCCGCAGAGAAGTCGGGGCAGTGGGTGCAACCTTCACGAGTGAAGGGGTGGGCTTCTTTGAGTGGGACTTCGATGAAACGACCGTCGTGTGTCCAAATTTGGAACACGCCTTTGATATTCATCTTGGAAATCTCAGCTCGCGTGACGCCGTATTTGGCTTCGAAAAGTTCTTCGAAGATGGCATCGTCGAAAGTCTTCGAGCACAAAAGACCAATGGTGAGCGAGAGTCGTCGAGCGATCTTGCCAGCCTTGCGAGCTTGCATCGCTCCCGGCGCGGAGGCCATGCAGCCCATGCCGACCAAGGCAATGCGCTCGGCCCCACTTTCGATGGCTTCGGGGTAGGCGAGAAGATTGGCGCTGTAGGTATAGCGCGAGCCCGCGGTCGCGAGCACGTCGGCACGGTTGCGAGCCACCTGCGGTTGCGCCACCCAGGTAGAGCCATCACCCTCAAGACCGCCGACCAGGGCGGCATCGATGATGTCGTTTTCGAGAGCGTGAATCAAAAGTGCAGAGACGAATCCACCGTCTTGCCCTGCGCGCTGCTCGTCGGCGTCGGTGGCGCGGGCCAAGAAAACGTCCCCGATGCCAAATACTTCGTCGTCGCTACGTTCGCGGGCGAACTTATGGGTGTCGATCTCTGACTCCCAATTGCGGAAGCGTGGGCAGGCGCGGGTACACATGGTGCAGCCCTTGACGCCATGGGTGCAGTCATCGAAGCCCCCATCGATGTCGAGGTGGAAGGGCTTGTAGGCGCCGTCAGCGGTGTTGTAGTCCAGGACGTCGTGGGGGCAGGACACGATGCAGGCCGCACAACCCGTGCAGAGTCCGGACGTGACCACTTCGGTAAAGAGTTCTTTCCACTGCGGTTTTTCGATAGCCACAGAACCACGATACCGAGAACGAGGCGACCAGAAATCGAGCCGACCGATACGCTCAATGAGTGCCCGAAATACTCGAAGTCGAAAGTTACCGTGCCTTGGCCGACCGAGTCGTCGGCGCACGCGTCACTCGTGGCTGGTCGGATGCCTACGCGGCGAAGAAACTCCATTCCACCAGTACGTGGGGCCGTGCGGTGAAGGGCCTGACCATTACCGGCACCTCGCGCCGCGGCAAGCTCATGCTGATTGACACCGACGGGGTTCGTCTGGGAATGCGTTTCGGTATGACCGGGGTCTTACTGATTGACGCGGACGCGGGTATTGACGGTCTCTTCTACGGACCTCATACCTACAAACCATCGTGGATACGGGCGGGCTTGGAGTTTGATGACGGTCGCAAGCTCCTGCTGCATGATCCTCGACGAATGGCTCGCGTGGAGATCGATCCCGATCTCTCCGAACTTGGACCTGACGCACTCACGCTGACGCGCAAGGAGTTCAACCAAATAGTGACGGTGTCGCGCGGCAGCGGCAAGGCCATCAAGGCGCGTTTGTTGGACCAAAGTGTGGTCGCGGGCGTGGGCAACTTATTGGGTGACGAGATGCTGTTCCGCGCTGGTATCAACCCCACTACCGCGACGGGAGATCTCAACGCTGCTCAGTGCGACGAACTGTTTGCGGCCTTTCGCGCCACCATGCGGAGCTTGAAGCGACGCGGTGGGTCACATACCGGCGACCACATGGACGCTCGTTTCCCGGGTGGGCTCTGTCCCCGCGATGGTTCACCCATGCGTATCGACACCGTGGGAGGGCGAACTACCTACTGGTGCGCCCACCATCAGCGTTGAAGCGCTTATCGCCGTGGTCTTAGATCCGGTGGGGGTCGAGGAAACTGCGCAGACCTTCAATATCTTCGAGCTCGAAGAGGTTGGCTTCACGGGCCACCTCGAGTAGTTCATCAATAAACATTTCGTGCGCTCCCATGACGGGATCTTCGTCAGTCCCCTTGACGTAGAGCAGGAGAAAGCGTGCGTCACGCCCGTCAGCCTTACGCCGCATAATGCGACCCATGCGTTGAATCATTTGGCGACGCTGTTTCGATGAGGCCACGATGACCGCAAGGTCGGCATCCGGAACGTCAACCCCCTCCTCGAGGGTTTGCACCGTCACGAGAACGGAGATGGAGCCATCGGAGAATCCATCCATTATCTCCGCCCGCTCGCTCGTCGAGATTTCTGAGTGGTGCATCTTGACGGCAACCTCACGGTCCTCTAAGACTTCGCACAAGGTCGTGGCGCTGGCGATTGACTGAGTGAATACTAAGGAACGATCGGCGTCTTCGAATACGGGAATGAAGGCTTTGATGGCGTTCAGTTTGGCGGGAGTCTCGGCCAAAAGGTCCTTCTTTTGACGCCACATGCTCATCCAGTTGTTGGCCAGAATTCCACCACGTGCGGGTCCATTGCGCATGAGGCGAAGTACATCGTCCAGAAACAAGGAGAAAGGTTTTGGTCGACATCCCCATTCACGAATGAGTTTGCGACGCGCTGATCGCAACTTGTTCATGAGGTCGTGGTACGTGGCCAACTCCTCCTCGGTGAAATCAACACCGACGAAGGCGACACGGACGTTGGTGATGACGCCATCACGAATGGCTCGTGGATAGCCCAGGGAGAAAACCACTTTGTGGAAATAGGGGAGAAGAACCGTCTGGTGAGCATCGTCCATTCGTTCGTGCGTTGCCGAGAGGCCTAGTCTCTTCTTGAAGCGGGGATCCAGCGCGTCTTGGTTCTTGTCCGAGGCGGCGCGGTGACATTCGTCCGCCACGAGGAGGCCCGAGGTGTCGGGCGCAAGAAAGAACACTCGGTTCCGCGCCGATGCCAGCACGGCCACGAGAATGTCGTAGCGGTCAAGGTTGTCGTCCATTCCGTCGCCCACACGGCCGACGCGCGCCCCCGGGACGAGCTGGTGAATAATGTCCACCCATTGATGCAAGAGAACTATTCCGGGAACCAAGATGACACTGACGCCACCGGCAGCAAACTGCTCGGAAATAGCGGCAATTGCGAGGCGCGTTTTCCCCGCACCGGTCACGGCGTCGATAATCCCCTGGTCGTTGTTGGCGTGCCACGCGGCGAGGGCTTCTTGTTGCCACTGATACAAGCCGAGTGGGTTGGAAGGGTCGGGTTGCGGGGCGACGTAGGGAATTCTTTCCTCGGGTTGGTTAATGACGAAATGGGCCATTCGCTCGGGATCTGGTTGGCCGAAGTCATCGTCGGCATCGAAGGTCTCCAAAATTTCGGTACGAGACGACATCGCGGGACGGGGGGCGGAGCCGCCCTCGTCATCTTGCACCGCTTCGACCTCTTGGCCTGCGAGGTACCACTTTGGTTTCGTATGGGCGCTACGAATAAAACGTTTGTCATCGTAGAGAACTGAATTGACCTCCTTCTTGGGAAGCCCCAAAGCTGCGGCCAAGGTGCTGCCGAATTGCCCAGTCTCACGGTGGAGTTCGCTGGTAATCCTTTGAGCAATTGCTTCGCGGTCGGTACTCATTGAGCAACATTCTGACCGGCGAGATACCACCGGGGTTTCTCGTCGGCGCTGCGAACAAAACGAGTGTCAGCGTAGAGGACGGAATTGACCTCTTTCTTGGGAAGCCCCAAAGCTGCGGCCAAGGTGCTGCCGAATTGGCCCGTTGTGCTCGTGAGCTCAACAATTATGCCCTGGGCAATGGTTTCTCTGTCGGTTGTCATATCGGCCTTCTCTCGTGAACGAAACTGAAAATACCAGCAGGGAGTGACATTCACCGAAGTAATACCTCGCTCGAGAATGATTGTCGGGCAGACTAGAGCTATGACATCATTCCTCCAACAGCATGGTTATCTCGCTCTTTTGCTCATCGGGATTGGCTCAAGTTTCCTTCCGATCCCCACCGAAGGCGCGTACGCCCTCGCGGGAGCGATGTGCACCGTGGGCTTCGCTGCGAATCACACCTTGAATCTGGTGTGGGTGATTGTGTGGTGCGCGATCGGAGGCACCATCGGAGGCATCATGGCCTACGAACTCTCACGGAGTGCGGGACGGACCATTGTGGATAAATGGGGTAAGTACCTTCTGCTGTCGCACAAAGACCTCGATACCTCGGAGGCGTGGTTTGCCAAGTACGGAACCGTGTCCGTGTTTTTAGGACGCATGATCCCCGTGGTGCGCGCGCTCATTTCCTTCCCGGCCGGTCTGGCGAGAATGAAGCGTTTGCCCTACGTGATTCTCACCTTCGTGGGCTCGGCTGGCTGGGCCGCCATTCTGGCGGGCATTGGCTACGGGCTTGGCACAAAGTGGAAGAGCATTGAGCACCCGTTCAAGGTCGCGGAATACCCAGTTATTGCAGTGATCGTGATTGTCTTCGCGGCGGGAATTTGGCACCGCTGGCACTCGTTCCACAAAGCACAGGGCTAAATACCCACGAACCTTCAGGGCTTCGTTATCAGTTGCTGAGTGCGGACAGCACTTTTGCGGCGTGGCCGTCAGCTCGTACGCCGTACCAGACGTTTTCAATAGTCCCCGTGGGACCAACGAGCACGGTGGAGCGAATCACGCCAAGGTAGGTCTTGCCGTAATTCATCTTCTCGCCGAAGGCCCCAAACTTTTCCATGACCGTTTTCGACGCGTCGGTGAGCAAAGTGAAGGCGAGGCCGTACTTCTTTTTAAAAGCCAGATGCGTATCCGCGGAATCGGGTGACACGCCAAAGACCTTTACCTCGGCTGCGCGAAAGGCTGATAAGAGATCGTTGAATTGGCAGGCTTCTTTCGTGCAGCCGGGAGTGTCGTCGGCGGGATAGAAGTACAAAACGTAACGTTCGCCGGCCAACGAGGCCTTACTCACTGTCGATCCATCGTCGGCGACGAAGGAGAACGCGGGGACTTTCTTTCCGACGACGAGTCGAGCCATAAAGCGCTCCTTTAGCGATGATGGTGGGTATAACTGAGTTACTCGTAGACTAGACAACGAAGCGCTGTGCGACGTACAGAAGCTTGGGCCCACCAAGGAAGCCGGTTCTGGGTCCGACCGAGAAACGACCAGAACACCGTGACCACGGAACCAATCAACGCCCCCGAGGGGGCCGACCTATACGCCACCGAGCAGAGCTTTGAACAACTTGGGGTGAGCCCCCCCCTCGTGGCCGCTCTCGCCACCCAAGGAATTGTGGCGGCCTTTCCTATTCAGGCCATGACTATTCACGACGCCCTTGCTGGTCGTGACGTCTGCGGCAAGGCCAAGACGGGGTCCGGCAAGACTCTGGGCTTCGGCCTTCCCATGTTGATGCGCGTGGCCGATGTCATCACGTCCGACCCGGTCACCAGCGATACGCCACCGGCACGCCCCCGCGGGTTGGTTCTCCTCCCGACGCGTGAGCTTGCGGTTCAAGTATTCGAAGTCTTAGAGCCCCTCGGCGAAGCCTTAGGTTTAAAGGTGACAGCGCTGTACGGTGGCGCCGATATCGAGCGTCAGACTAAGCAATTACGTCGCGGATGTGACATCGTCATCGCCACGCCGGGCCGCCTCATCGACCTTGGTGATCGTGGCGAAGTCAACGTGGAATACCTTGACGTATTGGTGCTGGACGAAGCTGACCGCATGGCCGACATGGGCTTTATGCCTCAGGTCGAATGGGTTCTGCGTCGTATCGCCGAACGCCCGCACCAGACCTTGTTGTTCTCGGCCACCTTGGATGGGGCCGTGGACCGATTGGTCAAGCGCTACCTCACCGATCCGGTCTTCCACGAAGTCGCAAGTGACACGCAGACCGTCTCCAACATGGTGCACCACTTCTTGAACGTCCACCAGATGGACCGCATCAAAGTAGTGGCCTCGATATGCAACTCCTACGACAAGATCATCATCTTCGCCCGCACCAAGCGGGGCGCGGACCGGTTGGTCGAGCAACTTGAAAAAGAAGGCGTGAACGCTGCGGCTATTCATGGTGACCTTCGCCAGAACCAACGTGAGAAGGCCTTGGCCGACTTCGGTACCGGTAAATTGCACGTCCTCGTAGCCACCGACGTGGCGGCGCGCGGTCTGCACATTGACGGTGTCGACGTGGTCATTCACTTTGACCCTCCCGAGGATCACAAGGCCTACCTGCACCGTTCGGGTCGCACGGCCCGCGCGGGATCCACCGGCATCGTGGTCTCACTTTTGCTCTGGAATCAGATTGTCGAAGCGGGCATCGTCATGAAGCGCCTGGCGCTCAAGCGACCCGTGGTCGAAGTCTTCTCGAATAGCCCGCACCTCAATGACCTGGCCAACTGGGAACCGGAGATGTCCGAGTCCGTCCTATGAGCACGCCCGTTTTCGAATTCGATGAATCTCTCCAGCGAGCCCTCGTGGTTGTCGCACACCCCGATGACGTTGACTTCGGCGCCGCGGGAACGGTCGCGACCTTGACCCAGCACGGAGTGCACGTGGCCTATTGCATGGTGACCTCCGGGGACGCGGGCGGAGACGGCTCGAAGCACAGCAAGGCCGAGCGCGCCGCCATTCGCGAATCAGAGCAAACGGCTGCTGCTCGTGAAGTGGGGGTGACCACAGTTCACTTCCTGCATTTCGCCGACGGAGAGGTGGAGCCGACCTTGGCTCTGCGTCGCGCCATTTCTCGGGTGATTCGCATTGAGCGACCCGACGTGGTCATCACGCAGTCGCCGGAACGTAATTGGGAGCGCATCTACGCCTCGCACCCGGACCACCTCGCCGCGGGTGAAGCCACCATGCGAGCGATTTACCCCGACTCGCGTAATCCCCATTTCTTCCCGGATGAGCTGAGTGACGTTGAGCCGCACACCGTGCCCGAAGTCTGGGTCATGGCCCAGCCGGCCACCATGGTGGTCGACATTACGGACGCCTTTGACCGCAAGGTCGCCGCTCTGCGACAACACGTCAGTCAGGTGGGTGAACGTGATGGTCTCGAAGAGATGCTGCGCACCTGGACTGCCGGCACAGCTGCCGACAACGGCCTGGCCGAGGGTCGTTTGGCCGAAGGTTTTCGCCGAATTAATACCAAGTAAAGTCAACGAAGCACGAGGGAGAAAAACGTGGGCAATGAATGGTTTGAAACCGTAGCGGTCGCCCAACGTCGCGCCCGTCGTCGCCTTCCACGCTCCGTCTACGGAGCCCTTATCGCCGGATCCGAAAAAGGCCTGTCGTCGCAGGATAATCTCACCAGCTTCGACGAATTGGGTTTCGCTCCACACATCGCCAATCTCGCTCGCGAACGAAACTTGGCCACGCGGGTGATGGGCCAAGACGTCTCCATGCCGGTGATCATTTCCCCCACAGGGGTCCAGGCGGTGCACCCGCAGGGTGAAGTTGCCGTTGCTCGGGCGGCAGCGAACCGTGGCGTGGCCATGGGACTTAGTTCTTTCGCGAGCAAGTCGGTGGAAGAAGTGTGCGCGGTCAATAATCAAGTCTTCTTTCAGATGTATTGGTCGGGCGACCGCGACACCATGATTCAGCGTCTCGAACGTGCCCAGGCTGCCGGTGCCAAGGGAATTATTTTGACCTTGGACTGGTCGTTCTCCAACGGCCGCGACTGGGGAAGCCCTTGGATTCCCGAGAAGATCAACCTCAAAGCCATGGTGAAGTTGGCTCCCGAAGTCATCGTGAAGCCGGGCTATCTCTGGATGTTCGCTAAAAGTGGCAAGTTTCCGGATCTATCGACCCCCAACATGGCGCCCGTGGGCACCAAACCGCCTACTTTCTTCGGGGCGTACTACGAGTGGATGCAAAGTGCGCTGCCGACGTGGGACGACGTGGCCTGGCTGCGCTCCCAGTGGAGCGGTCCCTTCATGGTCAAGGGCGTCAGCAGGGTTGACGACGCCAAGCGCGTCGTGGACTTGGGTGCTACCACCTTGTCAGTTTCGAATCACGGCGGCAACAACCTCGACGGAACCCCCGCCCCTATCCGCTCACTACCCGCCATTGTGGACGCCGTCGGTTCGCAGATTGAGGTAGTCCTCGACGGTGGTGTCCGTCGCGGCAGCGACGTGGTGAAGGCTCTCGCGTTGGGAGCTCGCGCGGTGATGGTTGGTCGCGCCTACCTCTGGGGTCTCGCCGCCAATGGTCAGCCGGGCGTGGAGAACGTTCTCGACGTGCTGCGCAGTGGTATCGATTCCACCTTGATGGCGATCGGCAAATCCGATATTTCTCAACTCAATCGCGACGACGTGGTAGCCCCCGACGGATTTTTCCGCACGCTGGGTTCGAATTAACGCTGCGTGATGCCATCTCGGCTGAGCAGTTCGCTCAGCGAGGGGTTGGCCGCGGGCCGAGAGAACTGTTCGTTGAGCCAGGCGCCGATGAGTTCGACGTGTGTGCGCAATATAGGCCGCCAGTCCTCGTGGGCAACGCCAGTGATATCGGCCGACATGGTGTCGAGAAATTCCAAAACGCCGGCGGGAACGCCCTCCACGGAGGGCCCTTGCTCGATATACAAACCGACGTCGCTGGAGCCCTGGTGACCACAGTGGGCGAGCTCGAGCCCCATGAGAAACTCTGTCGCGATATGAGCGAGGGCGTAGTTCAGGTCTAGTTCGGTAGGCGTCGTCAGGTCCTTGTCACCGGAGAGTAACAAGACGGGGGTCGTGATGCGTTCGAGCTGATTCACGGTGACGGGTCGGACGTAGGGCTCCATACCGACCACCGCACGGATCTTTGGACCGTGGGCTTGGTCGGCAGCAAAGGCCAAGGAAGTAGCGACGCCGTTGGAATGCCCCAGCATGGCGAGTTGTTCGAAGTTCAGTTGCAGCCCGTGGTCGAAACCGGGGCGCTCACCAGTGACCGAGTCGAGCAGAAACTGCGCGTCGGCCGCTCGGTTACGTCCGTTTGTTTCCTCATCTACCAAGGTGCCGAGGAAAAGATCGCTCGCGGTGCTGCCGGGGTGGTCACCGGCAATCACTACGAAACCACGGGCCGCCAGGGCTTCGCAAATCTGCGAATAAATCAGCCGAGTACCCGTCCACCCGTGCGAGAGCAAGATGACGGGGTGGGGCCCAGGCTGTGGGGCCGGCCGCGTCAAAGCTTCGCCAGCAAAAGCGACGCCGGGAAGTAATTCGTAGGCGGTGATGGGCGAACCATCGTTCATGGCGGGGTACCAGTAGTCGACACCAATCCAACGGTCGCCGCGCTTGGCGTCGACGAGCAAGGTGGATGCGTGACCGATGGTCTGAGCGGAGGCTTCGAGTCCCATGATTAGGCGAGTTGGCGTAGAACGAAGTTCAAGACGCCACCGTTGCGGTAATAATCGACCTCGGTCGGCGTATCGATGCGCAGGCGAACGTCAAAGGTGACGCTCTCGCCGTCGAGGCGAGTCGCCGTGACCGACAAAGTCGCGGGAAGTTCGCCGCGGTTGAGTGCGTCGACGCCGTGGAAGCCGAAGGTCTCGGTGCCGTCAAATTCGTAGGTGGCCGCACTTTCGCCCGGCAGGTACTGCAAAGGCAAGACGCCCATGCCGACCAAGTTGGCGCGGTGAATGCGTTCGAAGGATTCCACCAACACGGCCTTGACGCCGAGGAGACGGGTGCCCTTGGCTGCCCAGTCACGCGAGGAACCGCTGCCGTATTCCTTACCGGCCAAGATGACTAAGGGGGTTCCCTCTTCTTGGTAACGCATGGACGCATCAAAGATCGACATCTCGAGACCTTCGGGGTACTTTATGGTGACGCCCCCCTCGGTGCCCGGTGCCAACTGATTGCGCAGACGAATATTGGCGAAGGTACCGCGCACCATCACGTTGTCGTTGCCCCGACGGGTGCCGTAGGAGTTGAAGTCATTGCGGCTGACGCCACGGTCGGTCAAAAAGAGTCCGGCCGGCACGTTCGGGCGGATGTTCCCAGCGGGGGAGATGTGGTCGGTGGTTACCGAGTCACCGAGTTTGGCCAGCACCCGCGCACCGGAAATGTCGGACACGGTACCGATGTCCATGCTCAGCCCATCGAAGTAGGGCGGAAGTTTCACGTAGGTGGATGATGCGTCCCACGGGTAGGTCTGCGTCGACGTCGCAGCCACGGACTGCCAGCGCTCGTCGCCATCGAAGGCAGCAGCGTAGCGAGTAGCGAACATCTCGGGAGTCAGCGACGAGCGCACCGCAGCAGCCACGTCGGCGTCGCTGGGCCAGAGGTCGCGCAGGAAGATGTCGCGGCCGTCGCGGTCAGTACCCAAGGGTTCGGTCGTGAGATCGATGTCGATGGTTCCCGCCAGGGCGTAGGCCACGACCAAGGGAGGGCTGGCCAGGAAGTTCTGCTTGACGTCGGGGCTGATGCGACCTTCGAAATTCCGGTTACCCGACAGCACCGAGACCACGGAGAGATCGTGTTCATTCACCGACTCGCTGACACCGTCCAACAAGGGGCCGGTGTTACCAATGCAGGTGGTGCAGCCAAAACCGGCGAGATAAAAGCCCATCTCTTCGAGAGGTGCGGTGAGTTGAGCACGGTCGAGGTAGTCCATGACCACGCGACTCCCGGGGGCCAAGGAGGTTTTCACCCAGGGCTTTGCCGAGAGACCCTTGGCTGCGGCGTTGCGTGCCAGAAGTCCGGCTGCGACCAGTACCGAAGGGTTCGACGTGTTCGTGCAACTGGTAATTGCGGCGACGACGACGGCACCGTCGCGCAGAGTTTCCGCGGCGTCCACACCGGGAACTGTCTTGGGCTCGCGACCGAGAGCGTCGCGGAAGGCTCCGCGCGCACTCGAGAGGTTGACGCGGTCTTGCGGGCGCTTCGGTCCGGCCAGGCTGGGCTCCACGCTGGACAAGTCCAACTCGACAATGTCCGTGAATACGGGAGATTCGCTGGTGGCGTCGTGCCAGAGGCCCTGGGCCTTGGCGTAGGCCTCTACGAGGGCGACCTGCTCGGGGGATCGGCCCGTGAAGGTCAAATAGTCCACCGTGATTTGGTCGATCGGGAAAATGGCACAGGTTGCGCCGTACTCGGGAGCCATATTGCCAATGGTGGCGCGCGTTTCGAGTGAGAGCGAGGTCACTCCCGGTCCGAATGCTTCAACGAACTTGCCGACCACACCTTTGCGGCGCAGCAACTCGGTAATGGTGAGCACGACGTCGGTGGCGGTGACGCCTTCGCGGGTCGATCCCGTGAGCTTGAGTCCGATAACCGGAGGAATCAACATGGACGTCGGTTGACCAAGCATGGCGGCTTCGGCTTCAATACCACCGACGCCCCAGCCCAGGACGCCCAGCCCGTTGATCATGGTGGTGTGCGAGTCGGTACCGACCACGGTATCGAGATAGGCGAATCCCTTATCGTCAAACACCACGCGGGCGAGGTGTTCCAAATTCACTTGGTGGCAAATACCCATCCCGGGAGGTACCACGCGGAAGTTGCGAAGTGAGTTCTGGGCCCATTTGAGGAATTCGTAACGCTCACGGTTACGCTCATACTCAATGGCCACGTTCTCTTCGTAACTTTCGGGCGTGCCGGAACGCTCCAGAATCACCGAGTGGTCAATGACCATCTCTACCGGTACTAAGGGGTTGATCTTGTCGGCGTCACCACCGAGGGCGATGATGGCGTCGCGCATGGCGGCTAAGTCCACCACGGCGGGTACGCCGGTGAGGTCTTGCATCAAGACGCGGGCGGGGGTGAAGGAAATCTCCCGGGCGTCGTCACCGGCGGCCTCACCGTGGCGATCGGGCGTGGCGGCCCAGCGCGCGACGGCTTCAATGTCCGCGGCGGTTACTTTGACGCCGTCTTCGTGACGCAGCAAGTTCTCGAGAAGGATTTTGATGGAAAAGGGGAGTCGACTGACACCGAAGTCACCGAGGGCGGTGGCGGTGAGGTCGAAGTAGCGAAGCGTCTTCTCCCCGATCCGTAGTTCTTTTTCTGATCCGAAACTATTAAGGGAGGAAATGGTCACTGCTCTATTCTGCCACCAAAAGCGACACAGCGAAACGGACATGGAGCCCGAAGCGCACGCGAAAAAGTGGGAGACTGGATGTTATGGCCACCCCCTACGACATCTTGTGCGCACGTTTTCAGGACGCCTTTGATCTCTTGGAAAAGGGTGCCGATCCCGTCATGCGCACCTCGGACCGGAGCGACTATCAAGTCAACGGCGTGATGTCCGTGGCCAAACGGCTCGGTCGTCCACCTCGTGAGGTGGCCGAGGAAATCCTGCGTTCGGTCAACATTGCCGACGTCGCCACCGTCGACGTCGCCGGACCAGGTTTTCTCAACGTCACCCTGACGACCGAATTTCTCTCGACGCAGGTGCATCAACTCCTGGCCGACCCTCGGATGGGCGCGCGGCGATCAACGACGGCTCGTCGAGTGGTTATTGACTATTCCGCCCCGAACGTGGCCAAAGAAATGCATGTCGGCCACCTGCGCTCTACCGTCATTGGCGACGCACTGCGTCGCATGTACGAATTCCACGGCGACGTCGTCATCGCTCGGAACCATATCGGTGACTGGGGAACTCCCTTTGGGATGCTGATTGAGCATCTGTGTGATCTTGGCGAAGAGTCAGCCCTGGCCAGTTTGTCTATGGGCGATTTGAATTCCTTTTACCGCGAAGCCCGTATCAAGTTCGATGGCGACGATACCTTCAAAGATCGCAGCCGCACGCGGGTGGTGGCCCTGCAGGGCGGTGACGAGGAAACGCGACGGCTCTGGCAATTACTGGTGGATCAATCGGTGGAGTATTTCAGTCAGGTCTACGGCACCTTGGACGTTCTGCTGACTGCCGATGAAGCAGTGGGGGAGTCGTATTACAACGACATGTTGCACGCGGTGGTGGAGGACCTCGATACTGCCGGGCTATTGGTCGAATCTAACGGTGCGCAGTGTGTGTTTCCCCCGGGTTTTGTCAACCGTGAGGGCGAACCCTTCCCGCTCATCGTCAAGAAGAGTGACGAAGGTTTTGGTTACGCGGCCACGGACTTAGCTGCCGTGCGTGATCGCGTCGCACACGTACACGCGGACGAAATCCTCTACGTGGTGGGAGCACCGCAGTCCCAGCACCTCGAGATGGTCTACGCCACCGCCCGCCTAGCTGGCTGGCTACCCGCGACGGTGCGTTGTGAACACGTCGCCTTCGGCAACGTTTTAGGTACCGATAGAAAAATGTTTAAGACGCGTAGCGGTGACACGGTCAAACTCAGCGACCTGGTCAGTGAGGCGGTCGACCGTGCCGACGCCCAACTCGTGGAGCGCGCGACGCCCCTCGACGAGGCGGAGCGTCGGGCCTTGGCCGTCACCATCGCCCGCGCCGCCATTAAATACGCCGACCTCTCCACCGAGCGTCAACGTGACTACGTCTTTGATCTCGATCGCATGTTGGCCTTTGAAGGCGACACTGGTCCCTACCTCTGCTACGCCCACGCACGCATCCGCTCAATTTTCCGTCGTCTGGATGCTCCATGGACGGCGCCAGAAACCTTGGCGGTGACCGACGCGGCCGCGCGGCACCTACTGCTGGGCATCGTGAACTTCCCCGAGGCCGTGAGCGAGTCCCTCGCCCTGCTCGCTCCGCACCGCCTGTGCACCTATCTCTTTGACCTCGCCCAGCGATTCACGTCCTTTTATGAGTCGTGTCCCGTCCTCAGTGCGGAAGAACCGCTTCGCAGCGAGCGGCTCGCCCTCTGCGAGTTGACAGCGCGCACCTTGGCGGTGGGACTGCATCTTCTAGGAATTGACGCTCCCGAACGCATGTAAGTGACCGTGGGCGCAGTCCACACTGGTGAAATGTCCCTCGGGCCTGCGGAATCACTAAAGTCCTAGTCGTGGTACTTCTGCCATGGACTGAGGGGAAACATGAAGGTTAAAGCCGCTATTGCCACGGAAGAAAATGGACCGTGGATCACCACCATGATCGACATCGATGAGCCCAAGGCTCACGAGGTCAAAGTAAAGATGGCCTTCGCCGGAATGTGCCATTCTGACGAGCACGGTCGCACGGGCGACATGACGGCCCCACCGGAAGTCCTCGGCTTCTTCGGTGTGAAGTCGATGTTCCCCTTCGTTGGCGGACACGAAGGCTCCGGCATCGTGGAGTCTGTTGGCGAGAACGTGGTGGGACTTGCTCCTGGTGACCACGTTGCCGTCTCTTTCATTCCATCGTGTGGACGTTGCCTGTCGTGCGCTTCCGGTCAGCCCTACATCTGCGACCTCGGCGCGCAGACGCTGGCTGGTCCCATGATCTCCGACGGCACCTGGCGTCACCACTACGAAGGTGAGCCCCTCAACCGCTTCGCACAATTGGGAACTTTCTCCGAATACATCGTCACTCACGAAGCGTCCTTGGTAAAGATCGACCCGTGGTATGACCTTCGTGCTGCGGCCTTGATTTCCTGCGGCCTCGCGACGGGCTTCGGTTCGGCCGTGACCCGTGGTGGAGTGAAGCCCGGCGACGTTGTTGCCGTTATCGGTTGTGGTGGAGTGGGCGCAGGTGCCATTCAGGGCGCCATCCACGCCGGTGCCCGTGCGGTCATCGCTATTGACCCCAACGAGTCGAAGGTGGAGCGGGCCAAGTTGATTGGTGCCACTCACGGAGCACCCTCAACGCTGGACGCAGCCTTCACTTTCTTGGGTGAGCTGACTTCGGGACAAAACTGCAACGTGGTTATTTTGACCCCAGGCCGTTTGACCGGTGACCTCATTGAGCAGGCTCGCTCGATTTTGGCCAAGGGTGGCACCATCGTGGCGACGGCAATCGCCCCGTTCGACCAAACGCAGGTTGACCTCAACCTCGCCATGCTGACCCTGTACAACCAGGAGATCAAGGGAACGGTTTTTGGTTCCGAAGCACCTCGCGTGCAGATCCCTCGCATGCTGCGTCTGCACCACGAAGGCAAGCTCTTCATTGACGAAATCATCACCAAGGAATACAGCCTTGATGAAGTCAACCAGGGCTACCTCGACCTTGAAGAGGGCAAAAACGTTCGCGGGGTTGTTCGCTTCTAAGTACGTGTGGCGTCACTTCTTGTCGGGAGAAACGGGGCGAGAAGTGACGCGCACGCTCGGGTGATTTCAGGCTGCGCTCAAGAAATTCGGAGAGTCGTCCCACGCGCGTAGGGCATTTGCGAGATCACAACGTGGGCCGCTCTCTCATAGGTGAGAGTGAACGAAGCCCACTCGCGGCTCGCTGCCAACCTGTGATGCGCGGCGTGACGGGAAGGAGAGTGCGACTTTCCCAAGAACCACGCCATACGCCCGTGGCGTACGCGGCATCGTCGACCATCGCCAAGGGAAGACTCAGAGCCGAATTCGGACGTGAGCCCCGGAAGCGCCAGAGCGTTCCCCCAACCAAAAGAACAAGAGCCGGTCGGCGAAGAATCTTGAGCGCGGCGGCCGCGAAAAGCAGGGGGCCGAACGCGCGCACCACGCCCCGCGCCACAGGTCCCGCTGATTGCCACACACCGCGCACGACGATGTCGCGTACCAGCTGATCGTTGCGGGCGAATTCTTCCGGCAATTGTTCGCGGAGCAGTCTCTGAGCCATTGCGGAAATAGTCACCGCCAGCTTCTTCTGGCCCAAGAGAAGCGCGAGCAGAGACCCCGTCGTCCAGAGGTCGCCACCCACGGGCGAGAGTCGGGTGGGGTGGCGCAGGGCAAGGGGGCCGGCGGACCGTCCGTAGCCGTGACGTTGGGCCAGCCACTCAGGCCACGAATCGCGCGGTGGATGCTGCACCGTGATCGACGCGTCGTAGCGAACGAGCCAGCCGGCGTCGTGGAGGCGCCAGACGAGATCTACATCCTCGCCACGTCGCAATTCCTCGTCGAAGCCCTGACCCAACGCGTCACGGCGCACCAGCATGCAGGCGCTGGGTACGTAGCTCACTCGGCCGTGGGGGACAACCACTGAGGAAAGTGCCCCTAGATCGAGCGGCGAAAACTGCTCTTCAAAAGAACCACGTGGTCCTCCCGTATTAAGGCCGACTACCCGCGGGGCAACCGCAGCCACCATCGGGTCATCGAAGTGCAGTCGCAGGGTAGTGACGAGCAGGTGAGCGTCGTGGGTGGTGATGTTCGCATCCACAAAAAGAACGAAAGGAGTAGTGGCGGCGACCAGTCCGGAATTCCTCGCCGCCGCCGGGCCACGATTGACGTCATGCCGGATGACCGAGGTGATTTCGTCGGTGAGCGTTACCGGAACTTCGGAGGCATCATCCACGACGATGACGCGAGGAAAACCGAATGACCGCAGGGTTCGCGAAAGTCCTTGGATGTCGTTGTGCACCGGAATGATGATGGTCACGTCGTCAACCGTGCGAACGGCTGTGGTGATGGGGTGCAGAAAACCCTGGTTGACGAGCTGTCGCGCGAGGCCCCCTGAGGTTTCATCCACAACTCCAGGCGATCGCCACGATTGGAGAATTTTTCGTGAGCGGATGGGTACGTGCACTAACCGCCACGGTGATCCACCAGCCAGCAAGCCGGGGCTCAGAAATCGCGCCTGCGCGTCCAGAACGACCTTGGTGCCGGGGCTCAGAGGGTGGGCGGCATCCGTGGTGGGGGCGGGGGGATTCGAACGCACCAGGTGAGTTTTCCACGCCGTGACACGACGGGGCGTAAAAATTGGCAGAATGGGGGAGGTCCGAGGAGGAACGATGAACCCCGAGAACGAAAATCCCACCGAGAACGAGGCTGATGTCAGCGTCGATCCAGTCGAACTGTTGGTTGAAGAAGTATCCATCGACGGTCTTTGCGGCGTCTACTAAACCCATGGAGTCCACCACCTTTGACGTGGCGGCCCCCTGGCAACTGAGTCCCGACGTTTCTATTCGTGACGAAATTTTCGGTGCGCTGGCTTACCACCACATCACGCGACGCTTGGTCTTTTTAAAGTCCCGCACTTTGGTCGACGTGGTGCGTGATCTGCACAACCACGCGAGCGCGCAGGACGCCATTACTTCCAATGTGGCCGAGGCCGAGCGTGATAGCTACGCCCGCGCCTTGTCAGCCCTCGTGAATGCGGAGGTGGTCTGTGGCCGCTAATAGTTCGCTACGTGATCGTTTCGAAAGAGGTTTGGCCGCTCCGATCTGCTTGACCTGGGAGCTCACCTACGCCTGCAACCTCGCCTGCACCCACTGCTTGAGCTCTTCAGGTCGACGCGACCCGCGCGAACTCACCACCGCCGAAGCGCTCGGACTCATTGACGAAATTTCGGCGATGCAAATTTTCTACATCAACATGGGTGGGGGCGAGCCGATGATTCGCTCGGACTTCTTCCACATTATTGAGCACGCGGTGGAACGTCACGTAGGGGTGAAGTTCTCCACCAACGGAACGCGCATCGACCCCGCCGCCGCCCGCCGCCTGGCCTCGATGGACTACTTAGATATTCAAGTATCCATTGACGGAGCCGATGCCACAACCAGTGACGCCATTCGCGGTAGTGGCACCTACGATCAGGCTCGCCGCGCCATGGACAATCTTCGCGACGCCAACTTTGGCCAGTTCAAAATTTCCGTGGTGATGACGCGCGAGAGCATCGAGCAACTCGATGAGTTCGAAAAGCTCGCCCAGGGGTACGGTGCCGAATTGCGCCTCACCCGACTTCGTCCGTCAGGTCGCGGTGTGGACGTGTGGGACCAACTGCACCCCACCCTGCAACAGAATCGCGATTTGTATAAGTGGCTGATCAACCGGCCCAATGTTTTAACTGGTGACTCTTTCTTTCACCTCTCCGCCCTCGGCGATCCCCTCGAAGGGCTCAACCTCTGTGGGGCGGGCCGCGTGGTCTGTCTGATCGACCCTGTGGGCAACGTCTACGCCTGTCCCTTCGTGATTCACGACGAGTTCCTCGCGGGCTCAATCCGTGACGGTGGATTCGGAAAAGTGTGGACCGAGTCGGAGTTATTCCGTAGCTTGCGCGAACCGGGCAACCCGGGGGCGTGTGGTTCGTGTGGTTCCTACGATGCCTGTCGTGGTGGTTGCATGGCGGCCAAGTTCTTTACCGGCTTGGAAATGACCGATCCGGACCCCGAGTGCGTCTTCGGTCACGGCGAGACGGCGCTGGCGGCCAAGCGCGTGTCTATTCGCCCCACGCCCTCACCCGATCATTCTCGTCGCACTCCTGTCGCCCTGACGACTCGTTAAGCCATGGGCGAGCCCCTGGCCCAGCGCACTACCAGGGCTCAGGCCGAACGCGTGCGGGGGGTGCTGTTGATTCCCGTGGGGTCCTGCGAGCAGCACGGACCACACCTTCCCCTCGGTACCGACTCGATCATCGCCGAAACGATTTGCGCCGACGTCATGGCGAATCACGACGTGGACGTGGCGCCTACCGTGCCCTTTTCGGCCAGTGGCGAGCACGAGGGCTTCGCGGGGTTGTTATCCATCGGCACCGAAACCACCGCGGCGGTTCTCACCGAACTCGTTCGCTCGGCCCGAGCAAGTTGGTCGGGCGTCATCATCATCTCGGGTCACGGCGGGAACGCCGACGCCTTGGCACGGGTGGCGCGCGTGGCCCAACACGAAGGTGACAAGGTTGCCGTGTGGTTGCCCACTCACGAAGAGGGCGATCCGCACGCCGGGGCGAGTGAGACCTCGGTAATGATGACTATTCAGCCCTTTGCCGTCGGCGAACTCCCCGAGGGCGTCGACCTGACGAGCGATTGGGTGACACGAGTTCGCGAGGGGGGAATGCGCGCAGTTTCAGAATCCGGAGTCCTCGGGCACCCCCGTCGGGCCACGGTCGAAGAGGGTTGGAGGCTGCGACGTCGCTGGTGTGGTGAAGTAGAAGAGTTGATTCGCCAACTTCGAGGAGAACTATGACGCGTGTTGCCATCGTGACCGGAGCCGCGCGCGGTATTGGCGCGGCCACCGTCGACGCCTTGGTGAACGACGGTTTCTACGTCGTGGCGGTGGATCGCTGTCGTGACATCGCCGATGTCCCCTACGCCCTCGCAACGCCCGCTGACTTAGATGCCGTAGTGGCGCGGCACGGGGAACACGTGTTGGGGCTCGTCGGCGACGTACGTTCGAGCTCGGACATGCAACTTGCCGTCGACACCGCCCTGCGCCACTTTGGTCGTCTCGATGCCGTGGTGGCAGCCGCGGGCGTGGTCGGTGGGGGTGGACCACTTTGGGAAATGTCCGACGCCACCTTCGATGCCATCATGAGCGTCAATGTTCTGGGGACGCGCCGCTTGATTGAGGCGGCCACGCCCGCTCTCCTCACTAACGGTGGTTACGGTCGCATCGTGGCCATCGCGTCGGCGGCTGGTCGACAGGGTCTACGTCACATGGCGGCGTACTCCGCGGCCAAGCACGCCGTGGTCGGGCTCATCCGTGGAGTGGCTATGGACTTGGCCGACACCAAGGTCACGGCCAATGCCGTGAGCCCGGGCTCAACGCGCACCGCGATTCTCGAAGCCTCCGCCGCTCTCTACGACCTGCCCTCGGGCGAAGCCTTCGCGAGTCAACAACCCATTGGTCGCTTGCTGGAACCCAGTGAGGTAGCCGGAATGATTAGTTGGTTGTGCTCGGCACACTCCTCAGCGGTCACCGGAGCGGATCTCGCCGTCGATGGTGGAATGACGGTTTCTTAAAGCACGCGGCGAATCAGCGACGACCCTGGCCGATACGCGAGGTGCGCGGCGCGGGGTGCATCCAGAAGTAGCAGATCGGCGCGGCTTCCGATTCCTAAGTGACCCACGTCCGTGCGCTGCAGGGCCCGTGCGCCACCGAGGGTGGCGGACCGTAGTGCCTCGTCGCAGGTCATCTTCATGTCACGCACGGCGATGGCCATGATGAAAGCCATCGAGGTGATGTAGGAGGTACCGGGATTGCAGTCGGTAGCCAAGGCCACCGTGACGCCGGCCTCCAAAAAGCGCCGTGCGTTGGGGTAGTGAGTCCGCGTAGAGAATTCTGCGCCGGGGAGAAGGGTGGCCACGATGCTGCTCGCGGCGAGTGATTCAATTTCGTCGTCGCTGGCGTGAGTGCAGTGATCCACGCTGGCGACGTCGAGTTCCACGCCGAGGGCGATGCCCCCCGACGAAGCGAGTTGGTTGGCGTGGAGGCGCAGACCCAGACCGTGGGCGCGCGCAGCTAACAAAATGTGTCGCGCTTCGTCGACCGAAAAAGCACCCTGGTCACAAAAGACGTCGGCCCAGCGGGCGTGGGGCGCGCAACGTTGGAGCATGTCGCCGGCAACCAGCGCTACGTAGTCGTCACGGCGTCCGTGGAATTCGTGGGGGAGGTGGTGGGCGCCGAGAAAGGTCACCTCGGGAGTGAAGTCACTAGCCACGGCGACTAAGCGCTCCTCGTCTTCCACGCTGAGGCCGTAGCCGGATTTAATCTCGCAGGTAGTTACGCCGTGGCGGCGTAACTCGGCGATTCGTTGCGCGGTACCTTGACGAAGTTCATCGGTGGAGGCGGCGCGCGTGGCGGCCACCGTGCGCGCAATTCCACCACCGGTGTAGGGGACCCCCGCCATGCGCGATTCAAATTCATCGCAGCGATCGCCCGCGAAGACTGCGTGGGTGTGCGAGTCGACGAAACCGGGTATGACCGCTGCACCGCCGGCGTCAATCATCTCGTCGGCGTCGGGAACGTCACCGTCGGAACCCACCCAGACCACCCGTCCATCATCGACGACGATGGCGGCGTTCTCGAGGCGTCCCATGAGCGAACCGTCGCCCAGAGTCGGGTCGTTGGTGGTCAGCTCGGAGATGCGACGAATGGCCGTGGACATCTAGCCCTCGCGCATGGGAATGCGAACGCCACGTTCGGCGGCTACCTGCTCGGCGATTTCGTATCCGGCGTCCGCGTGACGCATGACTCCCGTGCCGGGATCATTGAGTAACACGCGGGCAATCTTTTGCCCCGCCAGGGCGGTGCCGTCGGCGACGCACACTTGGCCGGAGTGAATAGAACGACCAATCCCGACCCCGCCACCGTGGTGAATCGAGACCCACGAAGCTCCCGAGGCGGTATTTAACATGGCGTTCAACAAGGGCCAGTCGGCAATCGCGTCCGATCCGTCGAGCATGGATTCGGTCTCGCGGTAGGGCGAGGCCACCGATCCGCAGTCCAAGTGGTCACGGCCAATGACGATAGGGGCCGATAGTTCACCCTTGGCCACCAAGTCGTTGAACATCGCCCCGGCCCGATCGCGTTCGCCGTAGCCGAGCCAACAAATACGCGCCGGTAGACCCTGGAAAGCCACCTTGTCTTGAGCCTTCGTGATCCAACGACGCAGGAGATCGTTTTCCGGGAAGAGATCCAGCACTGCCTGGTCGGTACGAGCGATGTCTCGTGGGTCACCGGAAAGAGCCACCCAGCGGAAGGGCCCCTTGCCTTCGGAGAAGAGTGGTCGAATATAGGCGGGAACGAAACCCGGGAAATCGAAGGCGCGAGCGAAGCCTCCACTGAGGGCTTCGGAACGGATGGAATTACCGTAGTCAAAGACCTCCGCGCCGGCGTCTTGGAACCCGACCATGGCCTCGACGTGCTGGGCCATCGAGAGGCGTGCACGCTCGGTGAATTCTTCGGGCTTCTTGGTGGCGTAGTCCGACCAGTCGGCGAGGTCGATACCTTCGGGAAGATAGCTGAGCGGGTCGTGCGCGCTGGTTTGGTCGGTCACGATGTCGACTTCCACGCCACGGCGGAGAATTTCGGGAAATACGGTCGCCGCGTTACCGAGCAGGCCCACCGAGAGCGCGCGACGCTCACGGGTGGCCTGCGCCACGCGAGCTAAGGCCTCGTCGAGATCGTCCGTCCATTCGTCGAGGTAGCGATGCTCTACCTGCCGCTGGAGACGCGCGGGGTCGACGTCCACGCAGAGACACACCCCGTCGTTCATGGTGACGGCCAAGGGCTGGGCCCCACCCATGCCGCCCGCACCGGCCGTCAAGGTCAAGGTACCGGCCAGGGTGCCACCGAAGCGTTTAGTAGCCACGGCGGCGAAGGTTTCATAGGTTCCTTGGAGGATCCCCTGCGTGCCGATGTAAATCCACGAACCCGCGGTCATCTGTCCATACATTGTCAGACCCATGGCTTCAAGGCGGCGAAATTCTGGCCACGTGGCCCAGTCGCCCACCAGATTGGAGTTGGCCAGCAGAACGCGTGGCGCCCACTCGTGGGTTTGGAAGACGCCGACGGGTCGACCCGATTGAACCAACATGGTCTCGTCGTTCTTCAAAGTGGTCAGGGTACGAACGAGCGCGTCGAAACTCTTCCAATCCCTCGCGGCACGACCCGTACCGCCGTAGACCACGAGGTCGTCAGGACGCTCGGCCACTTCGGGATCGAGGTTGTTCTGCAACATGCGCAGTGCCGCTTCTTGTGGCCAGTCACGAGCGGAAAGAACGTTGCCGCGAGCGGCAGATACGGGGCGGGCGCCAATCATGTTTTCTCCTTAGGCCAGGGTGACGAACTCGGCCACGAGACGGGTGACCTCACCCGCAGCCAGTAGATCATTCGCTGCGGCCAATTCGGGGGCGAGGTAACGATCGCTACCGGGCGCGCCGGCCACGCGCAGCACGGCGTCGCCCACGGCACGGCCCACGGGGGAAGCCACGAGGGGAGAGCGCAGAGCCATGGCGCGTGAGGCGGTCACCAGCTCAATGGCCAGGACGCGCCGGAGGGCGTCGATGCTGTGGCGAAGTTTGCGCGCCGCGTGCCAACCCAAGGACACGTGGTCTTCTTGCATGGCCGAGGAGGGAATGGAATCAACACTGGCCGGCACCGCCCAACGTTTCATCTCGGTCACCAAACCGGCTTGGGTGTACTGGGCGATCATCAGACCCGAGTCGACGCCGGGCTGGTGCGCCAAGAAGGCGGGCAGTCCGTAGTTGCGCGAGGGGTCCAGAATGCGATCGGTGCGCCGTTCGGCCATCGACGCGACATCGGCCAGCACGATGGCACAGAAATCCAATACGTAGGCCACCGGGGCACCGTGGAAATTGCCGTTGCTCTCGAGACGACCATCACCCATTACGGAGGGGTTGTCGATACGCGAGGCCAGCTCTATTTCGGCGACTTCGCTGGCGTGTCGCAGAGTGTCACGCGCGGCGCCGTGAACTTGCGGTGCACAACGAAGTGAGTAGGCGTCTTGGACTTGGGTCGAGTCGTCGAGGTGGCTCGCCACGATGGGAGAGTCTTTGAGCAAGGCGAGCAAGTTGCTGGCCGAGTCGCGCTGACCACGATGTGGCCGCAGTTGCTGCACGTCTGCGGCGAAGACTCGATCGGTTCCGCGAAGAGCTTGAATCGAGAGCGACGCAGTGACGTCCGCCACGCGGAGCAATTCGCTCGCGTCCGCGAGGGCGAGTACGAGCTGCCCCAACATTCCGTCGGTCCCGTTGATGAGAGCCAGGCCTTCTTTTTCGGCCAAGGTCACGGCGGTGAGTCCGGCTGCGGCGAGCGCCTCGCTGGCGGGCCGGCGTTCACCCAAGGCATCACGCACGTCGCCTTCACCCATAGCTGCGAGCGCGATGTGTGCGAGGGGTGCGAGGTCTCCCGAACAGCCCAAGGATCCAAACTCCATGACCACGGGGGTGATGCGGGCGTTCAACATGTCGCAATACAACTGAGCGACTTCGGGGCGTACTCCGGTGACGCCGGAGCAGAGGGTGGCCAAGCGACAGACCATCATGGCGCGGATGACTTCTTCTTCGACTTCGTCACCCATGCCCGCGGCGTGGCTGCGGATGAGGGATTGCTGAAGATTGCGTCGCTGGTCGGGAGTGATGAAGGTGGTCGCGAGCGAACCGAATCCCGTAGAGACGCCGTAGACCGGAGTCCCGTGCGCTACCAAGGCATCAATGACGCCACGATCAGTAGCCAAAGCTTCGAGGGTGGCGGGATCGATGACGATCTGCTGGTAACCACGAGCGATGGACACGACCTCGGCCGGCGAAAGAGTACGACCCGAAAGGGAGATGGTCATGAGTTTCGCCCTATTACGCCGGCCAGAGATTCCAGCACGAGGAGAGCGACAAGTCGAACCGTGCGCTGGTCGGCGCTGTCGCGGGCTACGTCCACTTCGGTGAAGTCCATGGCTCGTACTTGTGGGTGTCGTGATAAATGGCGAACGGCGCGACGCAGTTCGTCGGCGCTCAGCCCTCCCGGGGCGGCGGCGGGGCACGCCGGTACCAGGCTTCGGTCGGCGACGTCGAGATCTACGTCGACGTAAACGGGTCGACCGTCGCGCCCGGCAATGGACAGGGCGTCATCCAAGACATCTTCGATCGGGCGTCGACGTAGCGCGTCACGGCCGACGTGAGTGATGCCCGCGTCGCGCGCGTGCGCGGCGTACGCGGGGGAATTGGAAAAGTCCGCTACGCCCACCTGCACGATGTGCGAGCCGGGAAGACCGGCGTCGACCAGTTGACGAACGGGTGAGCCGTTCGAGGCACCTTCACGAAAATCGAGATGCGCATCGAGGGTTATCAGGCCCCAGCGAGAAAGGGTACCGAGGGAGAGGGCGTTGAGCGCGGTGAAGGTGCAGGCGTTATCACCACCGAGAATGAGAAGCATCTGGCAGGCCTGATGAACGAGGTGAACGGCTTCGCTGATGCGTCGCTGCCCCGCGGCGGTGTCGGGCTGGGAGACGTCGCCGTAATCCAAAATGGCGCCCCGTGAGGAAAGGTCCATTTCGTCGGTCCACGACCACGTGGAGTAGCGACGCAAGGCGTCGCGAACGGCCGCCGGCGTACTTTCGGAGCTACGCGGGGTAAGGGAAGTGGCGAAGGTGGGTACCCCCAAGAGGGCCACGGTGGTTTTTGACGGATCCCAGTTCGTGCTCAGCAAGGAGTGCGCGCTGGGCCACAAAGAATCGGTCGACGTTGACATGTCTCCCACTCTACGCAAGGACCTGCCGGACCGCCCTATTCGCCCGTACCGGCGGTGGCGGCGCGCCAGAGTTCGCGGTAGTTGCGAAAGGTGATGTCGCGCGTGATGTATCCCGCGTCCTCGAGTTCTCGCTGGAAAGCCGGTAGCTGCGTCCACGGTACGCCCATGTCAACGTGGTGAGCCAGGTGCCAACCCGTGTGATACGGAACGAACCAAAATCGCGCGATCAGGCTTTGACGGACGTGATGGGTGGTAAGACGGCGGTCGTCACTGCGATGCATGCCACCGTGTTCGGCAATGGCGCGCAGACGATTCAATACGCGCCACTGCGTCATCCACGGCAGCCACCAAAAGACAATCCACGCCCACCATCTCCCGGTGATCGCCCAGGTCGCCGCCGCCATGGCTAATTGACTCAACCAAATACGGCCGGCCAGGGGACGAGAGTTCTTCTTGGTGAGGGCACTCACGAGAACGCGAAAGTTTTTCCATCCCGAAATACCGATGGCGTCACGCAGGAGGCGACGACGAAGATCTTCGGCTCCGCAGGGGTAGCCGTCGTAAAAGAGAATGTCGGGTTCATCGGGTCCGAACTCGTCTTTGTGGTGAGCGAAATGACCGCGACGGTAGAGCTCGATGGGGACGAAGGCCGGATAGGCGATGATCCAGCGGCCCACGATGTCGTTCCATCGCTTCTTCGTAAAGAGAAGCTTGTGCGCCGCTTCGTGCATCAAAATTGCGAAGCGGGCGTGCATGGGTCCCATCAGGATGACCACCACGATAAGTCCGACGACACCACTGTGGGTGCCTAGCCACATGAGGCTCAAGGTCCAGAACCACACCATGACAACGGCACGGACATTGCGAGAGTTGGGAATCTTTCGGTAGCGGGCGCGAATCTCGGGGATGGGAAAACCGTTGACCAACAGTCGCTCCGTCGGCAAGACCTGGGGCAACATTTGCGGGTCGGGCTTGAGGGTCATCACCATGCTCGTATCGTACGCCGATGACGGTGCCCGACACGAGTGGGTGGTGTAGGGTTCGGGTACCTCGCGGTCAGCGAAGTCGGTGAAATTCCGACGCTGTCCCGCAACTGTAACGGGGGTCTTTGGACCCTTGAAGCCAGGTCGCCTGTCGCGAGGGGATGTGAAAGACAGCCTCGAGGCATGGGCGGTCGTTCGAGAGTCGCTCTGTCTCTCGTCGCCAATCAACTCGACGAAAAGGAGACCACAATGAAACGACTCACCGTCCTACTCACCGCACTCACGTGTCTATTCGCGCCCGCGTCGATAGCCAGCGCCACACGATGGGCACACGTAGCCGCCGCACCCACCTGCATTGTCTCGCTCTCGCCCTCGGCGACCGAGTCGCTCTACGCCATCGGCGCGGGCTCGCAGGTGCAAGCAGTTGATAGCGATTCGAACTACCCAACGAAGGGGCTACCGTCGAAGCGAATTGACCCCTTCTCTCCCAGTATCGAAGGCATTTCGTCGGTGTGCAAAGTCACCACGGTGACCGTTAAGGGCAAGAAAGTAATCACGCACAGTTCGAAGCCCGATCTCGTGGTCATTGCCTACGATCCGGGTGGTTTGAGCTCAGGGCTGAGGGCCTTGGGAATCTCGGTAATCGTCCAGGACGCCCCCACGACGGTGAGCGCCGCGCTGGCGCAAATCCGTCAACTGGGATCGCTCAGCGGTCACGCCGCCACCGCCACCGCGCTCGCGACGTCAATGCAGAATCAAATCACGAAGGACATTAAGTCGATGCCCGCCCACTCGACGCAAGGGATTAGCGCTTTCTACGAGATTGATCCAACCCTCTATTCCCTCACGAGCTCCACGTTCGCCGGAAGTCTTTTGGCGTCGTTGGGAGTAGCGAACATTGCCGACGCCGTTGATTCACCCGACGACGCGGGTTATCCGCAGTTGCAAAGCGAATACATTATTTCTTCCAGCCCCAAAATAATCTTCACCGCCGACGGCACCAGTGTGGCCGCGGTGTCTGCTCGTACGGGGTGGAAGAGCATTTCGGCAGTCGCGAAGAAGAAGGTGTTTGTTCTCAACCAAGACATCGCATCGCGCTGGGGGCCGCGTCTGGTTCTGCTGATGGATACGCTCACCGCTGATGTGAAATCCACCGTGAAGAAATAGTCTCGAAAACGTCATGCCACAGCCCCCTCACCGTCGTCGTGTCGTCGTCGTGACGTCATTGATTGTGGTCGTGCTCGTCACGGCGATGGTGACGGGTCTTTCGCTAGGCCCGATGAATATTCCCTTCGGCGACATTGTCGGAAACGTGCTGAGCCATCTCGGTCTGGGCCACAGCGTGGTGAGTCCGACGCAAAGTTTGGTCATCTGGCAGATTCGAGCTCCCCGCATCGTCCTGGGATCGCTCGTGGGCGCCATGTTGGCCACCGCGGGGGCGACCTATCAAGGCGTCTTTAGAAATCCCTTGGCCGATCCCTACCTCCTGGGCGTTGCTGCCGGTGCGGGTCTCGGCGCGACGATTGCCATCGTTGATTTAGGGGGAACGACGGGGATTCCTACCTGGACACCGTGGTTGGCCTTTGCGGGTGCGATGCTGGCGGTCGCGACTACCTGGACTATCGGCGGCCGTGGGCGATTCGCCTCGAGCACTACTTTGATCTTGGCGGGAGTGGCGGTAGCGGCATTATGCACCAGCGCGCAGACCTACCTTCAACAATCCTCCACCGTGTCCATCGCCCGCGTCTACATCTGGCTGCTGGGCTCGTTGAGCGGCGCCTCGTGGTCGAGGGTGACCTTGCTGTTGCCGTACGTGATCGTGTGCGCGGGAGTATGCGTCGCGAGCGCGCGCGCCCTCGATGTGCTGAGTGTGGGTGACGTCGAAGCACGCGCTCTGGGTCTTCCGGTGACGCAGGTCCGCTTCGTGGTGATTGTGGCGTCCTCTTTTGGCACGGCCGCGGTGGTGAGCGTGGCGGGGTTGATTGGATTCGTGGGAATCATTGTTCCGCACATGGTCCGTTTGGCCGTGGGCACCTCGTATCGGCGGGTTCTCCCCATTTCCCTGATTGGCGGGGCTGCGTTCTTGGTAGTGGCCGATACCGTGGCGCGCGTCGTGATGTCACCGTCCGAGTTGCCGCTGGGGGTGGTGACCGCCTTGGTGGGAGCACCGGTCTTCGTCATCATCTTGAATTCTCGTCGGCGGTCCGTGTCATGAATCGCGTGAGCGTCGAACACCTCACCGTTCTCGGTGGACCGCAGGAAGTTGTGCGTGACGTCACCGTGGCGTTTCGGCCGGGTCGCTGGACCGCCATCGTGGGTCCCAACGGCGCGGGCAAAACCTCGCTGGTGGAATCCATGGTGGCCCTGCGCCGGGTGGCATCAGGATCGGTGTCGGTCGCCGGAAAGGACGTTCACTCTCTCCGTGAACGTGAGCGGGCGCGGCTCGTGGCCTTTATCCCGCAAAACCCTGTGGTGCCGGTGGGTATGTCGGTAGTGGACTACGTGGGTCTCGGACGAACCGCTCACCACGGAATACTTCAGGCCATGGCCATGGCCGATACGCGAGCCGTCGAAGAGGTCATGAAACGCCTCAATCTCACGAATCTGGCTCAGCGCGACGTTGCGACCTTGTCCGGAGGAGAGTGCCAGAGGGCGGTGATCGCCCGGGCCTTGGCTCAGGCCACCCAGATTTTAGTGCTGGACGAACCCACCACGGGCTTGGATGTGCGCCACCAATTCGAAATCATGCAGATGCTTCGCCGAGAAGTTGATGAGTGCGAGGTGACGGTCATTTCCACCCTCCACGACTTGAGTCTGGCGGGCCAATACGCCGACGAGATGGTGGTGATTCACGACGCACGCGTGGTTCTGCACGGTCCAACGAGCGAGGTGCTGCGCTCACCCGAACTCGGTGATTGCTACGACATGGACCTGCGCGTGGTGGAAGTAGACGGTCGTGACGTCGTTGTTCCCATTCAGCGCGTGTAGCTCTCTTCATTCGTTTAGACTTTGAAGAAGCGTTGAAGGGAATTCCCGTGCGTCGCACGAAAATAGTTGCCACAGTTGGTCCGGCCTCAGATTCGGACGAGGTCGTTCTCGGTCTCGTGGCGGCTGGGGTCGACGTTTTGCGCCTTTCATTCGCACACAGCGATATTGAGTCCAACATCGCCCGCCTACGTCGCATCCGAGCCCTGGCTCCGGACGTAGCCCTGATGGTCGATATTCCCGGCCCGAAAGTTCGTGCCTGCACCTTCGGCGCCGACGGCGTCGAACTAGTTGTCGGTGCCGAAATAGAACTCCGCGAAGGTTTTGATGAGACCTCGTCCTCCGCAGTCATCGTTATCGAGCGGCAGAACATTCTCAGTGGTCTCAGCGTGGGCATGGCAATTCATATCGGTGACGGGGGTATTTCTTTGTCCGTCATTGCGACGGGTGCTCGACCGATGGCCCGCGTGACCTCCGGCGGTGTCGTTCGCGGCAAGCCGGGTTTGTCCTTGCCGAGTTCGTTGATGAACGACGAACTCCCCACCCCTGACGACCGCAAGCGGATTGAAGCCCTGCGCGAGGAAGAGTTCGAAATTCTGGCGGTGTCCTTTGTGCGCACGGCCTTCGACGTGGCGGCGGTACGCGCGGTTTTGAGTCGCGAGGACGTGATGATTATGTCGAAAATTGAAACCTCGGAAGGTGTCGCGAACCTTCAAGAGATTGTCGAAGTGTCCGATTCAATCATGGTGGCGCGCGGAGATCTCGGGGTGCGTATGCCTATCGAAGATGTTCCGCACCTCCAGAAGCTCATTGTGCGGACCGGAATTCGTTTTGCGCGACCGGTGGTCGTGGCCACGCAGATGCTCGAGTCGATGACGTACTCGCAGGTCCCGACGCGCGCCGAAGTCACCGACGTGTCCAACGCGGTTCTTGACGGGGCCAGTGCTCTCATGCTGAGTGGCGAAACCGCCATCGGACACGACCCCGTGGGCGCCGTGGAAACCATGAATCGCATCATCGTGCGAACCGAGCAGGACTTTGATTACGCCGCGTGGGGTAGTTCGCTGGGCGTTCAGCAAGTCGTCGGAAAGCGTTCGGAAGAGTCGAGAATTACCGCGACCATGACGGGCGCCGCGTGGCGTGCGGCCATGGAAGAAGACGTGGTGGCCATCGTGGCCTGTACGCGTTCGGGCATGACGGCACGAGCAATCTCCCGTTTCCGCCCACCCATGCCCATCGTGGCGGTCACCCCCTTCGCCAAGACCGCTCGACAGTTGCGGAGTAGTTGGGGCGTTAACCACGTCATTATTTCTGACAAGACGGATATGAACGAACTCGTGGCCCTGGCTCTGGACTATCTCAAGGCGGAGGGCTTGGCGGTTGCGGGCGATCCCGTCGTCACCATGGCCGGATCTCGTTCGACTGGTTCGGCCGTGACCGACACCGTGCGGATGGCCTTCGTTCCTTAGTCGCTGCTGCGTTCGCGAGCGCGTTCGCGGAACAGAGTGAAACGCCCCACGTATTCTTCGAGATTTTCCTGTGACCACGCGACGTGGGACCAACCAGGTAAGTCCTGACAGCGCTGACGGTGCGCCTCGACCTGGCGGGGAAGCCGAGCGTCGAAGCCGAGCGCGCGAAGTCCATCGAGCCGAACGTAGAGCGACACGAGGGCAGCTTCGCTGAGACTCGGGGCTGAGCCGGTGAGCCAGTCGTCGTGCTCAAGCCATTGTGACATTTCGTAGAGGGCAGCCGACAGAGCGCTCGAGGCCGCGGCGATGCGCGAGGTCTCGACGCCGTAGTAGACGCCAATCATGGGTGGAAAAATGGTGTGGTTAATCCAGGCCATACGCTCGCGAACTTGCTCTATCCCGTCTGTGTCACTCGGGAGGAGCGACGGTTCCGACAAGCGCTCTTCCATCCACCACAAAATAGGCAGCGAGTCGGCGAGATAGTCCTCGTCTATCTGCAAGAGCGGTACTTCACCCTTGGGGGAGTGAGCGAGGAAAGCCTCGGGGACCACGAAACCCTTGGGGCGGGCGGCGGTAGGCGGTACGTTGACCAGCGTGTACGAGACGCCTCGTTGGCCCAAGGCGAATTGCACTCGTGACACGAAGGGACAAATCCAATGTCCGTAGAGTGCCACCGAAGGTGAGCTCACAAGAAGAGTCTTTCGCAACCCGTTCCCTGCAAGATGGCATCGAGATCGGCGCGGTCGCGATCGTTCAGAGCGGCATATTTTTCGCGCAACCACTTCAGGCACTTCACTTGGTACACGAAGGTGCCTTGCGAGTATCGACGTCCATCGAGTTCGATGCTGAAGGTTTCTTCGCCCTTGTGGTGGGCCTCGGCGTTGGCCAGCAGGAATGGGGCATAGATGTGCCCCATTTCCTTTAGTAGGTCGAGGAGGGGGGCATCAACGAGATCGCGCGTGAGCCAACCCTCATTGTGGGTGACTGGAATCCACGAAGGGTCATCCATGCGCATAGTCCAGGTCACTACGCGGGGTGCTTCGGCAATAGCGATACGCGTCGATTCAGGGTCCCACAGCACGAGCTGGCTGAGCTGGCCGTAGGCCGCGAAGTCGCCGCGTCCGGGGCGATTTCCTAAGAGAAAGTTACGCTGAGAAATAATCGCGTCCAAGAGGTGCAGGGTGCGTCGATAGGAGGCTTCGACGACCGGAGTATTTTCGGGAGTGGAACCGACCAGCGCCATGCGGCTGACCTGACGATCGGTGATGTACTTCACGCCGCCTCGCCAAACATCATCGGCCATTTGGAGATTGTGATCGAGCGGAAGAAGTCGTCCCGCCTTGTCGACTGCTTCGGGATAGTGCCAGCGGTAGTGGTACATCATCTTGGTCATCCACTCGTCACCGAAGTCTTCGATGAGGTAGTCCAAGAAGGCCACGACGGCATCCGCAGGAACCAAGCTGCGCTCAGGATAGGAAATTTCTAGACGATCGATAATGGGTGTGGAGTCCACCATGGATTCGTCGTACACCCCGTCGGCGTTAGGGAATCCGAATGTCGGCATGAGCTTTACTTTGACCGGCGCCAAGTCATCCCACTCGGAGTCACGTGGGATCCACTGAAAGGGTATGTGTCGATAGCGCAGAACCGCGCGCATCTTGAGCGAATACGGAGAACCGAAGCCGCCACCAATCTTGAGTGGGAGATCTGTACGGTCGGCCATGTGTTTCCCTTCGTCGTCTCGAATCGTAGACGCGAACGGGAGTCCTTGGTGCCCCCGGCAGGACTCGAACCTGCGCTTCCGCCTTCGGAGGGCGACACTCTATCCATCTGAGCTACGGGGGCAAGAGGTACCAGCCTACCCGTCGGTGGATTTCGCCCGGTGAGAATCACGACGGTGCGTCTGCCCTAATGTTTCTCTATGAGCAAACCGCCGCTGGAGCGACGATTACTTCCGGATACTTCCCGAGTGACCAGTGACGACATATTCGTAGGTGGTGTGTCGCTCGTCGAAATTGCGGATACCTACGGAACACCGGTGTTCGTCTATGACGAAGAAACCCTCCGCGCTCGCGCCGCCGAGGCGGCCACGGTCTTTGACGAGGGTACCGCCTTCGCCTCCAAGTCCTTTTTGTGCATTGCCATGGCCCGGCTCGCCGTGGAAGAGGGTTTGTGCATCGACGTGTCAACGGCGGGGGAGCTCGATATCGTTCTGCGCGCCGGGGTCCCTGCCGATCGCATCATCGTCCACGGAAACAACAAGTCGCGTGAGGAACTCGAAAGAGCTGTCGACATCAAGGTCCGCCGGCTCATCGTGGACAATTTTGATGAAATAAAGAACTTGGCCGAGTTGGTGTCGCTCACTCGTCCGTTGGACGTGATGCTGCGGGTGATTCCGGGCGTCGAAGCGCACACCCACGAGTACATACAAACCGGTCAGGAAGATTCAAAATTTGGACTCTCACTATCACGTGGTGATGCTGATGAGGCCATGGCGCAATTGAGTCTCATCGCCGGAGTGAAAGTGCGTGGGGTGCACGTACACATTGGTTCGCAAATTCTGGACGTCGAATCCTTCGTGAAGTCCTTGGAGATCATCCGAACTTTTGTCGCCCGCCATGAGCTCGGTGAAGTCTGCATCGGTGGCGGGCTCGGCGTGGCGTACCACGCCGACGAGATCGCCCCGCCACTGCGCGAGTGGGGCGAGCGCGTGCGCGTCGCCGCGCGGGAAGTTCTCGGCGAGTCGGTGGTCATCACTGCGGAGCCGGGGAGGGCTATTACGGCGACCGCCGGCCTCACCCTGTATCGGGTGGGTGCACGCAAGGATGTCGACGCGCGGACCTATCTTGCGGTTGATGGTGGAATGAGTGATAACCCTCGGCCCATCCTCTACGGCGCGCGTTACGAGGCGGTTCGGGTGCAGCAGCCCGAGGCCACGCGGGACGGGTGTTTTCGTATCGTGGGCAAACACTGCGAAAGCGGCGACGTGATTATTGATGAGGCGTGGCTTCCGGCCGCGACGGCCGCGGGTGATCTCATCGCCACTCCCGTGACCGGTGCCTACGGCTACTCTATGGCGTCTAATTACAATCGTGTACCGAAGCCGGCAGTGGTTTTTGTGCGAAATGGTGTGGCGCGACTTGTCGTGCGTCGTGAGACGCTCGATGATCTCGCACGTCTTGATGTCTAAATTTTCTTTCATCTAGCGCGCCGATTAGCCTGAATAAATGGAAACTCCCGTCGTGAGGGTTGGCATCATTGGCGCCGGTACGGTTGGTGCTGCCCTTATTGATCTACTCAGCGACACTTCGCGGGTGGACGCGCTGATTGACGCTGCTGGATCGCGACTCGAATTAGTGGCGGTCGCGATACGCGACACCACGCGGGTACGCAGCCATATCCCCGCCCACCTGCTCGTTGATTCGGCGGAAAAGATTGCCAGCGACCCGACCATTGACGTGGTGGTGGAACTCATGGGCGGGACGAGTGTGGCGCACGAACTCATCACCACCGCCTTACAACGAGGTGCCTCGGTGGTGACTGCGAACAAGGCGCTCTTGGCTCTCTCGGGAACCGCACTCAGCGCCCTAGCGCGTGACAACGCCACCGACCTTTTCTACGAAGGTGCGGTCGGGGGAGGAATTCCGATCTTGCGCGCTCTGCGAACTTCGCTCGCCGGCGAACGCATCAATCGCGTGATGGGCATCGTTAACGGGACAACCAATTTTATTTTGTCCAAGATGACATCGGAAGGAAGTGAGTACGCCTCGGTGTTGAGCGAAGCGCAGTCGCTGGGATACGCCGAAAGCGATCCCACCGCCGACGTCGAAGGATTCGATGCCGCCGCCAAGGTCACCATTTTGAGCTCCCTAGCCTTCGGCACCGCTCTCGACGGCTCCGCAATTTATCGTGAAGGCATTACCAAGATTCGTTTAGCCGACGTGGAATTCGCCACACGTAACGGCTACGTCATCAAGTTGCTCGGCATCTCCGAGCGAGTCGGTGCCTCGGCAATTTCGCAGCGGGTGCACCCCGCCATGGTGGCCAAGGGTCACCCCTTGGCGTCGGTCGCGGGAGCCTTTAACGCTGTCTTCGTCGAGGGCGCATCCTCGGGGCCCTTGATGTGGCTGGGCCAAGGAGCTGGTGGCGCACCCACCGCCGCCGCGGTGCTGGGTGACGTCGTGGCCGCCGCCCGGAACAAGGTCACCAAGCGCTTTGATGTGCCTTTCTCGGTTGATACAACTTTGGGTACTTTCCCGATGGGGGAATTGCAGAGTGCCTTCTACATCACCCTGAACGTTATCGACCGCCCCGGAGTTCTCTCGGCCGTTACCAGTGTCTTTGGTGACCACGACGTGTCGATTCGTTCCATGGAGCAGTCCGGCTTCGGAGATGAAGCCCACTTGATGTTCGTCACGCATATCGCCTTCGAAAGTGACGTGTCGGCGACCTTGGTCGACCTCGCCAAGCTCGAGGTGGTGGAAGAGATTGGATCATGCATTCGCCTCATCGGAGTTGACGGATGAGCCAGTGGCGCGGGCTTCTGCACGAGTTCGGCCCCTGGCTGGATATTGAGGGCATCGACGAAATCGTCACCCTCCACGAAGGCAATACCCCGATGCTCTTGGCTGAGAGAATTTCCGAGCGCGTCGGTGCCGAAGTCTGGATCAAATTCGAAGGTCTGAACCCCACGGGTTCGTTTAAGGATCGTGGTATGACCATGGCCGTCACCAAAGCCAAGGCTGCGGGTGCACGAACGGTCATCTGCGGATCCACCGGTAATACCTCCGCCGCCGCGGCGGCCTACGCCGCGAAGGCGGGCATGGCCTGTGTGGTCTTGGTTCCCGAAGGCAAAATCGCCCTCGGGAAAATGGCCCAAGCCATTGTTTATGGCGCGGAAATTATTCAGGTGCGGGGGAACTTCGACCGTGCTTTGACCTTGGCGCGAGAACTCACGCAGCACCTTCCCATCACCATCGTGAACTCCATTAACCCCGATCGTATTGAAGGTCAAAAGACCGGCGCTTTCGAAGTCGTCCGGGCGCTCGGTGACGCCCCCGACATTTTGTCGATTCCTGTGGGGAACGCCGGGAACATCACGGCCTACTGGCGTGGCTTTAATCAGTTCTACGAATCACGTCAATCGACCGTGCTGCCCAAAATGTGGGGTTTCCAAGCAGCGGGATCGGCACCGATCGTATTGGGCCACCGCGTGGACGAGCCCGAGACTATCGCCACCGCAATTCGTATTGGAAATCCGGCGAGCTGGATTCCCGCCTTGGAAGCGGTCGACGAATCTCACGGCGCGATTCGAGCGGTGACCGATGACGAAATTTTGGAGGCCTACCGTTTCGTGGCCCGCCACGAAGCCATTTTCTGCGAGCCCGCATCGGCGGCGTCGATTGCCGGTCTCTTCAAGTTCGGGGTACCCGCGAACTCGCGCGTGGTCTGCGTCTTGACCGGTAATGGCTTAAAGGATCCCGCCACGGCGACAGCTGGCGCTCCCGTCCCTCAGGTGGTGGACGCCACTTTG
>Ga0136642_1000168_pt1 | contig 38978 bp, 41 predicted proteins | sample LowCatLa1302831Y_FD_115313 | JGI IMG/M metagenome (GOLD analysis project Ga0136642, IMG submission 115313) | Freshwater microbial communities from Lower Cathedral Lake, Yosemite National Park, California, USA - 13028-31Y | ecosystem: Environmental > Aquatic > Freshwater > Lake ... | reverse complement strand
ACGTCCTGCACCCATCAAAGTTCCTGTAGAACCAAGTCCAGCGACAAAATGAGTAATTGTTGGAAGGTCTGCAAAAATTTCCGGACCTGTGCCTTCGTAATGAGCCAATGTGTTAGCTGGATTTCCATATTGATAAAGAAAAACCCATTCAGGATTCTTTTCGGATAGTTCCTTTGCTACGCGTACTGCTTCATTTGAACCACCTGCTGCAGGTGAAGAAATAATTGTTGCGCCCCACATTTCGAGCAACTGTCGTCTTTCAGGACTTGTGTTTTCTGGCATAACGCAGATCAATTTATATCCACGAACTTTTGAAACCATCGCAAGTGAAATTCCAGTGTTACCACTTGTGGGTTCTAATATCGTTGAACCCGGCTTGAGAAGTCCTTTACGTTCTGCATCATCAATCATTGCAATTGCAGTTCGATCTTTTATAGAACCTGTTGGGTTTCGATCTTCCATCTTTGCCCACAAGCGAACATTAGGCGCAGGAGATAAGCGTGGAAGACCAATCAGTGGTGTGTTACCAACCGAAGTTTCGAGGGAATCAAAACGTGCCACTTATAAAACTTTTCTTAGCCGCCGGCAACAGCGGGAAGAATAGTTATGAAATCACCATTCTTTACTGGTGCCTCTAGTCCACCTAAAAATCGCACATCTTCATCATTTACATATAAATTAATGAAGCGACGCAAAGATCCATTTTCTAACAATCGTTCGCCGATGCCGGGATATTGCACATCCAAATCTGAAATTACTGCGCTCAATGTTTCACCGTTTGCGGTTACTACTTTTTGGTCCTTTGTGTAGGGACGCAAAATTGTTGGGATACGGACTTCGATTGCAGTTGTCATGGGGCAATTATTACTTCAATTGGTGTTATTCGGAAATTGAAACTGATTCTTCGCTCACTACGCCATCAATAATACGAAATGAGCGAAACTCTGTCGCAGGTGCAATCTCTTCGCGAGTAGAAACCAGTACGTAATGAGCACCTGGCTCGCCAGCATATGAAATATCCGTACGGGATGGAAATGCTTCTGTTTCAGTGTGTGAATGGTAAATCACAACAATTTCTTCATCATTGTCATCAATTTCTCTATACAAAGCCAAAAGGTCCTTGGGGTCGAATTCGTAGAAAGTTGGAGAGTGTGCCGCATTAATCATCGGCTTCAATCTTCCAGGATGATCTTTACCTATTGGACCCAGAATTACTCCACAAGCTTCATCAGGATATTCTCTTCGGGATTGCTCCAAGATTGCATCTACATGTGCGCGCGAAATAGAAAGTGTCATTAGAAGCAAAGACTATCTAATCAATTGACTTCATTTGCTGAATCATCCATCAACGCTTTTAATAAACTTCCTTGCAACCAACCCAACCATGTATAAACGGCATAGACACCCCGCAATGGATCATCTGGTGCTAATAATTCCAACTCATCATGGCTACGCTCTTCTACTTTCAGGCGAACTCCTAAAGCCAATCTAATATCGTTGATAGCACCAAGCCAGGCTTGTGCATTTTCATGGTCTAATTCAATCGCGCCATCACTGGCACTTTTGAGTAGTACTCGCATTGCCATCGCGTGAGATTTTTTCTTATTACGTAAAACAGATTCTGTATATCGGCGAAACTCTGCCGCATCAACGCCATCTGCATAGGCATTTGGAAGTAGTCGTAATAGGACTTCATCATCTGGTGGTGAATCATGAGTAGTAATTCCGACCATCGCCGCAAGTGGATCTTCATCAGCGTGATCCGCGCGCTCACTTAATAGTTCAATAATTTGACCTGCTAAATTAATGAGGACTTCGCGTTCGGCTTCTGAGAATTCTGCAATAAAAGTATTGTCACCGTGGCGAGAAAATCCTGATTCTTCGCTCATGAAACTTGATCTCCATGCCGGACTGTTGCCCAAAGGCCAAACTCATGCAGGCGTGCAACATCATGTTCCATTTCTTCTCTGCTACCCGTGGAAACAACTGCTTTGCCTTCATTATGGACTTTTAACATCAATTCATTTGCGCGTTCTTTGGAATATCCAAATAATTCCATCAATACATATGTCACATAACTCATAAGGTTTACAGGGTCGTCCCAAACAATTGTTACCCATGGTTTATCCGTGCTAAAAATTGCCTGAATCTCTTCTTCAATTTTTGATTTTGTGTCTACCATTTTATTTCACAACAACAGAAAATTCAGTAGATTTATTTTCAATTGTTTCTCCTTGTAGAAAATAAAGGACTCGGTAGGTAGCTACGCCACGTTTTGATTCAGTATATGGAAGAACAAATTTTCCATCATCAGCAGTTGCTAGTACCACTGCTATATCTTGCCACTTTCCTAGAACCAATTTTTGAAGTTGTGCGGTAGAGCCTGGACTCTGCGGAAAAATCGTTCCTGTAATTTGGGTTGCTTTACCGAGCGAGACAGTGGTTGGGGCGACGACAGAGATACGAGGAGCAACGTCAATGATGGCTTCATCACTCATCGAATTTGCCCTATCCCACGTTCCTTCAGTGCGTAATTGAAGATATGTCCGTGTTCCAAAAGTAAGTGGAAGTGAAATGCTGCCATCGCTTCCTGTCACAAGGTCGGCAAGGTGGCGCCACGGTGACTGTTCTGATTTTCTATATTCAACAATAACCGCTAACCCACTCTTACCGGATTTATCTTCTCCAGTTACATTGCCTGTAAGGAGAAAGGAGTCTCCATATCTGATCGTATTTTTATCAAGAGATAGAACTGTTGTAATTTTTTCAGGAGCAAACGATGTTGCAGCCTTTCGAATTTCTTGAGTTGCAGTGTCATCTTCAATGCCCAAGGTCCAAAGTGCTACACCGCCTAGTTTGTATTGTGAAACCAGGGCTGCGCGCTGTGCATACGAGTCACTATTTTGATACCAGACAGTTCGCGTGACGGTGCAAGATGTCGCTAAATTATTTTTACCTTGGCCATTGAATACTTTTGTGTATGAATAGGTTGCCTCTGCCGTTTTGGTATCAAAGGTTGGTGTTGCTTGATCTACTAATGCTTTAGCTTGTGCGTAATTCGTTTTAAAAGTTGCCGCTTTTGCGCTCAACGATGTTCCTGGTGGAGCAGAGGTCGGACAAATACCAACTATGCCCGTAATCCAGTCGCGTCCATAACCAGGTAACCCCACATAAACTTTTGAAGAGGGCATAACAGTTATCGCGTAGTTCAATGTTCGTTGCACCCACGTTATTGGTCCAATTGGTCCCGGTTGATCCACAGAATAGTCATATGTCATTATGCGTAATCGATCAATATCGTTTGCAATAGCAGCCCACGCATAAACGGTGTACCCCTTACTCTTCTGCGTTGGATCGAAAAGTACAGGTGTAGTTACAGATAATAGTTTTTGATTTGCATGGAGTTTGATGCTCAATTCCTTTATAAAAGTAATCCAATTTGGCATCGTCTTGGGCCATGTCGCACTTCCATCGACAAATGCAAATCCTTCAAAATCTAAATCAATTCCGTCGAATCCATTATTCATAACAAGATTAGAAATACTCTCAATGATCTGGGTGCGTGTTGTTACATTTGCAAGTGAAGTTGAAAGTTCTAGTTTTGCAGTTCCATCAGTTATCGTAGGAATGACACTGATGCCCGCTCTTTTTATAAGACATGTAGTGGTTGCCATTGGCCACGAAGGGTTACCTGACACGTAATCATTTCGAATCACTGCTTTACTCTTGAGAGTGAACCAAAATGGCATTACCTCTTTTATAAGATCGCTATTTCTAAATAAATATGAAGCAGTCAAACTATCGTTTTCAGCGCTCCCATATTGGCTGGCGTCACATATTCCAGCGGTTGCAGTCTCGTCGCGGGTGAGTGATGGAATTTTCTTTACAAAAGGCAGCACTGTTTTTACTGAATAGTATGGAATCCATCCCGAAAGGATCTCCCGAGGCGCCCGCAGAGAATCATCTGCTCCATGGGCCACTACTGGAATCGAAGCAACCAGAAATACTGCACTAGCAAAAATAGCTAAGCGCGATAGGTATCTCATTATCTGCTTCATAAGGTTTTTTAGGGTATCGGGTAGGCTTGAGAAAATCCTTTGACCACGCCCCAATTTCAATTTTGCATATCAACAGAAGAGGCCTGACTCATGAATACAGAAGTACCTACGTTAGCTCGCAAAGCTATTGCAGAATTACTCGGGACTTTTGTTCTTGTCTGCTTTGCAACTGGCGTCATCATCAGTGGAGTTGTCCCATTTATGGGACTTGCGCTTTCTCCAGCGCTAGCCGTATTCATTTTGATTTTGACTCTTGGTTATATTTCAGGGGCACATTTCAATCCCGCAGTATCTCTGGCTTTTCTTTTGCTCAAACAAATGAATCTAAAAGAATTCATTACCTACATCTTGGCGCAATTGGCCGGCAGCGCTATCGCAGCTTTATCCATGTTTGTTATTTTTTCTAAAGCTAAATCAAATGTCGTCCATAGTGGGGTAAACCAACTTGCGCACGGTACATCGTTTCTCACTGGCTTTTTTCTTGAACTTGGAATGACTACAGTCTTCATACTTGTTGTCTTACTTGCTTCCCAAGTTCGCGCAAATGAACCAAAGCAATGGGCACCTTTTAGTATTTCAATTGCAGTCTTTGGTCTACTTCTAACTTTTGGACCACTCACCGGTGCTTGTTTTAATCCAGCACGCTGGTTTGGACCAGCACTTGCGAGTGGATTTTGGAACAATGGCGCAATTTATATTTTTGCACCCATGATTGGTTCAGTTCTAGGAGTATTTACTTTTCGTTATTTATCTTCAGGGGCAGGACGCAATCCTGCGTGAATCTCTTTACATGTTGGACAGATTGGATATTTTTCTGGGTCGCGTGATGGGATCCATTTCTTCCCACACAAGGCTTTGACAGATTTTCCAGTTACGGCAGATTCAACAATCTTTTCTTTCTTGACGTAGTGTGAAAATCGATCATGTCCGCCATCATCTTCAACAAGTTCAGGGCGCGTTAATAAATCGGTGTCGCTCTCTTCTTGAGTACCGAGTTTCCTGAAGATTCCCATAATGAAGGTAAGGATACTCGTCAGATCTCGCTTTGAGCATCCGCTTCATGCGGGTAGAATTGGGAAATGAAGGATCTTCTACACACCGCTGATTTGTCGCGTGAGGATATTGAACTCCTCCTTGCCACAGCGAGTGACTTTGCGGCAAAACCACTTTCTGCAAGTACTGCACTTGCAAATAAGAGCGTCGCAATTTATATGACAAAGCCTTCAACACGTACCCGTCTTTCGTCAGAAACCGCTGTTGCCCATCTTGGTGGGACACCAATATTTATTCGAGGTGACGAGCTTCAATTAGGTCGCGGTGAAACTATTGCTGATACAGCAAAAATAATTAGCGGCTATTGCGATGCACTGATCATAAGGACATTTGCCCAAAGTGATGTCGATGAACTTGGTGCACATGCCAGCATTCCGGTAATCAATGCACTTACCGATGACGACCACCCAACGCAATTACTCGCTGATTGGCTAACAATCCGAGAAACTTTTGGCAAAGATATTTCTGGAAGAAAATTTGTTTATCTCGGTGATGGAAACAATATGGCCAATGCCTGGTTGGTTATGGGCGCCATAATGGGTGCACACGTTGTTGCTGCTACACCTGAAGGAAAATGGGCGCCCGATACAAAATATATTGAATTAGCTCAGGGCATTGCAAAGAAGAGTGGTGCCACTATCGAGGTTATTCACGATGCACATGAAGCCGCGCGCGATGCGAGTGTTCTCTATACAGATGTGTGGATGTCCATGGGTGATTCAGAGGTAGATCGACAAGAGAAATTTTCAGCATTATCTCCCTTCTCAGTTACAGAGTCACTGATGCGGGTAACACGTAAGGATTCAATCTTTATGCATTGTTTACCTGCCCACCGTGGTGAGGAAGTTTCTAGCGCTGTTATTGACGGTCCACAATCTGTAATTTGGCGTGAGGCCTATCATCGCCGCACAACTATCCAAGCGCTCCTGTACCACTTATCACGCGGCGAGTTACAGGGTTCGAATTAGCCTGACGTGCGAGTAACCGCTACCTTATGGGAATGCGCGTAGCCGTCCCCTTAGAAATTCGTGATGGAGAGAAGCGCGTAGCGCTTGTCCCAGACATTATTAATAAACTCACCCGACTTGGACTCGATGTAGTTATCGAATCCGGTGCTGGTATCCATGCTCAAGCAACCGATGCAGATTATGTAAGTGCCGGTGCATCCGTTGCTAAGGGTGAAGTTCTCGGCGATGCCGATGTTGTTTTATCAGTACAGCCGCTAACACCACAACAAATGTCGAAGTTGAAAAAGGGCGCAATAACAATTTCTTTCCTTTCACCTGTAACTGCGGTGGATTCAATCGAGGCAGCCACAAGCGCAGGCGTTACAGCTTTTTCGCTTGAACTAGTTCCACGTATCTCACGTGCGCAATCTATGGATGCTCTGACATCTCAAGCGCTCTGTGCCGGATATCGCGCTGTGCTTGTTGGTGCAGAAATGTCACCTCGCTTTTTCCCATTACTTATGACTGCTGCAGGAACTGTTACTCCTGCTCAAGTTTTAGTTTTAGGCGCAGGCGTTGCAGGACTTCAAGCTATTGCAACAGCTCGCAGACTTGGTGCAGTTGTATCTGCATATGATGTTCGACCATCATCGGCTGATGAAGTGAAATCAATGGGTGCCACATTCATTGAGCTCGAACTTGAATCACTCGAAGGCGCTGGTGGTTATGCCCGTGAAATGACAGAAGAACGCGCTGCAAAACAACGTGAGCTTCTCACTCCATACATTGCAAAATCACATTTAGTCATTACTACTGCAGCTGTACCTGGTCGCGCTGCACCACGTCTGATGACGCAAGCCATGGTTGATTCAATGGCACCTGGAACAATTATCGTTGACCTTGCTGCAGAAACTGGCGGCAATGTTGAAGGATCAAAGCCTGGTGAAGTAGTAACAACTGCCGGTGGCGTAAAGATTTGGGGCGGAAAAGATGTTCCTAGCCAATTATCTTTTCACGCATCAAGTTTGTATTCACGCAACGTGGTCAATCTTCTAACGCTATTTACTAAGGCTGGCGCTGATGGCGCCCCTGTTTCATTTGACCTCAATTTTGAGGACGAAATCATTAATGGTTCAGCGGTGACACACGCAGGTTCTCGCAGAAATTCAGGAGGGGCTAAGTAATGAGTGCAGTAGCAATCATCTCCATCTTCACACTGGCGGTATTCGTCGGTTTTGAAGTTGTATCAAAAGTTTCCTCAACATTGCACACACCTCTTATGAGTGGTGCAAATGCTATTCACGGCGTAATTTTGGTGGGAGCAATTATTGTTGCCGACCATAGCTCTACAAATCTTGAACTCGGACTCGCTGTTGCAGCAATCATTTTGGCCACTATAAATATGGTCGGTGGTTTCGTTGTAACGGATCGAATGCTTGAAATGTTCAAGGGTAAGAAATAATGAGCCGTACTCTTTATGACCTCATCGGTCTCTTTGCAGGCGTCTGCTTCATTCTTGCTCTCAAAGGTTTATCTCATCCAAAAACTGCTCGTCGTGGAAATAGAATCGGCGCAGTTGGCGCAACAATCGCAACTCTAGTTGTTTTCTTTTATACAAACCCTGGCTCATCACTTCCGCTCAATAACTTGGGCTGGATTCTTGGTGCCATCGCAGTAGGTGGGGTAATTGGCGTTCCAGCAGCACGTAAAGTTCAAATGACTCAGATGCCACAACTTGTAGCACTTTTCAATGGTGTGGGTGGTGGCGCAGCAGCTCTAGTAGCCATCGTTGAATATCTTCACCTAGGTACAAATGCAACTACTGCCGATGTAATTTTTACAGTATTTACTGTCATCGTAGGTTGTGTTTCATTTAGTGGATCCATCATTACATTCCTAAAATTGCAAGAATTAATGACTACTCGCCCAGTTGTATTTCCTGGCGGACGTTTTGTTATCGCCGCAACACTTGTTGCAGTACTAGGTGTTGGAGCATGGGTCGTTTCAGCACTCGGAACTGCACCTCTGCTCATACTTGCAGCACTTTCACTCCTATTCGGAATTCTCTTTGTACTTCCAGTTGGCGGCGCAGATGTACCAATCGTTATCTCGCTTCTCAATGCATTTACTGGCCTTACCGTTGCTGCAAGTGGATATGTTCTCAACTCCGTACTTTTGATTATTGCTGGAACACTCGTTGGTGCTTCTGGAACAATCTTGACTCGCTTGATGGCAGAAGCCATGGGACGCTCACTCTTTGGCACACTCTTTGGTGCATTTACTGCAAAGCCACAAGCATCTTCAGGAGTTGCCGAGGAACGTCCAGTTCGTTCAGGTTCACCTGACGATGTTGCAATCTTGCTCAACTATGCACGCCGCGTAGTAATCGTTCCTGGTTTCGGTCTTGCTGTTGCGCAAGCACAACACACTGTTCGTGAATTAGCAGACCTTATGATTTCAAAAGGAATTGATGTTGCTTATGGCATTCACCCAGTAGCTGGTCGTATGCCTGGACATATGAACGTACTGCTTGCTGAAGCAAATGTTCCTTACGACCAATTGCTTGAAATGGATGAAGTGAATCCAACTTTTGGGCAAACAGATGTTGCAATCGTTATTGGTGCAAATGACGTGGTGAACCCTGCAGCACAGAACACACCTGGCTGCCCAATCTATGGAATGCCGATCCTGGAAGTTTCTAATGCAGCAAACGTTGTCTTCTTAAAGCGTTCTATGCGTCCTGGATTTGCGGGCATTGAGAATGAACTTCTCTATGATCCAAAGACCATGCTTCTCTTCGGTGATGCAAAGGCTTCACTCACGAAGGTAGTTAGCGCGCTTAAGGCACTTTAGAAAGTAAAAGAGCCAAAAGCTGCGGCTACGGCGACTGAAAAGATAAGAGCACAGTCGCCTTTAGCCCAGCTTTTTGCTTTGTCATGATTCGAATTGCATGTAGTTGAAAGTTCAATTACTCTTGGACGACTCGAAGGAGAACCGAAATGCCAGCAGTAACCGTTAGCGACATAACTATTTTGCCTAGAATCAGTAACACTCCTGATAGTCGTGCGCGCCGTGTAAAAAGTATTACAACTGCGCCACAAGGTTTTGAGGGTGAAGGTTTTCCCGTTCGTCGCGCATTCGCTGGTGTCGATATGGCAGAGCTCGATCCCTTTATTCATTTAGATCAAATGGGCGAAGTTGAATATGCACCGGGTGAGCCAAAGGGAACTCCTTGGCATCCACATCGTGGATTCGAAACTGTTACATACATTATTGATGGAATCTTCGACCACTATGACAACAATGGTGGTGGCGGAACGATTTCAAATGGCGATACACAATGGATGACTGCTGGAGCTGGCATTTTGCACATTGAAACTCCCCCAGAACATTTAGTGATGAGTGGTGGTTTATTTCACGGTTTTCAGTTGTGGGTAAATTTACCTGCAGCAAAGAAGTGGTCACCACCTGCATATCAAGATGTGCGCGCAAAAGATGTTGCACTTATTTCTTCTGCAGATGGCGGCTCACTCATAAGAATTATTGCGGGAGAAGTTGATGGTCATCGAGGACCAGGCACAACACAAACTCCTATTACGTTGGTGCATGCAACTGTTGCACCTGGTGCAGAACTAAGACTGCCTTGGCGTCGTGATTACAATGCACTTGTTTATACATTAGCTGGCCACGGTTTTGTCGGTGAAGAATCTCGCCCAGTACAAATGGGTCAGCTCACCGTCTTTGGTGAAGGCGACACCATCGTTGTGCGCGCCGCCAACGTTCAAGAATCGCGTTCACCTGATTTGGAATTATTTATTCTCGGTGGAGAGCCAATCAAGGAACCTGTCGCCTGGATGGGGCCATTTGTTATGAACACAAAGCGTGAGGTTCTACAGGCATTCGAAGATTTCCAAAAAGGATTGCTGGGCACAATTCCTGCAATCCAGCGCGATGATGCAGGCATTCAGAAACCGTTGAATCGCAGTGGTGAAGGATCAAAACTAGGTGGAGATTCAAAGCCAGCTACGGCAGATGAAATTCTCAACGTGCATGGGGCGCCAACAACTATTCAAGAAAAGTAGTTGTGCATAAGTTTTTTTAGATGTCGGTGCACTCATGAAGCATTCACTGCATGAAGATTTCAAACGAACGAGTTTCTTCACTCTTACGCGCTATCCCAGGAATTGAAACGCTCTCCTCTCTCATCGCAATAGATCCTTTATATCTAGAGATGAGCGCACGAATCGATTACCTCAGTGCGCTCGAGCGTCAAAGTGCGTGGCTTCAAGCTGCCTTGCAAAGAGCGATTGTGGCAGTTGCTGGCGAGGAACCATCAGTTGGCCAGGGAATATTCTTTGGTGTTGATGACTCCGAACGCGAAGATATTTCGACCGCGCTGCGAATGTCTTCGAGTAGTGCACAAATACGAATTGATGTAGCAAGAACATTGGTTAATCATCTTCCTCATACTTGTTCCGCCCTTGCTTCAGGTGAAATCTCCCCTGCTCACGCAACAGTGATTGCACGTGAGACTGCATCGGCGATTCGTGATGGCTTACCACCATTTGCAATATATGAAATTGAGACTAAAGCACTAGCGTATGCTGAGTTTCATACTCCTGCTCAGGTTGCCAATAAAGTCCGCACAGTCTTGGCAACTATTGCTCCTGCATCCTTTGAAAATGTTGTAAGTAAAGCTCGAGATGCGCGTCGAGTAAGTTGCTATAGAGAAAATGACGGAATGTCCACAGTTGTTGCAATTCTTCCAGCGCAAGATGCCCAGATTGTAATGAAGGCGATTGAGGCATTTATTTTACGAAGTGAGCGCAGTGAAGAAAAGGTTTCTTTGGCGGTCGCGGATAAAAAAGATTCACGAAATGCCGATATGAAACGTGCGGATGCACTCACTGAGATGGCCGCCCAATCACTGGCTGCAATGAGTGAAGACTTACTTCTTCATCGTCGTCCTATTACTGTCAATGTCACCATTGATCTTCCAACACTTTTAGGATTAGCAGAGAATCCAGGACAGTTAGCTGGTTATGGCGCGATTCCAGCATCAGTTGCGCGCACTCTCGCCTCCGATGGTAAGTGGCGAAGATTTATTACAGATCCACAAAGTGGCGCACTTTTAGATTATGGACGTGAAACATATACACCGCCACAGGAATTAGTTGATTTTCTAATCGCACGAGATCGAACATGCAGATTTCCCGGATGCCGACAACCGGCACATCGCGGCGATCTCGATCATGCCCAAAGTTGGGAAAGTGGTGGTGAAACGAATGTACAAAACTTAGGTGCCTTATGTCGGCGCCATCATCGAATGAAAACTCACGGTGGTTGGAGCGTTATTAGTAATGGTGATGGCTCATGCGATTGGAAGTCACCTGCTGGAAAAGAGTTTCATGTTCCTGCTCGTCCGATTCTCGAAGCGGTCTAATCTAAGTAATACTTACCCAATGATTTGGTGGCCAACTGAAGTTCCAACGCTCACGCACGGGCTCATCACGCTTCGTCCACCTCAAGAAAGTGATATTCAATTAATTTACGAAGCTTGCCAAGACCCACTAATTCCTAAATTCACCACCGTGCCAGCCAATTACACGATGGCTCATGCCGAATTTTATATTCGAGAAAAAACTCCTCAATCCCTGATCAATCAAAGCGAACTTCTCTTCATTATTGAGAAAGGTGTTGGTGATGATGCTCAATTTGTGGGACCAATTTCTTTTCATTCATTCGATATCGCCAATGAATCTGCAGAGATTGGTTACTGGATTACCAAGGAAATGCGTGGTTTAGGAATTGGAAAAATCGCTTGCAAAATACTCACGGAGTATGGCTTTACGACAATGGGATATAAACGAATCCAAGCTCATGTTAATGTTGAAAATATGATTTCTCGTAAACTATTACTCTCAGCGGGATATACACTCGAAGGCATAATCAGATCTAAGGTTCGGCAAGACGATGGAAGCTTCACCGATATGGCACTTTTTTCAGTATTGCGCGATGAATGGGAAGGACTCTAAGTATGTATTCACTTGCTGTTTTGGTAGCAATAATTTTTCTCATTGCAGTTTTTGCAGGTCCGATTTCATTTGCGCTCACTTTTATTCCCGGAGATGGTACAAATAGAAAAATGATTCGTCGTGTACCAATTCTGGTGCTGACCTTTATGGGCCTTGTTGTTTGTACTCAACTGATCATCGTCTCAGTTCCACTTCTTGGAAAAATTGTTGCACTATTCGGACTGGCAACTACGTATCTCGCACTGCGTCGTGAGTTCTTCCGTAATTTCACAATTCGAAATGCACTTCGCCGTCGCGGTATTGGTGGAGGTAGTAGTCGAGGAAATGACGGACATGGGCCAGCAGGTCAGCATTAAATAAAATTGTGGAGGTGCCGGGAATCGAACCCGGGTCCTTCGGTACCAAAACAAGACTTCTACGGGCGTAGTGTGCTTATCGTTTTCTCAGTTCCGGATCTCTTACACACAAGTATCCGACAAACTCATTTGCGAAATGTTTCTCCGGCGATGTTCGCAAAGCCATCGCCAAGAAAAGCCCTCTAGCGGCGTTAGATTCCAGAACGAAGGCGCATCTGGGCTAACGGATTACAGAGCTCGCTTAGGCAGCGAGGGTGTAATCAGCGGCAGTTGTACTGGCGCTTGATTTTTTGCACAGGTTATTGGTTAACGAGATCATCCTGGCTTCCTCGGCCCGCTTCCCTTGTCTCAACATCCAAAGTCGAGACCGTTCACCCCCAAGCTTCGTTATGTAACACGCATTGTTTACAAACAATGTTTACAAGCAATGTTTACAAGCAATGCACGCGCTATATCACGAAAAATCTTGGGAACTAGAAGCATTACTTCTATCCCCTATGTAATTGTTTTCTAATTGTAAGTCAGAACTCCGTAAAGGCGTAATCAGAGCGCAAAAGGAGAAATAACTAGATCGGAGTTAGTCGTCGAACTTCGTGCGCTTTGAGCTCTTTCCAGATTGGCGACGAGAAATTTCCCGCTCTGCCTCACGACCTGCTTCCCGCTCCATTAATGCAGCGCGCTTATCGTGGGCTTTCTTTCCGCGAGCAAGTGCTAACTCAATCTTCGCTTTTCCATCCTTGAAATAAAGAGAAAGTGGAATAAGTGTTGTGCCACCTTCTTTGAGCTTCCCAATCAACCTATGAAGTTCTTGCTTGTGAACTAATAATTTACGATCACGACGAGGCGTGTGATTAGTCCATGTACCTTCCGTATATTCAGGAATATGAACACCACTTAGCCAAAGTTCACCATCTTGCACCATGGCAAAACCATCTATGAGCGATGCTCTACCAAGGCGAAGTGATTTCACTTCAGTGCCAGTGAGGACGAGACCGCATTCAAAAACATCTTCAATTGAGTAATCGTGACGAGCCTTCTTATTTTGCGCAATGAGTTTGCGACCAACTTCTTTTACCATCGTCGCTCACCCACCTTTCCTAAGAAATAATGCTGACCTTGGGCGCAATAGCTGCCTTTAGTCGCAGTAAATTATGAAACCAAATTACTAAGCCACATTTTTAAACCCATATTGTTAAACCTTGAGGTAGCGTCGAAGTGTAATTACGGATGCAACAGTGGAGACAACAAGTCCAGTTGCAAGCAAGTACGCAGACGAGACCCAAACTTCACCCCAGCCAAAAAACTTTGTAAAGGAGAGAAGCGGGGCAACTTTAGAGTCGACAACGCTTTTGAGTGCAGCTAATAGTCCTGTTGCAAGCACCCAGCCGATAATGGCAGAGATAACGCCTTCGAGTAAGAATGGAAGTTGAATTGACCAGGAGGATGCTCCGACCAATTTCATCACACCAGTTTCTCGACGACGATTGAATGCTGCGATTCGAAGAGTGTTACTAATGAGCAGCGCTGCTGTGAGTACCGATGCCAATCCAACTAGAAGTGCACCATTTCGCAGTACAGCTAGAAGTCTAAAAAACTTTTCAAGAATGCTTCGTTGATCTTGAACTACATCAATACCTGGTCGACCCGAGAAAGCACTAACAATGACTGGATATTGTGTTGGATCTTTTAGTTTGACGCGAAATGATTCAGGTAATTGATCTGCCGTTACATTCTGTGCAATTGCAGAATCTTTGAAACGCTCGTGGAAGCGAATAAACGCTTGCGCTTGAGATTCGTAATAAACGCTTTGAACTACTGGCAAATTCTGTAAGTCATCTTGAATTTGAAGTCGTTGGCCAGCAGTAATTACTCCACCCGAACATGAAGGTGATTCTGAAAGTGGACCACAGAGGAAAATGGAGACTTCAATCTTGTCATACCAATAATCTTTCATGGCACCAACTTGAGCATTAGAGAGTAAGCCAACACCAAGTAGTGATAACGAAATTGCAGTAGTTACAACAACGGCAAAAGTCATTGTGAGATTACGGCGAAGGCCAATTCGTACCTCGCTGAGCAAAAATCTAGCACGCATCTTTTTTCTCCTTAGCCTGTATATCCATAAACGCCACGAACCTGATCACGAATTACGTGCCCACCATCGAGCTCAATGACGCGCTTGCGCATCTGATCCACAATTCCAGAATCATGCGTTGCCATAAGCACGGTTGTTCCTTCACGATTAATGCGATCTAAAAGTTTCATAATTCCAACACTTGTTGATGGATCCAAGTTTCCAGTTGGTTCATCGGCAATAAGAATCAGTGGACGGCTTACATAGGCACGAGCAATTGCCACGCGCTGTTGTTCTCCTCCAGAAATTTCATTCGGAAGGCGGTCGGCTTTATCTTCAAGACCAACTAGTTCAAGGACTTCAGGAACTTCTCTGTTAATCTCTTTCTGAGAATATCCAAGAACATGCAATGTGAATGCCACATTCTCACTAATTGTTTTGTTTGGGAGCAATCGGAAATCTTGAAATACAGTTCCAACTTGGCGGCGTAATTCTGGAACCTTATGGTTTGCAAGAGTTCCTAAATCTTTACCCGCTACATGGATAGTTCCAGTGGTAGGACGCTCTTCCCGCAGAATCAAACGCAAAAAAGTAGATTTTCCAGAACCCGAAAGACCGACAAGAAATACAAATTCGCCTTTTACAATCTCTAAATTAACTCCATCGAGTGCGGCACGTTCTTGACCGGGGTAGACCTTCGTAACATTTTCTAGTCGAATCACATCTACTCCTCTTCACGTTCTCTATGCCGTGCAACAACCGGCACAGTGCGCGATCGATATTTCAACATTCTTACTTAGATCTGGTGCGCGCCACATGGCTTGGGCGAGTTTGGGATCTGACTCCGCTTAGTTTATTGAGAATGAGGATGAATACGCTCTTCTAACGCGCTTTTACGCCTGAGAAATATGTGATTTTTCTCCGATTTACACAGAATTTTCTCTAATGTGAACTGCGACGCCAGCGAATTCCTGCTTCGATAAATTCATCAATCTCGCCATCGAGGACAGCGCTGGTATTGCCAGTTTCATAATCAGTACGAAGATCTTTCACCATTTGATACGGTGCTAAAACATAGGAACGCATTTGATTTCCCCACGAACCAGAGTTATCACCTTTGAGTGCATTTATCTTGGCTTGTTCTTCTTGGCGGCGTCGCTCTAATAGTTTTGATTGAAGCACTGCCATTGCTGTAGCTTTATTTTGAATTTGTGAACGCTCGTTTTGGCAAGAAACAACAATGCCTGTTGCCATGTGAGTTATACGCACTGCAGAGTCAGTTGTATTTACACCTTGCCCACCTGGACCAGACGAACGATAAACATCAACCCTAATTTCCTTTTCATCAATATCAATGTGATCACTTTGTGCGACGACAGGAACAACTTCAACGCCACAGAAAGATGTATGGCGACGGCTCTGGCTATCAAATGGTGAAATGCGAACCAACCGATGAGTGCCTTGTTCCACTGAAAGTGTTCCGTAGGCATACGGCGCACTTACTTTGAAGGTTGTTGATTTGATACCCGCCTCTTCGGCATAAGAAGTTTCTAATACATCAACATTGAAATTATGTCGCTCGCAGTAGCGCAGATACATGCGCATCACCATTTCAGCCCAGTCGGCTGCTTCAACTCCGCCTGCTTCTGATCGAATAGTGATGAGGGCGTCGCGATCGTCATATTCGCCATTGAGAAGTGTCTGAACTTCTAATTCGCCAATGACTTTTATTACTGAATCTAATTCTGCAAAAGCATCATTCATTCCAGAACCATCTGGTTCACTTGCCGCCAATTCAAAGAGAATCGGAAGATCCTCAACCCGCCTGCGCAAAGTTTCTAACTTGATAATCTCAGATTGAACGCGTGACAGGCGGCTCGTAATTTTTTGGGCATTTTCTGGATCATCCCAAAGATTAGGAATACCAGCCTGTTCTTCTAATTCGACAGATTGCTTGTGTAATTTTGGCAAATCCAAAACTTTTTCGATTGAAACAAGAGTTGCATCAATCGCTGCAATCTCTAGATCAAACTCTCTGGCGGCCATAGGAGAAGACTACCCGAGTACGTGATAACTAAAGAATTCGATGCCCGAAGAGATATAAACCTTTGCCTCTTTGATTTTCTGTCGCAACTCCGGCATGTAATTCAACGCGTGATAAATGCGCAAAAGGAATGGCAAATGGCAAAGTGGCTTCTACTTGAGTATTGATTGATATTACGTAACCATCGCAATCAAATCCAGAGAGCACTATTTCTCCCAATTCAATTCGTTTTTGCGAAGTAGAGCTCGCATTCCAATCGCGTAACTCTTGGAGCACTTCTGAATATCCACGAGAGCAATCCAATGGAATTCTTTTCATTTCTTTTGCAGAATTACGGTTTTGTAAAAATGGAGTAAATATTGTTCCTTTACCTTGGTAATAGGCATCTAGATCCAAGACATGCGATCCTTGCTGACTCGCAGCCTCTGTTGCCTGAATCAATGAACGTTGAGCAACTGCAATACTTGCAATATCTGTCATAGCCATAATTGCAAAGAGAGTAACAACGAAGAGACCGATAATGAGAAGTGAGATTGATCCCTCTTCATCTTTGAGCGATTTTATGACCATGGTGAGAGGTGTTCTTGGGCAATGGCTTCTACTGTTCGTCCATCATCTAATTTCATGCTGACTTTAATTTTAACAACTGAACTTGGTGACAAGCATGGTTGCTTACTGCAGCTAAAGCTCAATGAAATTGAATCATTCTCACGTTGTGAAAGTCCCCTTGCCAATCCAATAATGTGAACTGCCTGCGATGCAACATACTGTCCATCTCCATCATCAGAACTTGAAATATATGCTCGAAGAGTCTCCCGAGCTATAACACGGGTCGTCTCCTCTGCCCAACTCAGTGATGAGAATTGATTGAGGTACATGAGCACGGGCAAGAAGAGCGGAATACCCAGCATGACAAATTCGACTGAAGCGCTTCCTTTTTCATTCTTTATCCGATCGAAAAACCTTTGCATCATCTTGGCTCTATTTCTTTGCACGAGTTAGGAAATATTCTCCATAACGGCAATTCCTGATACATCTATTTGAGAATGTCCACTTATCATCGCTATAAAATTTGGAAGCAGTTGAGGGATGGCTCGTCGCTTATGTGTGACTAAAACCTTGATTTTGGTAAAAGTATCATGTGAGTTGAGATCAATAACTTCATCAGTGGCATACAAGACACCGGATATTGCGCGTGCTGATGCAGCACTCTGAACTGTTGCCATGTCAACAGTTCGTAGATTGATTGCAATAACAAGTTGCGCAGCAATTAAAAACAGAATAATCAAAGGAATTATCACCATCGCACTTTCAACACTTCCACGTTCACTGCCTAAATACTTCTGAAGTGAATGAAATTGCGATTTACTAACAATCATCGAATTCCATTCATTGCATCGAGTGAATTGCGAAGAATTGCAGTCAATCGTGGGGCGGCTATTGTCCAAATTGCAGTTACTAATCCAGTAGTCATAAGAACAACAAGTACCCAACCTGGTACGTCTCCACGTTCATTACTGAGATGCTTCTTTGTTACATGGGAATAATGTTCAATTCGTGATGCTATTCCTAAAAAAAATTTGACTGATTTTGTAATTAGCTGATTTTTTCTTCCTCGGATTTTACTTTCAAATATCATCTGTTCCTCCAATAAATAACGTGGATGGAACTATCTAATGTTTATGTGCTAGTGCTGAAAAGAAATATTAATAGTGTGCATATTGGCGATTGTGGAGAACTAAATATGCGATGGAGCAATCTCGGGAAACCAGGAAAGGGCTTCATCGCGGAAATTACCTTCTGCTTCTAATTGGCAGAAAATTCCAGTTGTTCCAAGGGTTACTCGGTGTATCAGTACATATTCGGCTGGGAGATTGAGTTGGAAACCAATCTTGGCCGTTGGGTTGCGAGGATCTCCCACGCGCGCACTCTGATCGCGCAACCATTCGCGAGAATATTTGAACTTCTCTGTCCGAAGTGGCTCAACTAGTGGTACTAAATATTCCAACACTAAAGCTGGATCAACATTGACATCACCAACAACAAAACCATCAGCTTTGAAACCTTCATACAAAGCCAGAGCGTCATCATCGAGAGCATGTTTGAGAAGATTCTTCATCGGTTCGGGGAAGCCGCCAGGTAATCGATTACAGGCACCAAAATCTAGAACGCCTAAGCGTCCATCATCGAGTAAACGAAAGTTTCCTGGATGCGGATCCGCATGTAATAAACCGGCACGATCTGGTGACGTGAAATGAAAACGTGCCAATTTCATCCCCGCATTATTTCTTTGTTCGGTAGTTCCACTAGCAATAATATGAGCGAGCGGAGTTCCATCGAGCCATTCAGAAACTAAGACTCGATCTGAGACCATTACAACTTTAGGAATTGCAATATCTGGATCACCATCGTAGACACGTGCATACGTTTCTTGCGCTTGTGCTTCGTAACGATAATCAACTTCTTCAATGATGCGAGCACGCAACTCCTCAAGAAGTGGTTTCATTTCAAGACCAGGCATTACTAATTGAAAGATTTTTGCAAATCGTTGAATTTGATTGAGATCAGAAATAAGGGCTTCTGCTGCACCTGGATATTGAATCTTTACGGCAACGTGACGTCCATCTTTCCATTGTGCGCGGTGTACTTGACCAATAGATGCTGAAGCAGTTGGCGAATCTTCAAAACTTGCAAAATTATCACGCCAGTCTTCACCCAGTTCTTTTGCTAAAACTTTATGTACAACCCGTGTTGGGAGCGGAGGAGCTGACTCTTGTAATTTGGTTAACGTTGCTCGGTATGGCTTTGCAATCTCTTCTGGAAGTGCAGCTTCAAAGACTGAAAGTGCCTGGCCAAACTTCATTGCTCCACCCTTGAGTTCACCAAGAACTTTGAAAAGTTGTTCGGCAGTTTTCTCTTGAATTTCTGCAAAAACCACATTGCTCGATTGCCCCACTAATTGGCGACCAAGTCCGAGTGCACCGCGTCCAGCAAGTCCCATCGGAATTGAAACCATTCGGGCAGATCGCACAAATGTAGATTGTGGGATCTCGCTTCCTTGGTTGTTGGCCTCAATTGACATAGGCGCAATTGTGAAGGAAATTATCAATCTACGCCATGTGAAATCTATTTCCAGGAGCACCCACAACGTGGGTGAAGGGAATAAGTAATGTGTTCTTGATTACAGGATTCACCATATGCGAATTTTGTACGAGATCCAATCAGTGAATCATCTCGGCCATCAATGTAACCCAGTAATGCATGCGCGATACGTCCTGAAATTTCATGGGCCGATGCGACCGAACTTTCATGTGCTGGCGCTTTGAGGCCAACAGCTGAGCTTACTGATGCAATTTCGTGATGCGTAGAAACATCATCTAAATATTCACTTACATCTCCTTGTTCTTCACGTGAAATAGAAATGCACCGCAGGCATGGAGTTTTTCCAGGAATTACTAATGGGCCCCAACTAATTCCACCTCCTTGAGGAGTTGAAATGAGAAAGAAATCAATTTCATCACGCATCCACTTTGAAATAGTTCCAGTTGTCAATTCATCTTTACTGGGATCTCCAACAAATATTTTTAGAGTTCTTTCTTTTGCATATCTTTTCTTTTCATCTGAACTTAGAGGGAAGAGTGCAAATTCCTTGGCAAGTTCATGCAACCGAACTCGGAAATTAGCTCCCACATCGCTCACTCGTAGAAAAGTGGCTCCGATATCTCTATGACTTGTTGCGAGATTGTCTCTAATGCCTTGTTGACCAAGATGGGTATTGGTAACACCACTACCCAGCAAAATCCCATAAAGGAGTACCGCAATTCGACTACTTCCATATATTTCGACTTCAAATTCCTGTCGTGCAGAAATCATTTCTACTCCACCATCTTCAACTCCATCACACCGTGTGATTTCAGATAATTCTGGAGTTAGGCGGTTATGTAATAACTGAAGCGCTGGATCTCTACTTTCAACATTTTTGTGTTTTGCTTTTTCAGCAATGGATGGAACGCTTGAGTGAAAGCGATTGGTCAATATAATTTTTCCACTTCTTGTATCCAAAAAATTATTGGAGTGAAGAATGGAAATAACCGAATCAACTTCTGAACGAGAAATTCCAGAAAGTGCAGTTATCTCTTCTACACTCTTACTTCCATCGAGGTAAGAAATAACCTTGCGAGCGCCCGTTCTCTGTAACTCGATATTCTTATCAAAATTACCGATGATGACTCTTTCATATCCATTGCTTTCTTGGATGGAGACCCGAAGCCCCACTTTCAGGCGTAGGTGATTATCACTGTGCTTTTCTTGTGTATATGTCATAGAAGCGAGAATGACGCAGTGCAGACGATTGAGAGTGTGGAGTTCGCCTACCTGTGGCCAAATCGAATTTTTGAAACCCTGAGTTAGAACTCAGTTACTCGTTGTACTTATTTCATAATCATCTGCAAAAAAGAACAAGCCCCCAATCGCGTGAGCGATCGAGGGCTTGCCTACGTCTTGACGTTAGATATTTATATATCTAAAAATTACTGTGCTTTGCCAAGGATGCGATTTACCTTGGTGCCACATACAGGACAGATTCCCTGTGCCATGCGACGACCAGATTCAGAGACCTTTACAGTTCCCTCGAAATCACGCTTCTCTTTGCACTTAACGCAGTAAGCGTCACCTTTGTATGTCTCAGCCATAATCTTCCTCCAATCGACGCTTACAACTGATGAGACTTTCGCACTCTCGTGCGCTAGGCCCTTCATTGCTCCCCGCGTGGGGTAGGCGTGCAGGTATGACGATACAGCCGGACACGCTCAATTAGGGAGAACTAGGCCTCAGGGTTGAGAACTTTCTTAAGAATTTCTGGAGCAGCAAGGAGCGTTTCTGCCGCCTCGAAGCCATCTAAATAGGCCGCAGCCCTCTGAGCTTCGGGGAAGCGGGCCAAAATCGCGTAGAACTCCTCGCCATGGTCGAAATGACGCAGGTGAATGGCCTCATGGAAGAGAACTGAATCTAGAACGTAGTCAGGGGCGCCTTTGAGGCGGTCTGAGATACGTATTGTGCGGTCGATACCGGTGCAAGAACCCCAGCGCTCGCGCATGGAGCGCCAGTTCACCGATGCTGGACGCTCGGTGATCTCGGGGGCGAGATCGTTTAACAGCTCATCGATTCTTGTAATCATCAGTTCTTCACTTGGGACTTTTGATGCCTCCATAGCTCGGATTTTGGCAATCATTTGAGGCACCAGTTCGCGCTCATCAGCCTTGGACATGCGGGCAGGGATGGAGATGACTATTCGCCCGCCTTGGCGATACGCGGAAATATTTTTCTTTCGCCGAGTTGAGCGGATAACAATGATCTCGCCCTCTGTAATGCCAGGGAGGACATCATCTTGAGGATCTTGTGGCAGAAAGTCCATAGGAAACGGTATCGCTTTTAGACAAATCTCAACTTCTCATTGAGAGATTTCGTCATAAATAAATCGCTTTATCGTAATAAAAAAGCATTTGTCAATGCGATTGATATTTGATTGTTATACCCATTTCGCTTAGGTTTTCCTTACGAAGTCCTCGGATAACCGTTCTATATCTGCAAGGGGAAGGCAGATATGTGAATGTGCGCCCGGGGACTTCGCTTTTAAAGATTGCTAAGGTCATCTGGAATTGTTGTGCTGGCAATAAATAATTCTGGAGTTGCAAGATCATCTGCTGTTGGCAGAAAACCTCCCCATATGCGATCACGAGTTTGGATATCGCTGAGTTCTAGAATCTTGGCCCAAAATGTTTTTGCTTCTCGAGCAAGCCGCGGTGAAACTTCTAATCCAAAAAGCGATGAAAATAATTGTTGAGCTGGCGCCGATGTTGCACGTCGACGTCGAAGCGTCTCACTCAGAGCCCCACTATGTGGGAGTCGCTCCCCCGCGGCAATTTGCGATACTTCATCTGCCCATCCATCAATGAGGGCTAATACTGTCTCTAATTTTGTCAGTGCACTTTTTTGCGCAGGTGTTTCTTCTGGGGTGAAGATTCCATTGTTGAGTGCAATCTTAAAGCTTTCTGGGTTTGATGGATCGAATTCACCACTTGCTTGGGCTGATTCAAATGCATCCTGTGCCTGGCGTTGAATTGCATCGATATCGATACGAATTCCTTTTCCATATTCAGTGATGGCGCTTTGAATATATGAGACCAACCATGGATTGTGTGAGAAAAGTCGAGCAATGGATGCTTCGCGAAGTGCGTGAAAAATACGAACTTCATCCATTGGAATTTCTAAATCTTTAGCCCATTCATTAATATTTTGTGGAACTAAAGCAGGATATGCAGGGTCTAGTAGTGGAAGCCCCACATCGTGCGCTCCCGTCATTCCAGCTGAGAGTGAACCAATCGATTGTCCTAGCTGAGTTGCAATGAGGGAACCAATAAATGAACGGAGTAAGCCCGCAAGCGCGCCAACTGGAATATTGAGCGGACTCTCTTCACTTTCTCCCGCTTGTGCTTCCATTGCGCTATCTAGAAGTGTCCCAATAGCGGCGGCAAGTCCTGCAGCAAGTGGCTCCACCAAAACCTGCCACCCCGTCAATGTCGTATTGACCCAATCCATTCGGCTAAGTGAATTCCCTGATGCCGGTGGAATTGAATGTGATGTTGGAAAGTAAGTAGCTTGATCTAGCCACAGTTCTGCAAGTGTGAGCGCTTCTTCTATCTGCGCAACATCATTTGCTCCAATTGGAGCAGATCCATGTGCTTGCACAAATTTCTTGGCAGTATCTCTCACAATATTTCGCGGGAGCGCTTCGGCAGATTTTCCTGATGAATCTAAACCTTGAGTGAATTGATTAATAAAACCAACGGGATTGAAATCTGCACTAACTCCCAAATTTTTGAATTGTTCACGGATTTTTTCTTGCATCTCTTCCATCATTGCTGCAAATTCTTGAGAGTTCTCAGGTTCATTTGCCTTATTATCTTCTGAGTCGTCAGGTGTAAATCCAATTGGTGACATGGCTACCATCCTCTCATCTTCGCCCAAGTGTTGCTTATCTAGTCCAACAAACTCAATGCGAGTTTTCTTCCCAGTGCTAGTACGATGTGCTTCATGTCGAGTGCGTTCTTAGCCCTAATCTGGTGGGTAGTCCCAGCAGCGGCACTCATTGGAGCACTTGGTTACGTCCTGTGGGTTACAAAATTTCAAGGGCGTTTTGAGCAAGAGACTTCACGATCAGTCGGACAGTTTCAACGATTCCAAGAATCTCTCGCCGAGCAACAGAGAATTGGTTCATTGCCAAATGCAACTTTAGCTCATGAAATTACTGGCGAAAAAATAGATGAAGCAGACACTAAGAACTAATAGTAGATGCGCTTCTCCCCGCTGCCATTATTAGCAAAAATTACTTTATTAGTTTTTGGAATCTGCACAATCCTTGTTCCGCTTCCCTACGTTGTAATGATTCCAGGCGATGCTGTAAATATATTCAATTCAACTATCACAATAAAAAATCACAGGGTTTATCCCGCTGAAGGACGCTTAGATTTACTTTCAATTCGTATATCAAATCCTGATTCTCTAGTTTTTGGCCCAGAGGTTTTCTACACCTGGTTCAAAGGTGATCGAGTTGTCTATCCTCGATCCGCCGTGTATCGAAATGGGACCACGACTAAGAGTGAAGAGGCGAGCGCCAAGAAAGATATGCAAGGTTCGCAAAATACTTCTATTTCGGCAGCGCTCACCTATCTCAACAAAAATTCACTTGCAATATCTGGAACGCCTTTCAAGCCATCAGATATAAAATTTGATATCAAAGCAACGGGTGGTCCCAGTGGTGGACTTGTTTTTGCTTTAGGAATAATTGAATTACTTACGCAAGAAAGTATTTTGGGTAAAAACCATATTGCCGGCACTGGAACAATATCGGCCACAGGGGCGGTTGGCCCGATTGGTGGGATAACTGAAAAAATTATCGCTGCCAAAAGAGCTGGAGCGACAATTTTTCTGGCACCAATTGAAAACTGTTTAGAACTCACCAGAGTCCCAAAGGGTATGAGCGTCATTGCCGTAACAAATTTGAGCGATGCAATCCAACAATTACAGCCCTTTGCACGCGGCATGAGGGCCAATTTTTCATCTATGAAGACGAGCAACGGGTGCGCTAACGTAGGCGCATGATGAGTAGAGCAAACCCCCAAGTAAATTTCCCTCGCAAGCGCGGTCCACTTTCAATCACAATTGGAATTTTGGCTGTCTTAGTAATCGCGCTTATCTCACTCAGCGGTTTTTACGCAGATTGGCTCTGGTTTAAGTCAGTCAACTTCACAAGCGTATGGAGCACTGTCCTCTTTACAAAAATTGAACTCTTTTTCCTGATCGGTATTGCGACCTCCTTTATAATTTCACTCAACATTTACTTAGCTTTTCGCCGCCGACCTTTTTATGTTCCACTAGCAGTGGAAGCCGATAATCTTGAAAGATACCGCGCGCAAATAGAACCCATCAGACGCTGGGTCTTTGCAGCACTTGCAGTCGTACTTCTTTATTTTGCTGGTACTTCTGGTTCTCAACTCTGGAATACCTGGTTGCTCTTTAAGAATTCAACAAGCTTCGGAGTCAAGGATCCACAATTTGGAATGGATATTTCTTTCTTTGCATTCAGGTTACCGATGTGGCAAAGCATCATTGGTTGGGCAATTTCCACACTTGTACTTTCACTTATTGCAACTGCCGTAGTCCACTACCTCTATGGCGGTATCAGACTTCAAGTTCGCGAAGATCGCACAACTGTTGCTGCTCGTGTTCAACTTTCTGTACTTCTTGGACTTCTTGTTTTGATGAAGGCAGTTGCATATTGGTTTGATCGTTACGCACTCGTACTCAAGCAGAGTAAATTGATTACAGGTCTTACCTACACCGATGTCAATGCTGTTCTTCCTGCAAAGGCAATTCTTGCCGCCATTGCAGTGGTGTGTGCTCTTCTATTTTTTGCAAATATTGTGCGACGCTCATGGGTACTTCCAGCTGCGGGAACTGCACTTCTCGTCATCTCATCTGTTTTGATTGCAGGTATTTATCCTGGTGCGATTCAACAGTTTCAAGTAAAGCCAAGCGAATCCTCTAAAGAAGCTCCCTATATTCAACGAAATATCGATGCAACTCGCGCAGCTTACGGTTTAGATAATGTAAATGTAACTGACTACCAGGCAACAATTTCGACCTCTGCCGGGCAGCTGACAAAGGATGCTGCGACTATTTCAAATATTCGCTTAATGGATCCAAATGTTCTTTCTGCAACATTTCGTCAATTACAACAGATAAAGCCTTATTACACATTCCCGGAATCACTCGATGTTGACCGATATAAAGTAAATGGAGTTCAACGCGATGTGATTGTGGCAGTACGTGAACTCAACATTGAAGGCAATCCAAGTCGCAACTGGATCAACGATCACCTTGTTTACACACATGGTTTTGGTTTAGTTGCCGCATACGGCAATGCCCGCGATGCGGACGGAAAACCATCTTTCGCTGTCGGAGACCTTCCACCTACAAAGGGCTTAGGAACTTTCCAGCCTCGTATTTATTTTGGCGAAAATGTTCCTGACTACTCAATTATTGGCGGTGTAAAAACTAATTCACCCGTTGAGTTTGATTATCCAGATGATGCATCATCTAATGGTCAGAAAAACTTTACCTATACTGGAACTGGTGGAGTACCAGTAGGTTCGCTTTTCAATAAATTCGTTTTCGCTCTAAAGTATCAAGAGCAAAAACTTCTGCTTTCAAACCTCATCAATAAAGATTCTAAAATCCTGTTCAACCGTAATCCACGTGATCGAGTTGCAAAAGTTGCTCCATGGCTCACTCTTGATGGAAATCCATACCCAGCAATTGTGGATGGAAAAGTTACATGGATTATTGACGGCTACACGACAAGTTCCGGGTATCCATATTCAAAAGAGACAGTACTTTCAAGTGCAACAAGTGATGCATTGACAGCTAATTCAACATCTATAACTGCGCAAAGTAATAAGACTGTCAATTACATCCGTAACTCAGTCAAGGCGACAGTAGATGCCTACGATGGAACAGTTACTTTGTATCAGTGGGATGCAAAAGATCCTGTACTTGCAACGTGGAGTAAGGCTTTTCCAGGCAGCGTAAAACCTAAGAGCGCTATATCTGCAGAACTAATGCAACATATTCGATATCCAGAAGATATTTTCCGCGTACAGCGTGAAATTCTCAGTGCCTACCATGTAAAGACTGCAGGAGCTTTTTATGGTGGTCAAGATTTCTGGCGCGTGCCTCGTGATCCATCCACATTTGGTGGAAATGCGGGAGCGCAACCTCCTTACTATCTCACTCTCCAATTACCTGGCGCTGCAAAACCTGCATTCTCATTGACAACACCATTTGTCCCTCGAGGTGGTCGAGAAAACTTATCTGCATTTGCAGTAGTGAATTCAGATTCTGGTCCTGATTACGGAAAAATTTCTGTATTGCAATTACCACGAAGTACTAACGTAGCCGGTCCTTCTCAAGTGGCTTCAAACTTTGAAGCAAAACCAGAAGTTGCTAACTCACTCTCACTGCTGCGCCAGGGTGGTTCTGACGTAGTGCTTGGTAATCTCTTGACACTTCCAGTTGGTGGCGGATTACTTTATGTACAACCTGTCTATGTGCGTGCAACAGCAAATAGTGCTGCATATCCATTACTTCAAAAAGTATTGGTTTCATTCGGAGATCAAATTGGTTATGACGACACACTTAAGGGTGCACTCGATCAAGTCTTTGGTGGAAATTCAGGAACAACTGCATCTACCGGAATTGGAAATACAACTACAACAACTGGAACAACAAATAATGCATTAGCGAGTGCATTAGCGAGTGCCAAGCAAGCACTTACTGATGGACAAGCTGCACTTGCAAAAGGTGATTTCACTGCATACGGACGTGCACAAGATCGCTTGAAGTCTGCAATTGCTTCAGCAATCGCTGCGCAATCTCGTAAGTAATTCGAGATTAACTGCAGCAGTTTTTGACGATTTGGTCTTTACGGTCACTAACACCTACGATTGCGCTACCGACGCGGGGTGGAGCAGCTCGGTAGCTCGCTGGGCTCATAACCCAGAGGTCGTAGGTTCAAATCCTGCCCCCGCTACCAATTGAAATAAGAGCCTACGGGCTCTTATTTTATTTAACGAGATCTGTTTTATTTAATGCGCAAAGAATTTGTTACAACGAAAAGTGAGCTCATAGCCATTGCCGCTGCTGCATAAAGGGGGGTGAGTAATCCAAGTGCTGCGATGGGTAGACCAATCACGTTATAGAGAAAAGCCCACCCAAGATTTGTTCGAATAATTCGTACTGTTTTTTTCGATAACTCAAGTGCGTCAATCACACTTGAAAAAGTAGTCCGCATCAATGTGATGTCAGCGCTAGAGATCGCTGTATCCGTTCCAGTTCCCATCGCCATACTCAAATCCGCAGCAGATAGTGCAGCCGCATCGTTAATTCCATCCCCAATCATGAGAACGCGATGGCCTTCCTGCTTGAGTTTTTCGACAATCGCTAATTTATCTTCCGGCATTGCGCTGGCAACAACATGGTCTGGGTCTATAGATACACGTGATGCAACAGAGGAAGCCACCTCAGCGCTATCACCTGTTACTAACCACGGAGTTATACCCATCGCTCTAAGTGCAATCACGGTCTCTGATGCATCACTTTTTATTTCATCACCTACGGCGAAAACAGCAAGTGCCACGCCATCCCAAGCTAAAACCGAAATTGTTAGGCCAGAAGATTGAGCAACACTAATTGCACGCGAAATCTTTGGATGAAATGAAGTCGATGAATGCGCAACGGCTTGTGGTGAACCAATGAGAACAACTGGAGATTGAATTCCAAGGTTGACTCGGCCCGCTGCTCCAGCGCCAGGTGTAATAGAAAAATCTGAAACCGTTGTCGTATTTATCGATTGTGCAGAAACATATGCACTAATTGCGTGGGCGATCGGATGATTATTTTGATTCTCAATAGATAAGGCCGTAGAAAGAATTGTTGCTTCCTTCAATAATTCTCTAAAGCCATTTCCTAAAATTGCGCCAGCTTCTAAGACAACGGTAGCTTCCTGCACCTTCATCACTCCCGCAGTAAGGGTGCCTGTCTTATCTAGGACGACAGTGTCTATTGTGCGAGCAACTTCAAGCACGCGAGGTTCGCGAATAACTATGCCCCGTTGAGCACCTCTTCCCGAGGCAACCAACAAAGCAACTGGCGTGGCCAGGCCAAGGGCACATGGGCATGCAATCACCAAAACTGTAATTGCAACGGAAATTGATTGAGTTAATGAATCTCCGTTATATCGCCACACAAAATAGGTAGCAATTGCACCAAGAGTTACAACTGGTACAAAAACAGCACTTATTCGATCAGCAAGGCGTTGAATGGGCGCCTTAGTACTTTGCGCATTTACAACCATTGCGGTAATTCTTGCTAATTCGGTGTCGCTACCAATTCGAGTTGCACGCACCACGAGGCGACCATTGTGATTGAGGGATGCACCTATAACAGTTGATCCGATAGTGACATCAATGAGTGCTGATTCACCTGTGAGCATTGAGTTATCTACCGCGCTACTTCCTGAAACAACTATTCCATCTGTCGCAATTCGATCTCCCGGGCGAACTTCAAACTCGTCACCTATTTGTAAATTTTCAATCGATGAAATTAACGGTAATCCCCCACGAATAATGGTGACCTCTTTCGCGCCAAGGGATAGAAGAGCTGAAAGCGCGCTGCTTGCACGACGCTTTGCACGAGTTTCCAGATAGCGGCCAAGTACTACTAAAAGAATTACTCCACCTGCGACCTCTGTATAAACATCGCCCGCACCTGTTGAATTTGCATAAATCGACCATCCGAATGCACTGAGTGATCCTAACGAAACCAAATTATCCATCGTTGGATGAAAAAGATTTCGAAGTGCAGCGCGATGAATTGGCCACGCAACAAAAAGAACAACTGGGGTGGTGAGTCCTATAACAAGCCAAGCAGTTGGCGAATATGTTGGGTGTAGAACACCTAATATATCTAACTTATCTAAAATCCATACATCTATTGCATGGTGCCAACTCATTGTCATAGAAATAGTTATTGCCGGAATTGCAAATAGGGCCGCAAAGAATAAGGCAATTGAAGATTTTTTATTATGCATGGAAACATGCGATGAATCACCCAGTGGTGAAGCCGAGTATCCAGCTTCCTTAATCTTCTGAATGAAAATTTTTGGGTTTATTTCAGCTGGAGCTAAAATATGGACGGTTTCAGAGCCAAAATTCACACTAGCTTTGACACCTTCCATTGAATTTAAAGTTCTTTCAATTGAATTCACACATGCCGAACAGGTCATACCTTGGACAGCTAAAGTCGTTGTCTCTAATGAAGTTGTCATGAGAGTGCTTCTACAATCTTTGTGTGTAACTTTCCATTTGTTGATAATCCACTCTTTTGGAATGGTCCATTAACGCCATTAGTTCCCGAAAATTGACCACCTGCCTCACGAACTATGACATCGAGAGCTGCCATATCCCACAACGCAAGAACTGGTTCGATTGCGACGTCTACCGCGCCTTCTGCAACCAACATGTGCGACCAAAAATCACCTAGACCACGGGTGCGCCTTGAATCATCTAATAGTTTTCGAAATGACGATAATTTTTCATTCCATCCAACAAAGTCAGAATAAGTGATTGACGCATCAGATATTGATTCCACTTTTGAGACAGAAATCTTTTTTGGTGCACCCTTTGCGAAAATGACATATGAGCCAGAACCTTCAGATGCATACCAACGACGTGAAAGTGCCGGAGCGCTTACAACTCCAACCACAACTTTTTCACTACCATCTTCACTTCGTTCTACTAAACCAATCAATGTTGCCCAGGTTGGAACTCCGCGCATGAAGTTCTTCGTGCCATCAATCGGATCTATGACCCAATATCTTTTTGCCTTTTCATGTGTACTTCCGAACTCTTCTCCCAGCACTCCATCGTGTGGACGATCCTTAGCGATTGCTGCTGTGATTGCTTGTTCTGTTGCTCGATCAGCATCAGTTACTGGAGTGTTATCTGGTTTGGTACTTATCACTAAATCTTGCGCCTGATAGCGATCTAACGTAATTGCATCTGCAATATCTGCAAGTTTGTGTGCAAGAGCTAAATCCTCTTTGTAATCAAATGCGCTCATGCGCTTTAGTCTAGCGAAGCAAGATTTTCTGCGGGTATTTCACCCTTTATTGCGAGTAAGGAGCGAAGGCTTTCCAAGCGCGCAGTACGTGCGGAATTGGTCACACCATCTGGTGCGGCCCATGCATCTAATTTGCAATCTTTTTCGTTATGCGAGCAATTATTCATACACGATGCGGCAACCTCAGATAGGTCGCTAAAGGCTGCGACAATTTTATTGGCATCAAAGTGCGATAATCCGAATGCTCTAATTCCTGGAGTATCAATAATCCATCCGTCTTGAAGTTCTAAGGTTGCAGCAAGTGGAAGAGCGATAGCACTCGAAGATGTATGGCGCCCACGTCCTGTTACGTCATTGACGTCACCCGTTAGGCGCATCGCGTTTGGAACTAATGCATTGATCAGTGTTGACTTTCCTACGCCTGAATGGCCAACGAGCACTGAAGTTTTTCCAAGTAAGACTCTACGTAGCATCGCAATATCTTCTTCTCGTGAATCAGTTTTAATTGAAGTATGAAGAATTTGAATACCTAAATGCTCGTAATCTGCCAAAAAAGATGGCGCTTCGCCTAAGTCATTCTTCGTAATAAGAAGTATCGGAGTAATTCCTTCATTGAATGCACAAACAAGAAATCGATCAATGAGCCCTCGACGTGGCTCTGGGTTTGAAGCAGCGACGACAATAACAAGTTGGTCAATATTTGCAACGATGGTTCGTTCTACTTTAGCAACATCATCAACAGTTCTACTCAGCGAATTTCGTCGCTCTTTTACTGCAACTATTCGTGCCAGTGACCCATCGCTGCCGCTAATGTCACCGACAACCGAAACAAGATCTCCTACAACAACTGATTTTGGTCCCAACTCACGAGCACGCATCGCGGTAATAATTTTTCCTTCATCAGTAATACATGTTGTCCGACCGCGATCGACTGTTGTTACTAATACTTGCTTGGCGCCAGAATAATCTGGACGATCTTTGCTTCTTGGTCGAGTGCTTCGCGCAGGACGGATGTGTGCATCCGATTCGTCGTATTCGCGTGGCGCCATCATTGAAGAATTGAGCTCCACAAGCCAGGAAAATCTGGCAAAGTTTTTCTCGTTGTAGCAATATTTTCTACTTCTATACCTTGTGTAACAAGGCCAATCACAGCTCCTGCTGTTGCAAGTCGATGATCATCATAGGTATGAAATATTCCAGCATGTAATGGTGCAGGAGTTATATGCAGCGAACTCTCTTCTTCCCGAACATTTCCACCGAGTGAATTTATTTCACGTGTCAGTGCTGCAAGGCGATCAGTCTCATGCAAGCGAAGGTGACCAATGCCTCGAAGGTGCGAAGGTGAATTAGCAAGGGCGGCCAGTGCAGCAATTGATGGCGTTAGTTCTCCAACATCTTGGAGATCGATATCTATGCCTGATATTTGGCCATTTCCATTTACTGTGAGCCCATTGTCATTGAGCTCAACTTTGGCGCCCATTCGCGTAAGAATTTCGCGAAGTTGATCACCTGGTTGAGTTGTTTTGGTAGGCCAATCAGCAATCGTGATACCTCCACCGCACACCATTGCCATAGACAAAAAGGGTGCAGCATTAGATAGGTCTGGCTCGATAACTAAATTTTTTCCTAGCAAATTTCCAGCATGCACGCTCCACGTGTGTGACGCAGTATCAACAATAACTTCGGCGCCAAAGTCACGAAGCATTTCGACTGTCATTTCAATATGAGGCATTGATGGGAGTGTTGAACCAACATGTCGAGCAATTAATCCATTCTTCATGCTTGGAGCAACTAGTAAGAGGGCAGAAAGAAACTGACTTGAGGCACTTGCATCGATATGTAATTCGCCTCCTGGAATTTCACCTTTTCCATGAAGAATCATTGGCAAGCTATATCGACCCTCATGACTAATGGAAATACCTAAATCCTCAAGTGCTTTGATTACGGGGCCAAGTGGACGCTCGTGGGAACGAGGATCTCCATCAAAGGAGATATCACCTTTAGCTAACGCAGCAAATGGCGGTAAAAAACGCATTACTGTTCCGGCATTTCCAACATCAACTGCAACATTTCCGTGCAATGGTGCTGGAGTTATTTTCCAATAAAATTCATTCTCGTCTTGAATTTCATCAATGCTTATTCCCAGGGCGCGAAGGCCATCAACCATGAGTTCGGAATCTCGTGAAACTAATGGCCGGCGTAAAATCGATGGGCTTTTACTTTGCGAAGCAAGAATGAGCGCTCTATTAGTAACTGATTTTGAACCGGGAATTACTACACGCGAAATTACATTGCGTGCACCTCGATATGGCGCAGGCCAATGAGGTTGAACTTTCGCTTCCGGCATGTGCTCAGTCTATCCTTGTCACATGTGTGGTCGTTATGCGCAAAGCGCGCAAATTAGAGATCTGATGGAACAATTTGAGGTCACTGGTGTCACGCCTCGAGAGGCTCTGCCTCAAAATTGGAATATCGCACCTACAAATGAGATTTATATTATTCGTTCTTCTGGATTCAATGGTGGTGATGCATTTTCTCGAGATCTAACGACGCTTTCGTGGGGATTGATTGCGCCATGGCTCAAGGAAATGAGTGAAGCAAGAATTTCTCAATCCCGCGCTATAAATGCGCGAAGTGAATCCATACATGAGAAACCAACTTTTCGTGATGCGTTCCGCCGAACACGATGTTTGATTCCTGCTGAAGGTTATTACGAATGGGCAACTGCTCTCGGTGCATATTCTCCAAAACAACCATTTTTCATTACTTCGGATAATTCTCGGCAACTTTCCATCGCTGGAATTTGGAGTGCGTGGCAATCACCCGAAGGAAATATTATTGAGAGTGCATCAGTAATAACTCGTGAAGCAGTGGGCGAACTTGCAACTATTCATAGTCGAATGCCCGTGATGATGCCTCGCGAGCGATGGGATGCATGGCTCAATCCTTCGGAACGAGATATCCCGACGCTTCAAAATCTGATGCAATTAGATCAACCAGCCGCTCATTTGGTGGCGCACCCTGTTTCTGGCGCGGTAAATTCAGTTTCCAACAACGGTAAAGATTTGACGCGTGCAATAACTCTCGGAGAGCCAGAAACTCTCTTTTAGCGATAATCTATCTGCGATGACATCGACAGACTTAGTCAAAGAGAGCTCAGCGGAACGCACTGTCCGCTTTGAGCGCGATGCCCTTGCATACACAAATCAACTTTATGCCGCTGCACTTCGTTATACAAAGAATCCAGATGATGCAAAAGATTTAGTTCAAGATACATATCTGAAAGCATTTGCATCATTTCATCAATTTGAACCTGGAACGAACTTGAAAGCTTGGCTTTACCGTGTTCTTACAACAACATTTATAAATACATACCGTAAAGATCAAAGGCGTCCACAACTGACATCGAGTGAAGTAGATGATTCAGATCTTTTCAAATCTGCATCACACACCAGCGATCAAGGAAAATCTGCAGAAGTAGAAGCTCTCGAGAACCTACCTGATAGCGATATTAAACGTGCTCTTCTAGATATTCCTGAAGAGTTTCGTATCGCGGTTTATTTAGCAGATGTTGAAGGATTTTCTTATAAAGAAATTGCCGAAATCGTAGGTGCACCAGCTGGAACCATCATGTCGCGCCTACATAGAGGAAGAAAACAGCTTCGTGAGCGGTTAACCGAGTACGCAAAGGATCTTGGATACAACACAGATTCCAAGAAGATCGCTCCTGCCGAAGGGAGTACACAATGATATTTCAAGAGATTCCTTGCGCTGAAGTGTTAGGTTCATTGATTATTTATATCGACGGCGATATAAATTTGGAACCACGTGGCGAAGAAATTCAAACTCACATGACGCAATGCTCAAATTGCCAGGCAGAATTAGCTCACGAACAGGCAATGCGAATCTTGCTCCAAGATGTCCTACGGCGCACATGTAGTGAAAGCGCGCCACAAGATTTACACGACCAAATTCACCTGCAATTACAAGCCCAAATGATGGGTCAATTTGCATCAGAGGTTGTAACAGAATTCAAAATGACTGAAATATCGATTGAAATTGATGAATTCGGAAATATCGAACATCGCGAGACAATAATTGAGCACACTCAAGAGATCCGCTTTGATGACGGACAAAATTAGAACATTATGCAGCCAGCAGAAGATGTAATTGGTGCAGTTGGCTTTACTGTAATGACCGTACGACCAGGTGATACATCTGTGGCAATGGGAATTGGTGATTTACCAGTTGTTGCACAATCACATTTATCCAACATCATGGAATATGCAGCAATTATCGCTATTGGTGATTACTTGGAGCCTGGTGAGTCAACAGTCTTTGTAAGTATGCAGTTGAACTCAATCAATCCAGCATCTATTGGCGCCGAACTTCGAGGAAACGCCCGATGCGTTGAAGTTGACGGGCGAAATCTTACTTTCGAATGTGATGTCTTTGAAGGTGAACGTCAGATTGCAAGCGCTATTTTAAAAAGAACGACAGTGGAGCGAGTATCTTTCCTCGCTCGCACTGCCGCGCAAAACCTTATTTCTTAGTTGCCCAGAAAATTTCTGCAATCTCATCAATCTTTGAAATCAACTTATCTGCAACCGCAACATCTTGGGTACCTTTTGTTCCAGCAGCCCCAGCAAGTTTCGTTGCCTCGTTGAAGAGTGTGTGAAGCTGTGGGTGAGCCTCAAAATGATTTGGCTTGAAATAATCTGTCCAAAGTACCCAAAGGTGCTCTTTTACTTGATGTGAACGCTCTTCTTTAATTGTGACAGAACGTGAACGAAAATCTGCATCAGTATTAGCTGCATACTTTTCCATACATGCTTTGACCGATAGCGCTTCAATACGCGCTTGTGCTGGGTCATAAACGCCACATGGAAGATCGCAATGTGCGTGAACTGTTATTTTGGGTGAAAACATGGCTTGAACCTCTCCTTATTCGTTGTATTTTCAATACAAAATTTTACCTGTAGATGCGAGACTACCGCCTATGAGCAGATTTGGCACAGTCAGCGTAAGTGGGAACTCAATGCAACCCACGTATAACGATGGTGACTGGCTCTTTGTGCGTTGGATTGACGCCAACATCAGTGGGCTTGAACGAAAATCTATTATTGTTATCGAACGCGATGAACAGCCTGGCATATTTCTGGTGAAACGAATACAGAAATTCCATAGTGGTCGTTACTGGGTTGAAGGCGACTCCCAAGAAAGTACCGATTCACGGCAGTGGGGCTGGATATCTCCGCACGAAATTCGCGCGAAAGTTCTCTTTCGTTATTGGAAATCAAAGCAATAAATTAGCGAGTAAAAGCTTCCATCAATAAAGATTTCTGTTCTTCTTCATGCAAATGATGATCACCAGTTGCAGGTGCAGCTGTTGCGCGACGAGAAACACGACGTAGGTTGCGTCCTCCAAAACCTTCGCCACCAAATTGTTCAGCGGTGCGAAGTGCAATAAATGGCCATGGACCCTGATTTGCTGGTTCATCTTGAACCCACAAAAGATTTGCATTTGGATGTTTTGCAGCTTCCGCCACCATCTCTGCTGCTGGAAGTGGATACAAAAGTTCTACTCGGACTATTGCAGTTGTGTTCTCTCCCAGTTTTTCGCGTTCCGCTACTAAATCATGATAAATCTTTCCAGAACAGAAAATAAGTCTTGTTGCATTTGTAACTTTTGGATCTGAAATAAGAGGCTGGAAATAGCCACTAGTGAAATCAGAAATTGACGAAGCTGCTGCACGAAGACGCAACATCGACTTTGGTGTAAAGACAATCATTGGTCGACGAGTTGGGTTCTTTATATGCCAGCGCAATAAATGGAAATATGAAGCTGGATTTGATGGTTGAGCAACTGTCATATTCTGTTCGGCGCACATTGCTAAGTAGCGTTCTATTCGTGCCGATGAATGATCTGGTCCTTGCCCTTCATAGCCATGTGGTAGTAGAAGAACGAGTGAAGAACGCTCGCCCCACTTTTGCAAAGCGGATGAGATAAATTCATCAATAACTGTCTGCGCACCATTGGCGAAATCGCCAAACTGACCTTCCCATAAAACTAATGCTTCGTCTCGCACAACACTGTAGCCATACTCAAAACCCATCGCGGCATATTCACTTAGAAGTGAATCAATAACAAAGAATTGATTCTCATCACTTATTAGTCCGCGAAGAGGTGTCCATTCATTGCCATTCTCTTTATCAATAACAACTGCATGACGACTACTAAATGTGCCACGTCGCGAATCTTGACCAGCCAAACGAATCGGATGTCCATCGAGCAAGATTGAACCGAAAGCGAGAGTTTCACCCATTGACCAATCAATAGTTGCATCATTCAGTGACTCAACCCGCTTTGCTAATTGCGGAAGAAGTTTTGGGTGAACGCTAAATCCATCCGGAATTGCCAACTGAGTTGCAGCAATGGCACGCGCTGTTGCTTCAGGAATACTTGTTTCAATGCGATCTGCATTTGGCGCAACTGGGACTTTGAAGTTGGGATCAGTGTCCGGAACGTGATTATGAACTGCTTCAAAGACTGCTTCAAGTTTTGACTGGTAATCACGCAAAACTGCTTCAGCTTCTTCAACAGAAATATCACCGCGGCCAATAAGCGCCTCCGTATACAGCTTACGAGTTGAACGCTTTGCATCAATCAACTTATACATAAGTGGCTGCGTGAAACTTGGCTCGTCGCCTTCATTGTGTCCACGACGACGGTAGCAAACCATGTCGATAACAACATCTTTATTGAATGCTTGTCGGTATTCAAAGGCTAAGCGAGCAACGCGCACGCATGCCTCCGGATCATCACCGTTGACATGGAAAACAGGAGCTTGAATCAATTTCGCAATATCGGTTGAGTACGTTGCAGTACGCGATGCATGCGGTGAAGTTGTGAAACCAACTTGGTTATTGATAACGATGTGAACTGTTCCGCCTGTGCGATATCCCGCTAATTGCGAGAGTTGCAAAGTTTCGGCAACGACACCTTGACCGGCAAATGCTGCATCTCCGTGGAGCAAAATAGGCATTACAGAATATGCGTTCTTGATATTGAGTTTGTCTTGCTTTGCGCGAACGATACCTTCAAGGACTGGATTTGCAGCCTCTAAGTGAGATGGATTTGCCGCAAGATAAATCTTTGTTGTAGCTCCCGATTCAGCAGTAAATACACCTTCAGTACCTAAGTGATATTTGACGTCACCACTGCCCTGAACTTGGTTCTCTGTGTAATGTCCTTCAAACTCTTGGAAAATCTGCCCGTGGGACTTTCCTGCAATATTCGCTAAAACGTTGAGGCGTCCGCGGTGTGGCATACCAATACATACTTCATCGAGTCCACGATCTGCTGCACTTGAAATAACTGCATCCAAAATTGGAATTACAGACTCGCCGCCTTCTAGTGAGAAGCGCTTTTGTCCCACAAATTTAGTTTGTAGGAATGATTCAAACGCTTCTGCCCCATTGAGTTCGTACAAAATACGCAGCTGCTCTTCACGTGGGAACTTAGGTGCACCCACTTCTACATGCTCCTGAATCCATTCGCGCTCTTCTGGACTTTCGATATACATATATTCCACGCCGATTGTGCGGCAATACGAGTTACGCAAAATTCCCAAAATGTCGCGAAGTTTCATGAACTTCTGACCACCAAATCCACCTGTTGCGAATTCGCGATCAAGATCCCACAAAGTAAGTCCATGAGTTACGACATCAAGATCTGGGTGAATACGTTGGTGGTATTCCAATGGATCTATATCTGCCATCAAGTGGCCATGTTTGCGATACGCAGCAATGAGCTGTTGAACGCGAGCTGTCTTACTAATTTCATCATCTTTAGAAAAATCAAAGTCTTGCGCCCAACGAATTGGGACATATGGAATTCGAAGGGCGGCAAAGATTTCATCGTAGAAATTTTCGCTACCCAGAAGAATTTCATGCACACGACGCAAATAATCACCAGATTGTGCGCCTTGAATTACGCGGTGATCATATGTACTTGTAAGAGTCACAACTTTGCTGATTGCTAAACGAGTAAGTGTTTCTTCACTCGCTCCTTGAAATTCTGCTGGGTAATCCAAGGCTCCAACACCAATAATGAGACCTTGTCCTTGCACAAGACGTGGAACTGAGTGAACAGTTCCGATTGTGCCTGGGT
>Ga0136642_1000167_pt1 | contig 38978 bp, 39 predicted proteins | sample LowCatLa1302831Y_FD_115313 | JGI IMG/M metagenome (GOLD analysis project Ga0136642, IMG submission 115313) | Freshwater microbial communities from Lower Cathedral Lake, Yosemite National Park, California, USA - 13028-31Y | ecosystem: Environmental > Aquatic > Freshwater > Lake ... | reverse complement strand
TGGCCATTGGCGATGACTTGTTTTGCTTCACCCCCTGAATCGGTCAGGCCTGCAAATTTGAGCAGCTGACACAATTCAATCGGTTCTTCGCGCACACTGACCACGGTCGGCTCGGCAGCGGTTTTTTTCGGGGTCGGCATAAATTAAATACTATCCGCTCAACCCACCTCAAGCAACTCGACCACGAAGATCAGGGTCGCACTTGGCGGGATCGCACCGGGGTAGCCGTGTTCGCCATAAGCGAGGTGCGGTGGCAACGTCAGCTTGACCTTGTCACCCACTTTCATGGTCGCGACGCCGATATCCCAGCCTGCGATCACCTGCCCGGCGCCGAGGACAAAGGTGAAGGGTTCGTTGCGATCTACCGAGCTATCGAATTTTGAGCCGTCTTCAAACGTGCCGGTGTAATGGACCGTGACTGGGCGACCCTTTTGGGGCGCGGCGCCGGTGCCGGTTTTGAGAATTTCGATTTTGATTTCAGGGAGTGCCATCTCCTGATTCCCGCCAAACGCTTCCCTGCGTCAATCCCGCATCGCCGACTCCGTATATGCCCGCGCCATTGACGCGGTCCGGTAATCCGACCAGCACCAACTACGATGAAGCCACCCCTACTGCTCGCCTTGGTCTTAAACCTCGTCCTAATTACGCCTCCATTTTTGTCCGCCGCACCAATGACATCAATCACCTACCCCGCCGCCTCTGGGCCTGGCCAAGGCAAACACATCGTGTTTCTCACTGGCGACGAAGAATACCGCTCCGAGGAAGGCCTGCCTATGTTAGCCAAAATCCTAAGCCAGCGTTACGGTTTTACCTGCACGGTCCTGTTTGCGCTCGATGCCGACGGCACCATCAATCCTGACAACAATACTAGCCTCTCCAACCCCGCCGCACTCGACCAAGCCGACGGCATTGTGATGGGCTTACGGTTTCGCCAGTGGCCCGATGAAGCTATGCAGCATTTCGCTGACGCGGTGGCACGCGGCGTACCCATCGTCGCCTTGCGTACTAGCACCCACGCCTTCAATTTTCCCGCGAAAAGCCCTAGCGCGTTCAAATCTTTCAATAACTTCGGCCGCGAGGTTCTTGGAGAAAACTGGGTTAGCCACTGGGGCGCCAACCGCCGCGGTGCCACCCGCGGCATTATTGAGCCCGGGGCTGAGAGCGATCCGCTGCTACACGGCGTCACGGAGATTTTCGGCGACTCTGGGGCCTACGAAACGCACCCCGTAGTTGACGCGAAAATTCTCGTCCGTGGCCAAGTTCTAAAGGGTATGAGCCCCTCCGATGTACCCGATACCTATCTTAAAAAACGCAAATCTGACGGGGTCGAACAACCCATCAACGACCCCCTCATGCCGATCGCTTGGACACGCATAAATCACAACGCCAAGGGCACGACCAACCGCGTTTTCTGCACCACGATGGGAGCCGCCACCGATCTAAGCAACGAAGACTTTCGCCGGCTGGTCATTAACGCCGTTCTCGCTGGCTTCGAGTTGCAGATTCCTGCGCGAGCCGATGTCCGCTATGTGGATGCTTACGACCCCGCGCCTTACGCTTTTAAGGGTTACCGCCGCGGTCTCACGCCCGTCGATCATGCGCTCGGCCAAGTCCTTCGTCCCGGCACGCCACCACCTGCCGCACCCGTGAAAAAAGACTGATCGGCTCCGCAATGTCCGAACTTTCCGCCACACTTCAGCTTGAACCGATCGGCTACATCCGCACCGGTAAACAGGTAAAATTCCAGGCGCTTCACCAACCGTCTGAACAACTGCTTGAGCGCAACTTCCTAGAGCTCGTCCCCGGCCACAATTACGAACAAGCGCTCCGCGACCTCGCGGGATTTTCCCGGGTCTGGCTCATCTGGTGGTTTCACCGCAACACCACGTGGCGCCCCCAAGTCATTCCGCCGCGAGGTCCCGCCCAGCGTCGCGGCGTTTTCTCTACACGGTCGCCGCATCGTCCTAATCCTGTTGGACTTACACCTGTTCAACTGCTCGGAATAGAGGGGCGCCGCCTCATTCTAGGAGAATGCGATCTAGTCGAAGGAACGCCGGTCTTCGATCTCAAACCCTACGTGCCTGCCTACGATAGTTTTCCTGAAGCCCGCGCCGGTTGGATCGAAGAAGTCGATGCACTGACGCGACAACCACCGCAGTTCACGGTCAATTATTCTGCGACTGCAACTGCGCAGGCCGAATGGCTCATCTCCCACTGGCACATTGATTTTCGAGCGCGCCTTGAAGAGCTCCTGACTCGTGACCCCACCCCGCACCGCACTCGCCGCATTCGCCGCCGCAATGCCGAGCTACTCGAAATCGGCTGTGGGGCTTGGCGTGCATTTTTTCGTATCGAGGGTTTCAATGTCACAATAATTGCTTTAGACGCTGGCTTTCCCCTGCGTTTTCTGCACGACCCTCAACGGGTCGGGTTGCCCGACCGCGACGCTCAAGTAGCCTTCCTTGAAATTTGGCCAGAACCGCCCCGCGAGGTTTGAAGGTAGATCGGAAGCGATGGGTCCGACGTTTAAACGGCCACGATCACCGCTCTTTTCACGTGGCTCCAACGCCACGTATCAATGTCCGTCCAGCGACCCACAGTGAGGCGCACATCGATCACGTCGCCCACCATAAAATCCGCCCGGTCCGTCCGCAAAATACGATAGCCCCAATGGGGCGCACGCCCTGCATCCTTCGGCCCGGAGCTCAAGGCAAGATCCGCATCTACTCGGGCGCGGAAATAGACCGCGTAACCGTCGAGTCGGCCCGCGTTCACCACCGTGCGTGAAAACGTGATCTCACCCGGTAATTCAGCCTCTTGCAGCGTGTGTAAATCAACGGAAAGCACCGGCTCTGGTTCGCCCAAAAAATGATCCACAAACTCAGGATCACTGCTGCGCAGATGGTAATAATCGGGCTCCTGCGGACGTTGACGTCCCATGCACGAATAATCGTAACCGTGCACGTTCAATTCCCAAATAAAAGGCACATGTCGTGAATCGCTCAACTTAATGGGTTCACAAAACAGATCAAAACAGCTCGGCAGAATTAGCCCACCTGACTTTAGCAAACGATCCCGCAGGTCACATACGTTGGTCACCATTGCCTCATCGAACAGACAATCGCCCATCTGCTCATGTAAAATGACGTCCACCGGCGCGTCCGTGGTAAATTCCGAACTATGTGCCGCAATAAACTCCACGTTTTGAATGCCGTTGGCCACTGCCAAGGTCTTTGCATGCCGTAAAATCTCCGAATGATCCACCGCGTACACGTGCGCAGCCCCACGCCGAGCCGCAAAGGCCGCGAGGATACCCGTGCCGGTACCCAGATCGATTACTCTATCACCGGGCTGGATGTGCCGCGTAATCGCCGCGTGGTAAAACGCCATCCGCGGTTTATCTGCCAACATTTTCTCCTGCTCGTAGAAATTGGCAAAATACCAGCCGTTGTATTCCCGATAACGGGACTCCGGAGTGCCATCTCCGTCCGGGTAAAACCAGACCGCCAGCCTGGGCCGCGCCACAATCCAACGCCGCACCCGGCCGATCGCGCGGCTGCCCGCCGAGACCAGACTCACACTGAAACGCTGCAAAAATGAAGAAAACATACGGTTGGGCGGAAACCCCTCCGCTGTGGACACGGTGTCCGTTCCAACCATCAGCGCAACCTAAGCTTCTGCAATAAGCTCTAAAGATTGTTTGAAACCGTCGCCCCGCCACCCATCTTCCCCTCGTGGAAACCAAGGAAAGCAAACTCTCATTCGAGACCGCCCTCAACCAGCTCGAGTCCATCGTCGAGACGATGGAGTCAGGTGACGTGCCCTTGGCCGACCTGCTCGCCAAGTTTGAGCAGGGCTCCAAACTACTCAAAGTCTGCGAATCTCGTCTCAAAGACGCCGAGCTAAAGATTGAGCTACTCAAAAAACAAAAAGATGGGGCCTCTTTCTCTACTTTCGAACCCGAGCGTGGAGCCTAAGCCCGCTTGAGCTTATCATTCTAACCATATCCGCCTTTCCTGCTACCGCTCCAGATGAACGTATCTCCCGCCCGAATTCTCGAGACCATCCACGGCCCCGCCGACGTCAAAGCCCTCGAGCCCGCCCAACTCCCCCAGCTAGCGCAGGAAATACGCGATGAAATCATCGCTGTAACCGCCAAGAACGGCGGCCACGTCGGGCCTAATCTCGGCGTTGTGGAACTGACCCTCGCCCTGCACCGTGTCTTCGACACGCCTAACGACCAATTTGTCTTCGACGTCGCCCACCAAGGCTACGTCCACAAGTTGCTCACGGGCCGGCAGGGCGCCTTCTTCCGCGGGCTTCGCCAATCTGGCGGCACCAGCGGCTTTCTGTACCGCGCCGAAAGCCCGCACGATAGCTTTGGTGCCGGCCACGCTGGCACCGCCTTAAGCGCCGCCCTTGGTATGGCCACCGCCCGCGATCTGCGCGGTAGCTCCGAACACGTCGTCGCCGTCTGCGGTGATGGTGCGTTCACCTGCGGGGTTACGCTCGAAGCGCTCAACAACATCGTTGGCTCCACCAAGCGACTCATCGTCATTCTCAACGACAACGAGTGGTCCATCGCCAAAAATGTCGGCGCCATCTCAACCTACCTTAACCGCCTCAGCACGAGCAAAACCTACAACAAGCTCCACCATGATATTGAGGGCTTTTTCAAGAGTTTCCCGGTGGGCGAGAGCATGAACCGCGTTTACCACAAATGGAAACGCGAGACGAAAGACTTCTTCGTTGAATCTTCCCTCTTCGAAAAATTTGGCCTCCGCTATCTCGGCCCCGTAGACGGTCACGACCTCGAAGCGCTGCAAAAAAACCTCGAGTTCGCCCGCCATGCCGATGTGCCCGTGTTGATTCACGTGCTCACTAAAAAAGGTAAAGGCCTCGAAGCCGCCCTCGCCCAACCCGAGAAATTCCACGGTCTCGGTTCATTCGATCCTGGCACCGGCGAGAGCAAAGCAGCAGCCCCCGGCACCCCGCCCAACCTCCAAGACGTCTTCGGCCACGCGCTTGTCCGCTTTGCCAAGGCCAACCCCAAGATTCTCGGCATCACTGGCGCAATGCCCAGCGGCACCGGACTCATTCACCTCGCCAAAGAGGTCCCTAAACAATTCTTCGACGTCGGTATCGCTGAAGAACACGCCGTACTCTTCGCCGCCGGCCTTGCCACTAAGGGCTTCCGCCCCGTCTGCGCGATTTACTCGACCTTCCTCCAGCGCGCCTACGACCAGGTCATCCACGACGTCGCCCTGCAAAACCTCCCCGTCACCTTCTGCATGGACCGCGCCGGCCTCTCCCCCGCCGATGGCCCCACGCACCACGGCCTCTTCGACATCTCCTACTTACGCTGCGTCCCCGGCGCCACCATCATGCAGCCCAAAGACGAGGACGAACTCGTCGACATGCTCCACACCAGTCTCCAACTACCCGGACCCGGCTTCATCCGTTACCCGCGCGGAGCCGGCACAGGCGCAAAGATCAAAGCCCAACCGGTCGCCCTCCCTTTAGGTCAAGCTGAGGTCTTGCGCGACGGTACCCAAATAATGATCTGGGCCCTTGGCCCCATGATCGCCGAAGCCCTCGCCCTCGCCGAACGCCTCGCCCGCGAAGAACAACTCTCTGTCGGCGTCGTCAACGCCCGCTTCATCAAGCCGCTCGACCGCACGCTGCTACTCAGCCAGGCCACGCTCGTCCCCCTTATCGTTACGATGGAAGACCATGTGCTCGCGGGCGGCTTCGGCAGCGCGGTACTCGAAGCGTTACAAGACGCCGAGTGCCCCACCGCGGTCGAGCGCATCGGCTGGCCCGATAAATTTATCGAACATGGTTCGAGCAATGCGATCCTGCGCAGCTCCTACGGTCTCGCTCCCGACGACATCCACCGTCGCGTCCTCGCCCGCTGGCGCAACCTCAGCGCCGAACCCGCCCACACCGACGCCTAAGTCCGTCAGCTACAGTTTAGCGCTAAATGCGCCCCCTCGCGTTTGCCCCATGTCACTTCCCTACCAGATGCGTCTTTTGCAGATCGTCGCACCTGGCCGCGCGGATTGGCACGAGTCCCCAGTGCCCAAGCCCGGTCCCGGCGATGTCATCGTCCGAATTCGCGCCATCGCCACCTGTCCGCATTGGGACCTCCATATCTTCGGCGGCCAACCGATGTTTCCCGGCACGCCGCTTAATTATCCCTATCTGCCCGGTGAACCCGGGCACGAGGCGGTCGGCGAGATGCGCGCTCGCCTTAAGCCTCGGCGCGCACCGCACCCTTGCGCCCGATGCCCTCATCTGGCCGCCAGCGCGTGACGCGTCCGCCCTCGACGACGCGATCGACCTCACCGGCTTGCCCGCGTCCATCGAGTTTCTCATGGATCGCACGCGCCGCTGCGTAACGCTCTTGGGCGTGCTCCGCGAGGACGTGCGCCTCAGCCCCCGCCACCTCTTCGGCCCCGGCCTCGTACTCATGGGCTACGGCGAACACCATCGCGCCGCCGCCGAGACCGCCTTGCGCTGCATCGTCGCGGGCCAACACCGGTTGGCTCCGCTTGTCACACACACATTGCCCTTCGATCGGTACGTCGAGGGCGTGGAATTATTATAGACGAAACAAGCCGTCAAAATCCTATTCGATCCTTGACTCTGATCGCGCGCCCGCGCCGCCGCGTCGGGGCCTAAAAAAAGCCGCCCCGTTAAGGAGCGGCTTTCGTAAATGATAACTGAGCCTGACTGCTTAGTGCTTGGCGGCAGCGGGGGCGTTGGTACCGCCGCATTTTTCACAGTTCTTGTTTTCTTTGGCCGCGGCGACGCAGCACTCATGAGCGCAGGTCTTGCCTTCTTTTTCAGCTTTAACGCAGCACTTGCCTTTGTGGGGAGCGGCATCTTTGGAAGCGTCCGCCGCGAAGGCGAACGTAGCGGAGATGAGAGCGGCGACGACGAACAGGATCTTGGATGATTTCATGGTATTTTTTGGTTGTGGGGGGACTAATTGGTGCGGGCGGCGGGAGTCGAACCCGCCTCTCATGCTTGGGAAGCACACATATTACCGATATACTACGCCCGCTCTAGTGAAAACATGGTAAAATATGCCACCAGCGTATGCCACCCAAGTGGCTTTTGTAGATTAACGTATTTAAACATGCACACTATGGGCAAAACCTAACTGGCCTTGAAAAAACCTCAATCCCAAAAATCTGACCATAATGTAAAAATCGGCCTTTGCTCGGCGTAACTGCTAAGCCACGCCGAATTCACTCGTTCGTCACCCCAGCAGCTTGATCCGCCACCGCGCACGGAAAGCGTAAACTTTTATGCATATTCCTTCCTCTGCTGACAACGGTTACCTGCGTAGCGCGCTCTATCTTTTCGTGGCGCTCGCCGGTCTGCTTGCCCAAGCCCAAGCTCAAGACGCAGCCACCGGTGCGATCCGCGGCGTGGTCATCAATGATGCCACCGGCAACTACGTGCAGGGCGCCCGCCTCTTGCTCGCCGGCACGACCCGTAACGAGGTCACCGACACTCAGGGCCGCTTCCTCTTCGGTGCCCTTCCGCCCGGCGATTACCGCATCCGCGCCGAATCCGCCGGCGCCGACTCGGGCGAGCTTTCCATTCACGTTGCTTCCGGTGTGACCGCACCCGCGACCCTGCGCCTCGGCTCCGAGATCATCGCCATGGAAAAACTCATGGTCACCAGCCAAGCCGAGGGCCAGGCCCAGGCGCTAAATCTCCAAAAAAATTCCGAGAATATCCGCAAGGTCGCCTCGCAGGACGCACTTGCCAATTCCCGCCTCGGCGAAGTTGGCGAGGTCTTGCAAACCCTCCCCGGTCTCTACCTCGAGATAAGCACCCACCAACCCGTTCGCCCCAACATCCGTGGCCTCTCATCCGAATTTAACTCCATCACCTTCGACGGCGTTCGCATCGGCAATACCAACAACGATCGATCTGATGGCGTGAGCGGTTATCCCGCCGAGGCACTCTCGCGAGTCGAGCTCATGAAATCCGTCACGCCCGACATGGAGGGCGACGCGATCGGCGGCAGCATCAACCTCGTCTCGAAACGCGCCTTCGATCTCTCCGAGCGCCTCCTCAAGCTCAACCTCGGCGGCGCCTACAACAACCAGCAGCAAAACTGGGACAAGCAGGTGAATATCGAATACGGCGACCGTTACGGCAAAGAAGGCCGCCTCGGTGTCTATTCCTCCATCAATCATTACCGCTCCGACCGCGGCTATCACACTTCCAGTATAAGCTACCAAGTGGACGCCGCCGATAATTTTAACATCGCAACCTATACGTTGCAGGACCGCATCGAGGACGATTCCTGGAAGCTGAAATACACCGGTAGCATGGATTATAAATTGAGCGACGCCACCGTTCTCTGGGTGCGCGGCATTTTCAGCGACGACACCCGCTCACTCGAGGACTACCTCACCGTCTATCGCCCCGGCACCCGCACCGCCATCACTCCAGACTCCGCCAGCTCCAAGGGTGGCCGCGTCGATACCAGCCGCTCCTTCCGCGAGCCCGTCAGCATCAGCAGCCAGCTTGCCGCCGGCCTAGAAAACAAATTCGACCGCTGGACCCTCGACTCGAAGCTCAGCTACGGCCGCTCCACCAACCAATACACCCAGACCTTCACCCCCGTGTTTTCCGTTAACACTGTCGATCTTTCCTACGACCGTACCGTGCGTGAGTTTCCGCTCTTCAAGGTCGATAATGGCATCAACCTAAACGACCCGTCCCGCTACGTCCACCGCAGTATCGCGCGCAACCAGCACCCGTCGCGCGACCAGGAATACACTTTTGATTTCAACGCCCGCCGCGAACTCGACGGCCTGCCCTTCAAAGCGAGCTTCAAGACCGGCGCCCGCGCAAAGCTCCGCAGCTGGGTCTTCGGTGGCGATCCCGCCCTCGGTAACTGGACCTACACCGGCCCCCAGACCGCCGCGCAACTCTCCGAGACCTACATCAACGAGCGCTTCTTCCGTGAGGGCGGCAGCCGCGTCGCCGTCCCCTCGATCTATCCCAACATCGGCCCTTTTCTCGACGCGTTCTATAAACGTTCCAGCGAATTCACGCGCGACAACAACGCCTCCGACATCCTCATCGAGTCCAACCGCCGCAGCACCACGGAGAACATCTACGCAACCTACCTCATGAGCAGCGTCACGTTCGGCCGACTCAACGTCGTCACCGGCGCCCGCCTCGAGCGCAGCGAGTTCGAGGGCAAGGCCCGCCAGCTGAGCACACCCGGCGGCATCTATCGCGGCTCCACCATCGTGCGCAATTCCTCCTCCTACAATAACATCCTCCCTGGCCTCCATTTTAACTACGGCCTCACCCCAGCGTTAGTCCTGCGCGCCTCCGCCAACCGCACCGTCGCCCGCCCCAGTCCCACCGCCATGCTCCCGTCTCGCCGGGTCGATGACGACGCCCGCACCCTCACCGACGGCAACCCCGACCTCCGCGTCACCACCTCCGACAACTTCGACGTGAGCGCTGAATATTACCTGAAGCCCCTCGGTGTGATTTCTCTTGGGGCATTTGCAAAAGACATCGAGGGCTTTTATTTCAGCACTGCCTCGACCGTCGCCAGCGGCGAATACGCCGGCTACCGCCTCACTCGCACCGAAATGGGCCGCGGCGGTAAGGTCCGCGGTCTCGAAGCCGAGTGGCAACAGCGCCTCACCTTCCTTCCCGGCGCCTTTAGCGGCCTCGGCCTTGGCGCCAACTTCACCTGGCTCGACGCCACCGGTCGCTATCCCACCCGCCCGGGCGACGAAACGCTTACCTTCATAGGCACCGCCAAACGTACCGGTAATTTCAACCTCTCCTACGTCCGCCGAGGCCTCGATCTGCGCCTGTTTTATAATCTTCGCGGCGACTATCTCAGCGGCGTCGGCGCCCGTCGCGCCCTGGACGTTTACGAGAAAGAACGCTTCGCCCTCGATCTCTCGGCCAAATACCGCCTCAGCAAACGCTACTCTACCTACGTGAGCGCGAAAAATATCACCGACGAGCCCAAGATCACTTACCAAGGCACCGCCTCCAACCCCACCGCCGTCCGCTACTACGATTTCTCGATTAACTTCGGTATCACGCTCGACCTATGAACGCTCCCCGTTTCTTGCGCCTCAGTGTCATTAGCCTCGGACTCGTATTCCCGGCCTTCGCCGACGCCGCCGCGCCCGCCCTCGATCCGGCGCCCGAGGGCTCGTTTACCATCGTCGTCATCCCCGACACCCAGGGCTACAATGGTCGCGCCACAAAACGTGAACCGTCGAGCACCGCGCCGCTCACGAATCCCGTTTTCGCTAACCACATCCGCTGGATCCGCGAAAACGTCGCCTCCCAGCGCATCGTCTTCGTGACCCACGTCGGCGACATCGTGGACATTAACAACGCCGACCAATGGCGCCTCGCGCAGGAAAACCTCGACGGCCTCCGAGGTGTGGTGCCCTTCGGCCTCGCCGTCGGCAACCACGACATGGAAACCAAGGGCAGCGCCGCCCTCTTCAGCGCCCACTTCCCCGTCGCCAGCTTCCGAGACTACCCGTGGTATGGCGGCACGTTCACCTCCGCCGACCCCGCCGAGACCGCCCTCTTTGGCGACAACGCCAACAGCTACCAACTGTTCTCCGCCGGCGGTCTCGACTTCGTCATCCTCCACCTTATCTGCAACGCCCCCGATCCCGTCGTTGCGTGGGCCTCCGGCATTCTCAAGCGTTACCGCAACCGACGCGCCATCATCAGCACACACATGGACTTGGGCATCCGCCTCAAGCCCGTCACCGAAGAAGGCTACGTCGCCGACGAGAAGGGCCGCATGGAATGGACGAAAGTCCACGGTAAGCTCGGTAACTCGCCGCTCCAGCTCTGGGAAAAACTCTACCGCCGCCACCCCAATCTCGATTTCGTTTTCAGCGGCGACCAAAGCCGCGTGACCGCCTACCGGATGTCTCTCCCCGCCGAAGACGGCCACCCCGTCCACGCCCTGATGTCCGACTATATGTCCGCCGGCCCGCTCCGCCTCTATCGTTTTAACCCGTCGGAAAACAAAGTCCGCGTAATTACTTACGACACCACCAAGCACGAACTCACCGCCCGCATGACCTTCGTGCCCGACACCACGCGGCACCAGTTCATGATCGACTACCCCATGTCAGGCCCCGCCGCGCGCTAAAGAGTGTTTTCAATACCTGAAAACATCCTGCCGAACGGGAATTGAATTAAGTTGCTGCGAGTGTGAGCGAGTAGCGAATCACCATCCACTACTTCACTTTCTAAAAGCATTCGCTTCTGCAGCCACGGCGAAATTCGGGCGACGTTTTGATGGCCAGGCCGCACGTAATTGCGATCAGCCCCGTAGCCACCCGCCAAGGGTAAAAACTCCGACCACTGCGCCTGTGCGGCCACTCGCGTGGGCTCAAATAATATTATGGAAATTAATCTCGTGGTTCAGTGATCACCGTCACGCCCTCATTGTCATTTAGCTTTAACTAGTCCTCACTGGTTTAAAGGGGCGAGAACGTGAATAAAAAATGTGCAGGGTAAAAATCGCCAAACTCTGTCCAACGCCAGATGCGTAGGCAGTTCCGCCGCGCTCCTTATTTAATATCGGCAATCGGTTCCCCTTCACTTGGCCGTTATCACGCGACCAGCACCACTATGCAAAAAAGCAGCATGGAAGTTGCAGGCAAAGACTTCATCGGGGCATCTCCGATTTTGAAGTGCATGGCCACTGCGCCGATCATTAACGCTGCTATCAGACCAGCCGCAGGCATGATCACGATGGGATACCATAGGCCAACCAAAAGGAGGGCAGCTGAGATAAGTTTCAGTAAACCTACCCCATACATCAGACCCACCGGAAGTCCATATGCAGTAAATTCTTGTTTCATATTTTTGGAGGCGGCACCGCGCCACGCTGTCGGCTTATCAAAACGAAGTAACCAGACGTTAAAAATACCTAGGGCAACTAGAACTTGCAGGATGATTTTAGTGGTAAGCATAAAAAAGAAGTAACTCAAAAAAATGAGGTCTATTGCCTAGCATTTATGAATTTAAACAAAAGATATGTGTTAAGACAGAGGTAGAAAAACGCCGGCGCAACCTGGCCAAGGCTATCTCTCAATTTTAGTCTTACGACTAAGCCCACTAGCATAAGCAAAACCAATCCAGCGGAAGCTAAGGCGCCTATTAGTGGCTCCATTAACCCAAGGCACAATCCAGCTGCTGCTGCCGCTTCCAACGCGCCAGTAAACTGGCGGAATTTAGGCATACCAAATCGCGCGAACTCACTGGCCATATGATTGCTCAATAGGCAGTGAAGGCCGAAAAAAGAGAAAGATGCGGAAGAAAATATAACCCAAAAGTTAAATACCATAAAGACCACTTGATGAAACTTGATTGCAGCATTGTCATTGTTGGGTAGACCGCAATTGCGTTGGCGAAATAAAATTATCTAATCCTCATCCGCTGCTCATCATCAAGCTTGCCTCGGTGCTTAATTTGAGGATCAAAGCGTAAAAAGCAATTGAGCGACGCGACTTGAATCCCAGCAGCGACGGAGGCCGTGGCGGCAAAGAGCAGGATAATGAACAGCATTACTAGGAACTTTTTAAATATGGGTGCCTCGGTTTTTTGACAAACACCCGAGCCTCATCGATAGTTTCGGCATCAGAGAGAAGTTTAATTTTTTCGTACCAAAATGCCAAAGCCGAACAAAGATGATGTCGAACGCTTGAGCCGAGGCCGACCAACCCGCGCAAAAATTGGAAGTCGGGGGGTTGGGCATCGTCTAACCCAGAAAGAGAGGCTGCTTTTTGAGGCCGCCAAAAAACATGGGTTTCTTAAAACTCCCGCAAACGGCATTCGTACAAACGTCATTAATGTTTATCGCCTGTGGTGCGCGGCTGAAGGGCGCAACTTTATCATCAAGAGTGGCTCAACGCGGTGACGGCGCATTTCAAGCAGCGTCGGGATAAGGGCCAGCTGTGTGACTGAGAACTGGGTGCCAGGATTGCTTAAGTTCGGACCGTAGAATCCCCTGTTTTTTGTTAAAAAAATGACGACGCATGGGCCAGTCTCGTACCCAAGCCTAGCCTAGCCTAGCCTATTTTTTCGTAACAGTGGCGAACTTCGGCGTATGCCTAAACAGTGTTTCTTTTAAAAAAAATAATTTGTAAGCTTTTTCGAACGTCTTTGAACATGGCTTTGCTGAAACCTATAAAAAAAGGCGCCCGCAGGCCGAAGCCAGCGGACGCCCTATGCGATTAGTAAAGCGACATCGATTATGGCAGGATCACGGTGTCGACCACATGGACAACGCCATTGCTGCCAACCAAATCGGCGGCGATCACTTTGGCGCCGTTAACGGTCACGCCAGTCTTGTCGGCCTTAAGCGACAATTTCTTGCCGTTGACCGAGGGAGCCTCGCCCGTCTTCACATCCGCCGCTAGGACCTTGGCCGGGACGACGTGGTAGGTGAGAATCGCGACCAACTTGGCCTTGTTCTCAGGCTTGAGGAGCGAGTCCACCGTACCGGCAGGCAGCTTGGCGAAGGCGGCGTTGGTTGGAGCGAAGACCGTGAACGGACCAGCGCCGCTCAAGGTTTCGACGAGCCCAGCCGCTTTCACAGCGGCGACGAGCGTGGTGTGATCGGGCGAGCCGATGGCGATTTCGACGACTGTCTTGGCGGAGACCGCCGAGACCAAGCCGGAGCAGAGTGCGAGGGTGGCAAACAGGGAACGAAGCTTCATGGAAACAATAACTAATCGGGTTGATGAAACAAGCGGCCGGGTGGACCCAGTCCTACGGTCGCTAAATTGAAACGCGCGAACTTAAACCTCGGATGCATGTCGCTCAAAAAAATCACCAACTCTTGAATGTCCCGTCATCGTCCCCGCACTCATCGCTGGCATCGACCGTCTCCCGTCGCCGCTCTACCCATAGCATGCAATGACAAATATCCAGAAATTGAAGGACATAGCTATCAGTAGCCTCAAAGCCATGGGTCGCTATGAGGACTGGTGCGTGAGTCAGACCATTTTACCCTTCCAAATTCCGGAACTCGCGACCGTTGGTCGCGTCGGATCAAGGTCGGGGCGCGGCGCCTTTTTTCCAATCCGAGAGCCGGACTTGCTCAACTAAGACCATGTGCGGGACCGTCAGTGCGGCGAGCCCGACAAAAACGAGTTGAACAATCCGAGCGTCGAGCGAGGTTTCCTTTAGAAAATACCACGCGACGGCGGACCCGGCGAGCACCCCCAGCATCGGTAAAAAAGCGGCCGCAAGGAGTCGACGCAGGGAGGACCGGCCCGAATAGTCCATCGACCTTAAGATGTGACGGGCGCTGTGCATTCCGCAGAAAAAGACGACAAACGCGACCAGCGGCGGGGCGATGGTCGCGAGCGCGCCGACCGCGCCCATTTCTAGGGCTGTCAGCCAGTCCGCGCGAAAACGTTGCAGCAGGACCAGAGCTAGGCCGGCGAGCCACGGCCAGGCCATCAGACTCAACCACGGCACCAAAATCGCGGCGGGTTGCGCCCCGGCGAGGAGCGCAAACAGTCGCGCCATATCCTCCGCATGGAGCAGGGCGGGCAAAATGATGATCGCGCCGCCATATGAAGTGCGCGCCGGCCACGGGGTACCGGCGCCTGGGTCTCCTGAAAAGTGCGCCGCCGAGATGACGAGAAATCCGCCAAGAAATAGCGCGGGTTGAAGAAGCCACAGGCCGACCACTAGCGCGGAGAGGAGAAGATAAATACCCCCAAAACGTAGCCAGCCACCGAGAGTATTAATCCCGTAGAGCCGATGCGCGAAGAGGGTATCTAGCGCGCCGTGAGGCAGGCCGAGGACCACGATAAGCGCGGCCACGACGATTAGTTCAATCCGCTCGTCGAACCGGCCCAATGCCAGCGTCGCCGTCGCTAAGAGGAGTGCGCCGAGGCTGAAGGCCAGTCCTTGTATTCGCAGGGCTTTCATCCGACGCGACTCCTTGTCGGCGCCAGGGAATTCGCCATAAATCCGTGGACGATTTCTCGCAGAAACGGGCGGGCCGGCAACGCCAAGATAATGGCCACGCAGTCAGTGAGCGTAGCGCGGTCGCTCATAAAACGCACAACTCGGCCGGGGTTTTTCATCGAAAACAGTTTCAGAAAAAGCGTGGGGGCGCCCTCCGGTTCGGCCCGAAGCACGCGGAGAAAAAGCCGGTCCATGCTCCGCAGGGGCCACGGGTCAGACGGATGCGCAAGCGGCGGGCGCCCCGCAGCCAGCGCCGCGGCGCAGTCCTCCGCCCAGCTTTGGATACGTTGAAACGCAAAGCCGGAGGCTGCGCGCACGCCGCCCGCAGCCGCGCCGGCGCGGACATAAGTGACATCCGGGTTGGGTGCGGGCGCGGCCTGTCCCATGGGCAACACGCCGTGCTCGGAGCGTAGCACCGCGTAGCCCGCGCCTCTCACCTGGCGGTGGACGAGGGACTCCAGCGAGGCGGCAAGTTCACTTGGGCCGAGCGGTTCGGGGGCGAAGACCGTGACCTCGATCAGGGCGCAGCGGCTCGAAAAGGGCAGTAAGTAGAGAAACGCTATTTCTGCGGCCCGGCCGAAGGAAAATTCCATTAGCGTAGCGGAGCCGGGATCGAAACGGTCCGCGTCGCACTCGATTTCCCAGCCGGAAAACGATTGCCATAAAATAGCCGCGCCGCGCTCGGGCCTAGGCCCGGGCCGGGTATCGATGATCCACTTCGCGGAACGCACACCGGCACTTGTCTCGATGCGCCACCGCAGACCCTCCTTGCGGGGCTCGGCGATGATGGTCTCGTTCATCGCAAGTTCGATCCGCGGAGTTTTCGCGATTGCACCAGCGGCAGCGGCGTAGAAGACGTCCGCGGGTATCATTTGATAGGGCGTGGAGCGGCAATCAACCGTGACGCGGCGCGGGCCTGCGCCGACGGTGACGGCGGGCCAGCGATGCCGGACGAGGTGGCTCAGCCGCGCCGTGCCGTCGTCCCAGAAACACCAGGTACGGTCTTGGACGTAGCGCGCCCGGCTTTCGAGCACCACCGCCTGCGGGCCGGGCTCACCAAGTTCGGCGAGCCGCATGGCCAAGCTCAAACCCGCGCACCCGCCGCCGAGAATTACAATGTCGTTATCCTGTTGCATGGCTTGTCCCGACGCAGGGGAGCCCGCGCAGTGCGGCATGCAGGGCGGCATCATGCCCCGCTGGTTTTAGCCAAAAAGACTTTCGGCATGGCGCGCCAATCAAAGCACCGGCGGTCAACGCCGCCTTTCGGCGGTCCGTGACCGCGAGCCGCCCGGTCCAAAAGTCGCAATCCCGGGCTCTCAGCTGCGTGCCGATAGCGCGATAAACGCGGCCCGCGACCAACATGCCGCTCCGAGCGCACAGCGGCAGATAAGAGAGTCCACATTCGCCACTGGCATAATATCGATCCGCCAGAGTGAGCAGCGTGGCCACACTTTCCCGGAGCATGGGCTTTTTCGCGGCTGCGGGCGCGATCAACTCCGCCGGCACCATCTCACCGATAAGGGACGCGGGAAGGTAGCGACGATCCATAGAGGCGTCTGCCGAGATGTCTCGGCAGATATTCGTCAACTGCATGGCGATGCCAAGATCGATGGCGTGGACGAAGGCCGCCGGCTCGGAGACATCGAGCACGCCGCACATCATTACCCCCACGGTTCCGGCCGCCCGATAGCAGTAGCGAAGCAAGGCGGCCTCGTCCAAGACGCGCACCGGGTCGAGGTCGGAGACGAGCCCCGTAATCAGCTGCTGCGCGATGGCCGGAGGAATCCGGCACGCCTCCATGAGCCGGATTCCGTCGCGGATCACCGGATCAACGGAGAAGCCTGCGGCGATGTCCCGACTGGCGGCCTCCAGTTTAGCTCGGCCGAACTCCGCCGAGGTCGCCTCGTCGGCGATATCGTCGAGATGGCGGCAGAAGCCATAAAGACGCGTTGCATTTGCGGCATGGGTCTTTCCCAGCAGTCGCCGCGCCCAGTGAAAGCTCCGGCCTTTCTTCGCCAGCACGACTTCGGCGGAGGCGAGGGCGACGGCATCTGTCGGCGAGTTCATGACGATGCCGCGTCCGGGATGAGCGCGTCCACCACCTTGGCCGAGCAGAGGACGCCGGGCAATCCCGCCCCCGGGTGGGTGCCCGCACCAGTCAGGTAAAGATTGCGGATGCCTTCGGCCCGATTATGGAAGCGAAACCAGGCTGACTGCCGGAACAGCGGCGCCACGGAAAAGCCCGCACCGTGCACGCTAAGGTAGTCATGAGCAAAGTTGTCCGGTGTTTTGTAAAAGTCCGCCGTGATGGTGGCAGTTAATCCGGGCAAAATGGTGCGATCAAGCGCGGCGACGATGCGATCCCGCAGACGCGGACCCTCGGCCCGCCAGTCGATCTTAGCCTGCAAATTAGGCACGGGGCATAGCACGTAGAAGCTGTCGCAGCCCGGCGGGGCGAAGCTCAGATCGGTGGCGGTCGGCCGGTGCAGGTACAGCGAGAAATCCTCCGCGAGGATCTTACGATGGAAGATATCGTTGAGGAGCTCGCGGTAGCGCGGACCCATCCAAATCGTGTGATGCGCGACCTCGGGATAAGTTCGAGTCGTTCCAAAATAGAGCACGAAAAGCCCCATCGAATAATGAGCGGCCGCAAGTTTCAACCGGGTCGCGCGCGCCTGGGCCGCAGGCGCGACCATGTGCCGGTAGAGGTGAGCGGCGTCGGCGTTGGAGACCACCACGGCGGCCGCCAATTTCGTTCCGTTTTCTAAGCGGACAGCCGTGGCCCGACCTTCCTCGATGACGATGGATTGCACCGTTGTGTTAAGTTGGATTTTAATTCCTTGTCGCTTCAACAAGCCGCCAAGTGCGGCCGTAACCGAACCCGTTCCGCCCAGCGCGAAATGCACGCCATAAGCGCGCTCCAGAAAATGAATGAGTCCGTAGATACTCGTCGTATCGAACGGATTGCCTCCGACCAACAAGGGTTGGATCGAGAAGGCCTGACGCAGCTTTTCACTGCGCAGGTGGCGCTTCACCAAGCCCCATACCGTCTCGTAATTACGCAGAGCGACCAAACACGGAACCTGCTTAAGCATGGTTCCCAAATGGTGAAAAGGTTGCGCGGAAAGTTTAGTGAATCCGACGTCGAAAATACGTCGTGAATGTTCCAAAAGTGCAAGGTAGCCCTCGCGATCCCGGGGTTCGATCCGGCTGATTTCAGCAAGGGTTTCCTCGAGCGAGCCGCCGTAGTCGAAGTGGTCGCCGTCGGAAAATTCGAAGCGATACCACGGTTTAAGCGGCACCAGTTTGAGAGAATCCTCCATCCTTTCGCCAAATAATGCGAAGAGTTCCTCGAACAGAAACGGCGCGGTAATCACCGTCGGTCCGGCATCGTGCCGGAAGCCTCCGCTCGCATAGACCTGAGCCCGACCGCCCAACATCTGACAGCGGTCAATCAGCTGGACCTCGTAGCCCTTGGCGCGCAGCCGCAGCGCCGAGGCCATTCCCCCAAATCCAGCCCCGATGACGATCGCCTGCATTGTGTGCGAGCCCTCGCGTCAGAGACGCCCAAGCAAAGTAGCGGCTAGTTTCCCCAATAAATGCCCGGCATCATGCGGCAGGCGATGAGCGAGCGTAGCCGCAACTCGCAGGTGACGCGACCCCACTTTACGCGCGAGACGACCGGCCTCCGCAGCGGTGTTTCCACCCCCGAGAACAGTAAGGATGTTCAGGGCGAGCGGGCCGTCGCACACGGCATCTTCAAGATCATCGATGATCTGGTATCCAATGCCAAATGATTCGGCCGCCTCTCGGGCCGGACCGAGCGATTCACGGAAGCCCGCGCCAAGAAGCGCCAGTTCCAAGGGCAACCCGAGCAGAGCCCCAGATTTGCCGGCAACGATCGCTTCGTAGTGGGCAAGATCGGTCACAGGTCGGTTGCGGGCCGAGAGATCTCCGCATTGGCCGCGGATCACACGGGCGATTCGCTGATGCACGAGGCGGACCATTTCCGCGACCACGACGGGACGCGAAAACTGCGCGATAGCCGCATAAGCCGACGAAAGCATTAAATCCCCAGACAGAATCGCAACCTCTGGGCCAAAGGCGGCGAAAACCGTCGGCACTCCTCGGCGAAGCATCGCGCCGTCTTGCAAATCATCGTGGACGAGTGAGGCGTTGTGCAGGAGCTCCGCGGCCGCCCCGATAACCAACGCATCGTTTCTCGACAGTCCTAAACGCAGACCGGCATCGAGCCCGAGTCCGGCCCGCACGCGATGTCCACCGGAGGCCAAGTGCCCGAGCGTAGCGCGCGCGGTAACGTGTAAATTGGAATCAACAGCAGTCTCGGCGGAGACCAATTCGTGCATTAGACTCTCAATCTCAGGCACAGGGGCCGGAACCGGATAATCCGCGGTTAATCCCGCGGAATTCGCGGTGGCGATCATAACGATAATCTAAAGGCAATTTAACCAGATCGTCGCAGCGAGTGCGACGATCCGGCAAGAATAAAGCGTTATTTTTTTACTTTGCAGTAGCTTTATCGGACTCGGAAACAGCCACGGTCCAGATAATCACGCCGAAGCCAATTTTATTCACAACGTCAGCAAGGTTGTAGACCACGTTGAGCATCTTAGAACTACTCTCAGGCGAAGAGCCCGTCAAGTAACCGAGGAAGTAGCCAATTGGGTAAATTGCCCATCCAAACACCACGATAGTGCGCATCAATTTAAAGGCTGCCTGAACCCCGGGCGGAGCAGACTGGGCGTTGATGTTGCCGGCCTGGCCACCATAGATTTCCCAAATGATAAAGAACCAACCGGCCATGCTGAGTATGAATGCGGGCAAAACGCCCATGTAGCCGGCCTCGCCAAGGAAGCCAAAAGCAAGCATCGCGAGCGTTCCGATCATCAGTCGCCAAAAAACCCCGGAGGGAACTTTAGTGATAGCGGACAAAATCAAATAAAACTCCACCATGAGCAGCGGCACAGTGATCATCCAGTCGATGTAGCGAAAAACGGTAGGAGTCGACCCGGTGGTCACCCACACCTCTCGCATGTAAAAATAATGCCATGCTGCGACCATGGTCACCAGACCGGACACAGTCAGCGATGTCTTCCATTTTGCCGTCACTCGCTGGGTCTCGAGGAAGAAGAAGGCGGTCGCGGCGACCAGCGCCATCGAGATCATCCAAAATGAAACCCCGACGAAATCGTCGGATTTCAACACCGCTCCGGAAGCTGCAAAAGCGTTGCTGGGCAGTAAAAGACCGCCCAAAGCCAAAATTGCTATTTTAGAAACCGTGGAACTTAGCCAACGTTTCGATGTACGGTTACCGACCGGATTCGTGTTAGAACGGCTGGATTTTGAATCTACGCCGACTGTCGCGTTTTGCTCCGCAAGGAGCGGGGAACTGGCGCAAGTGGCCAGGATTTCGTTTATCATGGATTTCATTACTTTGGGATGACGCTAACGTTTGGTAGACCGGACGAACTTAATAATTTATCCGCCGGCATTTAGGGTTAACACAAAAAACGCGACGATAAAGTGTGATTGATGCAAGACTAAATCACAGTTTTTTGCTTAAATTTTAAATGGTTTCTGAACCACTGCAACTGTTGCCGTTTCGGTCCTCTTTGCCCGGAGACCCTGCATCCCGGCTTTCGGGACCAGTGCGCCAACCTCAGCCCGCAAGCTCACAGGCTGACATTCGATCTTTTCGTTATTTTCGCGAACGCCCGCTTTCCCTGTGCGAACTTTTGTCCTGCGGGTTCTTCCCTGAGTAATCTCCTAACGGCATCTTTTTTTTGCAGGCAGATGAGTGTACGAGCGTGAAATCGGGCCCATCGTGTTCATTGAAGATTTCTAGGGATTAAAGCCCGCGCTTTACCCGCTCCCAAAAAGGAAAATAGCCGCGCCCCGCGTGTGGAAATAAATCCGAGTCCCAAGCCCAGCGCCTCCACGTCATCGTAATTCCTGCGGTGCCTAAGGCTCCTTGGATCGCCAGACCCTCGTCGAGCCACGGACCGACAAACGGGCGATAAGCCTCTACACGACGAAGATTTTGCTGCCGCGCCCATGCCAATAGCTCCACCTTCCAAAGCGCCAGTAAACAGGCGGAGTTTAGGCATACCAAATCGCGCGAACTCACTCACCATACGATTGCTCAGTAGGCAATGGAGGCCAAAAAAAAAAGAAAGATGCGGAAGAAAATATAACCCAAAAGTTAAATACCATAAAGTCCACTTGATGAAGCTAGTTAGTAGCATTGCCGTTGTTGGGTAGACCGCAATGGCGTTGGCGAAATAAAATTATCTAGTCGTGGTCAATGGGGGGTAAATTAATCACCAAAGATGCAGCCTGCACTCATCGGCTGTTCGTCGTCTAGCTGACCCAGTGCTCAATTTAGGGGTCGAGGAGTAAAAAAATTGAGCGGTGCGACCCTGATCCCTTCAGGGACGAAGACCCATACGCATGTCCACGTGCTTGCGGCAGGACCTTAAAGCTACAGCGGCCGCATTGGAGATGACAGACCAAGATGCCATGCGATTCTGTATGCGACTGGGATTAAAAATCATCACAGCCGCAGAATTCGAGTACGTGAAGCCGGTCGTGGAAAAGGCCTTAGTCCAGAGTAAAAAATCCGCCGTTCAATTGATCAAAGAAGTGCGCGAGTAGGCATAACTATGGTCAACGGCGACCGCGCCACCGACACTACCTCGAAAATTAGGGGAGCGAAATTGAAGGACAGCAAAGGGCATCAGGCGCGTAGCCTTGCGAAAAACGCATGCCGCTTTGCGCGAAGCGTACGAGGGCGGGCGTCTTGTGATAATCGCTGCGCGAACCTGGCATGTGGTCATCCATCGCCTGCGAGAGGCTGGTCCAGCCTAGGTCATCAGCGAGGATAAAGATAAAATTGGGCGCAGCGTTTGCTGCGTGGCTCAGGCGATAAAAACCAAAAGCGAGCAGGCCTAGAAAAATGCGGGAATACATGGAGTTAATAAATTAATTTAGGCCGCCTACATGAAATAAAGGGGGCTAGGTTGCGGGCAAACAAGCGGGCCGATCGGCGAACTCAGGAATACTTTCTTCGACCGTCGAGCGCGCTCTTAAGCGTAACAGAATCCGCGTACAGCACGCCACCACCACTGGGTAGACCAAAACCGATACGAGTGACCTTTACCACCTGTTCAGGCGGGAGTTGCTGGGTGAGATAGTGACAGGTCGCCTCGCCTTCGACGTCGTTGGACAACGCCAAAATCAACTCCGCTACTTCGCCCGCCACCAATCGCGACTGCAAAGAAGCGAGATTAAGCTGGTCTGGTCCAACCCCGTGGATCGGTGACAGCTTGCCGTGCAAGACGTGATACGAACCGCGATAAGCGCCACTGCGCTCGAGGGCCACCAAATCGGGCACGTGCTCGACTACACACACCACTGAGCGATCGCGACGTTCGTCAGCGCAGATCCCGCACACGTCGCCTTCGGCGAGATTCCCGCAGCGATCACAGCGCCGCACGGAGTGCGCCGCTGCTTCGAGAGCGATGACGAGCGCAGATAGTTGTGCAGGTTTTTCGACCAGCAAGTGCAACGCAATCCGCTCGGCGGAGCGGTAACCTAGCCCAGGCAATTGCTTGAGCTGCTGCTGCAACTTCTCAAAGGCGGGCGTCATATAGAAAAAAAGAAACTGCACCGGCGGTATCGCTGCGACGCTAAGGCCAGCGCCGTCTCCGCCACGAACCGCCTGCCAAGCTTACATCATTCCAGGCATCTGGAAGGCCGAGGTCACCTTCTGCATTTCGGCATCGTTGTAGGTCTTGGCCTGTTTTGCGGCGTCCTGCACGGCAGCGAGGAGAGTTTCGCTAACGAGCTTCGCGTCTTCCTTTAAAAATTCGGCATCGAGCGCAATCGACAGGAATTGGCCTGCGCCGTTGATCTTGATTTTGACCGCGCCGCCACCGGCTGCGACGTCGATTTCCTTCGCGGCGAGTTGGGACTGGAGCGACTCGATCGAGCGCTGCATTTTCTGAGCTTGTTTGAGAAGTTTGCCTACGCCGGCCATGGTGGTGTGAAAATTAAGGGTTGGTGTGCGTTAACGTGAAACCTCGAAAGACGCCCGCGGGCCTAAAGTGACAAGATTTTTTCGTAACCATCGCGAAAACTCGGGCAAGACGGCCGCCAGCCGGTGACTGCTTTCAATTTGGTATTTAGGATGATCCGATCCGGCGTCACCGTGCGCCGGCCGCCGGCCGGAGCGCCCGTGAAGGTAGGCGTCGGCAAACCAAGACGAGCGGCAAGCCAGGCCACCATCGCTGCCTTGGTCGCCGCGCCATCGTCAGCGACGTTGAAAACATGCGCACCCGGCGCCACGTTCCACACCGCTCGGACGGCGGCGACGATGTCGTCACGGTAGACTAAATTAAGATGGGCCTCGCCCCGCCCCGCCGCGGCGCCCGTGCGCACTTGCTCCATTAAATGATGCCGGCCTGGCCCATAAATCCCCGCCAAACGCAATACCACGCGAGTCTCCGCCGCGTAGGTGGCGGTGAGTAAAAGATTCTCAGCGGCAAGCAACGTCTCCGCGCGTTCATCACCGCCGGTCGGGGCGTTTTCATCGACGTGCACACCCCCGTCCTGCGGAAACACTGAGGTGCTGCTCGTATAAATCACGGCACCCACCCCACCCTGTGAGCGCAACCATGCCAGGAGATTCGCCATCCCATTCTGGTAACTGTGCCGATAGCCTTCGATCCCACCGCCGCCGGAGCTCACGCAATTGAGCACGTAGTCGGCCCTGCCTGCGATCTGGGCGTGCCAGTTCGTACTCGCAAGATCACCTAGAACGACCTCATGCACCCCCTCGGCGCGCAGACTGCCGGCTTTCTCAGCATTACGAGTCAAAGCCGTCACGTGCATGCCTTCCGCGAGCGCCGCCAGAGCCACGGCACGGCCGATGTAGCCGCAACCGAAGATCATGAGCCGTTTACCGGCCAAAATATTTCCATGGGCAGAATCGCTCATTCCATCCAACTTCAAGCCATGCCCAACGTTCTGGCAATCCTCGCCACGGGTTTTGAGGAAATTGAAACCGTCACTCCGATCGACCTACTGCGCCGCGCCGGCGTCGAGGTCGTGATCGCAGCTTTGTCCGAGGAACTGCTCGTCACCGGTCGCAGCGGCCTCACGCTGCGCGCCGACACGAGCCTCACCGCTGTGGGCACCCGCGCCTTCGACTGCGTCTTTCTGCCCGGTGGGCCTGGCGTAGCGCTCCTACGCTCCGATCCACGCGTGCGTCCGATTGTCCTCCGGCAAAACGCAACCGGCGGCTGGCTCGCCGCCATTTGCGCGGCGCCCACTGTACTTCACGACGCAGGAGTTCTCACGGGACGACGCTATACGGCGCATTTCTCTGTCGCGAACGAATTGCCCGAGATCCTCGCTAACGAGCGCACCGTGTGCGATGGTCACCTCCTGACGGGCCGAGGTGCGGGCACGTCACTCGACTTCGCCCTGCTTCTTGTGGAAAAACTCGTTTCGCCGGCCAAGGCCCGAGAAATCTCCACCACCATCGCCGCCTGATTATTGACCGCCACCTCGCCCTTATGTCCAAGTCTCATCTCAAAACCTACGATTTTCTCGTCATTGGGGGTGGCAGTGCCGGCTTCAACGCCGCCCGCGTCGCCGTCGGCCTAGGCCTCAAAACCGCCATCGTTGATGGTGCGCAAGAACTCGGTGGGCTGTGCATCTTGCGCGGTTGCATGCCGTCCAAGACGCTACTGTACATGACCGAGGTCCTTCACCTCGCGCAGCAGGGGCGCTGCTTTGGCCTTAAGATCCCCTCGGCCCGCGCCGACATGAAAGCGATGCACGCGCGAAAGAAAAAGATCATCCGTGAATTTGCTACGTACCGCGAAGAGGCGCTCGCTTCGGGCCAGTTTGACCTAATCCGCGCTTACGCCCGCTTCATCGATCCACACACGCTTGCGCTTTCCGATGGCCACACCGTGCGCGCCCGGCATATCCTCCTCTGCACCGGCTCAAAGGTCAGTGTACCGCCGATTTCAGGCCTTGCTGCATCTAGTTTTTGGACGAGCGACGAGGTGCTTGATCTCGATTTCATTCCCAAGAGCGTGATGGTGCTCGGTGGAGGCATCGTAGCCTGCGAGCTCGCCCAATTCCTCCATCGCATTGGCACACGCGTCACGCTCATTCAGCGTAGTGCCCAACTGTTGCGAGAACACTCCGCTGAGGCCGCCGCCGTGATTGAAAAAGCGCTCCGTGAGGAGGGCATCGAGATTTTCACTGACACATCGATCGAGCGTATCACCCGCGATAAGCGTGGCGTGAGTGTACGTTTCCGCCATGGCGGCAAAACCCTCACGCGCCGCGCAGCACATCTTTTTAACGCTCTCGGCCGTGAGCCTAACACCCAGGCACTCAATCTAGCGGCGGCCGGCGTCAAAACCCGCGCCAACGGCCAAGTCGTCATTAACCGCTGGCAACAATCCTCGGCGCCTCACATTTACGCCGCCGGCGATTGCTCCGGCCCACACGAAATCGTCCATACCGCGATCCTTCAGGGGGAACTTGCCGCCCGCCATGCCGCCAGGGTCAAAAAGCTCAAACCCGTGGATTGGTCGCAACTGCTCAGCGTCGTCTTCACCGATCCGCCCCTAGCGACCCTTGGCCGACTCGAACGCGAACTCGACGAGGCTGGTGAGCCTTACCTCGTTGCAAGCTACCCGTTTAACGACCACGGGAAATCTGTTCTCATGGAGGCCAATTATGGCTACGTGAAAGTCATCGCCGAACCCAAGCGCGGCCGTATTTTAGGTGCTGAAATTGTCGGCCCCCAGGCTGGCGAACTAATCCACACCTTCAGCGGTCCGCTCGTGCTGGGCGCGACCGTATTCGATTTGTTGCGGGCGCCGTGGTATCATCCGACACTCGCCGAGATCGTGACCTACCCGCTGGAGGAGATCGCCGAGAAAATTGCGGCCCGCTGATTTGCTTCAGCCCGCGATTTTCAACAGATCGGGTAACTCCACACGTTTCTCGTAAATGGCCTTGCCGACGATGACGCCGTCGAGATTCGCGTAGCGCTGTCCGAGCTCGTTGAGTTTGACGACGTCTTCGCGGCGGCTCACGCCGCCGCTAGCGATCACGCCAAACTTACCTGCGCGCAACATCGCTTCCTGCGCCACGAAATTAGGTCCGGTCAACATCCCGTCCGTGCCAATGTCCGTATAAATCAAGGTCCGTACGCCGAGGCCGTCCATACGCCGCGCGAGCTCGAGCGCGCCGGTGCCAGTGGTGTCGACCCAGCCTTTAACAGCTACTTTACCGTCTTTGGCGTCGATCCCGACAGCGATTTTTTCTCCAAAGGCCTGCACGAGTTCACCAACGAAGCTTTCGCTTTCGGCGGCGCGTGTACCGATCACAGCGCGGCTCACCCCGAAGCCGAGTGCCCGCTCGACGGCGGCGCGCGTGCGTAAGCCGCCGCCGAGCTGCACCTTCATCCCGAGCGCCGCGATAGTTTGGACCACCGCCAGATTCTGCGGCTCGCCCGTAAACGCGCCGTCGAGATCCACGACGTGGACCCACGTGCTGCCATCGGCCTTAAATTGCGCGGCGACCGCAGCCGGGTTTTCCCCGTAGACGGTCTCTTGGTCCGCGCGGCCTTGCAGGAGTCGCACGGCGCGGCCGCCCTTGATGTCGATGGCTGGATAAATGGTCATGCTATAAAAACGCTTTGCGCCCGCGCTCGAGGGTGCGAGATTAAACCACATGTCATCCTACCGCGTCCCCCCCTTTCTTTCTGAACTGCTCCACGCCCGCTCGCCTTCCGGCTACGAGGCCGAAGCCCAAGCCATCTTCGATCACCACGTAAAACCCGCGGCGGATCTTTACGCCAAAGATGCGCTTGGCAACCGCCTCGCCACGCTCAATCCCAAGGGCGACCCCGTTCTAATGCTCGCCGGCCACATGGACGAGCTCGGGCTCATCATCACCTACGTGAACGCCAACGGTTTCATCTATTTTGACACCATTGGCGGCCACGATCGCAGTATCATCTCGGGTCGCCGCGTGATCATCCAGACCGCCAATGGCCCGGTCAAAGGCGTGACGGGTAAGCGCGCCATCCATTTGATGGAAGAGGCCGACCGCAAAAAAGTCCCGGAAATCCACGAGATTTGGATCGATATCGGCGCCCGCTCGAAAAAAGAGGCCCTAGAGCGCATTGCGATCGGCGACGCCGCCACTTATGACCACGAACTTGAGATGATCCACGGTAGCGTAGGCACGGCCCGGGCCTTCGACAACAAGGTTGGAGCCTACATAGTCGGCGAAACGCTCATCCGTCTCGCCAAATCCAAGCGTAAGCTCGCCGCCAAGCTCGTGAGCGTGGCCACCTCGCAAGAAGAAATCGGTGTACGTGGAGCGACTACGGCTGCATATGCCGTCAACCCGCATATAGCCCTAGCGGTCGACGTGGGTCACGCCACCGACCATCCAGACTGCGATAACCGCAAATACGGCGAAACCAAACTCGGCGGCGGCCCGATCCTCTGCCGCGGAGCCAACATTAATCCGAAGGTATTCGCGCGCCTGGTCGCCGCGGCGAAGAAATTAAAAATCCCCTATCAAATCGAAGCCGACCCTCGGCCAACCGGCACCGATGCGCGCGCGATCCAGATGGGACGCGGTGGGGTCGCTACTGGGCTCGTGAGCATTCCGCTGCGCTACATGCATACGCCAAGCGAAGTAGTGGACCTAGAAGACGTCGAACGCTGCGTCCAACTTTTTGTGGAATTCGCCCTTGAGCTGGAAAAAGGCGACTACGCTCACTGGTAAGCGAGTGCCTGAGGTAAGGCCCAACGCGCCTAGGGCAACTTTGAGTCGCCAACTTGATTAGGCGGCGTTTTCGGTAGGCTCGGCCTTGGGGGCGCGGCGGAGGGTGGGCCGGCGTCGCCCCGCCACCACTGCGGCGTCGATTACCACTTCGGTCACGTCGTCGCGTTGCGGGAGTTCATACATGACCTCGAGCATTAGAGCTTCCATGATTGCACGAAGCGCGCGAGCGCCGGTCTTCAGGTCGATAGCTTTTTGAGCAATCGCTTTGACGGCATCTTTAGTGAAGCGCAGGCGCACGCCATCCATCGCGAAGAGTTTGGCGTATTGCTTCACCGTCGCGTTCTTCGTTTTGAGCAGAATTTTTTCAAGATCAGCAACGGAGAGTTGATCGAGTACGGAAACCACCGGCAAGCGGCCGATGAATTCCGGGATCATGCCGAAGCGCACGAGATCCTCTGGTGCAATTTTCTGCATCATCTCTTCGGGCGTTATGGCCCGGTCAGCGGCGTTGACGTGAAAACCCACGGAGCTCGAGCCGAGACGTTTCTTGAGAATTTGGTCGAGACCAACGAAGGCGCCGCCGCAGATAAAAAGGATATTGGCGGTATTAACTTGGATGTATTCCTGATTGGGGTGCTTGCGGCCGCCTTGGGGCGGGACGTTGCAGACGGTGCCCTCGAGAATTTTCAACAGGGCCTGCTGCACGCCTTCGCCTGATACGTCGCGGGTGATGGAGACATTTTCGGTAGAGCGGCGGGTTTTATCAATTTCGTCGATGTAGATGATGCCGCACTCGGCGCGTTTTACATCGTAGTTCGCCGCCTGAAGCAGACGCAGCACAACATTTTCTACGTCTTCGCCAACGTAGCCGGCTTCGGTAAGGGTCGTGGCGTCGGAAATGGCAAACGGGACATCCAGAATGCGCGCAAGGGTACGAGCGAGCAGGGTTTTACCAGAGCCGGTTGGTCCAGCGAGAAGGATATTACTCTTCTCAACTTCGACGTCGTTGAACTCAGGCGACATGGCCGCAGAATCGAAAGAGGATGCACCCGAGCCGAATTGAAGGCGCTTGTAATGATTGTAAACGGCGACAGCCAAGACCTTCTTTGCGTGATCTTGTCCGATCACGAAATCATCGAGGGTGCGCTTGATCTCGGCGGGCTTGATGAGGCGGATCGCTGGCTTCGCATCGGGGCTTGGGGCGGGTTTAATCTCGCGGTCGAGGATCGTCTTGCAGACCCCCACGCAGGAGTCGCAGATGTAAACGCCGGGCCCGGCGATAATTTTTTTCACCTCTGTTTGCGACTTACCGCAAAACGAACACAGCGTCACACGCGATGATTTGGCCATTTGTTCAATATACTTCAGACCTACATCTAGTCCAGTGCAGAGTTCTTGCTAGATAATGTCCTGGATTGACCTCTGAACTAGGTCAGAGGGCTAACGGCTTTAAGCCGCGGCGCTCGGCACTACGATCTTCTGAGCCTCTCGGGTCGAGGCGATGACGTGATCCACGATACCGTAGGTCTTGGCCTCTTCGGCATCCATGTAGTAGTCGCGATCGGCATTACGCTCGACATCGGCTACGGGCTTGCCGGTGTGCTTGGACAGGACCCCGTTAAGCGTCGTGCGCCAACGAATGATCTCGCGCGCGGCGATAGCGATATCGGCCGTCTGGCCGCCGGCGCCGCCGCTGGGTTGATGAATCATAACGCGGCTATTAGGGAGAGCGAAACGCTTGCCCTTGCTGCCGGCAGCGAGGAGCACGGTGCTCATGCTGGCGACCATGCCGATGCAGTAGGTGACGACGTCGTACTGCATAAAGTTCATCGTGTCGTAGATTGCCATACCCGCAGTGACGCTACCGCCGGGCGAGTTGATGTAAACGTGCACATCCTTTTTCGCATCCTCCATCTGCAGATAGAGCATCTGAGCGATCACGAGGTTGGCTACGGCATCATCGATTGGCGTACCGATGAAAATGATCCGGTCCTTCAAGAGGCGCGAATACACGTCCATGGCACGCGTCTCGCGGCCGTTGCTGTCGTAGATAGTGGGATTAGGAAGGTAGTAGCTCACGGTGTAATAGGAACGCCGACTCAAGCCTTTGCTTGGGACGTCGTAACCGTAGCCTTAGAGACGAGGAAATCAACCGCCTTGTCGAAAATGATGTTTTGCTGGATGGCGCGGAGCTGATCACGATCTTTGGTGAGGTCCTTGACGAGCTTCTCGGGCTTCTGACCAGAGCGACTGGCCTCGCGGTAGATAAAATTGTCGATGTCGCGCTCGCTGACGGTAATTTTCTCCGCTTCTGCGATCTTGGCGAGGATGAGTTGGACCTTCACGTGCTGGGTGGCGGCTTTTTGGGCGCCGGCGAAGAGCTCTTTTTTGTCCTTCTCGAACTGATCCTGAGGCACGCCGCGGCGCATATTTTCTTCGATGAACTGACGGAGAACGCCTTGGGTCTCCGAATCGACAAGGCTTTGCGGTACGGCGAACTCTACCTTGGCGGCGATGGCCTCGGTGACCTGGCGGCGCTGCGCGGTCTGGTTCTCGTAGTCTTTGCGAAGTTTGAGGTTGTTGCGGACGCTGCTCTTGAGGGCGTCGAGGTTGTCCACTTGCTGGGATTTGAAGAACTCTTCATTGAATTCAGGCAGCACGCGTTCACGAATCTCGAGGATTTCGACGGCGTAGGTGGCGACTTTGCTAGCCAACGCGGGCACAGGCGCGAAATCTGCGGGGAATGTGATCGTGATGTCCTTTTTATCACCGGTCTTCACTCCGGCGAGGGCTTTACCCAAGCCAGGGAGCACGCCTTCGTTGGTGCCTTCGACTTCTTCCCAAGTCTGCGGGACTTTGCCGTAGATTTGTTTTTCGGGTGCGAGCTCAGCAATGGCCTTGCCGTCGACGTTACCCTCGTAGGAGAGCTTCACGTAGTCGCTCTTCTGAGCGGGACGCTCGGCGACTTTGAAATCAGCGCGTTCGCCACGAAGACCTTCAATCACGGTGTCGACTTCGGCGTCGGTCGCTTCGGTGCCGCCGATTTCGGTGGGCAAGCCCACGTATTCCGGGAGGACGAATTCAGGAGCCACATCGACGGTCACCGTGACGGCGGCGGAGAGTCCAGGCTCGATGGTGCCTTCTTCGAGGTTTACGAGGTTAAGGACTTCGAGTTTCTTCTCGTCGAGGGCGCCACGGTAGGCTTTGGCGACGACTTTTTGTTTAAATTCGCCGAGGATGTCTTTGCCGTAACGCTTGAGCACCAAAGCTGCTGGAGCCTTGCCGGGGCGGAAACCGGGGAGCTGGGCGAACTTAGAGAATTCGCTCACGGTCGCTTGGTATTCGGCGTCTACCTCGCTCTTATCGAGGGTAACGACGATGGTTTTGCGCGTATCGGAGACGTTATTGAGTTGGATGTTCACAGGTAGAAAAATCGCGGACAGGTTTTCGTTAAAACAATCGGGCAACCTACGATGCGCCCCGCTCCGGTCAATGCCGGATTCGGCCGCGCCGCGACGAGCCAGGTTGCGCGCTTGCACCACGCACCGACGATGCGTTTGATGGCACGAATGCTGAGTTTGTCCGAGCTTATCCGCGACCAGGCCCCCGTCCTTATTTTGGACGCGGCGTCCCTGCGCAGCCAGGTCGGCATTATAACCGCGGATGGCACCGCTCGCTGGGAAACACAAACTGGGGAGGCCGGCGTAGCCATCTTTCGCTGCGTTGAGCGCCTGGGAGTCGAGCTCGACACTGTACGTGCCTTTGTATTTTGCGAAGGCCCTGGCTCGACCCTCGGCATCCGCACCGTCGCGATGGCCCTCCGCGCCTGGCAAACCTTGAGCCCCTGCCCGGCCTTTGCCTACGGCAGCCTCGATCTCGTGGCCCACGCTCTCAACAAGCCCGAAACGGCTATCATCGCTGATGCCCGGCGCGACACTTGGCATTATCAACGCCTGGGCGAACCCCTCCGTCGCGTGCCCACCTTGGAGCTCACCGCCCCGCTTCTTACCCCCGCCGATTTCCGTAACTGGACTGCCTTACCCGTCGACGTCGCCTCGACTCCCTACGAGGTCTCTACCCTCCTCGCTCGCGCGCATGACACGAGGATACTTCGCGCCGTCGAATCCCCTGAAGCTTTCCTGCACGAAGAACCGAGCTACGCGACCTGGAGCCCGCACATTCACCGCGCGCCAAACCCTGCCGCCTAGGGAGTGCGCATCCTGGTCGCCGCCTCTTTGTGCGAAATGCACATCGCTCGGGCCGAAACTGCGCTTGACCCAATGCGCAAAAATCCAAACTTTCTACCCTCAGTCAGACGCCCCCATCGTCTATCGGCTAGGACGGGTGGTTCTCATCCACCAAAGCGGAGTTCGACTCTCCGTGGGGGCACCAATTTTTAGAGGCTTCAGAAGGAGAAAGCCAAAAGGAACCCAAGCCAAAGATTAACACTCCACCTGGCCCAGTTTTCGAGGCTCGCTCATTAGGACTGTGAAAATACCCCAATATGAACTTTAAAAACCTATTTCTGTTAGTTGTTGGCTTATTAATCATGGGCCGCGGTATAAATCGAGTGACGGCGCATGAGACGAAGCCAGAAGGTGCCCGTTTGTATGACGTACTACTAACTAAATTTCCGGTAGAGCATCAGGGGTTGGGATTAGATGCAGCGCAAAAACCTGGACTTACAGAACAGCCTATGACGTACGCCTTAGTTTTATCATCTGAGGCAATTCACTATAGAAATAATCCTAACGCAGAATCAAAATTGCGTATTCAGAAGGCGCTTGATTGGTTAATTTTTAATCAAGATTTAAATCACGATGATATTCCTTGATGGGGCCTGCCGCTTCCTTGGGATGCATTTTCAGATGGCACGATCAATGATGCCAACCATCCCTATACCATTACTACATCGATAGTGCTTAATAGCTTTCTGGATGTTTTGGATGCGCCAAATCTCATAACTACCGAGCAGAGAAATATAATTAAAGAGCTGTTAGGGAAAGTCATGGTTCACTGGAGTAATCAATTATGGAGTAAAGGGTACGGCGGAGGATATTTTTGGTATAGTCCTAACACCTGGGATAATATTTTTTCTATTAATGCTCCTGCGATGTTTTTAGGAAGTATGGCGCGTTACTTGAAGTCGTATGCAGATCAATTACCACGAGCAGATTATCAACTCGTTGAAAGCAGGGCGGATGACCTAGCTAAAGCTATTGTAGCAACCGTTAAGCTTCGCCATGGGCTTCCTTATTGGGACTATAATCCAATTCCTAATAAATTCAATAATCGTCTGGTCGAAAACGATCTGGTCCACCAAGTTTATATTTTATGGGGCGTTTAACTCTATCGTAACACTATAAATCATATTAGTTTTCCTTGGAGTACTCAGCAAAGCCTTCAGTCGCTCAGAAGTTATTGGCACGAAAATTCGTTGTATGGGTTTCCGCAGGATGAAAAATTTAATCCTAAATATTCTGCTTTATGGGGTATAGGAGCCATGATTGCTTTCGAGTCGGTGTATGGCACGCATCCAGAAGCTAAGAGGTGCGTTGAATTTCTGGATAAAGCGTACGGTCCTTTGCCTGATCTAACATTGACTTCGCGTCACGATACTAAGGTTCAGCCTTTTTATCCTAGGCAGGCATCTCATGCTTTATGGGGTTTGGCTTATTATTATTTCAATAATCTCAGGGACCATGATTAGGTTTTAAAAAATGATTTAACAATCATGCTGGGCCAAGGGGCCGCTGGCAAAACAGGCTCGGTCGATGGCGTAGATGACGCTACGAACCTGAGTACCGGCCAAGATTGAGAAGTGTTCGCGGGGGGTGAGTTGACCTCCGATTTTTTCCATGGCGCGCCGAGACCGAATATTGTTTTCGCCCACCAAAAAAATAACTCGATCAAAATGATTGAGCGCATGCCTGAGCATGAGCGACTTCATGGCAGGGTTGATGGAGCAACCCCAATAGCTACGAGCAAGGAAGGTCCAGCCGACTTCGATTTCGCCGGGTTCAGCGCGCGCCGTATCAAAGCGGGAGGAGCCGATTATATTATCCGTGGCGGGATCGATTGCGATTAAGGCCCCACCGCTGGCCACGGCATCGTCAAAAAAACGGCGGAATACGGGTTCCTGCCAACGATCATGGGCGGGATGGACCGCCCAGATCAGTGGATCACGCGCGACGGCGTAGAGGGCTGCCCAGTCGTCGCGATGAAGTGGGCGCAGATTGACTAGGGGGTGAGTAAATGAGGGCTGCAGGGTTAGCATGGGACAGGGGGTCAAAACCAGCGGGCTAAGAGCGACCACGCATCAATAAGTCAGGTAGAGCGGTCGCAAACGCCGGAAACACGCACACCAAGACCACCGCGAGGAACATCAATACGACAAAGGGTAATACACCGCGGATAACTTCCCCTAGGGGTATATCCGGAGCGACGTTTTTGATCACAAAAATATTTAGACCTACGGGGGGATGAATGAGGCCCATTTCCATGACGATGGTCATCACGACCCCGAACCAAATCAGATCAAAACCTGCGGCCTTCAAGGGGGGCAAGATGATGGGGGCGGTCATCAAAATAATGGAGACTGGCGGTAAGAAAAACCCGAGCACCACGACCATTAGCAAGATGGTCGACAACAGGACCCAGCGCGAAAGGTGTAGGCTTACCACCCACTCGGCCGCCGACTGGCTAATATGGAGGTAACTCATCACATACGCGTACAGGAGCGACATGCCAATTATGAACATGAGCATGGTGGATTCCTTGAGTGTGCTGGAGAGCATGGGCTCAATTTCGGAGGGCCGCCAGAGCCGGTAAACCACCGCGACTAAGGCCAGAGCTAATACGGCGCCGAGTCCCGCGGTCTCCGAGGGCGTGGCGTAGCCACCATAAAGAGCGACCATGACACCGGTGAGTAGGACAACAAAGGGGACCACGCGGGGCAGTCGGCTGAATTTTTGGGCCAGCGTAAATTCCTCCCGCTGGAGATGAGCGGAAGGGGCGCCGGTCGCGGCGTGGGCTGCATAGGCGGCTCGGTACTCGAATCGAAAGCGCCAAGCTGCATACGCAGAAAACAACGCAACCAACAACAAACCCGGTCCGATACCCGCCAAAAAGAGCCGACCGAGTGACTGCTCCGCAGCGACTGCGTAGAGGATCATCGTGATGGATGGTGGCAGTAAAATCCCCAGGGTACCACCGGCGGCGATGAGCCCGGCGGCAAAACCGGGCGAGTAGCCGCGGCGCCGCATTTCTGGAATGCCGGCGCTACCGATGGCCGAGCAGGTGGCTGGGCTCGAACCGGCCATCGCGGCGAAGAGTGCACACGCGAATACGTTCGCGATCCCGAGTCCGCCGGGCACTCGGTGTAGCCAGGCATGAATGGCCGAATACAGATCAGCCCCGGCGCGTGATTTTCCGATCGCTGCACCTTTTAGGATAAACAACGGAATCGAAAGCAGCGTGATACTGGCCATTTCCTCGTAAACATTTTGCGTGACGGTATCCAGGGAGGCCGCCGGCATGAAGATGGCCATGAACAGCAGTGCCACCGATCCGAGCGCAAAGGCGATCGGCACCCCGATCAACATGACAAACAGGGTCGCCGCGGCGTAAAGCATTCCGATCACACCTGTACTCATGCGTGGGCCCTTTCGCGGGTGAGCCGCACGACTAGGGACAATGCGAGTTGCAAGGCGAGCAGGGTCATGCCGGTTGCCATCAGTCCATACGGAATCGACAAAGGCGGGGCCCAGGTGGAAGAGGTCGTTTGTTTTTCCATCCAAGCCTCGTGACACAGCGTCCAGGATTTCCAGGCAAAGAAGGCGCAAAAAGCGACTGATACCGCATCTACTAAAATACGGCGAAGGTGATTAACCCGAGCGGAAAGCACGCCGCTTAACGCGTCGATGGCGACGTGTCCGCCTAGGGACTGAACGTGGGCGCCGCACAGGAATGTCGCCCCGACGAGTAGAAACACCGCGGCTTCATCCTGCCAGTCGGTCGCAGTCTGAAAGAAATACCGCAAGACGACGCCGGTTGAAAGAATCAAGGCGGCGAGTCCAAGCGCCCCCATCGAAACGATGAGAAGGGCGCGATTAAGCGAGGCGAGCCCGCGAGCGCAGGATGCAAGGCGACCTGGCGTGGACACGTCTATTTTCGGCGCTCCGGCCGAGTGGGTCATGGTACGGCCTCCGCGAGCTGAATCAGCTTCGCGAAACGTGGACCCTTTTCGGCGTAATCTTTCCAAGCAGTGCCTCGTGCGATCTCCCGCCAGTGGCCGACGGTCTGGGCGCTTAGATCATAGACTTTGGCTCCAGCCTTAGCGTAAACCTCGGCGACTTTCTGATCGTCGGCTTTGGCCGCCTCAAGCGCGAAGGCTTCGAGTTCGGTTCCGACGCTTAAGATCAACTGCTGTTGATCTTGAGGCAGGGCCTCAAAAATTTTTTTCGAGATCATCAACGGCTCAAACATGAACCAATAGGCGTGACCGCGGCCGGTGGTGAGATGACTCGCGTTTTCCTCCAAGTGAAACGAGATCAAGCTAGTCGAAGAAGTGAGCGCGGCGTCGATCGCTCCGGTTTGCAGGCCAGCGTAAATTTCATTTGAGGGCAGCGAGACTACGGCGGCCCCGGTGGCCTTAAGGGCGAGATCCATTTCGCGACTGCCACCACGAATTTTAAGGCCCTTGGCGTCGGCGGGTTCGAGGATGGCTTTGTTGCGACTGGCTACCCCACCCGCCTGCCAGATCCAGCTGACGATGATGACCCCTTTTTCGGCGAGGAGGGCGGAAAGTTCGCGACCAATAGGGGCGTTTTTCCAAGCCAGGCCCTGTTCATAAGAGGTGACCAAGCCAGGCATGAGGCCGATGTTCACCTCGGGCACTTCGCCGCCGGCAGCGTTGGCAATCGGGAGCAGGGTGAGGTCGAGCGCGCCCTTGCGCATGGCGCTGAACTGCGCGTTGACTTTCATCAATGAAGAGCCGGGGTAGACGGTCGCAGTGAGGGCGCCTTTGCTGCGGGCTTCGAGGGCGGCGGCAAACTTGCGGCAAAGCCGATCGCGAAAATCGCCGACCTCGAGGGTGCCTCCCGGAAATTGGTGGGATATCTTGAGATTCGCGGCAAGAAGCGCCGTTGGGTTAAAGAAGATGAATGCGAAAAGGGCAAAGAGGGGAAGACGCATGCCTAAAAAAAGACCCAAGGACGGAACACCATGCAACACGAAATAGATAATGAAAGACGGCAGTAGGAGTGTGGTCAATTTTAATAGAAATCAGCTGCAGGCAATCTTGTCCCCAAAACCGGTAGGTCTATGATACGATTTCATCGCTGCGTTTACCCCGCCGCTACACCTTACCGGCGAAACCGTCAAAAACTAGTTCCAGAACCTGCGCTATGCATCACACCGCGGGCTCGAAATGGTCTCGACCTAGAGATCCTACCGTTCCTTGTATATTAGTTTATCGCGCTGCCAGCAAACCAATCACTTCCGAGTGCTTTTCGCTTGCGCGATTAATTTAAGTAACGGTTGAGCCGCACGGATTGCTTTCTCAACCACTTTTCCCTCGGATAGCTTGGTTTTAGCAGCAATTTTACGCACCTGTTTAAGGTCAGCAGCACTTAATGAAATTTTCTTGGTGACGGTTTTTTTGGAAGCCATGGGTTTCAATTTTGTATAGCATTATTATACTATATAATAAAAAGACAAATAAATATTCGGTATTATATCTTAATATATATGGCAGTAGGTGGGGCTATTTTTTTGACAATTCAGTTTTGCAAAGCATTGTAGGAAAAGAAATTTCATTATGCCCTCCAAGCCAATTCCTCTTCGCATCTCAACTTCCATGCTAAAAGAAATCAAAGCGACCGGCGAACGCCTTGAAATGACTGATCAAGAAACGATGCGATTCTGCATGCGATTGGGTTTAAAAATCATCGAGATGAGCGCGTACGATACTATTACGAGCGTCGCCGAAAAAGCTTTGGAATCTAGTAAATTATCGGTAAAGCAGTTAATCCAAGACGTAGAGAAGAGACCTCGGATGGACTGATTTGGTAAATGGCACAAGATAAGTCGCTTGAACCACGGATTTCCGGTATGTATTTTAGTGGCTGAGAGGGGTTTTATCTCAGCGAACGGCACGAAAAAACTGGCCGTTTAGGGCTGGGATGATATGCTGCCCTCCCTTGATTTCGGAGCGAAAGTAAAAAAACGACACTCCCGCCTTTACGAATCGCTGCTAAAATAAAATTTGGGGCGCCGCAACATAGGGCGACGATCCTCAAGCCCTTTCGTTTAGCCCTTGAGCCGAGAGGGACTCGGGATACTGCGTTGCGGGCATGGGTTACCTTCTTAGGCTTTCGCTGGAATTGGATGCTTGCGTAGCGCAGCGACGCCTATTGCTCCATACTTTGGAGGCAACCTTCCCGTCGGTTTGCGACCATGTTTAATCTGTGGAGATCATTATCGTAATTTAGTTCACTCTACCTCTACTAAAGATATCTTCGATACCTTATTACCCTCCAGTCAGTAAAGCTCTCTCATATCCCATGGATCCTCAAATTACGAAACGAACTGATTGGAAATTAGACCCGGTGTTGATGATGTTTGCCGCGCTCGCGATCGCCGTGGGGATGACCTGGATGGTGCCATCCGGAAAATTTACGCGTGAGCCCAATGGACTAGTAAAGCCGGGTACTTATGCGACCGTGGACAAAGTAATTTCTCCAGCCGCGTTGCTTCCGCGCGTAGCGGAAGGCTCAAAATTACAACCGGCCAGTCCTGCGGCCATTTTGACCTCAATTCCAGCAGGCATGGTTAAGGCCGCTAGCTTGATCTTCATGATCACTGCCCTCGGCGGTATGTTTGGCGTGTTGCGCACAACCGGTACCCTCGAAGTCGCCATTGATCGTTTGCTCGCTTTCACAGGTGGAAAAACGGCTTGGCTGACCATGATACTGATGATCGTCATTTCAGTGGGCAGTACCTTTCTCGGACTTATTTCAGAATATCTGCTCATCATACCTCTTTTTTTGGCGCTCTCTAAACGACTTGGACTACAGCCCATGTTCGGCTTT
>Ga0136642_1000165_pt1 | contig 39186 bp, 38 predicted proteins | sample LowCatLa1302831Y_FD_115313 | JGI IMG/M metagenome (GOLD analysis project Ga0136642, IMG submission 115313) | Freshwater microbial communities from Lower Cathedral Lake, Yosemite National Park, California, USA - 13028-31Y | ecosystem: Environmental > Aquatic > Freshwater > Lake ... | reverse complement strand
TGAAATTGGCGCCAACCCTTGATCAGGATCAGCAGATCCTGATCAATCTCTCAGGGCGGGGTGACAAGGACATCAATACGATCGCTGCGCGAGAGGGCATCACGCTGTGAGCCGACTCACCCACCGCTTCGAGGATCTTCGCCAACAGGGACGCACCGCACTGATTCCCTTCATTACGGCGGGTGATCCTCATCCCTCATTCACGGTCCCGGCACTGCATGCCTTGGTCAAAGCAGGGGCAAACATCATCGAAGTCGGGGTTCCCTTTTCAGACCCGATGGCCGATGGTCCGGTGATTCAGCGGGCCAGCGAACGGTCTTTGGCCCATAAAATGAGTCTTCGAAAGACCCTTGAACTGGTTAAACAGTTTCGAACGGAAGACAACGAGACGCCCATTGTCTTGATGGGCTATTTGAACCCGATTGAGGCCATGGGGTATGCCGCTTTTTGTGCGCAGGCCGCAGCTTCCGGTGTGGATGGGGTTTTGACCGTGGATATGCCGCCTGAAGAGGCCAGCGAATTTTTGGAGCTGCTGAAGGCTCAGGAGATGGATCCCATCTTTCTGTTGGCGCCCAACAGCACCGAAGCCCGCATCCAGAAAATGGGCGCGATGGGACGAGGTTATCTTTACTATGTTGCCCTCAAAGGCGTGACCGGTGCCGGTCACTTGGACCTCGCCGAGGTCGAGAAAAAATTGAAAGAGATTCGGCAGTGGACCTCCTTACCGCTGGCGGTGGGCTTTGGGGTCAAGAATGCCGAAACGGCCGCTGCCCTCGGCCACCTCGCAGAAGGGGTCGTGGTTGGGAGTGCGCTGGTGAGTCTTATCGAAGCGTCGAAAGAACATCCCGCTGATGCGCTTTTGGGGATCACGGACCTGATGTCTTCCATGCGGCACGCTTTGGATGCGGCGCCTGGTTCTTCCTTCTGACTTATCGGAGAAGTTGATTGTGAGCTGGTTTCATAAGCTGGTCCCCTATAAGATTCGGACCGAGGCCTCCACCAAGGGAACGATTCCTGAGGGGCTTTGGAGTAAGTGCCCGAGCTGTAATGCCATCCTTTATCGGTCCGAAGTGGACCGCCATCAGTCGGTTTGCGTGAAGTGCGGTCACCATATGCGCCTGAGTGCCCGCAAGCGGCTGCATACTTTCCTCGATCCTGGCCATCGGACCGAACTTGCCGAATCCTTGGTCTCGGTTGATGTGCTGAAATTCAAGGACATCAAGAAATATAAAGATCGTCTGCTGCAGGCCCAGAAGTCTACGGGTGAAAAAGACGCTCTGATCGTGGTGGCCGGCAATCTCGAGAGCCGGCCTTTGGTGGCCGCCGCGTTTAATTTCGAATTTATGGGCGGCTCGATGGGCTCTGTGGTTGGCGAGCGGTTTGTCCGCGGCGTCAACCACTGCGTGGACTATCGGGTTCCGCTGGTGGTCTTTTCTGCCAGTGGTGGAGCCAGAATGCAGGAGTCTTTGTTATCCCTGTTTCAGATGGCTAAGACCAGTGCTGCCTTGGCCCGGATGGCCGCGGCCGGTGTTCCCTTCATTTCGGTGATGACCGATCCAACCATGGGTGGCGTTTCAGCGAGCCTTGCGATGCTGGGTGATATCAATATTGGAGAACCTGGAGCCCTGATTGGTTTTGCAGGTCCGAGGGTGATTGAACAGACCGTTCGTGAAAAACTGCCAGAAGGGTTTCAGCGCAGCGAGTTTCTGTTAGATCATGGGGCCATCGACATGATTGTTGATCGCCGCGAGATGCGGACCACGATCGCTTCTTTGTTGGCTCACCTCATGAACGATGCCGTGGCCGCTGATGCGGATGATCAGCGCCTCATGCTGAGGGCTGCCGAAGACTCTCAAAACGCCCACTGATCCATGGCCTTTCAATCCCTGGCCGATTGGTTAGCTTGGCAGGAGTCCCTTCATCCGCAGGCCATTGATATGGGTCTTCAGCGGGTGCAAGGGGTTCTTGAACGGATGCATCTTGCCGATACATCCACATTGACCATCAGTGTGGCCGGCACCAATGGCAAGGGATCCTGTGTCGCGATGCTGGATGCGATCTTAAGAGCCGGCGGGTATCGGGTGGGGATCTACACGTCACCCCATCTATTAAGGTACAACGAACGGATTCGTATCGATGGCAAGCCCGTCGGTGATGAGCGCATCATGGCCGCCTTCGCGAGGATCGAGCAGGCCCGCGAAGGGGTATCTTTGAGCTTTTTCGAATTCGGTACGCTGGCGGCGTTGGACCTTTTTGCAGCGGAAAATCTCGACGTCAGGATCCTCGAAGTCGGGCTGGGCGGCCGGCTTGATGCGGTCAATATCATCGACGCCGATGTGGCGCTGATGGCCAGTATCGATATCGACCATCGCGAATGGCTCGGCCACACCCGGGAAGCCATTGGCCTTGAGAAGGCCGGTATTGCCAGAAAAGGTCGCCCGGTCGTCATGGGTGATCCAAGGGTTCCTGAGGCGGTCCTTGATTATCTCCATGGCCTCGGGGCCTCTGTTTATCGCCAAGGCGTCGATTTTCATGGGCAGCCAGAAGAAGATGGCTGGTGGTTTCAAGACCAGGAAGGGAGCCTTGAGGAACGGCTGCCGATGCCTGGGATTCCGGGAGATCATCAGATCCTCAATGCCGCAGCCGTGCTGCAATGTTTGAGACTGATCAGGGGTACTTTTCCCCTCGATGCGGAGAGGATCGCTAAGGGCCTACGCGGAGTGATTCTCCCGGGGCGTTTCCAGTATTTTGACGGAGAGGTTCCGGTGCTCCTCGATGTCGCGCATAATCCAGAAGCGGTGACGATCCTCTCAAAGCATCTCCGGAAGTACTATCCTAAGGTCCGGGTCCGTGCTGTCTTTGCCGTGATGCGCGATAAGGATATCCAGCAAATGGTCGGCATTATCGGCGATCTGATTGAGGCCTGGTATCTTTCGCCACTTCCCATGCAGCGGGCGGCGAACCCTGAAGAAATTGCTGAAATCCTCCATAATGCCGGAATGGAAAAGGTGATCACTGGATTCGATGATGTTCCTTTGGCGGTAAAGGCCGCGTTGAAAGCGTCATCACCCGGTGACATGGTGCTGGTGTTTGGTTCTTTTTTTCTGGTTTCTGACTACTTGGCGCTGGTCGCCGGACAGGGGGAAGAGTAATGGATGAAGACTTGAAGAGACGACTCATCGGTGCAGCTATCGTATCGCTCCTTCTCATTGTGATTGTTCCTTACTTTTTTGAAGATAAGGGCGCCGAGAAAGGGGAGGCCTTACCTGAAGCGATGATGCCGCAATCGCTGGCGCTTCCTGGTGCGGTTGAGTCATCGGGAGCCGCTGTGGCTGATCCAACGGATCCAGGACTTCCCACCCAGGCGCCTCCTCAAGCCGCCAAGAAAAGAAAATATGAGATGGTGCCTTTGACCGATGAAGCCCCGGCCAAGGCCTTGAAGGTGGAGCCTTTCATCCCCAAGGACATGCCGCCCCCCGCGGAAGCCGATGAAGAACCCGTCACCCCTTTGAAGCCCCTGCCGCGGGTGTCTCCAGCGGGAACGAGCGCTCCTGAGGGGAACAAGACATCGAAACCTTCAGCACTAAAAGCCCCGGCCCTTGCCAGCGACCATGCAGCGACGGTCGGCAAGCCCAAATCATCCTCGGCGACTGATCGTGAGAAGCCAGCGGTCAAGAAGGCTGATCCTGCAGAAGCGAGTAAACCGACGCCGCATCCGCCTGAAGCAGGGGCCAAAGCACCCAAGAAGGCCGTTTCCCCCGCCCAAGATCCGGTCAAGAAATCATCGGTGGCGATCACGAGCCCACCGGTGGTCAGTCATCCCACGGCCTATATTGTTCAGGCGGGAACCTTCAGTGATGAAAATAATGCGCGCAACCTGGCTGAGAAAATTAAAAAGCGGAATCTTCCGGTGAAGGTCCAGACGATCGAGACCTCGACCGGTAAGATCTACCGGGTGACCGTCGGCCCAGGATTTGACCATCAAAAGGCCGAGCAAGTCCAAAAGCAACTTTCGGAACAAGATGGCGTCAAGGGAATGATCCTGCAGACCCATTGAATCGCTTGACGCCTCGTCGAGGCATCAAAAACCAGGGAATACAGCGCTGATGATCCCGTTTAATTGGGTCGATGTGGTCATGATCGCCGTGATGGGAATATCGGGTCTCGTCGGGCTCTTCAGAGGGCTGGTGAAGGAAGTGGTGTCGTTGATGGCCTGGGGCCTTGCGATCTGGGCAGGGATTCGTTTTAGTCCGGCGCTGGCGGTTTCTCTTGAATCCATCCTTCCTTCACCGACGGCAAGGGTTGCAGCAGCCTTTGGCCTGCTCTTTATCCTGACCTTGGTCCTCGCCGGGATGCTCGGGTTCTTACTGACAAGACTTCTCGAATCGACCGGGCTTTCAGGCATTGATCGGCTCGCGGGCCTCCTTTTTGGCATCGCACGGGGTGCTCTTTTGATCACCGTATTGGTTTTCCTCGCTCGGACGACCCCGCTCCCTAAGGAGCCGCTTTGGCAGTCATCACAGCTGATACCCCTGTTCCAGAGCATGGCACTGTGGCTCGAATCCCATCTTCCCCCTGGATTCGTCCCCAAACTTGAACAACGATCTTCTTCTCACTGAACCAAAGAGCCGCTATTGATATGTGTGGTATTGCAGGGATTGTCTCTTCAGAGGATGTCAATCAGGAGCTTTATGAGGCCCTGACCGTTCTTCAGCACCGGGGCCAGGACGCCGCGGGCATTGTGACCTGCGATGGGGACCGATTTAATTTGAGAAAAGGCAGTGGCCTGGTTCGGGATGTCTTTCACACCCGTCACATGGTGAACCTTCGAGGCTGCATGGGGATTGCCCATGTTCGTTACCCCACCGCCGGCTGTATCAGCACGGCAGAGGCGCAACCTTTTTACGTCAATTCACCCTACGGCATCACACTAGCCCACAACGGTAATTTGACCAATGCCGAGACACTCAAGCAGGAGCTCTTCTTGCAGGACCAGCGGCATCTCAATACGGATTCAGATTCTGAGGTCCTATTGAATGTTTTTGCCCACGAATTGCATGAGATCGGCAAGCTTCGAATTACCGCGAGTGATGTTTTTAGGGCCGTGTCAGCCGTCCATGAGCGCTGCCGGGGGGCTTATTCTGTGGTGGCGATGATCACCGGTTTTGGGGTTCTCGCTTTCCGCGACCCCCACGGGATTCGGCCCTTAGTCTATGGCGAGAGGAAGACCGATCAGGGCACCGATTACATGTTCGCTTCGGAAAGTGTGGCGCTTGATGTCCTTGGGTTCACCACCGTCCGCAATGTCGCTCCTGGCGAAGCCATTTTCATTGAGCGCAAGGGGACCCTCCATCATCAGCAGTGCGCGAAGAACACCAGCCTGTCGCCCTGCATCTTTGAGTACGTTTATTTTGCCCGGCCCGATTCGATTCTTGACAATATATCGGTTTACAAGGCGCGCCGGCGCATGGGCGATAAGCTGGCTGACAAGATCCAGAAGTTAAGACCCGATCATGACATTGATGTCATCATCCCGATTCCTGATACCAGCCGGACCTCGGCCCTCCAGCTCGCCAACAAATTGGGTATTAAATTTCGGGAAGGCTTCATCAAGAATCGGTATATCGGCCGGACCTTCATCATGCCCGGACAACTTTTAAGGAAAAAATCGGTTCGCCAAAAGCTCAATGCCATCGGTATGGAGTTTAAGGGACGCAATGTGCTGTTGGTTGATGATTCCATTGTTCGCGGAACGACTTCCGAGCAGATCATCCAAATGGCCCGTGAGGCGGGTGCCAACAAGGTCTATTTCGCATCGGCCGCGCCACCGGTCCGTTACCCTAATGTTTACGGAATCGACATGCCGGCCGCCGAGGAACTGATTGCCCATGACCGCACTGAGGCCGAGATCGAGAAGGCCTTGGGATGTGATTGGCTGATCTATCAGGATCTGAATGACTTGATTGCTGCGGTCCAGCGAGGCAATCCAGATATTAAGCAGTTCGATACGTCTTGTTTTGATGGACACTATGTCACCGGCGATGTGAATCAGGCCTATCTCGATCGCTTGAGTGACCACCGAAATGATCGGGCCAAGTCAAACCGAGAAGGTTCTGACAGCACCATTGGACTTCACAACGCGGGATAAGGAACGGCAGCCATGGACGAGATTGAATGGGGCGATTATCACCCTGAAACGAGAGCGATTCGGGCCGGACAGCATAGGACGCCTGAAGGGGAACACGCTGAGCCGATTTTCCCGACCTCGAGCTATGTCTTTCAAAGTGCCGAGGAAGCTTCACTCAAGTTCTCTGGAAAAATCCCCGGCAATATCTATTCAAGGTTCACCAACCCTACGGTCAGGACCTTCGAGGAACGTTTAGCCGCGCTTGAAGGGGGCGAGCGTTGTCTGGCCATGGCTTCTGGGATGGCGGCGATAGCCAGCATGGCCTTTGGTCTGCTTAAAGCCGGCGATCATGTGGTCTGCTCAAGGAGCGTTTTTGGCAATACCGTCCTCCTGTTTCAGAACTTCCTCGGGAAGTTTGGGGTGGAGACGACCTTCGTCAAGCTGACGGATTTATCGGCCTGGGAGAAGGCCATGCAGCCTCATACAAAGCTCCTGGTCCTTGAAACTCCCTCGAATCCCCTGACCGAGATGGCCGATATCCGGCAGTTGGCGACCCTAGCTCATGATCATGGGGCTCTCCTCGCCGTCGATAACTGCTTTTGTACGCCGGCACTGCAGCGACCTTTGGAGATGGGGGCCGACCTCATCATTCATTCGGCCACCAAATACCTCGATGGGCAAGGACGCTGTGTGGGTGGCGCCTTGGTCGGCAGTCATGAAATCTTGGAAAAAGGGATTTACCCCTTCCTAAGAACCGGAGGTCCTGCCATGAGCCCCTTTAACGCCTGGGTTTTTCTGAAAGGGCTTGAAACGTTGAACCTGAGGATGCGTGCGCACAGCGAGAACGCCCAAAAACTGGCAGAATGGCTTGAAGAGCAATCTTTTGTCCAAAAAGTCTATTATCCGGGGCTTGAGAGCCACCCTCAGGTCGTTTTGGCAAGGCGTCAGCAATCATCAGGCGGGGGTATCGTCAGCTTTGAGGTGGACGGTGGACGGGAGGGAGCGTGGGCCATGATTGATCACACCAAGATGCTCTCCATCACGGCCAATTTGGGTGACGTTAAAACCACCATTACGCACCCTGCAACCACCACCCATGGCCGTCTCACCGAAGAAGAGCGGCAGGCCGCAGGAATTACGGAAGGCCTGGTTCGGGTCGCGGTCGGTCTTGAGCACATTGACGATATTAAACATGATTTGTTGCGTGGACTTGGGCACTAAGCCCCACGGCAACGGGTTTTAATCAACAATAAGAAGTTATGAAAGTCACGATTTTTGGATCCGGCTATGTGGGCCTGGTGACCGGCGCTTGTCTTGCCGAAGTCGGTAATGATGTGGTGTGTATCGATATCGATCAGGCGAAGATCGATCGTTTGAACCGGGGCGAAATCCCTATTCACGAACCGGGCCTTGATCTGATGATCGCCGGCAACCGGGAGGCGGGTCGCCTTCATTTCACGACGGACATCGATGAAGGGGTTCGCCATGGCCTGTTTCAATTCATTGCGGTTGGGACACCACCGGATGAAGATGGCTCAGCCGATCTTCAGTATGTGACGGCGGTCGCTCGGAGTATTGGCGAAAGAATGAACGACTACCGGATTGTCGTTAATAAATCGACGGTCCCCGTCGGGACCGCAGATCGAGTCCGCTTAACGATTGAAGCCGCGTTGTCTGATCGTCAGGCCAAAATGGAATTCGATGTCGTTTCTAATCCTGAGTTTCTGAAGGAAGGCGCGGCGATTGAAGATTTCATGAAACCCGATCGTATCGTGATTGGCACCGATAATCCAAGGACGACCGAACTCTTAAGAGCGCTGTACGCCCCCTTTAACCGCAATCATGATCGTCTGGTGTGCATGGATATCCGTTCAGCAGAACTCACCAAATATGCCGCCAATGCCATGCTGGCAACGAAGATCAGCTTTATGAATGAACTGGCGAACCTTGCAGAACGCTTGGGTGCCGATATCGAAAAAGTGCGGGTGGGCATTGGTTCTGATCCAAGGATCGGCTATCACTTTATTTACCCTGGTTGTGGCTATGGGGGGTCCTGTTTCCCGAAAGACGTCAAGGCGTTAGAGCGAACGGCGCGTGATGTTCAATATTCCGCGCAACTTCTAAAAGCGGTGGAAGACGTCAATCAACGCCAAAAACTCAGGCTCTTTGAAAAAATTGTTGATTATTTCAATGGGGCTCTTGAAGGAAAAACCTTTGCCATCTGGGGCTTGGCGTTCAAGCCGAATACCGATGACATGCGCGAGGCCTCCAGCCGGACGTTGATTGAGCAGCTCCTCGGCAAGGGGGCGAAGGTCAGGGCCTTTGATCCTGTTGCGATGGAGGAGGCTCGGCGAATATTCGGCGATCAGCCCAAACTCCAGTTGGTCAAGGGGGCTGAAGAGGCGCTGCAAGGGGCGGACGCTCTCGTGATTGTGACCGAATGGAATGTCTTTCGGAGCCCCGATTTTGATCTTATCAAGGCGACGCTCACCTATCCTGCCATCTTTGATGGCCGCAATCTCTATGATCCGGTGTCCCTCAAAGCGATGGGCTTTCAATATTTCGGTATTGGCCGGGGCGACTCCGTCATGATTCCAGCAGAGGGATGACCGTTCAGAGAGCCTCAGACTCAGGCGGTCCTGACGCCGAATGGGCAGCGATTCGTGCCCGCGGCAGAAACGCCTATATTTGGTCTCATGGTGTTTTGAGATGGGGCGGGTTCATGCTGTGCTTTTCCCTTGGGGTCTTCCAGTACGCCCATTTCGGGCATCCTTTCAGCCTTGAAGGCAACTGGAAACTCCGTTTTGTAACGGCTCTTGTGACCTGGATGTTTGTGGGCTATGCCTACGGACGCTCGTCCTGGGCTAAAAAATGTCGCGAGGCGGATGGCGGTGGCTAGAGGCTCTTTCATCGCCAATTACTGGTAATGAAGGCGAACCCTGGTGGCCTCGAAAAGCTCATGGAGGACTGAGATGAGCGGCTCCTCGGGGCGTATCCGCCAATCATCACCCAATTGCAGACGCGACATGGCGCCTTTTGTTCGGACGTCGATAAAGACCGGGCAGTGACCACCGAGGTGTGGCCTTAGGGCTTCCTTGAGCGTTTCAACCCGTGTGGGATCGACATCGCCTTCTGGCCACTGAATCAAAAGGCGCCGGGCAAACTGAGCCCTGGCCTCCCCGATGCTCATCAGTGTTTCGGCACTTAATCGTAATTGACCCTGGAAGTCATCCCAGCCTAGGTTGCCTTCAACCACCAACAGGGCATCTTTAATGAGGTGTTCGCGGTTTCGTGCGAGGGCTTCTGAAAAAACGGCGACTTCCATGCGGCCGGTGCGGTCATCAAGGGTGAGAAAGGCCATCCTTTTGCCGGTTTTGCTTTGTCGAGTGCGCAGCTCGACGACGAGACCTGCCACAATGACCTTGGTCTCCTGACGGCGGCCATAAGAGGTTTCTGATGCGTCTGATCGATCGTGCTTTTCAGCAAGAGGCCCTAACCGATCGGTGATAAAGGCCGCGATATCGGCCTCAAATCGCGTGATGGGGTGCCCGGTCAGATAAAGCCCCAGCGTGACCTTTTCTTGCGCCAGCCGCTCTTCCTCGGACCACGGTGGAACCCCTTGAGGCGTGCTCTTGGAGGGCGCCATGATCGGCTCTTCATGAAGCCCAAAAAGATCACCCTGACCCGTCTGGGTCATGACCCCATGCTGCTCAGCGGCCTTGAGGGCGTCGCTCAACTGGGCGATGTGGAGGGCTCGGTTGGCATCGATGCTATCGAGGGCACCGGCCCGGATGAGAGCTTCTAGAACCCGCCGGTTTGCCTTCCTGGTATCAATTCTGCGGCACAGATCCTTGAGACCCTTGAACGCGCCCTGACGCTTTCGCTCCATGAGAATCTCGTTGATCGCACTTTCACCCACCCCCTTGATGGCGCCCAGTCCATACTGGATGGATCGATCTTCTAGCGATGTGAACCTGAACACCGAGCGGTTGATGTCGGGTGGATGAAGGTCGATCTTCATGTGGCGGCATTCCTCGATGAAGACCACGACTTTGTCGGTCTTATCCATGTCAGAGGACAGGACCGCGGCCATGAACGCGGATGGGAAGTGGGTTTTGAGCCAGGCCGTCTGATAAGAGACCAAGGCGTAGGCGGCGGAATGGGATTTATTAAAGCCATAGCCTGCGAACTTTTCCATGAGGTCGAAGATATAGCCTGAGATCTTGTCTTCGATGCCAAGACCCGTGGCGCCTTCGATAAAGATCTGTCGCTGCTGAGCCATTTCTTCCGGCTTCTTTTTACCCATCGCACGGCGCAAAAGATCGGCTCCACCTAAGGTATAGCCCGCCATGTCTTGGGCGATCTTCATCACCTGTTCCTGATAGACGATGACGCCGTTGGTCGGTCTGAGGATGGGTTCAAGAATCGGATGCGGAAATTCAGCCTTCTGTTTTCCGTGTTTGACATTGATGTAGTCATCGACCATGCCGGATTGGAGGGGGCCTGGTCTAAAAAGGGCGACGAGGGCAATGACATCTTCAAAAGTATCTGGACGCAGACGTTTGATGAGGTCTTTCATGCCCCGCGATTCCAGCTGAAAGACGGCGGTGGTTTGACAGCTTCTCAGGAGTTCAAAGGTCGGCTCATCATTGAGCGGGATCAGACTGATATCAACCGGCGGTTCACCCTGAATCTCCCGTTCGCGGTTAATGGTTTCAAGGGCCCAGTCAATAATGGTCAGGGTCCTCAGCCCTAGAAAATCGAATTTAACTAGGCCCACCGCTTCGACATCGTCCTTGTCGAACTGGGTGACGAGGTTGGCGCCGCCAGGCTCACAATAGAGTGGACTGAAGTCGGTGAGATCAGAGGGGGCGATGACGACGCCGCCGGCGTGCTTTCCGGCATTTCGGGTCAGGCCTTCAAGGGATTGAGCGAGATCGATGAGCGCATGCACCTCTTCATTCGCGTCGTAGAGCTTTTTGAGATCCTCGCTCTCCTTCAGCGCCTTGTCGAGGGTCATCCCGATTTCAAAGGGAATGAGCTTTGCGATGCGATCGACAAAGCCATAAGGATGTCCGAGCACTCGCCCGACATCTCGGACCACCGCCTTGGCCGCCATACTGCCATAGGTGATGATCTGGGAGACCCGATTGCGACCATAGGTTCGCGCCACATAGTCAATGACTTCGTCGCGACGCTCCATACAGAAATCGACGTCAAAGTCGGGCATGGAGACCCGTTCTGGATTCAAGAAGCGTTCAAACAGAAGCTCGAATTCGATGGGGTCAAGATCGGTAATTTTGAGGGCGTAGGCGACCAGCGATCCGGCCCCAGATCCTCGACCAGGACCGACTGGAATGCCCTGTTGCTTGGCCCACTGGATGAAGTCGGCAACAATCAGGAAGTAGCCTGGAAACCCCATCTGGTTGATGACGCCAATTTCAAGCTCAAGGCGCTCTTGATAGGCGGTTAGCCGCTCAAGAGGGCTTCCTGAGCCTACCGGTGGGCGGATCTTGATGCGCTGCTCTAACCCCTCCCTTGAGACCTTCGCAAAATAATGGTGGGTCGTCATTCCCTCTGGAATGGGAAATTGCGGTAGAAAGTTTTCACCGAGAGTGAGCTTAAGATTGCACCTTTTAGCAATCTCGACGGTGTTTTCAAGGGCCTCTGGAAGATCCTTGAAGAGCGCTTCCATTTGTTCAGGGGTTTTAAGGTACTGCTGGTCGGTATAGTCCTTAGGGCGCCTGGGATCATCGAGAACCCGTCCTTGATGGATACAGACGCGCGCCTCATGCGCCTCAAATTCATCGGGGGTTAAAAAGCGAACATCATGCGTGGCGACCAGAGGCACCCCAAAGGTCAATGACAGATGAAGGGCGCCTGCGATATAGGCTTCTTCTTGGGGGCGCCCAGTGCGTTGGATGTCGAGATAAAAGCGGTCGCCAAAAAGGGCGAGCCAGGTTTGAGTCAGCCGTTCGGCTTCATTCAGTTTGCCGCTGAGGAGGGCCCTTCCAATCTGACCCTGACGAGCGCCGGAAAGGAACAGCAGCCCCTCGTTTTCATGTTCCAGCCATTCGGCCATGATCTGAGGGATGCCCTGATGCTGATTTTCTCGATAGGCTCTTGAGATGAGACGGGTCAACGTGGTGTATCCCGTCTCGTTTTGAACCAGGAGGGTCGCGGCAGTCGGTTGGCCTTGATCGTGTGGGTTCAATAACATGACATCCGCGCCGGCAATCGGTTTGATGCCAGAAGCTTGGGCGGCGCTATAGAACTTGACGAGGGCGAAGAGATTGACGTGGTCGGTGACGGCGACGGCCGGTGCGGCCATGGCGGCCGTTGCCTTGGTCAACGCTTTAACGTCAATGAGGCCATCGATGAGGGAGTATTCCGTATGGAGGCGGAGATGGACAAAGCGTGGGGTTGCCATGGGTCTTCGGTCAACAGGCTTTCGCAGTGAGACAAAGATCGAGCCCTTTGTCCCACGTGGGAAGTCTGATGCCAAACGCCGCGTGCAATTTCTCTGTGGCCAGCACGGAATGGGGAGGTCGCTTTGCCGCCGTTGGGTATTGTGCCGTGGTGATGGCGTTTAACAGCGCGCACTCCGCGGGGAGATGCCCTCTCTCGATGGCCAGCGGGCGGATGGCCTTTGCAAAACCGTACCAACTGGTTTCGCCGCCGGCAGTCAGATGATAGGTTCCTGCCCGATCACCTAGTTGGATGCGGCCTTGATGCACGCATTGCGAGAGGGCAAGGGCCGTGGCTTCTGCGATCAGTCGACACCAGGTTGGGGCTCCACGCTGGTCATTGACGATCGAAAGGGCGTCTTTTTCCCTCATGAGCCTCAGCATGGTGAGGAGAAAGTTTTGACCTCTCATCCCATAGACCCAGCCGGTCCTGAAAATGAGATGCGGGATCTCCGCCTCTCTTAAGGCGATTTCACCCTGGAGTTTGCTGTGGCCGTAGATACTCAAGGGGCCGGTGGGGTCCTCTTCGCGGTAGGGGGTCCTTGATTGGCCATCAAACACATAATCGGTGGAGTAGTGCACGATGGGGATCTTAAGCCCCTTCGCCTCCTGTGCCAGCTGAGCCACGGCGTCTGCATTAATGCGATAGGCGAGATCTTGATGTGATTCAGCGCTATCGACGGCCGTATAGGCAGCGGCATTCACAATGAGGTCTGGTTTGATCGCGCGAATAAGGGCGCTGACGCCGTTGAGGTCTTCAAGGTCGATATGGATCTTGCTCTTTCGTCCCACCGCCATCACCGACCCAAGACAAGCCAGGGACCGCTCAAGTTCGAAGGCCAGCTGCCCTTCCTGGCCTATGAGCAGGATCTCCATCGTCACCAGAGGCCAAGCGATGCGCGAGGGAAGGCGTTCAGCGGCTGCCCTTCAAGGTCCTTCGAAGACAGTTCGGGGTCTTTGATGGGCCAGTCGATCCCGATGGCGCGATCATTCCATTGGACACAGTGTTCAGCCTCTGGATAGTAGAAGTCGGTGCACTTGTAGGCGAATAACGCCATCTCGCTGGTCACGCAAAAACCATGCGCAAACCCCTCTGGAATAAAGAGTTGGTGATGATTCTCACTGGAGAGGATGGCGCCATACCACTGACCAAACGTTGGGGAATCTCTCCGAACATCGACGGCGACATCAAAGACCTCGCCTTCAAGGACGTAAACCAGCTTTCCTTGGGGTCTTGGATTTTGAAAATGAAGTCCCCGCAGGATGCCTTTCTTGGACCAGGAGAGGTTATCTTGAACAAAATGACGATCAAGGCCTGCTTGGGTGTAGCGCCTGAGGCTCCAGGTTTCCTGAAAGTAGCCTCGGCTATCACCAAAAACATCCGGCTTGATGAGGAGAAGTCCTGAAAGCTTGGTCGTTTCAATGATCAATGGGGACGCCCCATCACCAAGAGCCTTAGAAGATACGCGCCGTACTGACTCTTCTTGAGCGGTTCGGCCTGGGCGGCCAATTGTTCAGAGGAAATCCAGCCCTGACTCCAGGCGATTTCCTCAGGACAGCTGATCTTAAGGCCTTGTCGTTCCTCAATGGTCTGAATAAAGTTCGAGGCCTTTAAGAGGGAGTCATGGGTGCCCGTATCGAGCCAAGCGATGCCGCGCCCCAGCTTTTCGACCCGGAGCTGCTCTTTTTGAAGGTAGAGCTTATTGATATCGGTGATTTCAAGTTCGCCGCGGATCCCTGGTTTTAGGTCTCGTGCCATGTCAATGACTTGGTTGTCGTAAAAATAAAGGCCGGTGATGGCGTAGTTAGATTTGGGTTCTTTGGGTTTTTCAACGAGATCAACCACGCGATCTTCCAGATCGAATTCAGCAACCCCATAGCGCTCTGGGTCATGGACCCAGTAGCCGAAAACCGTGGCCCCTTCGGTTTTAACAGCGGCTAGTTTGAGGCTCTCAGGGAGCCCGTGACCATAGAAAATATTGTCGCCTAGAATGAGGCAGGAAGGGTCTTGGCCGATAAAGTCACGGCCGATCACAAACGCTTGGGCGAGGCCTTCGGGTTTGGGTTGTTGCGCATAGTGGAGCGACATCCCCCACTGGCTCCCATCACCTAAGAGGCGCTCAAACATCGACGCTTCATGGGGTGTGGTGATAATCAGAACCTCACGGATCCCTGCCAGCATCAGCACCGAGAGGGGGTAGTAGATCATCGGTTTGTCATAGATCGGCAGCAACTGTTTGCTGGTCACATGAGTCAAGGGATGGAGTCTGGTTCCAGATCCTCCAGCGAGGATGATGCCTTTGGTGTTATTCATAGAGCGGGTTGATCGCCATTTTGGGATTATCGAGTCACAGGGTTTTAGGCGCCATCGCCCTCGCTGCCGAGCCTTTCGCCTCGGTAGCTCCCATCCATCACCCGTTGGCACCAAGCTTGGTTTTCAAGGTACCAGATCACCGTTTTTCGAAGGCCTGATTCGAAAGTTTCTTGAGGCTCAAAGCCCAAGGCCGTTTTGATTTTGCTGGCATCAATGGCATAGCGAAGATCGTGGCCTGGACGGTCATTGACATAAGTGATGAGGCTTCGGTGGGGCTTATGGACGGCATGGGGGCGGAGTTCATCAAGAAGGTCACATAAGGTGTGAACCACTTCAAGGTTGGTTTTTTCGTTATGGCCGCCAATATTGTAGACCTCGCCCGGGATTCCGGCTTCAAGAACGCGCTCAATGGCCTTGCAATGATCCTCAACATAAAGCCAATCCCGGACGTTAAGACCATTGCCGTAAATCGGCAAGGCCTTTCCGGCGAGGGCATTGTGAATGATCAATGGGATCAGCTTTTCAGGAAACTGGAACGGCCCATAGTTATTAGAGCAGTTGGTCGTTAGGACGGGTAAACCATAGGTATGGAAATAGGCGCGGACCCAATGATCGGAACTCGCCTTCGAGGCAGAGTAGGGCGAGTTGGGCTGATAGGCGGTCGTCTCGGTGAATGCTCCGATCGGCCCAAGGCTCCCATAGACCTCATCCGTTGACACGTGGAGGAAGCGAAACTCTTTTTTCTGGGCTTCATCGAGCCCGCGCCAGTATTTGCGGGCCGATTCTAAAAGGTAAAAGGTACCCAGGACGTTGGTCTGAATGAAGGCCTCAGGGGAGTCGATGGAGCGATCGACATGGCTTTCTGCGGCAAAATTGATGATGGCCGAAGGCTGATGGCGGTTGAGAAGGTAATCCACTAGGGCGCTATCACCGATCGATCCTAAGACAAATTCAAGTTTCGGATCATCTTCGACGGCATCGAGGGTATCGAGGTTGCCGGCGTAGGTCAGGGCATCCAGATTGATGACGTGGACGCCCCCTTGGGTGATCTGGCGGATCACGAAGTTACCCCCGATGAAGCCGGCGCCGCCGGTCACCAAAATGGTTTTATGGTTGTGGTTCAGCACCGAATGTATCTCCCAAGGCCCGTCTTCTAGCTTCGTTCATTCTACCCGATATGCTCGGCTCTAAGGGGCTCCCTTAGTCCTTGAGATAGGGCCTGTCGCTTCTCCTCAGGCGCGTCGGTTCATCATGCCTTGAGACGGGTTATAGCCCCAAATGGCCATCCCTAAAAAAAAGAGGAGGCTGAAGAAGGTGATCAGTGCCGCGTTGAGATTGAAGTGTCCATAAAGGGCAAAGCGGATCAGTTCTACGGCGGCGGTAAAGGGGTTGTAACTCGCGAGGAAGGCCAGCGTCGGGTTCGATTCTTGGATCCGCCACAAGGGATAAAGGGCGCTTGATAAGAAAAACATCGGGAAGATCACGAAATTCATGACCCCAGCAAAATTCTCCAATTGCTTGATGAACGAGGACAGCATGAGACCGAGGGCTCCCAGCATCAAGCCTGAAAGGATCAGGGCCGGAAGGACCGTCAGAAAACCGATGGCGGGTATCTCGATGCCATAAGCGGCGGCGATCAGGAGAAAGACGGTGGCTTGAATGACCGAAATCATAGCCCCTGCTAAAAGCTTGCTGGTCAGCAGAAAGCTGCGCGGCAGGGGGCTTACCAGCAAGGTCTTCATGCTGCCCATTTCACGGTCATACACCATCGATAGGGAGCTTTGCATGCCGTTGAACAATTGCACCATCCCTAAGAGGCCTGGGGTGATGTAAACCTCATAAAGAACATAGGTTTCATAAGGGGGGATGATGGCGACCCCAAGTGTCGATCGAAAACCGGCGGCAAAAATAAAGAGCCACAGGAGGGGGCGGACCAGGGCCGAAATGAATCGCTCGCGCTGATGTATAAAGCGCAGGCCTTCGCGGCCCATGATGCCCATCAGCGCTCTCCAGGCATGCATCACCATAAGGTCCGCTCCTTCCGTCCCGTCAGTTGGGTAAAGGCCGCTTCGATGGTCTCCTGGCCGGTCTGCTCAAGCACCTCGCTCACCTCGCCCGAGGCCTTCACTTGGCCCTGGTGAAGAACGATGAGGTCATCTTGAGGGGCGATTTCATCGATGAGATGCGTGGCCCAGAGAACAGCCAGTTGGCGATCGCGGCACAGGGCGTGGATATGATCGACCAGCGCCTTTCGGCTGGGAACATCAAGCCCCACGGTCGGCTCATCAAGCAGCAGCAGTTTGGGGTGGTGGAGCAAGGCTCTTGCGATCTCTACCCGCCTGCGGTGGCCCCCGTTGAGCTGTCGTGCTTTTTCATGAGCCCGCTCCAGCATCCCAAACCGGGTGAGCTCCTCTTTGATGCGATGCTCGGCCTCTCGGTGTTTAATGCCGTGGAGTGCCGCATGATAGAGGAGGTTCTGCCGAACGGTGAGATCGAGATCCAGCGTCGATTGCTGGAAGACCACCCCCAGTAACCCCAGCGCTTTCAGTGGCTGACGGCGGACATCGTGTCCTCCGATGTGGATCGTCCCAGAGGGGGCATCGTAGAGATGGGTGATCAGCGAAAAGAGGGTCGATTTACCCGCGCCGTTAGGCCCTAGAAGGATGGCGCAGTGACCTTCCTCGACCTTGCATGAAACGCGGTCCAACGCCTTTTTGGCGCCATAGGCGTAGCTCATGTTGTCGAGGGTGAGAATAGCGTTGTGACTCATGGTGCGATGGCGATGCCCCAGGGGTATTGACCGACCGCAACCGACTTGGTGACCTTGCGTTGTTGAAGGTCAATGATCGAGATGTCGTTGCTGAGCCCGTTGGTGGTGGAGAGAAATCGTTGATTCGGCGTAAAGGCCAGCTGCCAGACCCTCTGGCCGACCAAAAGATAGTCCAGCACCTGATAGGTTTTGGCGTCAATGACGGCCACCCGGTTCGAAGGACCCAGGGCCACGTAAGCGCGCTGGCGCTGACGATCGATTTGGATCCCGACGGGCTGAATTTTTTCCATGGTGATCCCTGGGATCTTAAAATGGATTTTGGTGATCATCTGGTGGGTGATGGTATCAAGAACGGTGACCGTTCCCGCCATTTCGGAGCTGACCCAAAGTTCTTGATGATCTTCGGTGAAGGCACAAGCCCTAGGGCGCGGGTCCACCAGCGTATTGTCAACGATCGACAGCGATTCGCGGTCAATCCAATGCACCATATTCGTGGTTTCGCTGGTGCTCGCGATCAATGCGCCGTCGGCGCTGATGGCGATGCCTTCAGGTTCAATGCCGACCGGGATGGATTTCACTTTTTTAAAGGTTTTAAGGTCGATGACGGTGATCTGGTTATCGTTTTCATTGGAAGCGATCAGCCATTGGCCGCGGGGATCAACCACGAAGGTTTCAGGATCCTTGCCAGAGGCGATCTGCCCCTTCAGTTGATGGCTTTTGGGATCAAAAACTTTGATGGTATCTTCATCCGATACCGCCACAAAGAGGGATTGATGATCGGGGCTTAAGGCAATGCCGCGGGGTCTTTTGCCGACCTTAAAGGTGCCCTCGAGGGTTCCTTCAGGGACTTCAACCATGGCGACGGCCTGGTCTTTTTCAAGGCTCACAAAGGCGGTCTCGGCCATACCAGGGCGCTGAGGTAGAGCGATCAGGATCAGCATAAAGAAGGCAGGAACGTTCATGAGGTCATGGCGAGAGGAATGAAGGCCTCTCATTATCCTGATGTTTGGAGAAGAAGACCAAACCTTTGGTGACGATTGTTGTTGATCACGAAACAAATTGCACAAAACGGGGGTTTTGAGTGACAAAAAGCAGCACGCTCGCCATAATCTCATTCTTTTTCTCATCCTCTCGATCATGTGGTTCAAAAACCTCGTCTTGCTTCGTCTGAGTGAACCTTTCACGCTCGATGCCGCGGCGCTCGAAGAGCGCCTTAAAGCCCGCGCTTTCACCCCTTGTGGCGTTCTGGAATCCTTTAGCGATGGCTGGTGTTCTCCTATCCCCCTGGAGCATGCGCCTTTGGTGCATCAGGGCGGAGCGGATCTCTTATTGTGCCTGAAACGGGAAGATCGGATCCTTCCAAGCGGCGCAGTCAACGAACAGGTCCAAGAACGTATCGCCGAGGTAGAGTCACGAGAAGCCCGCTCGCTTCGTAAAAAGGAACGGGAAGCGGTTCGTGATGCGGTGCTTCAGGACATGATGCCGCGAGCCTTTACTCAGAGCAGAAGGACTTACGGCTATCTCGATACCCACAATGGCTGGCTGGTGGTGGATGCCGCGAGCCCGAAGAAGGCGGAGGACTTTGTCGCGGTGCTTCGGCAGACGCTTGATGGTTTTCCAGTGCGCCCGATCGCCTCCGTGACCCCGCCGCCGAGTGTTATGACACAGTGGGTGGCGGGCGGTCTTGCACCTCAAGATGTCACCCTTGAGAGCGAATGTGAGCTCAAATCACCCGAAGAGGATGGCGGCATCGTGCGTTGCCGTCGACAGGATCTTGATGCCCCTGAAATTGGCCATCATATTGAGGCGGGCAAGGAAGTCATCAAATTGGCCTTCAGCTGGAATGATCGGTTCACGCTGGTGCTCGATGAACATCTGACGATTCGGCGGCTCCGATTCCTCGATACCTTGCAGGAGGCTCGGGCTGAAGTGGCCTCTGAGGATGTGGCGGCCCAATTTGATGCTGATTTTGCGATCATGCGGCTTGAGATGGCCGCCTTCATCCCGGTTTTGTTGAATTGGTTCGGCGGGGAAAAATTGCCGCAGGCCACCTAAGATCAGGTTTTAGTTATGCGATTCATTGTTCATTTCCGCTCTTATTTGGTACCCCTTCAGAGCGTTGCGATTGCCTGGGTCATGGTCTTTACGTGGACTTCGCCGGCCCAGGCCGAGTCCTTTCATACCCCTGCGCCAGGGGATGATTTGATTGGGGCAATCCGGCACACCCGCGCGCATCAGGAAGATACTCTGATCGATATTGCCCGCCGCTTCAGTGTGGGTCAGGAAGAGATGACCATGGCAAATCCCTCGGTGGATCGCTGGTTGCCGAAGGCGGGCACGCAGGTCTTAATCCCGCAAGAATATATTCTGCCGCATGCGCCACGGGCAGGGGTTGTGGTCAATATTCCGGAGATGAGGCTCTATTATTTCCCGATCAAGCCGGCACCCATTCCAGAAAGAAAGCCGCTAGCGCCCCAAAAGTCCAAGGTCGATCCCAAGAAAAGCGCCTCGACTGGGAAGTCAGGATCTGCGAGCGGAACCAAGCCTGGGGCGAAGGTCGCTGCAAAATCACCCGTGCTCCCGCCAGCTAAACCTCAGGCGCCTCCGGCGCCTAGGGAGCCTCAGTTTGAATCGGCGTCTTTAAGCGAGGTGATTACCTATCCCGTCAGTATGGGCCGAATGGATTGGCGGACCCCGATAGGCAAGACCTCGGTGGTCCATAAGCAGAAGGATCCCTCCTGGACGCCTCCTGCCTCCATCAAGCGAGAGCACGCAGCAAAAGGCGATCCATTACCGGATGTGGTGCCGCCGGGCCCTGACAATCCCTTAGGGAAATTTGCCATGCGGCTTGGGGTTGCAGGTTATCTGATCCACGGCACTGATGCGGCGAAGGCCGATGGTATCGGCATGCGAGTGACCCATGGTTGCATGCGCATGTATAACGAGGATATTGCGAAGCTGTTCCCTTTGATTCCAGTCGGCTCCCCGGTTTACTTGGTGAACCAACCGATTAAGCTCGGGTACAAAGACAGCACGTTGTACATGGAAGTGAGCCAACCGCTCGATGAAGATGTCGGGATTTCGCCCCATGACCCCGATGATAATGTGTCGAAGGCGCAGTTACAGCGTGAAGAGGACAAGCGTTCAAAATTCCTGTTGCGCTTGGCCCAGAGCGAGATCGAGAAAGAGCGGGAAAAGACCGGCGCCGAGGTCAGCATGGACCAGGTGCGTCGTGCCATTGAAAAGCCAACGGGTATTCCTGTCGTGATTGGCGGGATTGGGAGTGGCTGGGAGCGAAGTGCTGCATCTGATGAAGGCCTCGCCCCCTCGCCAAAGGCCATTGAAGAAGACCCCAACGCCCTTCCTATGAGGGAGAAGGTCTCCCATCAAAGTGCGCCGCCAGGAGCGAGCTCAAGCCCCTATGAAGCCCGCCCCTATGAGCAAAATGTTGATGACGGCGGCCTCGATCACAGTGACCCCGTCTATTCGCCGTCGAACCCCTATCAACCTCAAAGTGATTCGACCCAAGAGATGGATTCCCCTCCCTTGAGGATTTCAAGGCCCTCATCGAGCCGAGCCTCGGCCTCAGGGGTCAGAACTGTTCCGCTTGAAAGCAGCGAGCCGGATCCTGAGGAAGAGTAGCCATTTTAGGCGGGCGGACGATAACCTTCGGGCATCTCGCTCGCCCCACCAAAGAGGAATTTCTCGCGTTCTTTGGCGAGATACTTTTTGTGTTCAGGCTCAAAGGGCGTCAACCGGTGCTCGTTAATGAGCATCGTTTGTAGCTTCAGCCATTCGGCCCAGGCGTCCTTCGAAATGTGATCGACAATGCGCTGCCCTTCTGGGCCTGGAAACGGGGGTCTGGTCATGGCTTCAGCTTCTTTATCGAGGCGAAGGCAATGAATCATGCGGGTCATGCGATGAGGTTCTCCATGGACGGTGGTTTTAAGGTCTTGGGATCCTTCAGGAGCTTATCGATGGGTGCCGGGAGACCTTGGAGTGCGTCGGGCAAAACCCAGCGCCCATGAGGCCATGGGACGTCTTCGTCCCCGATCCATTCGGCGACCACCGGGATAAAGTCCAGATGGTAGTGACTGAAAGTGTGCCGCCTTTTTGAGGTGATCCACCGGGGTCTCATTTTGCCCGCATTGTGCCTTTGGCACCAGTCCTCCAAGTCGTTGATCGACTCAAACTCAGGGAGGCTCATGAGCCCACCCCAGATCCCGGAATCCGGCCGCTGCTCCAGATAGAGACCCTGTCTTGGGTGCACTAAGATGAGCATCCAGACGTTCCTGACCGGTTGCTGACGCGGTGGTTTAGGGGTGGGTAGGCTGTCTTGACGGCCCTCTTGATGGGCGCTGCAGTCTGCAATGATGGGACAGCGGCAACAGGCGGGTCGGCGATGGGTGCAGACCAGAGCGCCGAGATCCATCATCGCTTGATTGTAATCATCGCTCCGGTCTAGGGGGGTCCTGGTTTCACTCAACGCCCAGAGCACCTTCAGTACCCCTGAATGACCAGGCCATCCCTCGATGCCCGCATGCCGGGCGAGAACGCGCTTGACGTTACCATCGAGAATGGCCGCCCGCTGCCGAAACCCTAAGCTCAAGATCGCCCCGGCCGTAGAACGACCAATCCCCGGCAACGATTCAATGGTGGCCCGATCTTTTGGAAACTGGCCCTCAAAGTGGAGAAGAATTTTTTCGGCGGTGGCCTTGAGATGTCTTGCTCTGGCGTAATAGCCAAGGCCCGCCCAATGGGCCATGAGGTCTTCTCGAGGCGCTTTAGCGAGGTGTTCAATCGTCGGAAAGCGGTCCATAAACCGCTCAAAGTAGGGGATAACCGTCTGTACCTGGGTTTGTTGCAGCATGATTTCGGAGATCCACACGGTGTAGGGGTCTCGGTGGATTTGCCAGGGAAGGTGCTTGCGTCCATGCTGATCGAACCAGTCGAGGACAGCCTTCGCAAAGGGTGCTGCGGTCATCGGGAGGGGTTGCCGCGATGGGGACGAGATGTCACGGGGGGTCCCTTAGGATCTAGGCGCCACGAGATGGGTCGCGATGCTAAAATCATTGCTTTACCTCTGCGACGACCATGTTGGATCCCTTCATCCCGTGTGCCTGCTTTTCTGGTGAGACCTTTGGGGCCTGCTGCGGCCCTTATCTGCTCGCAGCGCAGCCACCACCGACGGCCGAATCCCTGATGCGGTCGAGGTTTTCAGCGTTTCAACTGCATCAGGCAGACTACATTCTACAGTCTTGGGATCTGACGACTCGGCCTAAACAGCTGGGCTTTGAAAAGGATGAACGGCGCTGGTCGAGCCTTGAAATCGTCAAGACGATCGGCGGCAGTGCAAGCGATGAGCGGGGCGTGGTCGAATTTAAAGCGCGTTACGAACTCGGTGAGGAGACCTATCTTTTTCATGAGGTCAGCCGTTTCACTCGATCCCGGGGTCAGTGGGTGTATCTCGATGCGACATTCCCCTTCCACGGGAAGATAGCGCATCTTGGGCAGCCGCTCAAGAATGCGCCGTGTCCTTGTGGTAGCGACAAAAAATACAAGAAATGTTGCGGTCGCTGAAACCCCGTAAACCTCATCATTTACCGCGCTTTCACCCCTTGCGCGCCCCTTTAAGGAAACAGTATGTCGGATATTGAGATTGCCCGAGCCGCCCGCCTTGAACCTATAACGACACTGGCCGCTGAGCGTTTGGGTATACCCGCCAGTGCCATGGACCCTTATGGTCACTATAAGGCAAAACTCTCCCTGGATTATATCCGTGCGATGGCGGACCGACCCGATGGCAAACTGATTTTGGTCACCGCCATCAGTCCCACTCCGGCGGGGGAAGGGAAGACCACCACCACGGTCGGTCTGGGTGATGCATTGAACCTCCTGGGCAAGAAAACCGTCATCTGCCTTCGGGAGCCATCCCTTGGACCTTGTTTCGGGATGAAGGGAGGTGCGGCTGGGGGTGGCTATGCCCAAGTGGTCCCGATGGAGGATATCAATCTCCATTTTACCGGTGATTTTCATGCGGTCGGCGTCGCTCATAATCTTCTGGCGGCGCTCATTGATAACCACATCACCCAGGGTAACCCGCTGGGCATTGATCCCCGGCGGATCCAATGGAAGCGGGTGGTCGACATGAATGACCGGGCCCTTCGAAAGATTGTGATCGGACTCGGCGGCACCCCGAATGGTTATCCTCGGGAGGATGGTTTTGATATCGTGGTCGCCTCCGAAGTCATGGCGATTCTCTGTCTTGCTAAGGGTTTAAGGGATCTGAAAGAGCGTCTCGGACGCATCATCATTGGCTATCAAGGGGATGGCATGACCCCGGTCTATGCCCGCGACCTCAACGCGCAAGGCGCGATGGCAGCGCTCCTCAAAGAAGCAATCAAGCCGAACCTGGTGCAGACCCTTGAAAATAATCTCGCCCTCATTCATGGCGGTCCGTTTGCCAATATCGCCCATGGCTGTAACACCGTGATGGCGACCCGGACCGCACTGAAGCTAGCGGACTACGTGGTGACCGAAGCGGGTTTTGGGGCTGATCTTGGGGCTGAGAAGTTTATCGATATCAAATCGCGTATGGCGGGTTTGCAGCCGGCGGCGGTTGTTCTGGTCGCGACGATCCGCGCCCTCAAATATCATGGGGGTCTCGCTAAGGATCGACTCCATGTGGAGGATCTCAACGCGCTTAAGGCGGGATTCTCGAACCTTGAAAAGCATGTCTTTAACATCAAAGAGCACTACGGCCTTCCTTGTGTCGTGGCGATCAATCACTTCACCCTCGATACAGCGTCTGAAATTGACTGGCTGTTTCAAGCCTGTGAAGCCCTCGGCGTCAAAGTCGTTGTGGCCCGACATTGGGCCGAAGGGGGGCAGGGGGCCCTTGATCTGGCCCGAGTGGTCCAGCAGCAAGTCGATACCGCGCCGGGACAGCATCACTACGTCTATGATGAAACCCTCTCCCTGTGGGACAAAATCCATGCGATAGCGACCAAGATCTACGGGGCCAGCAGCATCACGGCCGATGCCAAGGTCAAGGAGCAGTTGAGTCTTTGGTCTTCACAGTACCCTTTGTACCCGGTTTGTATGGCCAAGACCCAGATGTCATTTTCAACCGATCCCCTTGAGCGAGGCGCTCCGAAGGACCATCAGGTCCATATCCGCGAAGTCCGCCTGGCCAATGGGGCGGGCTTTGTGGTGGCGGTTGCTGGGGATATCATGACCATGCCGGGTTTGCCAAGGGTCCCTGCCGCTGAAGCGATTGACGTGGATGATGATGGGAATATTACGGGTCTTTTCTAGGGAATATCAAGGAACAAGTGCTGCGTCTTTGAACATTCCGCAGCGGACCATTTTGGGATAGAGTATGAGATTCGTCGTGCTGAAAAAAGGGTAGCAAGGAACCTCAAGAGGGCCTCAAGGGTCCTAAGTTGGGACTTCTAGACCCTGAAAATCAACCAGGGGTTGCGGCCATATTAAAGGGCCGCTGAACGTTAAAAAAATGATTGAGTGGAGATTTAACAATGAATATGGTCCAGACGTTGGCGGTCGCATCGCTCTTAGGCATTAGCTGGATGGCCTCAACAGCTATCGCCAGTGAAGAAAAATATCCGGCCTGGAATTTTCAGCCGTCGGTGATTTTTTCAAATCCAGAGCTCATCGAGAAAACTTCAGGGGCCTTGGCCACGACCCCTTCTGCAGGGAGTGTCACCCAGGTTCCTCAGCAAGCGGCGGCAGAACCTCAGCATGAAGCCGATGCGAAGTATCCAGCGGCCTATTTCAATCCGACGCTCCTCTATCCAGCCAATTAAATCAAGGTGAGCGCGCGGGGCGTCCATGGGGCTTAAAGGCCCCATGGTGCCTTCAGCCGCCTTTTCGTTTGACGGTAAAGCCTTTGGCTTTAAGTTCCATCGACAGCTTTTCGATATGGTCCCCTTGGATTTCGATGGTGCCGTCTTTGACCGTGCCCCCCGTTCCACAGCGCTGCTTTAATTGTTTTCCCAGCTGCTCGAGGGCTTCATCGGCGAGCGGGATCCCCGCGATCACTGTGACCCCTTTGCCTTTTCGACCTTTGGTTTCAAGATGAATTCTGATGATGCCATCTCCGGTCGGGAGGGCTCTTTTTTTTTCGCAGCGGCAGGCCTTGACGGGTTGCTGACAGTGAGGGCACAGGCGGCCCTGTTCGGTGGAATAGACCAGACGGGTCGGCGGTAACTTATTCATCGGTGGGCGTAGGCTTTGATGCCTCGAAGGAGGGCACGGGCGATGTTATCTTGCTGCTTTGGATCGGTCAGGGCGCGCGCCTCGTCGGGGTTTGAGATAAACCCGGTCTCGATGAGCATGGAGGGCACATCGACCGATTTGAGGACCTTAAAGCCTGCTTTTTGAACGGTATCGTGGTGGACCTTGAGATGCTCACGAAGGGCTTTTAGCATCTTCGTTGCGGCGACGTCACTGGCCTCAAGGCTCGCATTTTTTGAAAGGTCCACAAGAACCCCTGCAAGGACGGCATCTTCTGATCGAAGATCGACGCCGCCCACTTCGCCTGCATTTTCACGATCAGCGAGGGTTCTTGCGGCCTCCGAGCTGGCGCCATGATCTGACAGCGTATAGACCGACGAGCCGCGTGCCGCTGGCTCCTCATACGCATCGGCATGCAGTGAAATAAAGAGATCCGCATGAACCCGTCTGGCCAGCTTCGCCCGCTCTGAAAGGCTGACGTAAAGGTCATGGTGACGAACCATCACCGGGTGAATACCGGCTTCATGGAGGAGGTAGTTATTGAGCCGCCTTGCAATATCTAGGACCACCGTTTTTTCTTGGGTTCCCGAAGGCCCCAAGGCGCCGCTGTCTTTGCCGCCATGGCCGGCATCGATGACGACCACAAAGGACGTCTTTGGGCTATCAGGGGGCGTCCCTGCGGCAGCGTTCGCCACACCCAGGAGAACCAAGGCCCATCCAAAGGTGGCGCGCTGCAATGTCTTCGTCTTCACCAAAGGCCTCATGGGTCGCCCGTTAAAAGGCACCCCAGCATCGCATCGCCCTTGAGGGTTCCCGCTGAAAGTTTTAGTTTCCGCCCTTCGGGGCACGGGGTGAGGGTGATCTCAAGGTCGGGGGAGGGAAGAAACCCCGCCCCTTTTTCCGGCCACTCAATAAGACACAGTGCCTCAGGGCGGAGGTAGTCTCTAAAGCCGAGCCATTCAAGTTCATCGGGGTCGGCCAAACGATAGAGATCAAAGTGGTAAATGGATCGCTCTTTGGATTCGTAGGATTCCACCAAGGTAAAGGTCGGGCTCTTGACCGCGCCTTGGTAACCGGTGGCGCGAAGAAGCCCTCGAACCAAAGTCGTTTTGCCGGCACCGAGAGGTCCTGACAGCGTCACCAAACCATGGCCAAGGGCCGACCTCAGTAAATGGGCGCCAAAGGCCATCGTGGCGGCTTCATCCAGCAGCATCCAGGTCAGTGACTTCTCATCACGGTGCTTCAGGGGCTTCATGTGTTCACTAATCGTTGCAAGTGCGGCATCAGATCGCCCGCCAAGAGACCCCGTTCACCCTGATGCGCTGCGAGATCGCCGGCCGCGGCATGAAGATGGACCCCTTGTTGGGCTGCCTCATTGAGGCCGATTCCTTGTGCGACGAGACCTGCGATCACGCCCGTGAGGACATCGCCCATTCCTCCCGTGGCCATGCCAGGGTTTCCGAGGCGGCACACGCAGGTCATCCCGGCGTCTTGCTTGATTAAGGTGCCGGCACCCTTGAGGACGATCGTCCCCCCGTAACGGGCCGTCAGGGCGTCGATCGCACCAAAGCGATCCTGTTGAATCACTTTGGATGTGCACTGAAGGAGGTGGCCCGCCTCCCCGGGGTGAGGCGTAAGCACCCAAGTATCTCGCCGGAAGGGCGCTTGAGCCAAGAGATGAAGGGCATCCGCATCAACAATGAGAGGGAGATCACTGGCGAGTGCTTGCTGAAACAAGCCTTGAGCCCACGGGGATTGACCCAGTCCGGGGCCCACGGCAATGACATTGGCTTTTTCGATCAACGCCAGAAGCTCAAAAGGGTCCGCGATACCGTGACCCATGAGTTCAGGGCGCATCAGGGTGATGAGTCCTGCGTGCTCTATCTTGGTTGCGATCGTGACAAGGCCTGCGCCAACGCGGGCTGAGGCTTCGGCTGCGAGCCTTGCGGCGCCGAGATAGCCTTGATCCCCGCCAATGACGAGGACATGACCGTAATGACCTTTGTGTGTATGCTTGGCGCGACGCGGCAGTGACACCTTGGGTGGCAGCAGACGGGCGTTTTCAAGGGTGCGGTGTCTGATCAGGGGAGCGACATCAAGATCATCGTAGAACACTTCCCCGGTAAAGCTTGGGGCCGCGCCCGTAAAGAGGCCCTGTTTCAGGCCGATAAAGGTAACCGTCATATCGGCCTCGACAGCGATCCCAAGCACCTCCCCGGTGTCGGCTGCGATGCCTGAGGGGAGATCAAGGGCTACGACGAGGCGTTCTCGAACGGTATGCTGATCGCCCCGGGCGCGATACCGATTGATGGCCTCGATGACTTCCCAATAGGGGCTTTCGATGGGACGTTTGAGACCTGTCCCAAAGAGACCATCGACCAGAATCTCGGTCGCTTCAAAGTCCTCAGGAATAAAGGCCAGCGTTTCACCGCCGGCGTCCTGATAGCGTTGAAAAGCGATGCGGGCATCATCCTTCAGAGATTCTATCGGTGCGACCGGGTAGACTCTGACATCAAAGCCCATCTCATGGGCCAGTCGGGCGACAACGAAGGCATCGCCGCCATTATGGCCGGATCCGGTGACGGCGGAGAGCGTTCGTGCCGCGGGGCGTTTAGCTTGGATCGCTCTAAAGGCCTGAAGGCCGGCGCGTTCCATCAGCGCCATACTGGTGATCCCGCCTACATCCATGGCGAGTCGCTCCATCCTCTCAATGCCTTGGGCGTTGTAGAGTTCGGTCGGAAAGTCAGGGGAGGTCGCTGAGGATGACACAGGCACTATGACATTAAGTATGGGTTAATCATGGGTGTGGACGGCATTAAACAGCAAATCGTAGCCATCGGACAAACCCTTGGATTTGCCGATGTCAGAGTTTCAAAATCTGATCCTGGGGAAGCCACGGATCGGCTGATGGCATGGCTTGAGAAGGGCTACCACGGCGAGATGGCCTTCATGAGTCGTTACCGGCACATAAGGGCGGATCCTACTCAGTTAGTGAAGAATGCCGTCAGGGTGATCAGTGTCCGCCTTGATTATCTTCCGGAGGATCTTGAAACGACCCAAGAACGGCTGTTGGAGCCTGATATCGGCTTTATCTCTCGTTACGCCCTGGGACGTGATTATCATAAACTCATCCGGCAGCGATTAAAGGTCTTGGCTCAGCACGTGGAGGCGTTGATCGGCCCTTTTGGCTACCGGGTTTTTTCAGACAGTGCGCCGATTCTTGAAAAACCCCTGGCGGCCCAAGGCGGCCTGGGTTGGATGGGAAAGCATACCAATCTCATTCAGCGTCACGCGGGTTCTTATTTCTTTATCGGGGAAATCCTGACCGATCTTCCGCTCCCCGTCGATGATCCGGTCCAAAATCATTGTGGTAGCTGTACGGCCTGTATCGATGTCTGCCCGACCGCGGCGATCATTGCACCTTATGTCCTTGATGCGCGCCGCTGTATTTCCTACCTGACCATCGAACATCCAGGCAGTATCCCCATGGTTTTCAGGAAGGCCTTCGGTCATAGGATCTATGGCTGCGATGACTGTCAGATCGTCTGTCCCTGGAATCGCTATGCGAGTCTTACAAAAGAGAAGGACTTTCTGCCACGACATGGTCTTGACGCCCGGAAGCTTCATGATCTCTTTGCCTTCAGTGAATCAGAATTCCTAGCGCTGATGGAGGGTTCTGCGATCCGCCGGATCGGCCATGAGCGCTGGCTCCGGAACATTGCCGTGGCCTTAGGGAATGCGCCGACCTCACCCAAGGTCATGACCGCCCTCAAGAGCCGTCTCGATGATCCTTCGCCCCTGGTGAGGGAGCATGTCGCTTGGGCTCTGGATCAGCATCTGACCAGATAAAACACCGCCTTAAGCGTCTTCGATTTCCTTACAAATGGTGGGGGGATTGTATTTTATTAGAAAGAACTTATATTGAGCCTTAAGGAATCGTCCCTTGACGGAAGAAAAAAGGAGAACACCATGGACCAAAAACCACGACGAGGACGCCGCCGTTTCTTAGAACAAAGTGCGTTGGGGCTTTTAGGTTTAGCGACTGCGCCATCTTGGTTGCGTGCCATGGACATGCCCTCCACTCGGAGTAGCGGTGGCAACCCGCCGAATCCTCTCTTTAAGCCCGATGTCGAATTGGAGTTGATCGCCCGAGAAGAGGCGGTGTCGATTCTTGAAGGGGCCAAAACCCGAGTCTTACGCTATACCGCGCGCCTGATCACGGGTCCTAAAGAGGTTTTAACGGAGCTTCCGGGGAGCTATCTGGGTCCTTTGATTCGGCTTCAGCAGGGGCAGAAGGTCAGGATTCAGTTTCGACACGAATTATCGGAGCCGACCATCACCCATTGGCATGGCCTTCATGTTCCGGCCGAGATGGACGGTCACCCGCATCAGGCGATCTCAAAAGGGGAAACTCGCGTCTATGAGTTTGAGGTCCTCAATCGGGCTGGTTTTCACATTTATCATCCACACCCTCATGGAGCCACCGCATCTCAAGTGTATTCTGGCCTTGCGGGTGGCTTGATCGTCCATGATAAAGAAGAAGCCAATTTGGGCCTTCCTTCGGGGGATCATGAGATCCCACTGGTCCTTCAAGATAGAAGCTTTGATCGCAACAACCAGCTGGTGTATGCCGCGAACATGCACGAGCGCATGTTGGGATTTGCGGGCGATCACATTCTGGTGAATGGGCGTCCCGGAGGGGCTATCGAGGTCGCGAGTAGGGCTTACCGCCTTCGGATCATGAATGGGTCAAACGCAAGGATCTACAAGCTTGGCTGGAGTGATGGAAGCGAAGTGACCGTTATAGGGGTTGATGGCGGCTTGCTGGAGGCCCCTGAGCGTTATCCTTACGTGATGCTAGCGCCTGGGGAGCGTCTTGATGTGTGGGCTGATTTCAAAGGTCAGAGCCTCGGCGCGGTGTTGACCCTTGGCAGCCTTCCGTTCAAGGGTGCCCTGCCCAAGATGGCGGCGTCGATGGGTGGTGGCCGAATGGGCGCTTCGAAGCTTCCCATGGGGAGTGCGTTTCCTATCGTCAGCTTCAAAGTCACCAAGAAGATGAGTGATAGCCCCGCCTTGCCGGCGCATCTCTCCCGCTTTGCGCGTTACCGTTTGGATCAGGTGATGAACAAGGACCGTCCGATTCCGATTGCGATCAAGGAGTCCCCCATGGCCATGGTCTTGAACGGCCAGCCCTATGGGCAGGGTGGCGTTCTGTCATTTGAACGGATTCCGGTTAATTCCCTACAGCTTATTGAGATCTTTCATGATCATGCTGCGGCGATGGAGCATGGAGAATCTTCAGTCTCTCCCAAGGAGGCCCTGAAAAAACCATCTGGCATGGGCGTAATGGGACATCAGATGATGGGTATGGGGGGCATGAACCATGAGACGGGAGGTCGAGAGGGCGGTATGGGGATGATGGATGGCGGCATGATGATGTCCATGGCCCACCCGATTCATCTTCATGGCCAACAGTTTCAGGTGATCAGCCGAACGATTGGGATGGGCGAAGAGGAGAGCTATGGGACCGTTAAAGAGGGGCTCATGAGTTCAGGTTATAAAGACACCGTCCTCGTGATGCCTGGGGAGAAAGTCAGGCTGATCAAGCCATTCAATGACTTTAAGGGGGTCTTTATGTACCACTGCCATAATCTCGAACATGAGGATATGGGGATGATGCGGGAGTTTGAGGTGTACTAGCCAAAGACAGAAAGAGAGACGATGGGGACCTTGGCCCTGCATGTGTCAACAAGAGACCCAGGCCCAGACGCCCTGCTCTTCCCGGCCAGGAGGCTTCCCTCGTTGAAAAGGGACGCTTAAGGGTGAATCTCCTTGGTCACTGCGTTGTTCTCTTGGCTGTTATTTTGTGACACGAGGTAAACGTCGTAAGGGAGGGCCACCGTATCTAAGAGAACCGAACACGGCGTATCTGCAATCAAGAAGGGCACCACAAAGGCCATGGTCCACTGGGGTCCTTTAAGATTTCCCTCGAACGCCTTGAGAAGGTCAGACCCATCGCGCTGAACCCCTGGATAGACTGTCCACTCTTCAGGCTGTGTTTCGGTCCGGCTCCTAATGCTGCTGCAACCGCTCATGGTCACCACGATCAGGGTGAGCATGGCACAATGAAAGCAATATTTTTTCAATCGATCAGCTCCTGTTCTCATTGTTATCGGTGCATTCGCGATGAGTTTAGTAAAATCATTTCAACCGGAGGCTGTTGGGTGTAACGCTATGCCAACTGGCGTTGGCCGTCAACTGTTTGAGCCGATTATAAAAGCATTCAAGTTACCTCCGCTGCGCCCGATTCTAGCAAGCCTCATCGTCTTTGTGTCTCTGGCCTTTGGTGGCTGCGCCGGCGAGCTTCCTTTTGAGGGTCCTAATGAGGACCAACGCCGTGCCTGTGGACTGCAATGCCTTAACAATGGCCAATCGTGTAGCCAGTTCTACGCCCGCATCAATGAAGCCCAACGTCTCGATTATGAGAAGGCGAAGGAAAACTATTGGATTTGTCTTCGAAAGTATCCGGGGGCAGCCGGTGGCCGAGGCCTCTGCATTACGCCTTTACCCAAAGAACACCAATTTGATCAATGCGGCCCTGATCTTGATGCCTGTCTTGAACAGTGCGGGACTCATCTTCAGGAGCTTGAAGATTTTCAGAGTATCGTGGCCACTAAGCAGCCGTTGTTGAATCACCAGCCCATGGAACCACCCAGCTTTAATCTGGTCCCATTGGCACCCCAAGATAACCAGGAGACCGCACCATGAAACCCCTTATTATTTTCTTAAGCCTCATTCTTTCCTATTCTCCGATGGCGTTTTCACAAGCCGTGAAGGTTGGAGAGAAGGCCCCTATGTTTGAATTGAAGGACCAGAATGGGGCGGCCTTTTCTTTAGAGTCTCGGCGCGGGGTGGGCTGGACCGTGCTTTATTTTTACCCCAAGGCGGGGACCCCTGGATGCACGACGCAGGCCTGCGCCTTCCGCGATGCCCTAAAGGCGGTCAGGGATCTTCATGCGGAGGTCTATGGGGTCAGTACCGATACCGTTTTGGCACTGAAAGCCTTCCATGATGAACATCACCTCAATTTCACCTTATTTTCTGATGCAGATGCCCGCGTCACGGATGCTTATGGGGTAAAAATGCCGGTCGTTAACATGGCTAAACGCTGGACCTTCATTATCGATCCTGACCTTAACATTCGAGATATCAATGATGATGTCGATCCTGCCTTGGATGCGAAAGTCGTCGCTCAGCGTCTTCAAGGGCTGCAGATGGCTCATTAAGGCCCCACACGAGTATTCATGGGCCGGTGCTTGAAGGAACGATGGGGTCTTGCTCTGGCCTTCGCCACCCTTGTGACGGGGGCTGCTGCCGATGGCGATTTCGGGCATAAAATCCTTGGAACCGTAGGGCTTGATGCCGGATCGCAACAGCCAGAAGGGGTCTACGCTGGGGATCGCTACATTCAATTGAATGCAGATCGTTACATCCTTCAAAATGGCCAAACAGCCCCGGTGAATGATCTCTCGGTGAGAGCCTTTGCCAATGTTTTTGGTGTGTCTGCCACCACGCGATGGTCAGAGGAGGGACCCTATTACAGTGCAAGCCTCGCAGCACCCATTGCGGGGCTTCATCTTAGGAGCACAGCGCCTTCTCAGGAAGTGGATCAGGTGGGTCTTGGGGATCTCTACATCGAACCTCTGAAACTGGGTTGGCGCTTACCGCGTCTTGATATCACCACGTCCTTCAGCCTTTATGCTCCGACCGGACAGTTGAACCGAAAGGGCTTAGCGCAACCTCAGTGGTCAGAACAAGTGTCTCTAGGGGGAACCGTCTTCTTTGATGATGCCCGCTCGCTGAGATTTTCAGCGCTCACCAGCTATAACATCTATCAGCGAAAAGAGCACATTGATATTACCCGGGGTGACAGCGTTCAGATTCAAGGGGGACTTGGGGCGCGCGTCTTTTCGTTGTTTGATATTGGCGTCACCGGGTATGGCCTGTGGCAAGTCGCCAAGGATCAAGGGAGCGCCTTGCCGGCCGTTGCCTATGGCCAGTTTGAACGCGCGGCGGGTCTTGGGCCCGAAATTGGGATCATGATCCCGGACCTTCGAAGTAAGGTCACCGCTCGCTATGAATGGGACCTGTGGTCGCGCTCAAGGCTTGAAGGACAGGTCCTCGTCGTCAGTTGGTCGGTGTTGGCTTTAGCGCTTGGGGAGTCTCCCCAATGAAACATTTTATTCCCCCTTGGTGGTTACCAGGCCGTCATCTTCAGACCCTTTGGCAACCCCTCTTTAGAGATCGCCCGGTTCCAGCAACCCGCCGGGAGCGGCTGCTGACCCCCGATCGAGATTTCATCGATATGGATTGGTTTGAGCCTTCATCTGAAGGCCCTTTAGTGGTCTTGTTGCACGGTTTATCAGGTTCTTCGAAATCCCCCTATATTCGAGGGATGCAGGTGGCATTGGCCGCAAAAGGGTTTCGCACGGTGGCCCTCAACTTTAGAGGCTGCAGTGGGGAGCCTAATCACACGGCCTTGGGCTATCACTCCGGGGAGACGTCCGATCTTTCATTCTTGATCCAACAGTTGAGGCGGCGAGAGCCTCAAACCCCTTTCTTGGCGATTGGCTACTCGCTCGGTGGCAATGTCTTGCTGAAATGGCTCGGTGAGACCGGCACCGGTGCCGATATTGAAGTGGCGGTGGCCGTTTCGGTCCCGCTTCGACTGGATCTTTGTGCCACCCATCTTGATCAGGGGTGGTCTAGGGTGTATCGAAATCGCTTGCTTCAGGAATTGAAAGAGTATGTGGCCAGTAAGCTTGCAAGGCTCGAGGTCCTGGGGCTTGAGGAGGAAGCTCAAAAGTTGCGGGCGCTTGGGGATCTTCGGCCGATCAAGACTTTTTGGGATTATGATGCCCGAGTTGTCGGGGGGCTTTATGGCTTTGAGAGCGCCCAAGCCTACTATGATGCCTCGAGCAGCCGGCGCTACCTTTTAGGCATCAGGCGGCCGACACGCATCGTTCATGCCCTTGATGATCCTTTCATGACCCCTGAGGTTTTGCCCGAGGATCATGAACTCTCCCCCCTGGTTGAAATGGTCCTCAGTGATTCCGGTGGTCACGTCGGCTTTGTCGATGGGGGGTTCCCCTGGTCGCCAGGTTATTGGTTGGAGCGCATGGTCCCTGACTATTTTAGGAGGGTCTTGAGTCCTTCAACGCCGACTCTGGCCCCTCAATCTTTACCTGATCCAGGAGTTCATCAATCTCCTTTGGTGTGATCATCGCGACCTCTGGGCGCCGGGCATTGGCGGCACCGGCGGCGGCTGCAAATCGAAGGCGTCGTTCAACCGACCAGGCTTTGAGGGTGCCATGGGCGAGACCTGCGAGGTAGCAGTCGCCACAGCCGACCGGATTGACTTCTCGAAGTGAGGGCGGGGTGACCCGCCAGTGCCCTTCCGTTTTAGTGCGGACTTCAATCGGCAGGGGGCCATCGGTGATATGAAGCTCAGGCACCCCCTCCCAGTTTTCGATCTCCCAAAATTCGTCGCGATTGGGTTTGGCTAGTTGCGGGAGCACGCCCCCCCCGAGGGCGGCCTCAAGGCCTTTTCCATGGGCATCCAGCCAGACGGGGACCCCGCGTGCCTGGCCCATGGCGATCATCTTAGGATAGGCGGATGCCACCAAGGGGTGGGGGACGGAGCCACTGATAATGACTAAGCCTGTGCGTTGGATCAGCACCGCGACTTTTTTAAGAAGCTCATTAATCTCCTCTTCAAGGACCTCAAAACCATCCGGAAGGAAGGTGGTGGGATGCGCCTCTTGAGGGGCTGAAGCCATGAAGCCCATCCGCATCGGCGCCTTCGTCGGGATGAACCACTCCTCAATGCCATCGGCTTTAACGATCTCTCGAAGCCAGGCCCCTGAATGGCCGCCGGCAAACCCTGTGAGGTTCACTCGATGGCCAAGTCGGACCAGAACCCGGGCTACGTTGACTCCTTTGCCTTCGGCATGAACCTTGAGTTCCTCAACGCGATGGATCGCGGCCGGCTTAAAAACGTCCTGATGGACCAAATTAAGCAAGGGGTTGGTATTGACGATGAGGATGTCAGTAGCCATAGACGATCAGGGATAGGGTCTTAGACAAACGCGTCGAGCCTCACCGTTCCATATCGAGAACGGCCTTCAAAGCTTCTTCTGCATCAATGATACCGGGCCCGCAGAGTCCCTTCAGGCTGGTCTGGCAGCTTGAGGGGACCTCCTTTTCCTCGACAACCTGGGTCCCAGTGTTCTTAACCAATTGGATCGTGGTCAGGGGAAATGGCCGCGCGGTGCCTTGGATGATATTCTTGATTTTTGCCGGGGTTAATCGATGGTGGCGGTCGAGAGACAGCATCAGCGATACAATGCCAGAGACCACAGGGGTTGCAATACTGGTGCCTTGATACCAGGCATAGCCCATGGCGTTGGGATCTGGTCGTTCAAGGCTGAGATTAACCGGTGCATAGATCCCAAATGGAAGGATGTGTTTTGAATCAATGACGGTTCCTGCCTCATTCATCACGTTCCAACGGGTTTGGCCTCCAGGTGAGGCGATGGAGACAATCTTGCCGAAACTACTGTAATAGGCGAGATCACCGGTCGGGCCAACGGCAGACACGGCGATGACCCCGCGGCACCCTGCGGGGGTGGACAGCTTCATATCGATCGAACTGTTGCCGCCTGCAACCACCACGGTGATGCCCCTTGATAGGGCGTAGTCGATGGCCGCCTGGTCACTGTCAGAGCAAGGAACATCAGCACCCAGACTCATACTGAGAACCTTTACTTTTTGGAGGTTGGGCTTCGTTCCGGGGACATCTTTGCCGCCGGCGGCCCAATAGATCCCGTCATTGACATCGTCAAAGGAACCCCCACAGGCACCTAAGACCCGAACCGGGACCACCCTGGCCTTGAAATTGATACCGGCAACCCCTTGATGATTGTTGGTGGTGGCAGCGACAATCCCCGTCATATGGCTGCCATGCCAGTCACTCGGGCTCGTATCGGTGCTGATGCTGCCAAGACACACCGCGGGTGTCCAATCGCCTTCATCCCCGGCATAGGGATCACGGCCATCGCCGTCCCGGGCATTGGTGGGGTCTGAGATCAAGTCCCAGCCGCGCTCTTTCATTCTTGGGCGATTGGATCCCAAAGCGCGTTCGAGGTCTGGATGGCTAAAAAGGGCGCCGGTATCAATAATCGCAACGCCAATGTTCGATGTCCCTTTGGTAATGTTCCAGGCGGATTGCACATTGGCGCCCCCTGCGGAGGTCACTGCATCATAGAGGTGCCATTGACCATAAAAGTCGGGATCATTTGGGACTATCGTATTTTTTTTAGCCCACTGAAGGGGGTCCGCGTAAAGGACTTCCGACAAAGATTCTAATTGCTGTTCGATGATTCTCGCTTGTGATTGAGTGATGGCTTTATTGAGCGTTAGGACACGGCCAACGGTGGTGTTCCTTGAAAAGGTCAGGCGCTGGCCGATGGTTGCGGATAATTTTTCAAGGAGGTTGTTGTCTGGGGAAAGCGCCAACCGATCGACCTTCAATTTAACCAAAAACTCTAAAATGACCGCGGGCTCTGGGGTCAGCGACTGGACGGCGGGTTTTCTGGCGGGTTCCGCTTCAAGCGCTGCCCAGAGGACACCCTCCAGCTGACTTAAGCGATGGGCGGCCGCTTCGGCCTGCTCGAGGGTGACCCAACCTGTGATGGAGAGAATCTGCGCATGGGTTCGGGTCTGACCCACCGAGATCATTTGGACGCCGGCAATCAGTTCAAGCTGTTTTAGAAGGGCGGTATCAATGGGATGCGGCGAAGCCGCATCGACATCCTTCTTCAACATCACCAAAAGATCAGGAACCATCCCGGCAGAGGTTTCGGTGACTACCCCTATGAGGATCAGGGTCGTCACTAGAATTCGGACGATCAACGGGAGTTTCGATGCCGGCATGAGGGTGCTATCACTCAGATTAAAAAAGGTCTCCATCGACGATACTCCAGGAAAATAGCCCCTGCAAGGCGCTTTCGGGGATCATGTCGAGTTTAGCTGGATTTGGATTTATGCCAAAATGAAAAGATCGTGTGCCTTCGCGGTTTTAAGTCGTTGGAGGTCTTAACCCGCTGACCCCTCGACCAACCATGCATGTGACCTTCGTCCACGTTTATGTCCTTCAAGAATCGATCGGTGACTTCATCGAAGCGACGCGGGAGAATCATGAGGCCTCTATCGAAGAAATCGGCAATGTTCGCTTCGATGTGCTCCAGGACCCTCAAGATCCCGGGCATTTTGTCCTCTATGAGGTCTATCAATCGCCGGAGGACGCGGCCCATCACAAGACCACCGATCATTACGCTAGGTGGCGGCTTCGGGTCGAGGAGATGATGGCCAAACCACGGCAGGGCATTCCCATGGCGTGGCTGTTTCCGGCGTGATCACCGCCACTGACGTCTTTGCCATCGGCCGGCTGCCCAAAATAGTTTTTGGCGCGGGTGAAATCCGCCATCTTCCCACGCAGATTGAAGCTTTTGGATCCCATGGTCTCTTAGTCACTGGCGCCGAGTCCTTCTTGGGATCTCGTCACTTTCTCGCCCTTGAACGCGGTCTCAGGGCCTTGTCTGTCCGCTATACGATATTGACGATCGGGGGTGAACCTTCTCCTTTGGATATTGATGAGGCGGTGGCACGTCACCGCGGCGATGGGATTGAGGTGGTCATTGGGGTGGGAGGCGGCAGTGTCCTTGATGCGGCGAAGGCGATCGCTGGGCTTTTAAAGCCGGGGAACAGCGTGATGGACCATCTCGAAGGGGTCGGCCCTGAGCGGCCCTATGGTGGCCCAACCACGCCATTGATTTTGGTTCCAACGACCGCAGGTACGGGATCTGAAGCCACCAAGAATGCGGTCTTGACCCGTCAAGGTCCCGATGGCTTTAAAAAATCCTTTCGGGATGATCGATTGGTTGCGGACTTAGCGATGATTGACCCTGATCTCCTGGCCTCCTGCCCCAAGCCTTTGATCGCCGCCAATGGGATGGATGCGGTGACTCAACTCCTCGAGTCTTATGTTTCCCTTGGGGCCAATCCCTTGACCGATGCCTTAGCCATGAGCGGACTTCAAGCGGCGTTCAAGGGTTTGTTACCCTGGTATGAGGGCGGCGATAAAGCCGCGGAGGGGAGGTCTTTAATGGCCTACGCTGCGCTTCTTTCAGGT